>VMHT01056839.1_pt1 | contig 35476 bp, 56 predicted proteins | sample 4693611 | NCBI WGS metagenome assembly VMHT01 (sample SAMN12280063, study PRJNA550983) | marine metagenome | isolation source: seawater sampled from same location over 5 years 0.02-0.2 micron viral filtrate | place: USA: collected off the coast of southern California halfway between the port... ...
TTAATTATAAATATCAACCCAACAAAAGAAGAATATAATTTAACAAACTAATTAATTTTTGACATCTTAGACCGAATAACCTAATTATTAATATACAATTACCAAATATTCTGTTTCAAGATTTAACTAAAAGGTGGCTTAAAGCTGCCTTTTTTTTTACCACTAGGACAAAACAATATGACTATAACTAATACAACAATCAAAAGCAGTGCAAGTGGTGACGGCTCAACGTCATCGTTTACATATACTTTTCCAATAAACTCAACATCTGAGCTGAGTGTTATTATCAAAGCATCAACTGGTGCTGAAACTGTCAAAGATATAACAACTCATTATACCGTTGCTGATGCTGGAGCCACGGGTGGAACTGTAACCTTCACATCTGGGAACATACCAGCTAGTGGTGAAACTGTTGTCCTATTCAGAAACACTACAAAAAACCAGACTGTTGACCTTATTGAAAATGATCCGTTCCTAGCTGAAGGCCTTGAAAACCAATTTGACAATCTGCAAATGCAAATCCAAGAAGTGTCAGAAGCTGTTGATCGTTCATTTAAAGTATCTAAAACAAATGCCATTACAACTAGCTCTATCACTACATCGGCAGCAGATCGTGCTAATAAAATATTATCATTTGATGCATCAGGTAATGTAGAAGCAACTGCATTTACTAACCTTGATACCCTAACTGAAATGACTGACGTAACATTATCCAGCCCAGCTGATAATGAAGTCCTAGCATACGACAGTTCAAGCACACATTTCATAAACCAAACACCAGCAGAAGCTGGTCTGGTATCATTAACTGGTTCTGAAACTCTTACCAACAAAACTCTAACCTCCCCTGTTCTTAATACTGGTGTCTCAGGTACAGCTGTTCTTGATGAAGATAATATGGCATCTGACTCAGCTACTCAATTGGCAACCCAACAATCTATTAAGGCATACGTTGATGCTGTTACAACATCACTCAATGCACAAGACCTGGATGTATCTGATGGATCATCTGCTATTGGAATTGATCTTGATACAGAAACATTAGGCATTTTGGGTGGCACTGGATTAGCTTCATCTGCATCTGGCAACAACGTCACATTATCTGTTGACGCAGCTCAAACTGGAATCACATCAGTAACAAATGCAAGTTTGGTATTAGGTAGAGATGCAGACAATGACATAGATTTTACCACAGACAACCAGATTACATTTAGAGTAAGTGCTAATGATGGTGTGGTATTTAAAGCAAGTGGTGAAATAGAAGCAACAAGCCTTGATATATCAGGTGATGCAGACATTGACGGTACACTAGAAGCTGATGCAATTACAGTTGGTGGTACAGCACTTAATACAGTTATTGCTGGAGTAACAGTTACCAATGCAACTAATGCTGTAAACTCAACTCATGTATCTGTTGCAGACAATGAAAATACTAATGAAGAAAATTTAATAACATTTATAGAAGATGCCTCTGCTACTGGTAATGTTGGATTAGAGTCAGACGGAGACTTTGCATACAACCCAAGTACAGGCACAGTTTCAGCAACAATATTTAAAGGTAACATTGATGCAGTAGATGGTGACTTTGACGGCACATTAGAGGCTGATTCAATTACCGTTGGTGGTACTAACCTCACTGCTATTTATAGTCCTATTGCTGGTGGTTCTAATATTGTAACTACTGGTGCATTAAACAGTGGTTCTATTACATCTGGCTTTGGCAACATTGATAATGGCTCATCTACAATTACAACAACTGGTCAAATTGCAGCTGGCAGTTTAGATATTTCAGGTGACATAGATGTTGATGGTACTACTAACCTTGATGTTGTAGACATTGATGGGGCTGTTGACATGGCATCTACACTACAAGTAGATGGATCTATTACATCTTCTGATGGTATGACAATCACAACTGCTGATAACACAGATACACTTACATTAAAATCAACTGACACAGATGATGATATTGGTCCAAATTTAAGATTATATAGAGCTGTTACTGGTGCAGACAATGATTCACTTGCAACTATTGATTTTGCTGGACAAGATGATGGTGGAGGTCTAACTGATTATGCAAGCATAACTTCACAAATTGTTGATGCTAGTAATACTAATGAAGATGGTAAACTTACATTCAAGGTAATGAATGCTGGTTCTTTAAATCAGATGCTTACAATTAGTGGCCCTGAAACTGTTGTTAATGAAGGCTCTAAAGACCACGACTTCCGAGTAGAGTCTAATGGTAATACTCACATGTTATTCGTTGATGGTGGGAATAATAGAGTAGGTATTGGAACGACTCCAGACTTAGGTGTTGGTTTACACATTAGAACTGCTGATAGTGGAGCTAGTAATGTTGCTAATGCAGATGATTTAGTTATTGAGGGTTCAGGCGTTGCAGGAATTTCTATCTTTACTGGTACATCAAGTGCAGGTCAAATAAATTTTGGTGATAGTGGTGCTAATGAAAGAGGTAAATTATTGTATGACCATAATGGTGACTATATGGCTTTATACGCAAACAGTTCTGAAAGAATGAGAATTGATTCTACTGGTGCAATAACTATGCCACATCAACCCGCGTTTCACGCAGGATTAGCTGCTACAACACAAACTAATCTTCCAACAGGAGTCACCACTTTGGAATACAAAACAGAAAGATTTGACCAGAACGCAGATTTTAATGTTAGCAATTACACTTTTACCGCACCAGTAACAGGTAAATATTTTTTGGCGGCTAATGTTGAAATAACTAGCATTGATAATGCAAATGATTACATGAGAATGGTAATGAACACTTCAAATTTAGATTACTATCAAGGTATTTGGTCTCCTAATCTAGTTTTTAGTTCTGATGGTGGTTATTGGTCTATGCACATGGCTCAATTAGTTGACATGGATGCAAATGATACAGCTTTAATACAAATTCAAATAAACAGTGGTGCTGCTCAAGTAGATATTGTAGGCACTAACGCAAACGTATTTTCAGGATATTTAGTATGTTAACGAAACAATTAACCTTAAAGGAGGTAACACATGGCTGAACATAAAAAAGAAATAACATTAACAGATTTACAACAAAAGATTCTGTCTAATGATTTATATAACGACACAGATAATGCTGGTCTAGATAAATGGGTACAGGACGCAGTTGATGGTAAAATCAGCAACTGTTGGAAACGTATGCAAAGAGAATGGACTGATAAGTTAATGAATGATGATTCATTTACAGATGCTATTCCATCTAACCAAGCAGACTTTGTAGCACTAGTAACAGCTCGTGCTGATTATAAAAATCGTAAAGCTCGTGATGATGCATCAGGAGAATAATATGGAGCTTGATTTCTAATGTCTGAACTAGACAACAAGTTAGCAATCACGGAGATCCGTGGGGAACTTAAACTAATTAATCAAAAATTGGACACTCTGGTGTCAAATCATATTTGGCATTTGAACCGTGATGTTGGAGTCTTAACTAAGATTTTAATAACGGTATCAACAATCTTGTTTTCAGGTGTCGTAACTTTACTAATCAAAACATTTTTTATGTAAATGGCATTGTCCAATACTCGTGGCTTGGTTGCTGAAGCTCTGGCTTTAGCTCACCTTGCAAACGATCCTAACATCCTATGCTTTACAGCTGCATATGGATTAGGCCCCATAGACCTTATTACAATCAATAAGACAACTGGTGAGAGAAGATACTTTGATGTGAAGTATGCATCAAAAAGAAAAAACCATAAACCAACACACAACCCAAACATTAATCGTTGCTTGTCAAAAGCACAACAAGAGCTGCCGTTACTGGTAGAAATATTATATGTCGATACAGATAACAACAAAATTACAATTCAACGAGCATCAAGCTAGATACCCAAACTTTAGTTACGAAGAACTTGCGTGTCAGCATTGTGGCTCAATGGATTTACCACTTGAATTTTTAATAGCTCTACAAGAGTTAAGGGAAGCAGTTGCAAAGCCAATGCAAATTACCAGTGGCTATCGTTGTGCTGAACACCCAATTGAAAAAAAGAAGTCCAGTCCTGGTTACCATAATCGAGGAGCAGTTGATATTGCAGCCCACGGTGAGTTTGCATATCACATTTTAAAAATAGCCCTGTCGGATGATCGTGGCTGGACAGGAATTGGAATTAATGTTCCATCGTTTATTCATTTGGATAGACGTGAAGAACCTACAATATGGAAATACTGATGCAGTGTAAAAACTGTGAACACGAGTGCCATTGTGGAAACAATGGACAATGCAAAGTGTGTGCTTGCTCAATGTGTGAACACAACGCATTAGATGAATTTTGGAAACGATTAGACGAAGATGAAAAGAACTAAAAATTTTACAACTCATACACCAGGGCCAAAAAAGAGAACAAGCATTGGTAAGAGTAAACTATCAAGACCAAAGAACAAACATACAAGAAGAAGATTGGGATTATAATGTTAAATTTATTAATTAAACCACTACTAGGTGTAGCTGGTGAAGTTGTTACCGGCATCGTAGAAACAAAAAAGAAAAAAGCTGAAGTTAAATTAAAAAAAATAGAAGCTGAAGCAGCTCACATGGACAAGATTATAGCTGGCAAAGCTGAGTGGGAAACAGAAGCTGCAAGACAAATGGATGGCTCATGGAAGGATGAACTAAGTTTAGTCGTGCTACTTTTTCCAGCAGTTCTTGTATTCGTTCCTGGTTGCCAAGATTTTGTTAAGAGTGGTTTTATTGCATTGCAAGAGTTACCAGCTTACTACCAAAATCTTTTATATATTGCCATCTCAGCTAGCTTTGGAATTAAGGGGGCTGGTTCTGCAATTAAAATGTTTAAAAAATGATTTGGATCCTAACAGTAATGATGTGGTACGAGGGTGAGCAAACTAGAAATACCTACTTGCAAGATATGCAATTTATATCTGACAGTGCATGCAAACAATATTTGTTTGATAATAAAGTCATGCTTGTTGATAGCTTACTTGAAAAATTTAGAAACTTAGATGGAATGGAAATGAAATCTTTTGAGCATTTTTGTGAAGGCAAGTTTGTAGAACTGGATGAAGTATGAAGATAAGTGAAGATACACCAGTAAGCATGCCAATGAGAAACTTGATTTCTATTGTTGCCTGTGTTGCTGTCGGAGCCTGGTTTGCATTTGGTGTAATCGAGAGATTAAATGTTATAGAAACTGAGCTGCAACTGATGAACCAAGACTTGTTATCTGCAAGCTCACAGAAACCAACGGATCAAGAGCAATACATGTTGCTTGAGTTCTTATCAAAAGAACATGAAAAATTAAAAACAGACGTTGAAAATAAACTGCCTATGATTGACAAGGTAGATATGCACTCACAGTTTTTAGAAGAACGTGTCATTGATTTGGAAACCATAACAGACAAGTTAAGAAATAACGGTACACATGATTGAAGTGGTGTTTGCAATATTAATGATAAGCAATGGACAAGTTATAGAGTATGTACCTACTAACGGTATGGCTGACTGCCTGGAACAGAAACGTATTGTATCTCGACAGATTGGTGAGAATCAAGATGGCATCTCAATACAATGCAAACAAGTCAAAGCAGAGATTGAGATCGACATGGGTGACAGAAAAAGGATTACAAAAATAATAGAATGAATTTACCAGAGAAAGTTATTGGTGTTGCATTATTAGGATTGATGGCACTGATTAGTTGGAACTTAGTATCAACAATAAATCTACAAAAAGAATTGTTAAAGATACAGCACGACCAAAAACACATGCACGAAGATATTGAGGAACAAATAAAAAAGATAATTAAAAAGCTCAAGAAGAAGGCTAACAGATAATAAACTACAATGGCTTATAAGAAATTTCCAAACGTCAAACTTGGAACGTGTGAGCATTGTGGAGCTACAATCAATAGGCATGACTCCTTTGTTGTAAAAGAAATAATGTTTCCCAAAATAAAAAAGATGTATTTATGTCACAATGCTAGAGAACAAGAAGATTGTTTTACTAGACACGAAAAGATCGAATAGATCAAAAACAATTACCACAAAGGTCGTTAATTTATACAACGACAACCCTGATCTTATTCTGTTAAAAAAATCCCCCAAAAACTAAGATTAATTGGCGGTCCCTACGGGATTCGAACCTTTTATTTTGATCAAAAAGATCAATAAAATCAACAAAACCCACAAAAATTATTTTCCCCAACATTATCACTACCTTTAAATTTTCCTAATTTTCCAACATATTTTAAACAAATAAAAATTGTAAGCAACCCAACCCTTCATGTTGACCTAAATGGTATTATAAAATATATTGTATATCAATGATCTTTAAAATCATATTAGGGATAATATATTAATGGCATATACAACATTTCAAGAATACAAAAACAAACACAACAAAACAGCATACAAAGTAATAACACCATACGTTAATGATGAAGGTAAGAAATCATCATTTGTTACAAAATTTGATCCCCACTCACCTACTATGCCAATGGATAAACAAGAGGCAAAAGTAGCTGCAATGTCTTTGGCAGCTCACATTAATAAAGTTGGGCCTAAAGTTTATTTTGATTTAATGCCTTTGTGTGAGGCAGTTGAAACTATTTATAGACCTGAACGTAGAGAACAGCATAAAACAAGTGAACCTAGAAGTTTGACAGAAAAAGAAATGCAGATGGGTTTTTATAATTGTGGAGGCATATACAAAAAGGGCCACAAAAAAGAAGGCCAGACTTATGGATGGATGATACGAACAAGTTTATGGAAACAGCCTATTAAAACTATCAACACTACATCTTGCACAAACATGGTAAGAGAACTGAAACAATTAGGTTGCAAGGATAGTAAAATTACCAGTGTTGTTGATACATTAAAACAAGTTATAAAGATATGTGTGGCATCTGATAAATGCACATTGCAAACCAATCAAATTATTAGTTTTAAAAGAAAGAAAACAAAGAAAGATATAGCAGTACAAATACCAGCTAAAAAAGATATTGATCTTATGATCAGTAAAGCATCACCTTTGTATTCTATTATGTTTTTGTTCATATCATTGACTGGTATGAGGTGGCAAGAGATGTCAGCATTTACCTGGAACAAGATAAGTTGGAACCGTGATATGTTAATTATAGATCACGCAATAAAAGATGGGTATTGCACAAAAGGAACTAAGACGGCAGCTGGTGAACGTGATGTACCCTTAGTTAAAATATTAAAAGATGCTTTGTTAAAATGGAAAGAACACCCATTGTCTGACAAAACAAATGGTGATGATAGTTTTATATTTGGTGATGGAAATGGCAACTACATTCCACATCATAAAACTAATGTGTATTACAAAAGATTAAAAGAAAAATGCAATTTAGATTGGCATGGAGGCATACATTCGTTCAGACATTACTATGCAAGTTTACTGTTTGACTGGCATCGTAAACAAGCAATATCATTGAAGGACATTACATACTACATTGGACATACAGATATTAATTTTACCATGAAAAAGTATGCTAAATGTTTTAATGATGAAGATAAATGGTTTGAACGAGTTGACAAAATAAATGCTTGTTTAGACGAGTTTTAGGGGGTACCCGTAGTATCACCTGGTTTCATTTCGTTAATCCTCGTGCTTCCTAGAAGGTTTTTTTTTGTGCAAGGAGAGCAAAAAACTAGCTCAATGCCTTGATAATTATATTTCCAAGTAAATTTAGTGTGAGTTAATGGACTGAATGTTTTATGGCACAAATCACATTTCAAACTAATCACCAGACAAAATCTTTTCAATTCCTTTGTGGTGTATGAAAAGTTCTCTTACGCAGTTTTGAATGATTCTAAGGTGGCGTATATCTTGTTCTCGATAGTATCGTCTTGATCGTGGATCGTTGTTGCGTCTTACTGGTTTGATAAATTCAGGATGTTTTGACTCCCAAAATCTAATAATCCATTGTGGCTCTTCTAATATCTGTGACACTTCACTAGTGTTATAAAATGTTTTCATATTATTTACTAATTTGTTAATGTAAAAATTCTTTCTTTTTCTATTTTAATTAAATGTTTTTTTCTGTCAGTGTCAGCTGCTTGCCAAGTTCCAATAGGAAACTCTTTCATATATATTTTGTCATCAGGAAAAACAGGTTTATTAAAATCTAATAAAGATAGGTTTTTTTTTAAGTAGTTGCGTGGATAGGAATACCAAAAAGATAAATTGTGTTCCCCTGTAAATTTACCATAACGATTAAAAGTCCATAATCTAAGCTGGCAACACATTTCATCCCATAGCTTTCCATAGGAACATAGTTTTTCTATGGTTAATTTATTTGTATCTTCAATCTCAATTAAAATAAATTGATCTGTGCCACCCTCATCATCAGAACTCCAAAAATGAAAATAACCATCAGGTTGAAACCATATATTGCGTTTTCCATAATCATCCCAATGTAAATAATCCCTGTATGCACCCCTTATTAATTTTTTAAAACCATTTTTAGCAAAAGCTGATTGATATAAAGACGCAACATTATCTCTGGCTAATTTTTCAAAAATGGACATTTTTTTTATTTCTCCAAATATGGATCTTCAAACAAACGATCAATGATAGCACCACGGACCGTTATTGGTGTGCCATCTCCTCTACGCAATGTACGTTCTCTTAATACTGATAGTGCTTGTAATGGATCAGGATATGAATCCAATTGAGCTGTAATATCAAAACCAGCCTCTACTATTGTTGAGTACAACTCAGTTCCCTCTTTCATTTCAGGCCATGGTTTCACAACTCTTAGTTCACCAGTCTCAGGATCTAATTGTATCTCTAAATATATTTTTTGATTGTTGTGGTACAATGGCACTCTACAACATTGTCTCCTATTTGATTTAATCTCAAATTGTTCTGGGTTGCTGTTACTCATAATACTTTTAATGACCTTTTTTTACCTTGTGTTTGTTCTAAAAATCCTCTTTCAATAAGCTGTGAAACATGTGATCGAGCTGCAACTTGCGTTATGCCTACTGCCTTGCCAACCTCTGTTTGTGATGGGCTATATCCGTTGTCTTTAAAAAACTTTTTAATAAAATCTAAAACTTTTTTTTGTTTTGGTGTCATTCAATAACCTTGATTAATTTTTTTAAATACCACTCAGCCTTTTGATAATCCTGGAGTGCATTGCCTTTCATCTCAGCTCGTGAAATGTATTTGTATATTTGGCCCAAGCAATATCCTTTAAACATTTCTGTGGTTAATCCATTTTGTATGACATCAATTGTTTCAATGTCACTGCTTGTGTAATGCTTTGGATGATTAACTGGATCGTGGCTCATAAACTAACCACAACTATGACTATGACAAACAAAGCCATGCCAATTAATTTCCATCCAAAAGGTGATATATATCTCATATAATGTCCTGGGAGGTGGGTAAGGAATAAAGGAATTATGAACGAATCAAAACACCCTACCCACCATAAAAGTTAAAATGGTATTTCATCTCCTTGTGTTGCTTGACTTGGAGCATTAGCCTCACTGAGCTGTATTGATATGCCGTCTTTGTGCTTATCACTTTTCCATGCAGCCATTCGAGCTTTACGTTCAGACCCATCTTTGTTGACAATAGTTATTGGTCCAGTCCAAACTGGAGCTTTATCATTGTCTCTCTTTTCATTTGGAAACAGCATACCGTTTCCCATTTTTACATAATCACTCATATCGTTTTTCCTTCTGTTAATGTTTGTTGAGTTTTAGTGTATAAAGCATCTATGGCTTTCATCTTCTTAGGATTTGAATCTCTCAGACCCTTCAAAAATTCTCTAATTTCAGGCTGGCTCACGACAGCTTTTAATGATTCTGTTTGACTAGCATTTTCAATCTGTTTCATAACACTGTCATAAGTCACTGTCTCTCTTACCAAGGCCAATCCAGTATGATTTTGATTAGACTTTTTTAACAACTCACCATCACTAATAGCTCGTTGCACTTCTTCATAAGAAGAAATCTTATCGTTGGACAACCCAAGGTTGCCTAATGCCCTTCCAATGCAGCTTGTCTCACAATTTTCTAATGCACTTGTTTTATTGACTGGTCCAATTGCTCTAAATTCTTCAGCAGTACCAGTTGCAACTAACTTATCGTCTATAAATATAGATGATCTCATCACAACTCTTGTGGCTGTGTTCTCAACAATCTCTGTATTTATTAAAGCTCGTGTTCCAAAATGCTTACGCATAATCTGTATTCGTGGACCTATTTCTAAATACTTTTTGCCTTTTAAATTAATAGACAACTCGTCTTGCTTTACCATTATTTCATCCATGGCATTGCGTAATAATTTTGTTGCTGATGTTTCTTGTTTCATTGTTCCTCCTATAAGTTGTGTGCTTGTTTAAATAATTCTCTGGCCTTGTGTAAATTTTCTTCCCCTATATCTGCATAAAAACTTTCCCAATCAGGATCGTGAAAACTTAACAATCGTAATGGATCACCCTTGCTGTTTAATATATGTCTATCCCTTAATCGTGCCTGGTTTTTGAGGTATTCAAAGTGATCATTCATGGCATCTACTGTTAGTAAATCACAGTTTGATGAATCAAATATCTTGTGTTCTTTGTCATTAACATAAAACAAGAATGGCCTCTTGTTAGTGCATTTCCAGTAGTATGACGTTTGTCTACAATGATTGATAAGTGGTGCGTCAATCTTTGTTGTGCTGACACTTCTCGTGCCATCTTTTTTTGGTTTCAATAATCGTGGTAATCTTAATTTTTGCTCCCCAAACTTTAAATCATCTTCACCATCTATTCGGCCCAACATACCTACAAAAGTTAAAGGCAAAGTAACATTGCGTTCTGCTATAACTGGTGTGGTAAACCTTATTGATTTCCAAGCTGCAATAGAATTTTTTAAATAATCAGCTGCTAAACCTTTAAATGCTGCATACTTTTCTTTATCTTTTTCATCAGATGGTTTGTAAGCATTCATTTCTTGATCTAACATTTCAAATGCCTGATCTTCAGATATTTTTTTGTTGTTTACTTTTTGGCTATTAAAAGTCCATATTACATCACAGAATACAAGCTGACAAATGTAACCAATTGTTGTGCCAAAAAACATATTGATATTAGTTTTGTTGCGTCTGCGTGTCTCTTGATCAAAAGCTCCGTATAGTAAAGCCCATAACCACATAGGTTGTAATAGTTGGGTAGGTGAGTAATGGTTTATATCTAATTCTATAAACTCTTGAGGTATGATACCTAGCTCTTCGTCTAATGATTTTGGTTTTTGTTGTTCAACCATGCAAATCACTAGATTATATTTGCTAAAACATGTCAATATAAAAGATCATATTGATCTTCTAGATCGTATATAAATGTTTAATTATATGTGTATATAAATACTATTTAATATTAATAGTAATAAATATTTGTTAAAAACTAGGATAAATTGATCTATAAAATCACTAATTTTTAGTGATAAAAAATGATGATATTGTTTTTTGTTAGTAAAAAAAAATGATTATTAATCAATAAATTTAGGCCTTGAAATGACTATATCTAAATGATGAAAATGATTTATGTCTTTTTTTGCAAAGTCAACACATCTTGTATTGTATATATCTGACAAATAAACCATTGGCTCTGTACTCATAACTGGAGTGCTAACACCAGTTAAAAATCCACAATACCAATCTTTATTTTTTTTTAATTGAATCAATATTGGGTGAGACATAGAATCTATCAAAGTATCATTGTTTAAAATTTGTTTTTGTTTAGAAAATAAATGAATAGCTTGTACCTGGTTGCCAAAATATGTGGTTTGTGGGTGAGTTTGATCAGCCCAAACAGCATAATGACTGTCTGTAAACTCGGTTGGACAATAAAACTTAACGATAGATGATTTAAATATTACTCTCATATCATGAGTTGTGCATGGCATAGCATCAATTGTCTTAATTCTATTTTCTGGTATTTGAAAAAAATCAGTCCAATTAAAATTATAATTTGCAGCAATGTCTTGTGCTAATTCTATTGGCATTTTCTTTTTACCTTGCAAAATCCTTAACATGTGTTCCCTTGTGTACCATGGTTTTCTGCCTTGTGAATATGTGACTAATATTTCTTCAATATCTATGTTTCTTGATTCAAGGGTTGGTTTCATTAACCATCCATCTCCTTTATGTATCGTTACGGCATTTTCCATAATATACTTTATCTCCTTTGTTTCATATCCCAAAAACCTTTATGGTCATAAAAGATATTTAACACGATATGATCTTTCATGTCAAATATAAATAAATTATAACCATCTTATAAGTTGTGATCTGAGAGATCAATAAGTATAAGTAAACAATGTACTTATCGAAGTGGATTAATCTAACAAACACTAGCAAAAAAGGACTAGCAGAAAAGCTAGGAAACATAACAGCCACTTCGGTTACTCGATGGACCAAATCAAAACGATTTCCAAAACCACAAGAGCTTATGCGTATTGAAGAAATAACTGAGGGTCTTGTCACTGCAAACGACTTTGTTAAACAATGGAAAGAGCAGAATGGCCAAAAAGAAATTTAACATTGATCAATTCAAATTAGTTCAGGTGCATTTCGAGGATGCTATGGATTATGACACTGGATGGCATGATTTAAAAAAAGTTCAAGCTGCAAAAACAGAGCCAGTTACAAGTGTTGGTTGGATCGTAAATGAAACAGAAAAGCATATTGTTTTGTCAGCAGATTTTTGTAGTGACGGCACCACTGGTAGGGCAATTGCAATACCTAAAGATTGGTGTCAAAAAATAATACCATTAAAAGAGGTTATCAATGGACCCAACTGATGAGTATGGATGGTAAAATTAAAAGTTTTAGATTTATTTTCAGGCATTGGTGGTTTTGCACTAGGGCTAGAAAGCACAGGTTATTTCAAGACAGTACAATTTGTCGAGAACGAAAAGTGGTGTCAACAAATATTAGCCAAGAACTTTCTTGGAGTGCCAATACATGACGACATCAAAACCTACAACACATACCAAGGCGTTGAAGCAGATGTCGTTGTTGGTGGATTCCCTTGTCAGCCCTTCTCGGTTGCTGGCAAAGGAAAAGCCATACAAGACGACAGACATCTGTGGCCAGAAATGTTTAGAGTTATTAGACAAACAAAACCTACCTGGGTCATTGGGGAAAATGTCAGAAATATTGTTAGCATCTCAGACGGCATGGTACTCGAACAAGTGTACCTTGACTTGGAAAGCCAAGGTTACGAAGTCCAATCGTTTATTATACCAGCTTCATCAGTCAACGCACCGCACCAAAGATATAGAACATGGATCATTGGATATAGAACCTCCGACAGAGGGCAATCTATGGAGTACCCCAACAGCTTTCGATCACACAAACATAAAAAATCCGAGGAAGAAATCAACAGGAGGACAGAAACCTCCGTTGCAACAACAAGTACAGATGTGGCCGACACCGACAGCAAGGGATTACAAAGACAACGGGAAATCACCAGCAGAACTTATGAGGAACTCAAAAACTTTGGCAACCCATGCTGGTGGAACACTGAACCCGATGTGGGTAGAATGGTTGATGGGCTACCCAATAGGGTGGACAGACTTAAGGGATTAGGCAATGCAATCGTACCACAAATTGCATATCAAATTGGAATGGCAATAAAAGAGGCAGAAAATGATAGCTGATATTTCATGGCATGAATACCAAATGGCAGCTCAGGTAGGTGTCAGCCGTAAATCACAATCAATTAATCTTGGTCATAAAGATCGTTATGGCTCAGTTTGGAACCCAATTAATGACATAGGATGGTCAGTCGTTAGTGCTGTATCTGAATTGGCCGTTGCTAAATGCCTGAAGATGTATTGGGATGGCTCAGTCAATACCTTCTCACGACCTGATTTAGAGGGCATAGAAGTTAAGGCCCAACTTCATCATAGTATTGATCCTAGTAAGACAAGCAACTTTCTAATTATAAAACCAAATGCAGATGACGAGCTTGTGCATGTCTTAGTCCTTGTTCATTCTAACACACGATACGAGGTTGTTGGATTTATTAAAGGTAAGAACGCAAAGATCACACAGTTTGAACGACAAGTAAAAGATCGGCCACCATTTTATGCCGTACCAATTGATGAACTTACAGATATGAGGATGTTATGATTAAACATTACACAATTACTGCACTAATTTTATTTGTTTTTGTATTGGGTTTATACATTGGACACTATTTTGCGGCCCCAATCCATCACGTTCTTGATGACCAATGGACCGAGATTACAATAGCTCGTGAACAGATAGAATTAATCTGCATTCAAGTAGGCTGTATCTTTGAATAGCCAGGCAAAATGGGGGTGGTTTCTCCGATCTGATGTCAGCCCCAACGGGAAGATCGTTTACCTCTTATTGAGTGAGTATAAGGCCAAATACGGGAGGTGCTATATTCGTCAACAAACCATTGCAAACCAAATTAATATGAACAGAAGAACAGTCGTTCGTGCATTGCGTGAGTTAGAAGATAAACGATTAATTACAAGAAAAAGATTAAAAAGCTCGTGTGAATATTTTTTACATATCAGCTTATTGGACAATGTTCTAAGCCCTCAACAAAGTGATAGGACACAGGAGTCTTATATTAGAAGAGTATATAGTAATACTAATAATACTACTTATAATACTACTAAGAATACTAAGAAGGTGCCAGATTTGTCTCATCTGGGGAAGAATTTAAAGATGAATTATAAGACTGCTGTCCATGACATAAAAAATGGGAGTAGACTAAAAAAAGCGGACCAACTTGTTCACAATAAATTCTTTACTCACATGAAATCACGAGGTGATATGGGTAAGTTTTGGCAACAACTTATTGATGGTGAAATCGAATGGCCTGAAGAACTACCAAAGTTAGGTAAAGCATAATGAAAGTCCTTGGTCATTCTTGGGCTTATTCTTGGTTCCTTGCTCATTCTTGGAAGTTTATCAAATGAGTATCACCTCTGTACAAATAATAGATATGTTTCAAATAGCTTATGATACAGACAAAAAGCTGCCCTCTGTATATAAGCAAGGTGCAAGTTCTATGAGATTTGATATTGTTCATGATAGCTCAGATCATAATCGTTGGAGTAAGCAGCCCATTAAAACAGTTGCTACAAGTCGAGAGATTGAGATATACGAGTTTTGTCTTTTTTACTTAGGCCCATTAATGAGTGTAGATGAGAGAAAACTTGTTTGGGCCAGAACCTTGAACGCCCCCTGGCATTGGATAGGCAAGAATATTCTTCATTGTTCCCGTCATACTGCAAAAAAGAGATATTTAGAAGTTATTCGTATGCTTAGAATGAGAGTGTCAATCAGTGAGGAGCTTATGAAAAAGCTCCCCAGGATTTAATTAACATTATTGACAACTTCATAGGGCTTAAACATTTTTAAGTCTGGTAATTCAGTATATATTTCCATACTCCACTGAGTTCTAAAATCCCACTTATCAACAAAAATTCCTAAATTACACAGCTTACGAAAAGTAGAGCTGCATTTATTATAAAATTTCTCGTTACCGTTTGGAAAATCATGATCTAAAGAATACAATCTAAAATCTAATTCAGCTTTTAAAAAATCATCAACGTATTTTTTATGTTTATTGTTAAATAAATAAACTGTGTTTTTATCACATAAGCCACCAGCAGCTTTATCACCACTACAAGCAACTAAACATAATTGAAAAGCCATGTTATTTGTCCTCCGTTTTGTTTTGTTTTAAAAATTCATTTACTCGATTTTGTGTAAATATGTGACAAGCTAACAAAAAATCATAGTCGTCAGTTTTGTCCTCTTTTAAATCGTCAATGATATAATCAAGATCAAGAATATCAGATAGTTCCTCGATTATATCAATTGCTTCATCAAGTTTGTCTTGCATTGATCTTTGTTTCATTGGTCCTCACTGTTATTTAAAAAATTATCTATTTCTTTTGCTAATTTTGGTTTCTTAGAATAGCAATTTTGACAGACCATCCCTTTATGAAAATCAATATCACAAATGGCAAAATAGCTTTGTGCTATTTCAGTCATTTCTTCATATTCGGTTTCTATGTGATATACTTTTTTGCAAATATCACAGTCATAGTTAGTTTGTTTCATTGGTCCTCCTTTGTTATTTGTTGTTTAATATCGTCATAAATACTTTCTAAGGTGACATCAGAAACATCAAAATTATCCCATTCTTGCCCCTTGTATGTGACGTAAACTTGCACTTCTAATTCATCCATATTAATTTTATTCATTGTTAACCCCCTTTATTAGTTTAATTAGTTCAATGATTAGTTCTTTCGTGCCTAAAATAACTATTAAGACAAAGAAACAGGCCATGGCCCCCAATAGGAATTGTGGGCCTGGGTCTAGGTTTATTGTTGTTAGCAGCTCAACCATTTAAGGCTTCACTATTGTTTAAATTTGTATAAATTAAATTCTCATAATTGACACGACCACCCAAACGATCTAACAAAAACATATGTAAATATTTTGAAGTGGTCCTACTGTAATTATAATATTCTTGATCTAAATAAGTTTCAGCTACACCAAAATTTGAACTGTCATAGATTGTTTTAGCAATTAAAGTTTCATAACTTTGAAAATATTCAACCTTATTGCCTTCTGGTGTTTTAGTTTGAATTATAAATTGATTAGGAACTACATTTCCTTTTGGACTTTTCATATTAATTACTTTCATTGCAACCCCCTTTCAATTGCTCATTAAGTTTTATTAATTTACTTTCTAAGTGGTTTAGCCTTTCAACGTCATCAGTTGAATAGCTTGTATTGTCAAACATCCAATAAATGTCATTGATCTGCTTTTGAACTTGTTTAATTTGTTCGATCATTGTTATTTTCCTCTATTAATGTTCTGATCTCATAGATCATATTGACCACTATGGTCATAATATAATATATGTCAATACCATAATAAAAAAAAATATTGGACATTTTGCCTCGAATAAGCTTTAAATCTTGATATAATTGCAAATCATTGCGTTGATTTAATAAATCATGGTAGGAAGGCCCCAATCTAAAATTTTTTGTGAGAGCCTCACAAGATCATCAAACTATACTAGACAATGTAGGGCCAAGGGCTACTTGATGAAGTCTGGCCATTATCGTTGCAAAAATCATGGCGGATATAGTGATTGGAACGCAAAAACTAATGAAGGCAAGTTTAAGGCCCTTAGAAATTTAAGATCATTAAAACATTTATCAGATGAAAAAATTAGAACTAAATACATCATTGAAAGAGAAAATCCTTGAGCAATTGAGCCTGGGAGTGAATTTAACTAAAATATGTAATGACAAAACCATGCCTAGTTTAACAACTGTTTATAAGTGGTGTAGAGAATATAAAGAGTTTGGTGAGGAAGTTACAGAATGTAGAAGGTTAGGCTGCCAAACATGGCTCGATACTGCAATGAATGAATTAGACAAAAAAGACGTACCACCCAATCAAATACCATTTTTAAGAGAGAAGTTATATATGGCCCGTTGGATGGCTTCTAAATTGTTGGGAGCTTACGGGGACAAGCAAGAGATTAAACAAAGTGGTGACAGTTCATTGACTATTAAATGGGAGGCAAGTCTCCCCCTTTCGGATCATGCACACGCAAGCATTAACGCACATGATGGAGTTCAGAAAGATAATGCTGCAACCCTGGAGGACAAACAACCCTAATATTTAAGGCACGGCCTAACAAATTGACGGGCTTCTATCCCGTAAGCATTATTTTTTGGCAGTTTGCCAGGGGGTACACCCCGAAAAGTCGGCCGCCGTTTATATGTATATATATATCCCCAACTCAAGGTACCTAGATGGATGATGATTTAAAAGATTTAATTGCAATGGTGTTTTACGACAACGGCACAAAGAGTGTGTTCATAAACATCACAGGCTTTAGAAATGCACTGCACGGCAGAGATGTGTCTGATTATATATGCAATCAATTGAACATAGACTTAATGGATCTATACGGTGAACAACCAACAGTACATTAATGCAGTTAATTAACGATGACTGTTTAAATGCTCTAAAAAAAATAAAAGATAAAAGCATTGATTTAATACTTACTGATCCACCTTATGGAACGACACAATGTAAATGGGATAATGTTATTCCATTTGAGCCTATGTGGAATGAGCTTAAAAGAGTAATTAAAGATAATGGTTGTATAGCATTATTTGGAAGTGAGCCATTTAGTAGTGCTTTAAGAATGAGTAATATTGAAAACTTTAAATATGATTGGGTTTGGGATAAAGTTCAGCCTACGGGTATGCCTTTGGTTAAAAAAATGCCTATGAAACAACACGAAATAGTTTCCATCTTTTATTCAAAACAACCAACATATAATAGACAGATGACAGATAGACCACCAAAAGATGTAAGAGTCAATGCAGTAAAAAATAAACTTAATCAAAAGACAAATAAAGGCTATAATCATAATGGCACTATTATTTGCAAATATGCTAATGATTATGACCCAACTAAGGTAAACCCTAAAAGCATAATTACTTTTTCAAAACAGCCAAAAAGGATTAAAAATATACACCCAACACAAAAACCAGTGGCTTTATTAGAATACCTTATTAAAACTTATACTAATGCAAACGATAAAGTTTTAGATTTTACAATGGGTAGTGGTTCAACTGGAGTTGCTTGTAAGAATACAAACAGAAATTTTATAGGCATAGAACTAGACAAAGACTATTTTGATATAGCTCAACAAAGAATTGAAAATGCAAATAACTATTCCTTACAGCCCAAGAGAGCTGCAACAAGAGATACACACAAACTTAGCTAAATACAGATGGGCCGTACTATCTATACATAGACGAGCTGGCAAATCTGTATTGTGTATAAACGAGCTAATAAAACGTGCTTTAACAAACACCATGTGGAACCCACGGTACGCATACATCGGCCCAACTTATAAACAAACAAAGTCAATTATATTTGACTATTTAAAATTTTATGCTGGTGTCATACCTGGAACGAAGTTTAACGAACAAGAACTTAGTTGTTTGTTTCCAACGGGTGCCAAAATTACACTTCTTGGATCTGAAAATCCAGACAGCTTGAGGGGTAATTATTATGATGGAATCATTGTTGATGAGTATGCACAGGTCAATCCAAGATTATTTCCTGAAATAATTCGACCAGCATTATCTGACCGAAAAGGTTTCTGTTACTTTGTGGGAACACCACAAGGTATGAGCAATGATTTCTATGCCAAGTACCAGCACGGACTGAAAGATAAGACCTGGTACACAAAGATTGCTAAAGCATCTGAGACTGGCATAGTTGATCAGGAAGAACTAGATGCAGCCCTAGATTTGATGGGGCAAAAAAAGTACAGGCAAGAGTTTGAATGTGATTGGGTTGCTTCAATAGAAGGTGCCATATACGGAGATGTCATAGAAAAAATAGAACAAAAAGGACAAGTAGGTCGTGTACCTTATGATGCTACCTACCCCGTATCAACGGCTTGGGATATAGGAATATCAGACAAAACAACGATTATATTTTTTCAACAAGTTGGAAGATCAATACAAATTATAGATTATTACGAAAGCAGTAATGAAGGACTGCCACACTACATCAGTGTGATTAACAAGAAAGATTACGTTTACAAGGATCATTATGGGCCTCACGACCTAGAACAACGTGAGTTTACAAATGGAAAATCAAGGCGTGAGATTGCATACGAACTTGGTTTACGATTTAAGATAGTACCAAAACTTAGTATAGAGGATGGGCTGCACTATACGCAGTTGCTACTCAATAGATGCTGGATAGACATGGATAGTTGTAAGAAACTGTTAGATGCCTTGAGGAACTATCACCGTAAGTTTAATGACACCTTGCAAACCTTTAATGCAAAGCCCGTACATGACTGGAGTTCACACGCAGCAGATAGCATGAGAACACTAGCTGTTGGCTTGCAAGAATTAAAAAACGAAGAGCAAATACCACAACAATTTGCTGACAATAACTACAACCCGTTAGGAATACAATGAGTAGAATATTAAGCCCCAAAATGAATATGCCACCTCCCCCAAAACAAGTTATACCGTTGACACCCATTGGATCTGTTGCAAAAGAAGATCCTGATGCACAACGAAAAAGACGTGGCAAAAAAGCAACCATACTGACATCAAACAGTGGATTACAAAACAAAGATGAAGATTCATATAAACCATCATTACTAGGATAATACTATGGCTAAACCAGGACTTTATGCAAACATACATGCAAAACGAAAAAGAATTGCAGCTGGATCAGGTGAGAAAATGAGAAAAGTAGGATCACCAGGTTCACCAACTGCTGCTAATTTTAAACGAGCTGCAAAGACTGCAAAGAAACCAAAGAAAACTTTATTAGGATAATAGCATGAAAAAACCATTAAAAGGCAAACAAAAAAAACTTGATGCAAATAAAAACAACAGAATAGATAAACAAGACTTTGTGCTATTAAGAAAAAAACCAAAGAAAACATTATTAGGATAAGGAGAATATTATGGCACCAATGGGCAAAGGAACATACGGATCTACTAAAGGTAGACCACCAGTAAAAAAGAAAAAGAAAAAAAAGAATAAATAAAAATGGCTCTAAAAAAACATCAGAGTCCTTCTGGTGGATTAAACGCAGCTGGTAGAAAACATTTTGGAGTTAAAGCTCCAGTAAACAAAGGAACTAATCCAAGACGTGTTTCATTTGCAGCACGGTTTGCTGGAATGAAAGGGGCTATGAAAAAACCAGATGGTAGTCCTACACGAAAAGCATTGGCATTAAAAAAATGGGGTTTCGGTAGTGTTGCTGCTGCACGAAACTTTGCAAACAAAAATAAGAAATCATAATTAAGGAGAATACTATGAGTGGAATAATCGGAGGAGGTCGTAACCCAGCACCAGTCAAAATGACACCAACAGTGCAAACGACTAAAACTCAAGACATGGCACAAGATGTCCAGGCTGCTAAGAAAAAGAAAAAGCCAGGACAATCTTCATTGATTGAAACAACATCAATGGGTCTTGGTGGTGACGCACCAACTTACAAGCCCACGCTTTTAAGCTAATATGAAAAACAAAAACGCAGAAATGCTAGTAAACCGTTTTGCTTCATTAAGAACAAATCGGTCAACATGGGAAAGCCATTGGCAAGAAATAGCTGATTACATGTTACCTCGTAAAGCTGACATCACAACACAACGAACTCGTGGTGATAAAAGAACTGAGGTTATATTTGATGGTACAGCTATTCATGCATTAGAACTATTGAGTTCTAGTCTGCACGGTATGTTGACTAACTCAGCTACTCCATGGTTTACATTAGCCTACAAGGATCTTGCATTGTCTGAAAATGATGAGGCTAGAGAATGGTTAGACTCAGTCACTGAGGATATGTATGTTGCTTTCAATCGTTCAAACTTTCAACAAGAAATCCAAGAGCTATACCAAGATTTAATATCCTTTGGTACGTCAGCTATGTTTGTATCAACAGACGAAAAAAATCTAATACGTTTTAACACTAGACACGTTAAAGAAATATTTATTTCTGAAAATGCAAAAGGTGAAGTTGACACAGTGTTTAGACATTTCACAATGAATGCACGATCAGCATTTGAATTATTTGGTGAAGCAGTTGGGCCAGGCATATTTAACAAATATAAAAAAGATTTAGATGCAGATGTAAACATTTTGCATGTGGTTATGCCACGAGATACTTATGATGCATCAAAAGAAGATGCAGCTAACATGCCATTTAAATCATGTTATGTAGATCCTGATGATGTTCACATGATTAACGAAGGTGGTTTCAAAGAGTTTCCATACGTTGTGCCACGTTATCTAAAAGCAAGTTATGAAATTTATGGAAGATCCCCATCCATGAATGCACTCCCTGACGTTAAGATGTTAAACAAAATGTCTGAAGTAACAATCAAAGCTGCACAGAAACAAATAGATCCTCCCCTTATGGTTCCTGATGACGGTTTTATGTTACCAGTCAGAACAGTGCCAGGTGGTTTAAACTTCTACCGTTCAGGATCACGAGATCGTATAGAGCCATTACAGATTGGAGCTAACAATCCAGTTACTGTAAACATGATACAAGATAGACAACTTGCAATACAAAAAACATTTTATGTAGATCAGTTGTTGTTATCTCAAGGTGGTCAAATGACAGCAACAGAAGTATTACAACGTAACGAAGAAAAAATGAGATTACTAGGCCCAGTCTTAGGTCGATTGCAATCAGAACTATTACAGCCCCTTATTGAACGAGTGTTCAATATTTTAATGAGAGCTGATGTGTTTAGACCAATGCCCGATATATTAACCAATCAAACAATAGACATTGAATACGTTAGTCCACTTGCCAAAGCACAGAAATCAGGAGACTTAAATTCTGTAATGCGTGGCATAGAAATCTTTGGATCAATGTCTCAATTTGCACCAGTTTTGGATTACTTAGACTCAGATGGGTTAGTTAAGTATGTCCAAAAAATGTTGGGTTTACCAGCACGGATTATTAAATCTGATGCTGAAGTAGCTCAAGTAAGACAACAACGACAAGAACAACAACAACAAGCTATGGAGCAACAACAAGCAGTTGAAGCAGCACAAGCTGCTGGATCTGCTGCACCGATGCTCAAAGCTGTTGAAGAACAACAATAAGGAGAAACACTATGGCTGATGAGCAACAAAATCAGAACCAAGAAGATCAAGCAAAAGAACAACAAGAAAAGTTAAACGATTTAATTAAAACTTATAAACTTACATTTGAAAGTGAACACGGAGCAACAGTCTTAGAAGATTTACAAAGACGTTGCCATTTGTTTAGCACAACCAATGTTAAAGGTGACTCACATGAGTCTGCTTTTATGGAAGGTCAACGTGCAGCAGTTTTGTTTATTATTCAGATGTTGAATAGGAAAATATAATGGAAGAATTAAAACAATATTTTTTACTATGGTGGAACGCAGATAAGAAAATAAAAATTATCTCAGCTGCTGTCGTATTAATTTTAATTTATTTAATCATAACATAAGGAGACAACTATGTCAGAAGATCAGGTAACGGCTGTCGAAGAACAAAGCCAACCGTCTGAGTCAACTGCAACAGAAACTCCAGTAGTAACAACTGAACAAACAGTTGCAAACTGGAGAGACAGTTTACCAGAGGAACTAAGAACAAACGCATCACTAGAAAAGTTTAGTGACGTATCAACATTAGCAAAAAGTTACATCAATGCTGAGTCAATGATTGGCAAAGACAAGATGGTAATACCAGGAGCTAATACAACTGAAGATGAATGGAACGACATTTACGATAAATTAGGTAGACCGTCAGATCCCAATGCTTATGAACTAAAAGCAGAACTTGCTGAAGGTGAACAAATTGATGAACAATTGATGAGTAGTTTTAAAGAAACAGCTCACAAACATGGATTGTCACCAGCACAAGCACAAGGACTGCTTGATTATTATAATAGCATATCAAGTCAATCATTGGTTGATTTAGATAACAATGCTGTACTAGCACAAGAACAAAGCCAAAGAGAACTGCGTGAAGAATGGGGCCGAAGTTATGATGACAATCTTAACAAAGCATCAACCGTTGGAAAACAATTCTTTGGTGAAGATGTGTTTGGTATGCAATTAGCAGATGGATCAAAGCTCGGAGATAATCCAGCATTAATTAAAGGTCTATCAAAAATGGCAAGCATAGTATCAGAAGATGTATTTGCTGGAGACAAAGACTCAGCTGCATCAAGTGCTAACATGCAACAACAGATTAACGACTTAACTGCACCTAACAGCCCGTATTGGAACAAGATGGATCCTCAACACGAGGCAACGGTGCAAAAAGTTTTGGCCTTACGATCAATCGTAACTGGCTAACAAGATTTGGAACAACTGGTTTACCAGCTCCAAAAGACAATAGGACAGACTATCAGCTACCAGCTGTAAAATGCAAGACAACCCCACTGGGATAATTGGCTGAAACATTAATCTTAACTTAAACACGAAAGGACTTAATTATGAGTTCAGAAATCACAACTGCGTTTGTCGAACAGTATTCGTCAAATGTAAGTATGCTAGCACAACAAATGGGAAGCCGTTTGCGTGCTGCTGTGGATGTGGAAAACGTAACAGGTAAGAATGCATTTTTTGATCAAGTTGGCGTAACAGCTGCTGTTCAAAGAACATCAAGACATGCAGATACACCTCAGATCGATACACCACACTCACGAAGAAGATTAAGTTTGTCCTCTTACGAATGGGCAGACCTGATTGATGATCAAGACAAAGTAAGAATGTTGATAGATCCAACTTCGAATTATGCTAAGGCTGCTGCTGCGGCCATGGGACGTTCAATGGATGATGTTATCATTTCTGCTTTACAAGGATCAGCACAAGCTGGAGTAGCTGGAGCAACTGCTGTTGCATTACCATCTACATCTAAGTTTGCAACATCTAACCAGTCTGACGGACTAACAATTGCAAAACTAATTGCAGCTAAAAAGTTCTTTGACTTGAATGATGTCGATCCTTCAATTGCCAGATACGTTGTATGTGGAGCAACTCAGATTGCTGATTTACTTGGTACAACTCAAGTAACATCAAGTGATTTTAACACAGTCAAAGCTCTTGCGGCTGGTGATATTGATACTTTTATGGGTTTCAAATTCATCTTGTCTAATAGACTAAACTTTGACGCAACAAATACGGATGACAGACTAGCTTTTGCTTTCAGTCAAGACAGCATTAAATTAGGCGTTGGTAAAGATATCACTGCTAAAATTGATGTTCGTGCTGACAAGTCTTATGCTACACAAGTTTACACTTGTATGGACATAGGTGCTGTAAGAATGCAAGAAACAAAAGTGTTTCAAATTCCGTGTAACGAATAATAGATAGGAGAATATAATTATGGGTACTAAAAACTCAGACTTAGTAGCTAACTTTGAAGCTGCTCCTCAGGTGGCAAATAGTGCTGCTCTTTTACACGGAGTTGTTCGTGTAGCACAGGGTACTATTGCACTTGCTGCTGGAGATTCAGATGACAATGATATTGTTATGCTGGCTCCAATACCAAGTAATGCTGTTATATCTCAACTATTTATTGGTTCAGATACCCTTGGTGGATCGTGTACTTTCAATCTTGGAATCTACACTTCTGCTGGAGTAGTTAAAGACGAAGATGTATTTGCAACTGCCGTAGCTGACGCTGGGGCAATGGCAGATGTTCGTTTTGAAGCTGCTAACATCAACACTGCTGGGCAAAAACTTCACGAATTGGCTGGAGATACAACAGATCCAGGTGGATATTACTATGTGGCTGCAACTATGCAAGCTGCTGGTGGTACTGCTGGTGATATGTCGTTCAACATCAATTACGTTGTTAACTAAGCACTAAGCAAACTATGGGGGTAGTCGTTATGGCTACCCTCATACATTAAGAGATATTTTATATGACATCACAAGTTGACATAGCCAACGGAGCTTTAAATCAAATTGGAGCTTCAACTATTATAAGTCTGTCTGATGACAGCAAAAATGCACGCATGATTAATCAACGATATGACATGGTACGAGACCGTGTGTTTCGTGAACATCCATGGAATTGTTTATTAAAACGTGCAACGATTGCAGCAGACACGGCAACACCTGAGTATGAATATTCATACCAGTACACATTGCCAGCTGATTGTATTCGATTGTTAAAAACATTTGAAATGCAAGATGATGTTGATTTTAAAGTCGAAGGCAGAAAAATTGTTTCTGATGCTGAGACTATGAAGATTTTATATGTGGCAAGAATTACAGATACCACACAATACGACACAAGTTTAATTGAAACACTAACAGCTGCACTAGCAGCAGATATTGCTTATGGCATAACTGGATCAACAACAATGATTCAGATTATGGAAGAACGATATAAAGAAAAATTAAAAGATGCTCGATTTGCAGATGCTACCGAAGGTATGCCAGACGAATTGGACTCTGATTATCCGTTTATTGCATCGAGGTTTTAATGGCTAGATCTGCCTACCCTTACACCAGTTTTACTGGTGGAGAACTGTCTAAAGATTTGGATGGTCGAATTGATTTAGAAAAGTACAAAGTAGGATGTAAGACAATTGAAAATATGATTGTCTATCCTCACGGAGTAGCATCAAGACGACCAGGCACAAAGTTTATTGCCGAAGCCAAACGTGGAACTAATGGTACAGCTCACAGACTTATACCGTTTGAGTTTTCAACGACACAAACATATATGCTTGAGTTTGGTGATGAGTATGTACGTTTTTTTAAAGACAACGGCATCATTACAAAAACTGGTTTAAACATATCAGCTATTACCAAAGCCAATCCAGGTGTAGTGACATCAGCTACTCACGGACTAACAGCTGGTGACTATGTTATATTAGATGGCATAGTTGGCATGACAGAATTAAATGGCCGACAATTTAGGGTTGGCACAGTTGGATCATCAACTACATTTCAACTATTAAATACTGACGGAACTAATTTTAATACAACATCATTAACAACGTATGCATCAGGAGGTGTAGTTTATCCTATTTATGAAGTAACATCACCTTATCCATATAGTGTGTTGCCTGATCTTAAATTTGCACAATCAGCCGATGTTATGTATATCACACATCCATCGTATGCTATTCGTAAACTATCAAGAACTGCACACACATCATGGTCATTTTCAACATCAACATTAACAACTGGAACTGATTTTATTGTATCAGCTATCACACAAGCTAATCCTGGAGTTGTATCTACAATATTAAATAATGGTTTAGTCAAAGGTGATTTTATAAAGTTTGCCAATATTGGTGGCATGACATCATTTAACAGCGGTGTATTTAAAGTTGGTGATTTAAAAAATAAAATTACAATCAGTGGCATTACTAAAGCTGATCCTGGAGTAGTAACTACATCAGCAGCTCATGGTATGATTGAAGGTGATAGTTTTGATATTACAGATGTAGTTGGCATGACACAATTAAATGGCAACAGTTTTAAAGTAGGAGCAATTTCAGGTGGATCAACAACAGCTTTTGTAATTCAAAACGGCAATGGTATTAACATTGATACAACTGATTACACAACATTTGTTTCAGGTACATTAACTGGGCCAGATCAACATTTTGAAGTGCAAGATGAAAATGGCACTAATGTAGATACATCAAGTTTAAGCTCATTTAGTGGATCAACGGGTACAGTTACAAAACTAAACAATCCAGTATTAAACTTAGGCACAAACAACTACCCATCGTGTGTGTCATTTTTTGAACAACGATTGGTCTTTGCAAACACCAATAACAATCCGCAGACGATATGGTTTTCACAGTCTGGTGATTACGAAAACTTTACAGAAGGCACAGATCCAGATGATGCAATGAATTTTACCATTGCTAGTAACAAAGTTAATGCAATACGTTATTTAGCTGCATCACGATCATTATTAATTGGTACAACGGGTGCAGAATTTTTGGTAACAGGATCAGATAGTGTTAATGGACTATCACCTACTAACATTAATATTCGTAAACAATCAGCTTATGGTAGTGCCAACAAAGATGCTATTACAGTTGGCAACCTTGTGTTGTTTATACACCGTGCTAAACGTAAGATACGAGAACTAACATATAACTATGATAGTGATAATTACATTGCACCTGATCTTACGGTATTAGCCGATCACATAACTGATAGCCTTGTTACTGACTTTGCATACCAACAAGAGCCAGCATCTATATTGTGGGTAGTACGAACTGATGGTGTGTTAGCTGGATTAACATATCAACGAACTGAAAATGTTATAGCCTGGCATAGACATATTTTAGGAGGCATGGCTGATACTGGTAAACAATCAGTAACTAAAAAAATACCTTTAACTGTTTCTACTTCAACAGTAAGTGTAGGTGACAATGCAATAACAAAAGCATCTCATGGTTTATCTACGGGTGATGTTGTTAGTTATTATGCAGACTCAGATCCTATTGGTGGATTAAGACAAGATCTGTTTTATTATATTATTGCTGTTGATTCCAATGTGATCCAATTTGCAACAACAGAAGCAAATGCAACTGCTGGTACTGCTGTTGATTTATTATCAGTTGTTTCAGGTAAATCTGTAACACATTATTTATATAAAGAAGTAAACGTAAGAACAAGCACGTTTTGGTCAGCTGCACATGGTTTTGGTGATGGAGATATAATATCTTATACAGCAGAATTGATTGCTGATAAATTTACTGGATTAGAAATAGAAAATCCATACATGACAATAACAGTTGATGGTAACTCTTTTAAATTAATTCATCAATATGATTTTGAAGATTTTAAAAAATCAGGATTAAATTATATTAATACTAACTATGTTGCCGTAGGAACAGTCAGTACGACATCAACAACTCATAAATGGTTAACTAACGCAAAAGTAAAAACCATTGCAACTATACCAACTGATAATGCAGAAGATGAGTTGTATTTGATTGTTGAACGATATGTAAATGGTGCAACTGTTAATTATGTTGAATTTATGACACCGTTTGATTATGGAAACAGTCAAGAAAATGCATTTTATGTTGACAGTGGATTAACGTATTCTGGTGGCAAGACAACATCTATAACTGGATTACATCATTTAGAAGGTGCATTAGTTAATGTATTGGCAGATGGTGCAACACATACAAATGAAACAGTATCATCTAGTGGAATTACACTAAACAATTTAGCAGAAAAAGTGCATGTAGGATTTAATTATAAGTCTGTATTGCAAACCATGAGAATAGAATCAGGTGCAGATGACGGCACAGCTCAAGGCAAAATAAAACGTATTCATGGTGTAACAGTTAGATTAAATGATTCACTTGGATGTAAAGTAGGACCAGATTTAAAAAACTTAGAAACAATACCATTTCGTAATTCATCACTACCAATCTCATCTCCTATCCCATTGTTTACGGGTGATAAGGATGTTGAGTTTAGAGGTGACTATGAAAAAGATGGACATGTAGTTGTCGTGCAAGATCAACCATTACCATTGAACTTAGTAGCATTGTTTCCAAGACTAAATACATTTGATGCATAATTATAGAATTGAACCATTTCAATCAGCACATGCTGATAAAATTATTTCAATTGGTGAATTTGAAAATTCATCAGTAGATTATCCAACAGATGCACTTGAAACAAAAGATGCATGGACAGGTTTTCATAATGATCAACCAATCGTTTGTGGTGGCATCAACCCTATATGGGAAGGTGTTGCTGATGTTTGGATTATTATGAAAAAAGGTTCAAACAAACATAAATTTTTTATGCTAAAAAACATAAAAGAAAAATTTGAAGAAACAATAACAAAACGTAATTATCATCGTGTCCAAGCAGTAGTTCGATCTGATTTTACTCACGGACTACGATTTGCTAAATGGTTTAACATGACATCAGAAGGTGTAATGAAAAAATATGGACCAGATGGCAAGGATTACATCATGGTAGCAAGGATTAAATAACATGGCAGCAGCAACAGTGATGGCATTTTCTCAGATACAAGCTGGGAGACAAGCTGTTAAAACAGCACAATACAATGCACAACTTTATGAAATAGATGCAGTAAACGCAGAAAACGAAGCTGTAATAACGCAACAAAAAGCTAATTTAGAACTAAGTCGATTTCGTCAAAATATAAGAAGTATTACTGGTGATACTAAAGTTGGATATGCTGCATCAGGTGTTGACATATCACAAGGAACACCAATGGATGCATTAGAAGATATTTATCAAAATGCTAAAATTGATGAAGGATTGATACAATACAACGCAAATATACAAAAAGCTAATTTAAGAAATCAAGCTGGCCGTTCACGTTTCCAAGGAGCTGCTGCAATACAAATGGGTAAATACAAAAAATACGCATCTAGGCTTAAAGCTGGAGCTACACTACTTGGTGGGGCTGAAGATGCTGGAATGATAGGTAATTAACATGGCTATAAAATTATATAAATCACAAGTTAATATAACTAATCAATCATCAACTGTACCAACAGCAAAACTAGATCCAAACTTTGGTCAAGAAGTTTTTCAAGGACAACAAGCCTTGTTAGGTGTTGTTAATGACATAGAAAACAAACACAGAAGAATACAAGAAGAAAACGAACTTATAAAAGCACAAACAGATTACACAGACGGTTACGATGAAAATGATGGGTTGTATGAAATAGTTAGAAAAAACTCTGAGTCTAATAATTTAGATGAAAGCATGGCTGGTTATGATTCACAAACTGAAAGTTGGAAAAATACAATTTTAGGAAACATAAAAAATAAAAATGTAAAAAGAAAATTTGATGCATGGGCTATGCAAACTAATAGTAAATATGGTTTAGATGTATCTCAAACAGTGCGTGGTAACAATAGAGCCATGTTAGAAGAAAACATACAACTTGATACTAATAGGTTAATTAATGAACATGTAACTGCAAGTAATGATCTGGTGAGACAAGATGCTTACAATCAATTGTTTGGCAACGAAGAATTAGGTGTAGCTGGAATGTATGATCGTTTAGATGAAATGTTTGAAACACCAATTGGCACAAATAAAGAACAATACAATCAGAAAATACAGGATTCATTAAGTTTAGTTGAAGCTGGTTTTTTAGCAGAAAACAATCCTAATCAGTTTCTTGCTAAACAAAAACAAGGTCAATACAACAATCTTGAACCAGCTAAATTATTAGAATTTACGGCAGCAGCTGAACAAAATGCTACTAATTTAAAAGTAAGTTATATACTAGATAGTTTTATTCCAATAGATCCTGATCAAAATTTTGAAGATGCACAAACAGCATACGATAATATTGTCAATGGTTCATTTGTAAGAAAAGATGGCACTGTTGATGAGCAATTAAAAAATGTTTACAATTCTATGTCAGACAGTGAAAAAAGTGCATTGTCAGGTGCTTTGCAAACTAGATTTAATGTTGTGCAAAGTGATATAACTTTTAATCAAAATCAAGTTAACTTTCAAGAAACAAAAGCAAACAATCAATATTTTGTAGATTCTATTTCAAAAGTTAGAAACGGTGAAATGGGTATTACCGATATTCAAAATATTCCTTGGTCGGGTAAACTAGGATCAGATTATAAAATTTTATTAGAAGAAATGGTAGTTAAAAAAACACAAGGTTTAATAACTGATGATGCTGGTTTAAAAATGTATAATGATTTGCATCAAGTTATTGTAGAGGACAAATTATATTCAACAAATGCAAAAATAAAATTGCCAAACGAAACACAAGAAAAAAGTATTTTGGATAGAGTCAGAGAAGGCACTATTGGAATGAATCAACTGGAACAATTAGAAGAAATAATAGCTAAAAAAGATGATCAAACTTTTTTAAACGAAAGAAAAACATTTCAAAATTTTTTAGTTGCAAGTGAAAAACAAGTAAAAGGTGTAATGAAACAATTAGATAAATTTAATGCATATAGTGATCAAAGATTTTTTGAATTTAGTTTAGAAATGAAACAGGCTTTTTTAAACGGTTTAAAAGACGGCAAATCAGTTTATGATTTATTAATTTCTACAAGTCCTGATTACATATTGAAACCAGATATTTTACGAAAATACTCAAGAACTTTAAGAGAACAATCGTTAGAAATTAATCAAAGTTTAGGAATTAATACTGAAAACAATCAACCTGAAATCATAAAAAGAAAACCAGGTGAAACTGAAGATGAATTTTTAAAAAGATTAGAAAATAATTAAAATATTATGAATGGTGTAAAAAAATTAAAAGCATTAGAAAACGGTGGTTTTTCAATTAATGAAATTGAAGAATATAGAAAAAAAGAATCTCAAAAATTAAAATCTGGTGGTTTTACAAATGAAGAAATAAAAAATTATTGGGGAATAAAAGAACCAGATACAACTGAAATTAAATCGTATTGGCAAAAAGTAAAAGATCATGCAGCTCGTGTTAGAGAAACAGCCAAAGAACCAACTCCAATGGAAAAAGCTAATCTTGATGCTGCAAAACAATTTAAAGAATCATTAGTTGGTGAAGATTTTGAAATAAAACCGTATGTTGAAAGTGGTTACAATAAATCCATTATTAACTTAATGAATGAGTATCACGGTGGATCTGGTACGTTGCCAAAAGAATTTACTGAACCAGAACGTGATGATACTGGACACATAGAACGTGCCGTAGATACATTAAGTCAAATAGTTCCTGATTTATTGTATTATGGAGCAACTGCTGTACCATTAGCATTAGCTACAAAAAGCCCAGTTGCAACAGCTGCTGGATCTGGTCTTATGGTTGGAACATTTAGGCAAATGTATATGAGTGCATTGGAACGTGGTGAAGTTGATACATACGCAGAATGGTGGGAAATATTTAAAGAAGAAGGATTAGAAGCTGGTGCAAAAGAAGCTGTATTATTAGGAGCCACAGCAGCAGCACCTGGTTTAATGGGAAGGTTTTTACCGACAGCAAGTAAATATATCCCATCGTTAGTAACCTCATGGGCTGCTTTTAATGCCACTGGTGCTGCATTAGAAGGTGAAATGCCTACTAAAAACGAATTGATAAATACAGCATTAGTTTTTGGAGCTTTAGGTTTTGCTTCAAAATCAGTACAAAAAGTCAATGAGGTTATAAAAAAAAATAACGTCAAGGGTGAAGAAGTTATACAAGAAGCATTGATTGATCCAATGTTTAAAGAAGATTTGGTAAGTACAAATATTGAAACACCTAGGATATTTCAATCAGAAAAAAAAATAGAAAAAATAAAAACTACACCATCAATTGAACGTCTTGCTGAATTAAAAAATAAAGAAAAATTAGATCCATTTGAACAAGTTGAATTAAAAACATTAGAAAAATTAGAAAAAGATGGAAATTTAAGATCAGAAGCAACTCTTGAAGTTTTAGATCGAATTGAAATAGATATACCTCGAGAAAAATTTACAATAGAAAAAGCAGTAGAAACAATTAAAGATGCAAAAAACGATGCAGCAACATTATTTTTTGATAAATTGCATCCTATATATCGTGCAGTACAAAATGCAGATAAAAGCACAATTAAAGAAGGTGCATTAAATCCTTACGAAACATTAAGAATACAACCTGGAATGATAGGTCGTGCTGAAACTTTTATAAATAGAGGCACATTAGATTTTGGAACCTTACAAGTAAAAGGTAAATCTTTTATGGAAATATTAGAACCCATAAGAGATAAAAAATTGTATGAAGAATTTAGTGCGTATACAGTTGCAAAACGTGTGTTAGAAAAAGAATCACAAGGTATTAAAACTGGTGTGTCAGTAGAAGCTGCAAAAAAAACAGTAGCAGAATATGATAGGGCTGGTTCAAATAAACCAGAATATAAAAAAATTCATCAAGAAATACAAGAATACAATACATCGTTGCTAACCTATCTAAAAGATGCTGGTATTTTAGATAAAAAAACATTTGACGTTATTTTAGATGCAAACAAAGATTATGTTCCTTTTTTTAGAGTGCTAGAAGGTAAAGATGGGCCAATAAATAAATCTGTAAGTAATCCTATTATGCAGATGAAAGGAAGCACTAAAGTTATACAAGATCCATTAAATAGTATTTTTAATAACACCTACCAAATTATAACAATGGCAGAACGCAACTATGCTTTTGTTAAATTTATAGAAATGGTGAAAGCTAATAAAATTATTAAAGATAATAAATTTACAGAAATATACAAAGTTGGCAACAACGCACGATCTATGAAAATTACATCTAAAGAATTAGAAGGTATAGTTGACACAAGTAAACTTGATAAAACAACATTAGATAATTTAACTATTTTTAGAAAAAATGGACAACAAGTTACTGACTCACAAATAGCATTATACATAAACGGCAAAAAAGAAGTATGGGAAGTTGGCCCAGAAATAGCAAAAGCATTAAAAGATAGCAATGGATTAGTTACTGAATTACTGTTGTCTCGATGGGGAAATTGGGCTACTAAACCAGCATCATGGTTACGAGCTGGTGCAACATTAGCACCTGACTTTTTTGTTCGTAACATGCTTAGAGATCCAGTAAGTGCTTCACTTTTTTCTAAAGGTTTTAGAATACCGTTTTTAACATCAATGGAAGGTGCTTTCCACATGGTAAAACGTGGCCCATTGTATGATAAATGGATTAAGTCTGGTGGTATTCAATCCATGATTGTTAGCATGGATAAAAATTATTTTGATAAAAATATAAAAGCTGAACTTACAAAAACAAAAGTACACAACATTATAAAAGATCCAAAACAATTATTAAAAGTTATGTTGGATTTATCCAATCCAATAAAATTACCAGGACGTACTTTAGATGTATTGCGTGATGTATCTTCTTTTGCTGAAAGTATAACAAGAATAGGTGAATTTTCTAGGTCATACAAACAAGCACAAAAAAAAGGTTTAACAGAACGTGAAGCATTAGAACGTGGTGGATTTGAAGGTCGTGATATAACCATTGATTTTAAAAAAATGGGTAGCACCATACAAGCTGTTAATCGACTTGCTGCATTTTTTAATGCACGACTACAAGGTTATGCAAAAATGTATGAATCTTTTAAAAATAGACCAGTCTCAACAATGACTAAAGTTGGTGCTTTTATTGTTACTCCTAGTGTATTGTTGTGGATTAAAAATCACGATAATGAAACATACAAACAATTACCTCAATGGCAAAAAGATTTATTTTGGATTGTTATTACGGGTGAAGGTGATGATGAAGTAGTTTATAGAATACCAAAACCATTTGAGCCAGGAATTGTATTTGGCACTGGAACTGAACGAGCATTAGATTATATATTTAGTGAAGATCCTGGTAGTATTAAAGAATTTATAAGTGAATTAGCAATTACTAATTTGCAAAATTTAGGACCAGTTCCTGAGTTAATAAAACCAGTTATAGAAAATTGGGGTAATAAAAATTTATTTACTGGACAGCCTATTATTCCTTATGGACAAGAAAATGTATTACCTGAATATCAATACACAAACTATACATCTGAGTCTGCTAAATTTATAGGTAAAGCATTGCAATACATGTTGGGTGATCAAAACGCAATGACAAGTCCAGCACGAATAGAAAGTTTGATTAACAACTGGACTGGTACATTAGGAAAATATGTATTAGCTGCTGCTGACAAAGCATTGATCGAAAGTGGAGTAATGAAAGATCCAGTTAAACCAGCTCCAACATTAGCTGATATACCATTTATTAAAGCATTTGTTGTAAGAAACCCATCGTCAGGATCTGAATATATAGAAGATTTTTATAAAAATTACGAAAAAGCACAAAAAAGATTAAACACAATTAACAAACTTACTGATCCAAACGAAATTATAAAACAAATTAAAATAT
>VMHT01109964.1_pt1 | contig 35450 bp, 26 predicted proteins | sample 4693611 | NCBI WGS metagenome assembly VMHT01 (sample SAMN12280063, study PRJNA550983) | marine metagenome | isolation source: seawater sampled from same location over 5 years 0.02-0.2 micron viral filtrate | place: USA: collected off the coast of southern California halfway between the port... ...
TAAAAACGAACCGCTGTAATCGCCGATAGTCTGGGTCTCAGGATCGTACTCAAACACATCTTCGGTGGCATCATTCTGGTCCGAATAGGCAAAGTAGCTTAAGCGATGACCTTCAATGATGTCCCAGTCCACTTTCGCGCCCCAGAACAAATTATCCGTACCATCGGATTCCCGGGTCCGAAACTGATCAGTGGCAGTATATTCTTCGGATCCTGAGACATAAGAAAAGTCTCTGGATAATGAGCGTGGGTTTACCAGGGCATAGAAGAACAGTTTGTCTTCAATGATGGGGCCAGCAGCAGAAATGCTGTAATCCCATTCATCGTTTTCATTCTGGCGGTTGTCACGAAAAATTTTACCAGTACCACCGCGGCCGCGGTCAAAGGTACCCTCTTCCTGTAATGCAGACGGTTCCCAGTTAGCCGTAAAGTCAAAGCGCCACTCATTGGTACCACTTTTAGTAACGGCATTAATCAGGCCGCCGGTAGCACGGCCGTATTCAGCAGAAAACCCGCCGGTTTTGACCTGAAACTCTTTGTACATTTCAAATGGTACGGCGCCGCAACCCAGTCCCTGACGGGTATCTGTCACTTCCAGACCATTAATATAACAGGCGTTTTCAGCGACAGAAGCGCCGCCAAACGAAGCCACATTGCCAAAACCGGAGTCGCCCTGCACTACACCTGGTGCCAGTAAGGCAACCGCAGTAATATTACGGGCAATAGGCATGCGATCAATTTCTTCTTCGCCCAAAATAAGGCCAGAGTCAGTAGAAGACAGATCGATAGCAGAAATCCGGGCGCCGGTGACCTCGATGCGTTCCGCATTCATCGCTGCCACGTTAAAGTCGGCTTGCCGATTAGAGCCCAGAGAAACGCGAAGGGTATCTTCGGCCACGACTGAGTCGCCCCGTTTAATGACAATCTCATAAGTGCCGGTATCCAGCTTAGCCAGACGATAAGTACCGTCATCATTCACTGATACCGTACGGCTAAACCCAGTCTCGGGGTTTTTCGCTGTTACCGTCAGTTCTCCGCCACTTTGGGACTCAACGGTACCATAAATACTTGAAGTGCTGCCGCCGGCCGCCATGGCTGGTGCGGTTACACCCAGCGTGGTTCCAATCGCTAGCGCAATCAGGCTTTTTCTTAACTTGTTATCTCCCCTGGAAGATTCGTATTCAACCTATGTAATTATTTTTTTATGTTTATTACATAAGAGTAATGAAGCGCGAACGATGTTAGGCAGGGGATGGATTTAAATTCAATGAGAAGTTCCATCTCATCGTTGAACATACAAAATAATGAGATGGAATGCAGATAACATGTTTACTATATATACAACGCGTCTTTCTGTTGAATAACTATTAATATTCCACATGTTAAAAAATTATTGACACGCCCTATTAGCGTTTAAAATTAAAACAAACAATGCTTACTTATAACTCACCCTAAAAGACTACCAAGCAGAGTTTAAATGCAAAAAAAATGACATATTTATTAATAGTTAAAATAAGAAAGCCCCTTTTTATCTGGCCGGGGACTTACGGCTTTATAAAGGGGCTCAGATTATTTTTAGTTTCAATTCAAACTACCGTTCGGGTATTTCATAGAGTTACTTTTCAGCGATAACAATAAAAGGCTCATTCCCATCCGAACCATAAATACGGAACTCATAGTCTCCGGCAGGTAAGTCAATTAGCAGATTGTTGTTGTTTGACGCCAGGCGTATCGGCTGGGCGGTTCCTACGGTATTGTCTGTGGCAGTGTCAGGGTTGCCCAGGTTCACGGTGCTGCAGTCTTCTGAAGCCACATTGAACTCAGTGGCACCACCATGCAGGGAAAGTTGAGTTGCATAGCCGCCATCGCCCTGCCAGGTAAGCTCGGCTTCAGCGCTCCAGCCATTCATACCACCGCGGATGTACACCGGCACATCGCCGAAGAACCGTTCTTCAAAGACCTTAATCACCGGCGTAGATGGTGCATCGAGATCCAGCACAAATACCACGGTTCCTCGGCAGCGGTGGTATAGATCAGATTATCTGCTGCCGCCTGTATTACCGGTTGCTGCGTACCCCGCTTCACTTACCTGTCACTGGCTGCTCCGGATACCGCGCCCAAAGTGATGGTCTACCATTCCTCTGGAGCTGCCTTAAATTCGTACGAGCCAGCCGCCACTGTGGCTATAGCGCTGTACAATTTATTCCCCCGGTATTCAACCTTATCGTTAGTGCCCCAGTCGTTGAACTAACCACGCAAATAGATAGCGGTATCCGCAAAGGGCTGTTCCTAGGTTACGTGCAATGGGGGTTGTCCACATCGCTGGCATCCAGAACAAATTCGTACAGGATCGAAGCCGGTGCGTTGAACACCAGGTTATCACCGCCGGGCTAACGCTAAAGACTCATTTAGCATGGCCTGTCTCTTGGCCAGAGCACCAGGATTTGCAGCAGCCCAATCTTGTGAAGCCACTTTAAACTGATAACTGCTCCCCTGCTCCAGACTGGCCTACATAAATGCCGTTACCCCGACAGTCAAAGCCATCATCCGTGGTCCAGCCGTTCATATCTCTCCGCAAATACACCTTGGTATCGCCATAAGACAACACATCCGGCGCCCATGCAGTGGCATTAGCGGATAAGCCGGCCCCTGGGCGCCGCCTTGGGGCTGTATAAATACCACCATGGTAAGCGCTGGTACGCACCTCGGAGATACCGGGTAGCCCGCCCGGGTCATCAGCTGAAATTTGCTCAGTAACGGTATCTGAAGAAGCGTTTTTGATTAAATGGCTGAATAAGACTGCTGCTATACCCCCTAATCTCGATCTTTTCAATTTCCCCGTCTTCTGGTATTTACGGACTGGATTGCGCTAACACCACGGGCGTCGTGAGCATACCCGAGGTGATCAGCAGCGCCGTCACCATATTTAATTTGAATGTTTTCATTTTCCCCATTCCCTGTTGTCATTACGCCGCCATTCGCCTTCCATGACAGGCGAACTATTTAGCCAATTAACATACTGAAGGAGCATAAAGGGAAAACACCGGGTGCATACGTGCTAATAACGATTTAACCACGCCTGGGTTACATTTAGGCGATATCCTGCAATTTATGCCGAAATGGGGATGAGCAGAAGTTCAGTTGTTCTGAGGGGTCAGAGAAGGAGATAAAGCGATAGGAAATAAATAAAAAAATAGATGGGATGAATGAACCTCGTGGCACAGGAGCCACGAGGTTACTTAGCGTAACAACCGATTAAAATTCGTAATTGAAGCCTAACAGGTAGTTAGCACCATAAGCCTGATAAAGTGTGACCTGGCGACTATCGGTACCCGCCGACTGGATATCATCTTCGTCAGTAATATTCTGGGCCTGAAGTGTCACCCGTAAACCTTCAAGAGACTCAATTCCTGACTCACTGAAATCGTAACCAACCTGAGCATCAATAAAAGTACCGCCCTGATTGGTGGAGTCTGATAATGCCAGACTTACACCACGGGTTTCCGTCAGGTAGCTTGAACGCTTGGTTCCGGCGACACGTACCTCAAAACCTTTGTTTTCATAAAAAACCGTCAGGCTGTAGTTTTCATCAGACAAACCTGGAATTCGTGTTTCAGTGGTACCCGGTGCCGCATCGGCATTACCATCAAGGAATGTCGCGCTGGCAAACATACCAAAGCCTGCCAGAGAATCGTGAATCAGCTCACCTGGCAGGCTTCCCTGCACTTCCCAGCCGCGCACTAAACCTTCATAACCGTCTTCGGGACGACTGCGCTGGCCCACTAACAGTTCAGGCGCTTCACCGGTTGAGCTTTTGTGTACGCTAGGAATATAAAACTCACTAAAGTCAGTTTCTACCGCGTTGCTACGGTGCCAATTCTTAAGATCTTTAAAGAACCAGGAAACGGCTACATAACCGGTATCCGAGAAGTAGTTTTCATAGGCCAGGTCAATCTGGTTAGCTTCATAAGGCTTCAGATTAGGATTTCCGGCACTACCACTCCATGGCGTATTATCAATATCGGAGCTATTGATTTTTGCATCCTGAAAAGCAAAGGAAACCTGATTATTCGGACGCATGTCATCCATCCGGGGGCGCGTCAGCACTTTACTTAAACCAAGACGTAAAAACTGACCTTCGGCAAATTCAGCGCTTAAGTTTAGCGTAGGCAACACGTCGGTATAATCTGTACCGCCTGATACCGGTAGCGATTCAACAAATCCTAATTCATCTTTGGTTGCTGCAAACCCGGTAGACTGCTGATCAGCATGTACGACCTGAAGCCCCAGGTTACCGCGGATATAGATATCGTCATATTGGGTATCGATATCCAGTTTGGTATAGAAGGTAGTAAGTTTTTCTTCTACCGTGTAGGTATCACCCAGCCGGCCTGTTTCGATTTGTTGTGCATCTAACTCATCATAGTAACCGCTGTTGTATAGACCCAGCGCATCGTATGCAAGAATGCCTTCAATACCAACAAAATCAAGTGAGGTTACACCCAGTACTTCTGGAATAGCGGCACTTTCAGGATATTCTGGAGATACCAGAAAGGCACCACTGTTGTCTTTAGATTTGGTACGGTCAGAGTAGATCGCCCCGACTTCGATACCACTGAAAATTCCCCACTCAACAAAGCCTTTGGTGCTAAGTCTGATAGTGTCGAGCTCTTCTTCGAATATAGGCTGGTTTACAAAACCATCCTGGGCGTCCGAAGCAAACAGTTGTTGACCATTCTCATCAATCAGTGACTGACCCCATGGCTGTGGACCAGCCAGGCGAATCAATGAAGGATCGGTTAAGTCAAGCGTAGGAAGTGAAGGATGATCGGCAAACATCACGCCTTCGCCAGTCATTTCCCACGAGCGAGCAGTAAGCGGTCGGCCTTCATTACCCGCCCGGCCTGTACCAGAGTAACTTTCTACATCAGTAATGGTTTTATCTACTTTACCGGTAGAGATATCGGCATTAAGAGTCCAGTCGTCATTCAGCAAATACTCAACATTCAAACCAAACGTGGTTAGGTCAGCATCTTGCTGACGCACATCGTTACGAATAACACTATGAAAACCGTCATGGTAAGCGCGGGTGGCTAAACCATTTTCTACCTGGGTAGCGGTATAATCTGCTACCGGGCCCCATACCGGACCACCTTCTTCAACGCCACGGCGAGCATCATTTTCCAGAAAGTCGATATACAACGCATCTAATTGCATATTCAATTTATCATTGGGTGCCCACTGAATAATCGCGGCGTAGGAGTCACGTTCCATCATGGCTGAACGGGCGAAGCTGTCGTGACCACCGAGTATTACGGTATCTTCGTCTATTGCTACTCCTTCAGCGCCGGAACCGGCTTCTGCGTTGGGGTAACCCCAGCCCCGAAACTGATTTTCCTGACGAGGCGACTCCATAGTGGCGTAGGTTAAAGCCACACCCAGGGTGTCATCAGCAAACTGGTCGATATAGTTGAAAGACAAGCGATGGCCGTCATCATCAAAATCAGGGTTAGCGGCTTCTTCGGCATTCTTTTCATAGGTGCCGTTGATAGTAAAGGTTTGTTCAGCAACCAGCGGTTTAACTGTTTGTAAATCAACCGAGCCACCAATATTCTGAGTGGTCATACCCGCTTCCGGGGTTTTATATACCAGAATATTAGAAATGATTTCTGTAGGGTATAAATCAAACTCAACCCCACGGTTATCGCCCATACCTAGCAGCTCGCGGCCGTTTAGGGAAGTACCAACATAGTTTTCATTAAAACCACGTACCGATACACCACTGGTACGGCCGTTACGACGTTCACCAGACAAACCTGGTAAGCGCGCCAGAGACTCGGCGATACTGGTATCAGGTAATTTACCGATATCTTCTGCAGATAACGCTTCTACAATGGAAGTATTGTCCATTTTAATGGCCTGGGCGCGCTGTAAGCTGCCCCTGATGCCGGAAACTTCAATGACTTCTACCGGCGAGTCGCCTTTAGGGCCGGTTGTATCCTGCTGTTGCGCCAACACTGGCGTGCTCATCGCGGTAAGACCGCTGGCAACCAGAGCGGCTTTAATCAGATTTGGTTTAAACTGGTTCATGTGTAGGTATCCCATTACTATCCTAAGGCACCTGCCGGTATTTTTATCGCTTTGGCAGGCTAGAAATAAAACAGGCTAAATGCTATCCCCAAGCCTTTAGTTGCTCAATGTTATGCATACGTATTCATCATTTTATTTATACATTCGGTTTACACAAAATCATTATTTTAGGGATGTGTTAACAGCAGGAAAATATATAAATAGTTGTTTTTATTTGAATATATTGCCATGTTCAACTTCATGAAGAAAAAATGATAAAAAAACGTAATGTTGGTCTGATCCGGCGGGAAAATAGATTGTAAATTTAAATATGCTAATAACCATACTTATACCTATAAAAGCTGGCTCTGTAATCTACCCATAAATACAACGTTGCCGTCGGCAATAAGTGGCAAAACCTCTTTTAGAAAGCACCGCCAGGCATTGGGTAGATAACATTAGCAGGAAGAGCCGCGTAGCAGGTTTCAAACTCAAGCAACTAAGTATAAGAAGACGGGCAATAATGACTCAGGGCGAAAGAGCCGCGAAGAATGAATTGAACTCAGAATGCTGTAGCGAACAATTACTTTCATAGCCCACAGAACAGACATAAAAAAACCCGCTACTTAGCGGGTTTTTGGATAACTGTAAAACGTACGTTTCACTTAGCTCTTACCAGCCAGTGGCTTCGCGTAATGCTTTACCGATGTCTGCCAGAGAACGCACAGTTTTAACACCAGCGTCTTCTAATGAAGCAAATTTTTCATCCGCAGTACCTTTACCACCAGCAATGATGGCGCCCGCGTGGCCCATACGTTTGCCAGGAGGAGCGGTTACACCCGCAATATAAGAAACTACAGGCTTAGTGACATTTTCTTTGATGAAGGCTGCAGCTTCTTCTTCTGCAGTACCACCAATCTCACCAATCATCACAATTGCTTCTGTCTTTGGATCGTCCTGGAACAACTTCAGAATATCGATGAAGTTAGAGCCTGGGATCGGATCACCACCGATACCAACACAGGTAGACTGGCCGAAGCCTTCGTCAGTAGTTTGCTTAACCGCTTCGTACGTCAACGTACCAGAACGTGAAACAATACCTACTTTACCTGGCTTATGAATGTGGCCTGGCATGATACCAATCTTACATTCACCCGGAGTAATTACTCCCGGACAGTTAGGACCAATCAGACGTACACCTTTAGAGTCTACGTACTCTTTCACGTACAGCATATCCAGCGTTGGAATGCCTTCAGTGATACATACAATCAGCTCGATACCGGCATCAGCTGCTTCAACAATTGAGTCTTTGCAGAATGGTGCAGGCACATAGATAACAGACGCGGTAGCGCCGGTTTCCTGAACCGCTTCACGAACGGTATTGAACACTGGCAGACCCAGATGCTCAGTTCCGCCTTTTCCAGGAGTCACACCACCTACCATTTGCGTGCCATAGGCAATCGCTTGTTCAGAATGGAAAGTACCCTGGCCGCCAGTGAAACCCTGACAAATTACTTTGGTGTCTTTGTTGATTAATACTGACATTATTTGCCCTCCGCCGCTTTAACAACTTGCTGAGCTGCGTCAGTCAGGCTGCTTGCAGCAATGATATCAAGTCCTGAATCTGCCAGAACTTCACGGCCTTTTTCTGCATTTGTACCTTCAAGGCGAACAACTACAGGAACATTTACGCCAACTTCTTTAACTGCGCCAATGATACCTTCGGCAATCATGTCACAACGTACGATACCGCCGAAAATGTTAACCAGAACCGCTTTAACATTATCGTCAGACAAGATGATTTTAAATGCTTCAGCAACACGTTCTTTGGTTGCACCGCCACCAACATCCAGGAAGTTAGCCGGCTTGCCACCGTGCAGGTTAACAATATCCATTGTACCCATTGCCAGGCCAGCGCCGTTAACCATACAGCCAACATTACCGTCAAGGGCTACATAGTTCAGTTCGTATTGCGCGGCGTGAGCTTCACGAGAATCTTCTTGTGAAGGATCGTGCATTTCTTTTACTTTTGGCTGGCGATACAACGCGTTGCCGTCAATACCAACTTTGGCATCAAGACAGTGCAGATCACCGTCAGATTTGATAACCAGTGGGTTGATTTCAATCAGGGCAACATCCAGCTCTTCAAACATTTTTGCCAGACCCATAAAGATCTTAACAAACTGCTTAATCTGATTACCTTCAAGGCCCAGTTTAAAGGCCATTTCGCGCGCCTGATAAGGCTGCGGTCCAACAATAGGATCGATTTCAGCTTTCAGGATCTTCTCTGGCGTTTCTTCAGCAACGGTTTCAATTTCTACACCGCCTTCTGTTGAAGCCATGAATACTACACGACGGGTACCACGGTCTACTACCGCGCCCAGGTAAAGCTCTTCAGCGATATCTGTGCAGGTTTCAACCAGAATTTTTGTAACCGGTTGACCATTTTCGTCAGTCTGGAAAGTAACCAGGTTTTTGCCCAGCCAGTTTTCTGCAAAACCGCGAATGTCATCTTTGTTTTTAAACAATTTAACGCCACCGGCTTTACCACGTCCACCTGCGTGGACCTGACATTTAACAACCCACTCTTCACCGCCAATGCGGTCAGCCGCTTCAACAGCACCTTCAGGTGTGTCCGCAGCATGTCCTTCAGAAACAGGCAAGCCGTATTCTTTGAATAGCTGCTTGCCTTGGTATTCATGCAAATTCATGGTGTTTCTATCCGATTTTTAGTAAGACAAAAGCCGCTTACGCGACTTGATTAACTTGACCGACAGACAGAGCTGCCTGTCGACGCTGTGACAGTAACACCCCAAGCAATACCTTCAGGTGTGTTACTGCACACAATTCTTAATTTATTTACACATCTAGCAACAGACGTGTTGGATCTTCCAGCATCTCTTTAACGGTAACCAGGAAGCCTACTGACTCTTTACCATCAACAATACGATGGTCATAAGATAATGCCAGATACATCATTGGCAAAATTTCTACTTTGCCGTTTACCGCCATCGGACGGTCCTGGATTTTATGCATCCCCAAAATCGCGCTTTGTGGCGGATTGATGATAGGGGTAGACATCAGTGAGCCAAATACGCCGCCATTCGTGATGGTGAAGTTACCACCCTGCAGGTCAGCCATGGCCAGCTTGCCGTCACGGCCTTTAAGCGCCAGTTCACGAATGCCTTTTTCCACACCCGCCATGCCAAGGGTATCGGTATCTTTTAATACCGGGGTTACCAGGCCACGAGGTGTAGACACTGCAATCGAGATGTCAAAGTAATTATGATAACAAATATCATCGCCATCTAACGACGCATTTACTTCAGGGAAGCGTTTTAGTGCTTCTGTCACTGCTTTTACATAGAACGACATAAAGCCCAGACGAATACCGTGGCGCTTTTCAAAGCTTTCCTGGTATTGCTTACGCAACTCCATAATTGGCTTCATGTTGACTTCATTAAATGTCGTCAGCATTGCGGTAGAATTTTTCGCTTCAAGCAGACGGTTAGCAATGGTCTTGCGCAGACGGGTCATTGGCACACGCTTTTCGGTGCGATTGCCGCTGGCTACATCCGGCGTATCCTGCTCGGTAGCTTTAGCAGGTGCTGCTTCTTTTTTACCGCCTGACTGCAGATGTTTTTCTACATCTTCTTTAGTGATTCGGCCATTTTTACCGGTACCCTTAACATTCGCAGCATCAATGCCTTTTTCCGAAAGCAAACGGCGAACCGAGGGGCTCAGCGCATCATAGTCACTTTCTGCGCCTTCGTCTGTTGAGTCTTCTTTAACCTGAGCTTTTTCGCTGGCGCCATCACCCGATTCTGAGCCGCCTTCAGCGAATTTAGCGATAACTTCTTCCGCCGTTACCGTTGCCCCTTCTTCAGCCAGAATTTCAGAAACTGACCCGTCAGCCGGCGCAACCACTTCAAGCACCACTTTGTCAGTTTCGATATCAACCAGGTTCTGGTCACGGCTTACCTGCTCACCCACTGACACATGCCAGGTAGCAATCGTCGCGTCAGCAACCGACTCTGGCAGCACCGGAACTTTTACTTCTGAAGACTTACCATTACCACCACTTTGGGTTTTAGCTTCTTCAGCTTCCGCTGCTTTGTCTTTTTCCTGAGCAGTTGAGTCAGATTTTTCTTCGCTGGTATCTTGCTTAGCGTCACCTTTTTCCTGCTTGGTGTCGCTCTTACCATTTTCGTCTAACTTGGCAATTACCTGCTCGCCCAATACCGTTTCACCTTCACCATCAATGATGTCACTGATTACGCCATCGGCAGGGGCAACAACTTCAAGTACCACCTTGTCGGTTTCAATATCAACCAGGTTCTGATCGCGTGTTACCTTGTCACCGGCCTTCACGTGCCAGGTTGCAATCGTGGCATCGGCAACTGACTCAGGTAGGACCGGAACTTTAATCTCTATTGTCATCATTGTTCCTTATTTAATAGTGAGTGCGTCTTCAACCAGCGCTTTTTGTTGCTGGTTGTGGACAGATACATAACCTACGGCTGGTGAAGCCGATGCTTCACGGCCTGCATATGATAATTTGGCGCCTTCTGGAATTGCGGCCCAGAAATGATGCTGACTAGAATACCAGGCACCCTGATTCTGAGGTTCTTCCTGACACCAAACCCAATCTTTTACGTGGCTGTAATCGGCCACTACTTTAGCACATTCTTCTGACGGGAATGGATAAAGCTGTTCTAAACGAACAATCGCAACGTCTGTTTGCTCATTTTTCCGGCGCTGGTCTAATAAGTCGTAATAAACCTTGCCTGAACACATCACCACACGCTTCACACCCGCTGGATCAATATCATCAATTTCATTAATAACATTGTGGAAAACACCTTCCGATAGTTCTTCCAGTGTTGAGGTTGCCTGAGCATGACGCAGTAGAGATTTCGGCGACATTACTATCAGCGGCTTGCGCATAGGACGAATCATCTGACGACGCAGCATATTGAATACCTGTGCCGGGGTAGATGGAACGCAAACCTGCCAGTTATGGTCAGCACACAGTTGTAAGAAACGCTCAAGACGCGCAGAACTATGTTCCGGCCCCTGCCCTTCGTAACCATGTGGCAGTAGTACTGTCAGACCACACAACCGCCCCCATTTGGCTTCACCTGAGCTCAGGAACTGGTCAAATACAACCTGCGCACCATTGGCGAAATCGCCAAACTGGGCTTCCCAGATGGTCAGACAAGAAGGTTCGGCCGTGGCAAAACCATATTCAAACGCCATTACCGCTTCTTCTGATAATACCGAGTCATAGATTTCCATCTCGCCCTGATCTTCAGAAATGTGCTGCAACGGCATATACGTGGAGCCATCCGCCTGATTGTGCAGTACCGCGTGGCGATGGAAGAAGGTGCCACGACCTGAATCCTGTCCGGTGAGACGGATTTCAGTACCGATATTCACCAGGCTGGCATACGCCAGATTCTCGGCCATACCCCAGTCCAGGCGTTTTTCGCCGGCGACCATGGCTTTGCGGTCCTGATACAACTTATTGACCCGGGAGTTAAGTTTCATATCTTCCGGATACGTTGTCAGGCGCTCGCCTAATTCTTTGAGCTTATCAATCGAAATGGCGCCATCGTATGGGGTATCCCAGTCGTGACCCAAAAAGGGTGACCAGTCAACAGAATGCTCGGTCATAGGACGCCATTCGTCTACCACACAAGCACCATGGTCCAGGGCCGCGCGATAATCTTCCAGCATCTTGTCAGCTTCGCGCTGTTCAATAATGCCTTCGGCAATCAGCTGATCGGCATACAATACCCGAGGTACCGCATGCTTTTTAATTTTCTGATACATCAGTGGTTGAGTGGCATTAGGTTCATCGGCTTCGTTATGGCCATGACGGCGATAACATACCAGATCAATCACGACATCACGTTTAAATTTGTTGCGATATTCCAGTGCCAGTTTAGTGACAAACAACACCGCTTCCGGATCGTCTGAATTGACGTGGAAAATCGGCGCCTGCACCATCTTGGCGATATCAGTGCAATATTGGGTAGAGCGAGTATCTTCGAGCTTGGAGGTGGTGAAACCCACCTGGTTATTGATAACCACCCGCACCGTACCACCTACCGCAAACCCGCGGGTCTGCGACATGTTGAAGGTTTCCTGAACCACACCCTGACCGGCAATCGCTGAGTCACCATGAATAGTGATGGGCAGTACCGCACTGGTATCATTTTGACGGCGAACCAGACGAGCTCTAACCGAGCCCATTACCACCGGATTGACAATCTCCAGGTGCGACGGGTTAAACGCCAGAGCCAGATGCACATTGCCGCCAGGCGTTGCAAAATCAGAAGAATAGCCGGCGTGATATTTCACATCACCCGAGCCTAAGGCTTCATCAGCTTTACCGGCAAACTCATCGAATAAGACCGACGGATTTTTGCCTAGTACATTGACCAGCACATTCAAACGGCCACGGTGAGCCATGCCCACCACCACTTCTTTAGCGCCGGCACTACCAGCTTCGCTAATCAGGCTTTTAAGCATGGGGATCATTGCATCGCCGCCTTCCAGCGAGAAGCGTTTAGCACCGGGGAATTTTGAGCCCAGATACTTTTCCATGCCATCGGCGGCCACCAGGCCTTTTAATAAATGCAATTTCTGCTCTTTACTGATTTCAGGTTTAGCCTGAACCGATTCAATTTTTTGCTGTAACCAACGTTTTTGCTCTGTATCGGTGATGTGCATATATTCTGCACCAATCGATCCGCAATACGTACGATTAAGGGATTTTACCAAATCACCCAGTGGCATAGACTCGCCGCCATAGGCATAAGAACCTACATTGAATTTGGTATCAAAATCTTGTTCTGAAAGATTATGGTGAGAAAGTTCAAGATCGCGTACCCGAGGTTGTTGCCACAAACCCAACGGGTCAAGATTCGCGTGCTGATGACCGCGGAAACGGTAAGCATTGATCAGCTGCAGCACTTTAACCTGTCGGCCATCTGAAGAACTTGGCGCGGCACTTACAGTTGATGATGACATTCGCGCGCTGGGCCCTAAGGCCGCCATCTTTCGGAATTGCTCGCGAATAGAGGAATGATTATTTTCTAATTCTGCGCCTTCGACCTTTGGAAGGCTGTCGAAGACCTGACGCCATGAATCAGAAATACTCTGCGGATCTTCAAGGTATGCTTCGTACAATTCCTCGACATAGGCGGCGTTATTACCAGCCATATGCGACGAATCCCACCATGCTTTCATCACGCTTTCTTGCATTATTGTGCCTTGCTACGTTTTGTAAAAACTAAATAACACGAGGCGCTATTATGACTGTTATTTACAACAGAACCAACCATTTACGCCACGTATACAAAAAAATAGCCATCCTCGGGGGGATGGCCATTCAGAGCATGTATTCTGTCTAGCATTCACTACACAGAATAGGTTAACTAAACAGCCCGCTGTAGCAACATCGACTTAATCTGGCCGATGGCTTTGGTCGGGTTAAGCCCTTTAGGGCATACACTTACACAGTTCATGATGCTGTGACAACGAAATACGCTAAACGCATCATCCAGATCGCTCAATCGCTCTTCGGCCGCAGTATCCCGGGTGTCCGCCAGGAACCGGTAAGCGTGCAACAATCCTGCCGGGCCGATGAACTTCTCCGGGTTCCACCAAAAAGATGGGCACGATGAAGAACAACACGCGCACAGAATGCATTCATACAGGCCATCCAGCTTAGCACGCTCTTCCGGGCTTTGCAGAAATTCACGTGCTGGCGGCTGCTTAGTGTCGTTAATGAGAAACGGTTTAACTTTCTCATACTGTACGTAGAACTGAGTCATATCGACCACCAGATCTCGTACCACCGGCAGTCCTGGTAGAGGACGGATAACAACCTTGCCTTTACCTAATGAAGACAACGGCGTAATGCATGCCAGGCCATTTTTGCCGTTCATGTTAAGACCGTCAGAACCGCATACACCTTCACGGCAGGAACGACGGAATGATAGGGACGGATCCTGTTCTTTTAGTCGAATCAGAACGTCCAGTACCATCAGATCCAGATCTTCTTCAATCTCCAGCTTATAGTCCTGCATACGCGGAGCATTGTCGACTTCTGGATTATAACGGTAAATCGAAACAGTTAATTGCATTGGGTTCACCTCTATTAATATGAACGCACTTTCGGCGGAAATGCTTCGCGCAGATTGGGCTTCATATTGACTTCACGGCGGGTCATAGACTCATCTTCCGGACGATAGATTGAGTGACATAACCAGTTCTCATCATCACGATCAGGATAATCATAACGGCTATGTGCACCACGACTTTCCGTACGATAGTTGGCTGCCACTGCTGTGCAATACGCGGTTTCCATCAGGTTGTCCAGTTCCAGACACTCAATTCGCTGAGTATTGAAATCTTTACTCTTATCATCCAGACGCGCATTTTTCAGACGTTCACGAATTTCACGTAGCTCTTTAAGACCATCAGCCATTGCATCACCTTCACGGAATACCGAGAAGTTAAGCTGCATGCATTCTTGCATATCTTTCTTAATCTGAACCGGATCTTCACCTTTTTCAGATGATTCCCAGCGATTGAAACGAGACATAGCCGCTTCAAGATCAGACTCGCTTGCATCACGGGTAGTCGCCACTTCATCCAGTGACTTACCAAGGTGCATCCCCGTGGCCCGACCAAAGACCACCAGGTCAAGCAAGGAGTTGCCACCCAGACGGTTGGCACCATGTACCGATACACAAGCAATTTCACCACAGGCAAACAGCCCGTTTACGATATGATCTTTGCCGTTTTCATCTACCCGGATACATTGACCATGGACGTTGGTAGGAATCCCCCCCATCATATAGTGACAGGTTGGAATAACCGGAATCGGTTCTTTTACCGGATCAACGTGAGCAAAAGTACGAGATAATTCAAGGATACCCGGCAGACGCGACTCAAGCACATCTTTGCCAAGGTGATCAAGTTTCAGCTTAAGGTGCTTACCCTGAGGACCATCACAACCACGGCCTTCACGAATCTCGGTCATCATTGAACGGGCTACCACGTCCCGGCCGGCCAGGTCTTTGGCATTAGGCGCGTAACGTTCCATGAAGCGTTCACCATCTTTATTAAGCAGATAACCACCTTCACCACGACAACCTTCGGTGACCAGCGTCCCCGCCCCTGCAATACCCGTAGGATGGAACTGCCACATTTCCATGTCTTGCATAGAAACACCAGCACGCATGGCCATACCAACACCATCACCGGTATTGATGTGAGCATTGGTAGTAGAGGCAAAAATACGGCCTGCACCGCCAGTTGCCAGAACCACCGCGCGAGATTTAAAGTAAACCACTTCGCCGGTTTCGATATCGATGGCAGTACAGCCCACCACATCGCCATCCTGGTTTTTCACCAGGTCCAGGGCATACCATTCGCTGAATACTTTGGTTTTATTTTTAACATTCTGCTGATACAGCAAATGCAATAGCGCATGGCCGGTACGGTCAGCAGCAGCCGCAGTACGTGCCGCCTGTTCGCCACCGAAGTTTTTCGACTGGCCACCAAATGGACGCTGATAAACTTTCCCATTTTCAAAACGCGAAAATGGCAGACCCATATTCTCCATCTCAATAATGGCTTTCGGGCCCATATTACACATGTACTCAATGGCGTCCTGATCGCCAATGTAGTCTGACCCTTTTACGGTGTCATACATGTGCCATTCCCAGTTATCTTCATGGGAATTACCCAGGGCCACGGTAATACCGCCCTGGGCCGATACCGTATGCGAACGGGTTGGGAAAACTTTTGATAATAACGCACAAGTTTTACCTGATTGCGATATTTGTAATGCCGCGCGCATACCTGCACCGCCGGCGCCAATTACAATGGCGTCAAACTCATGTACTGGTAAACTCATTTTACACACCCCACAGAACAAACAGACCAACAAGCACGTAAGCAAACGCAATCAGGTTCAGCAACCACTGCACAACAACCCGAATTCTGGTTGCTTTTACGTAGTCAGTCAGCACCTGCCAAAGGCCAATGCGCACGTGAATCATGATAGATACCAACGTAGCCAGGGTGAATACCTTCATCGGTATCCCTGAAAATAACCCGTGCCATTCGATGAACGTGATGTTGTCGGTTGAAATAAAGAACCACGCCATGAACACAGTAAATGCAAAGATAATTGCAGCTGTGGTGCGCAGAGAAACGTAATCCTGAACGCCGTTTCTTTTGACGTCCGCCTGACTCGTTACCATAGTACTACTCCCAATACGACGGTCAGGATTACCCACAATGCGATAGTTACTTTTGCACTAAGGTTGCCTGACTCCAATTCTTCCCAATGACCCATATCCATAATGACGTGGCGTATACCACCAAGAGTGTGGTAAGTCAGCGCAGATAGCGTGCCAATCGCAATTACTTTTCCGAAAATGCCGTCCATTATAGACTGCACCTGTTCAAAACCTTCCGGCGATGCGACTGAAACAGCCCATGCCCAGATGACGAACAGCAGAGCGAAGAACATGGCCACGCCTGTGATACGGTGAAGAATTGACGAAACAGCAGCAGGAGGAAATTTGATTGTGTGGAGATCTAAATTTACTGGTCTTTGCTTTTTCACAATGTATGCCTGTTTTATCCGTAGGGACAATGAATTACTCGTTGTTGTGGTGTCCTGACTGAGCAATTCCGTTTATTTACTGTTAATTGCCTCATCCAATGAGAATGTTAACAATTTGTGAATTTTTTATTACTTGATTTACGAAAGAGAATCTTTGTAATTCAAGCACGGCTGAGTATATCTAGCACGTTGTATAATTACAATTTTTTGTCACGCCCTCCGACTATCGTCTTAGCAACAAAATTAAGCGTTAAGATACAGTTGTTATGCTGATCAAAAGTGTTAACCTTTGCTGTATACACTACAGCGCAGATTTAGCGACAACCCGGTTTGCTCACTATTTTCTTATAGGACATCAGAGCTTAACCGTGCATGACGCAGCGCCCACATATAACTACCGGTGTGCGCCAATCAACAATTCAGCCGTTCATTGCGATTACGTAATGACGGGGGAATTCGGTTGAAACAATCCAGGCTGAATTATGTGAAGATTTTTTAATCGCTGATGGTGGTGTGGGAATAGGCTAGAAATTGTATTAATTTAGAATACAAAGTATACAAAAATGCATTTAAATTGACTTATTGATGCATAATAAAGTACAACTACGCCACTTTTCCCAGCAAGACGACCAATTTTTGACGATTTTTGCTGAAAACAGAACCATTCTGAGGAGAGCACTTTATGGCAGATCAGAAAGCCATTCTTAAAGCGGGCGATAAGGAAATCGAACTTCCTATCTTGTCCGGTACCGAAGGCCAAGATGTAATCGATGTACGTTCTTTAGGCGCACAGGGCTACTTTACATTTGACCCTGGCTTTATGGCAACGGGCTCGTGTGAGTCTGAAATTACTTACATTGATGGCGCTAACGGTGTGTTGTTACACCGTGGTTATCCCATCGAAGAACTGGCACGTGATGCAAGCTACCTAGAAGTTTGCTACATGCTACTTAATGGCGAAGCGCCGAATAAAGAACAATACGAAGAGTTCCGTGCCACTATTACGCGTCACACTATGGTGCACGAACAAATCAATATGTTCTTCCATGGTTTTCGTAACGATGCCCACCCTATGGCAATGCTTTGCGGCACGGTCGGGGCGATGTCTTCGTTTTATCATAGCGACCTGGATGTTTCTAATTCAGAAGAGCGTATGCGCAGCGCGCACCGCCTGATTGCTAAGATGCCTACCCTGGTAGCTATGTGTTACAAGTACAATGTGGGTCAGCCGTTTGTCTATCCACGTAATGACTTAAGCTATGCGGCAAACTTTTTGAACATGATGTTCTCAGTTCCGGCTGAAGATTATGAAATCAGCCCGGCGGTTGAGCGTGCTATGGATCGAATCTTTACCCTGCATGCTGACCACGAACAAAATGCGTCAACTTCAACCGTGCGTTTAGCTGGTTCTTCAGGCGCTAACCCGTATGCATGTATTGCAGCCGGTGTTGCTTCACTGTGGGGTCCTGCCCATGGCGGAGCTAACGAAGCCTGTCTGAATATGCTTGAAGAAATCGGTAGCGTGGATCGTATTCCTGAGTTTATCGAACGTGCTAAAGACAAGAACGACCCGTTCCGTCTGATGGGCTTCGGTCACCGGGTTTACAAAAACCATGATCCACGTGCCACCGTAATGCGCGAAAGCTGTCACGAAGTTCTTAAAGAGCTGGACTTGCAGGATCCGCTGCTGGATGTGGCGATGGAACTTGAACGTATTGCTCTGAGTGATGATTACTTCACTGAGAAGAAACTGTTCCCGAATGTTGATTTTTACTCTGGTATCGTGCTTAAAGCTATTGGTATTCCAACCAATATGTTTACGTGTATCTTCGCCCTGTCTCGTACAGTAGGCTGGATTTCACACTGGCATGAAATGATGAGCGAAGAAAAACAAAAGATTGGCCGTCCGCGTCAGTTGTATACCGGTTACAGCAAGCGTAGCTTCAGCCCTATTAAGTAAAATAGGTTTGAAGAAAAAATAGCGCCGCAAGGCGCTATTTTTGTTTGTAGTGTTGGTAACAAACCCTGTATTTGTGGGCGTCCGATAGTACAATCAGGTATTTATTATGTTTTTTTATTTTCAAGGAGTCTGCATGCCTTATCCAGCCCTGATACTCGGCCTGGCAGGTCTGGTACCTTTTATTGCCCTGCCCCTGCTGGCTATAAGCGAAGTGGTGGGTGAACTTGCCGCCTTGCACTACTTCACTCAATATTCGGCGGTCCTGCTGTCATTTTTTGGTGGCGTCCACTGGTTTGATGCTATTTCATCCGGAAAAACCAATCATCAGCTGTATGTGGCGATGCTGCCCACCATTGTTGGCTGGCTGGCACTGGTGTTCGGTGCAGATGTGAGGGTGCTGGGCGTGCTGTCTATTGCCTACCTACTGATTTTATTTTATGACAAATTCACGCTGGCCCTGCCTAAAAATATGATCATGAGCTATATTTCTATGCGGGTAATGCTGACCACCGTAGTGGTATTAAGCCATGCGGCAATGATCTTTTTGATGCGCTAATAAAAAGCCAGAATGAAAAACATTCTGGCTTTTTGACTTTCTGACTGAACAGCTTATTGTTATTCGGCGCGAATAAGTTCCAGCAGCTCCGCCGTTTTTTGTTCCATTAAAGGAATATCACCCTTAGATTCTACATTCAGGCGTATCACCGGCTCAGTATTGGACTTTCTGAGATTGAAGCGCCAGGTACCAAATTCCAGACCTATACCGTCGGTTTCATCAATGGCTTGTGCCTGCGGGCGGTATTTTTCTAATACCCGCGCCAGCGCGGCATCAGCATCTTTCAATTTGCTGTTAATCTCACCCGAAGACGGATATGCAGCAATACGCTGCTCAACCATAGATGCCAGAGACTGACCTTTAATACACAAAAGCTCAGCAACCAGTAGCCATGGGATCATGCCGGTATCGCAATAAGCAAAATCACGAAAATAATGGTGCGCGCTCATTTCGCCGCCATACACCGCATCTTCTTTTCGCATCCGCTCTTTAATAAAGGCATGACCGGTTTTACTTTTAACCGGCGTACCGCCGGCCTTGTTTACAATATCTTCGGTATTCCAGTATAAGCGGGGATCGTAAATGATTTTAGCGCCCGGATCTTTGTCCAGAAACGACTGTGCCAGCAACCCTACAATGTAATAGCCTTCAATAAACTCGCCATTGGCATCAAACAAAAAGCAGCGGTCAAAATCACCATCCCAGGCGATTCCAAAATCGGCCTGATTTTCGCGTACTGCCTGCGCGGTATCCGCCCGATTTTCTGGCAATAACGGATTGGGGATACCATTGGGAAAAGTCGGATCAGGCTCATGATGAACTTTGATAAATTCGATGGGGATGTTGTGCTTTTCAAACGCCGTCTCAATCGCATCCACCACTTTCCCCGCAGCCCCGTTACCGGCATTGGCCACCAGCTTCATAGGTCGGAAATTGGCCTTGTTCACATACGACAGAATATGCTCAATATACTGCTCAAGGGCACTATCCTGCTGATACTTACCGGTCTGCTGCAACACCACGGTGGAAATATGGCCCTGACCGTTGTAAAAATCTTCAGGGCTGATTGGCTGATGATTGGTATAGTGGGCCAGACGCTGTTTGACATAGTCGTTGTCCAACGCTTCTGCCGCGTCCTGGATAGCATTTAAGCCAGTATCGCCACTAATAGGTATGGCTTCAGCTTTGACCAGCTTCATACCATTATAATTAATGGGATTATGGCTGGCGGTCACTTCGATGCCCCCGTCCATTTTCAGCGCTTTGGTGGCAAAATAAATCTCTTCCGTACCGGCCTGGCCGATATCAGTAACTTTTGAACCGCCATCGATGAGACCTGCCGCTAACGCCAGCTTCAAAGGCGTCGAGGTAAGACGCACATCGCCCCCCACCACAACATTACTGGTCGTCAGTACACTGGCAAACGCAAAACCGATACGGTAGGCCACTTCTTCATCAAGCTGTTCGTTCAATTCGCCGCGAATATCGTAGGCTTTAAAACAGGTGATTGTTCTTGTCATGAATCCGTCCTATTTTGCTGTACGACCATAGCGGTCAGAAAAACGCACGATATCGTCTTCTCCCAGATAAGCACCTGATTGTACTTCAATCAGCTCCAGCGGTATTTTTCCGGGGTTTTCCAGGGCATGAACTTCGCCGATAGGAATATAGGTAGACTCATTTTCTGTGACCATGGTGGTGGTTTCGCCCACGGTTACACTGGCAGTACCCGAAACCACAATCCAGTGCTCAGCACGATGATGGTGCATTTGTACCGATAACTTCTCGCCGGGTTTGACCGTTATGCGTTTAACCTGAAAGCGCGCCCCACTGTCGATAGAGTCGTAACTGCCCCAGGGCCTGAACACTTCCCGGTGAAACTGATATTCCGGACGTTGTTCCTGCTTGAGTCGGTTTACAACATTTTTGATGTCCTGCGCTTTGTCTTTGTGGGCAACCATAATTGCATCTTTGGTTTCCACCACAATCACATCGTCCAGCCCAATGACGGAAATCAGCCGCCCTTCTGCATTCACATAGCTATTTTTCACGTTTTCCAAAATGGCATCACCGATCACCGCATTGCCATTTTCGTCTTTATCGGCAGTTTCCCATAGCGATGACCAGCTACCAACATCTGACCAGCCGGCATCCAGTGGCACCATAGCGGCCTTGTGGGTTTTTTCCATTACCGCGTAATCGATGGAATCGTCCGGACAGGTGGCAAAAATATCGGCATCGATACGGATGAAATCCAAATCCTTTGATTCGCTTTCAATGGCTTTTTTGCAAATTGCCAGCATCTCAGGATTATGTTTTTCAAGCTCTTCTAAAAACCGCGAGGCTTTAAACATGAACATGCCGCTGTTCCACAGGTAATTCTTGGAATCGACATATTGTTGTGCAGTTGCCGCGTCTGGCTTTTCAACAAATTCAGCCACAGCCATACCCGTTTCCAGTTCCTGGCCGGCTTTGATGTAGCCATAACCGGTATTCGGGCCATCGGGCACGATCCCAAAGGTTACCAGATAGCCGGCATCGGCCAGCTTTTCAGCCTTTGCGATAGCTTTATGAAATGGCTGGCTATCTTTTATCAGGTGATCGGCAGCCAGTACCAGCAAGGTTTCGTCAGCATCGCTTTGCAAAGCATGTAAAGCCGCTAAGGCGATGGCCGGCGCTGTATTTCGGCCCACCGGCTCCAATAAAATACCGCCGTGCTGTACATCCTGCTGACGCAATTGTTCAGCCACCAGAAACCGGTGTGCCTCGTTACAAATAACGATGGGATGAGAAGCTTCGACACCATGCAGACGACTCAGGGTTTCCTGCAACATAGTTTGCTCTGATGTTAATGCAAGAAATTGTTTGGGAAGCGCTGCGCGTGATTTTGGCCACAAGCGACTGCCTGTACCGCCTGCCAAGATAACTGGTTTCATTCTCTTTCCTATGATTTGTGGCGAAAGCCCGTTTTGTCCTAAAGCTATGGTAATCAAGCTCTCAGATGCAAGCAACGAACTTGTGGATTAACTCTTGTTATTTACTGATTTTGTTCAAAAACAGATGTTTCATTCTCATACTTTTTGACTATCAGATGACAAAATAACCGTATTGGACGAATTTTGCCCGATGCGAAGCGGCTACCTTAAGCTAAAAATAGCTTAAAACGCCGCTATGCTGGAGACATATGCGTAAAAAGCAGGAAGAAAGCAATAATCACACCACCGCCGTCACACTTAATAAGCGGCTTCATATTCAATATCTTAGCGCGGGTTCGGGGGGGGCAGAGACACTTCAGTGTCCGGTATACCCTTATGCCACTGCCCGTAAGTGTTGCTTGTGAGCTACAACACTAAAAAAGGTTGGCGGTTCTATAAGGTTTTATAACTTCGCTAGCGGGGTGGCGGTGGCGGTGGCGTAGTAACAGGGAAAGCAACGTAAGATAAATAAGCCGTATGCCTGAATTCAAGACAAGCATACGACCAGATTGGTGTTTCAGGTAACAGCTGGCAAAACGGCTGGTTTCTTCTGTTTGGTACTAACGTTCGTGTTTAAAATAGAGAATCACGACCGTGGGGTTCATCCAGATTCAATTGGGGCCCCACTGGCACCACCTGAGTCGGGTTAATCATGGTGTGGCTATAGTAATAATGATGTTTGATATGCTCAAAATTTACGGTTTCAGCGATGCCGGGATACTGATAGAGCTCCCGCATATAACCACTTAGTGCCGGATAATCGCTAATACGACGAACATTACATTTAAAGTGACCGTAATACACAGCATCAAACCGAATCAGCGTGGTGAATAAACGCCAGTCAGCCTCAGTCAGCTCCTCACCACACAAATAGCGTTTGTTCACCAAGCGCTGCTCAATGGTATCCAATGCTTTAAACAGGGCCGTGACCGCTTCTTCATACGCCTTCTGGGTGGTGGCAAAACCAGATTTATAAACCCCGTTATTGATGTTGTGATAAACCAGCGCATTAACCTGTTCAATCTCCTGCTGTAACTGCTGCGGGTAATAATCATCGTGATTACCGGTCAGCTCATTGAATGCGCTGTTAAACATACGAATGATATCGGCTGATTCATTGCTAACGATGGTTTGTTTCTTTTTGTCCCACAGTAACGGCACGGTAACCCGGGTGGTCACGTGGGGATCAGCCAGTGTATAAAGTTCATGCAGGTACTGCTTACGATACAGGGTATCGCCGGTAGCCCCCGGGTAGCCGGCGAACGTCCACCCATTACTGAGCATTTCCGGGGAAACTACCGACACGCCGATATAGTCTTCCAAATTTTTTAGTTTGCGCATGATCAAAGCCCGATGGGCCCAGGGGCAAGCCAGGGAGACATACATATGATAACGGTCTTTTTGTGCCGGAAACCGGGCGTCGGCCTGGTTTTCTATCTGATACCGAAAACTGGCTTCCTGACGTTCAAATTTCCCACCATTGCTATCTGTATCATACCACTTGTCCTGCCACTTCCCGTCTACCAGTAATCCCATTGGCATCTCCGATTGTTCATTGTTAAGTAATTAAACCATTCTATGGTTGAACGTGCTCTAGCCTGTTTCGGATTGTTTATTCTAATTATTCGAATAGCGGCCTGACCGACCCCTTTCAATAACCATGGCATGCTGGCGAAGGGTATTTTGTCTTGGCCCCCGTTTTGATTTTTTTGATATACTGCCTCACCTCGCCTGCCCCTCAGGCTATTTATAATATGTGATAAGCGGATAGACTTGCATGACTGACACCCAACGATTTGGCGGCACCGCTCGCCTGTATAGCCAAAGCTCTCTTGAAATACTCAGCACGAGTCATGTCTGCGTGATTGGTATTGGCGGTGTAGGTTCTTGGAGCGCCGAGGCACTCGCACGTTCCGGGGTGGGCAGAATAACCCTGATTGATCTGGATGATGTCTGTCTGACGAACACCAATCGCCAGATACATGCGCTTACCGAAACGGTGGGCGAGCCAAAAGTGACGATCATGGCTCAACGTATCAGGCAAATCAACCCTGATTGTCAGGTTGATGCAATTGAAGACTTTGTTACCGCTGAGAATGTGCGTGACTGCATCAGCAACACATTCGATGCGGTAATAGAGGCTACCGACAGTATCCGGGCGAAAGCGGCGATTATTTATTGCTGTAAGCGCAGTAAGATACCGGTGGTTACCGTGGGTGGCGCCGGGGGGCAGATAGATCCCGGCCAAATCACCAAAGGCGACCTGGCCAGAACTATCCAGGATCCATTAGCCGCCAAGCTGCGCAATGAATTACGCCGAAATTATGGATTTTCTAAAAACACAGCGCGGCGCTTTGGTGTAGAGTGTATATATTCCACCGAACAATTGCGCTACCCCCAGCCCGATGGCAGCGTTTGCTTCAATAAGTCGGCAATGGAGAACGGTACCCGGCTGGATTGTGCCGGTGGCTTCGGCGCCAGTGTTATGGTCACGGCAACATTCGGAATGATGGCCGCCGCCAGCGTGGTGAATAAACTAACCAAATCATAAAATCAATAATAAACATTGTATCAGGAGCTCTAATGGAACAGCAGGAATTGAATACACTGATGACCGAGTCAGCCAAGGACTCCACCCTGGTTGCCCGGGAAGAGTTTAATATGGAGCTAGATTACAGTCCGCAAAGTATCGCCCTGGTAGACGACCTGCTGTTATCGTTTGTTAAGAAATATCACGATAAAGCCCTGGAAGACTCCGCAGTGTTTACTTTGTGCAACATATTTGGGGCATATCTTGGGGAAACCTATAAACAATACGCCGGCGGCACCTGGCGCTATGACCAGGCCGATCCTACAGCGCCATTTGTAGTATTGGATTGCAAAGATCGCTCTTATGCTTTTGCCGGCATTTGTCACGAACGCCTGGTCAATGATAGCCAAATCAGTGTGAAGTCCTATTTTGACCTGGCATTGAGCGCCCACACGCAATAGGGTTTATGCAGGCGTACGCTTATTCCAGTCGGCCAGCATGAACCGGATATGGCGGCTTTTTATGCCGCTCCAGAATAACAGCACCAGACTCACTAACTGCCCTGCCAGCATCGCATGAAACTGCCAGTGACTTAATACCAGTTGCTGACCCACCAGGGCACTGCTGGCGATAATCCCCAGCAAACCTAAAGGCCTGAGAAACCACAGCCAACCAAATAGCTGTTTATTCCACAAGCGTTGCCGATTACCTATCAGTAACAACACCAGAATAAACGGCACGCTCCCCATCAATTTTAATCCTAATAGCTGAGACTGAGGATAGAACAGATTCAGCAGGAGGGTGGTATGTTGCATGCTCACCAGAGCAAATACAAAAATCAACCAGTCTATGCTGTTGATCAATAGCAGTGCGTACAGCCAAAACGGCGGCTTGATAATACCTGCTTCATCGTAGCATTTCAGAGGTAAGGGTAACGAGGGCATAGACTTCATAACAACAGAGACGATGGCGCCATATAGTAATGGGTTGCCGATAAAAAACAATCCGGGGTATTGGGTGGATATTCGATCGGAGCTTCACGAAGGTGCACCTGGATTAAGGCGCCACCATTACTATGCCGAAAAATTACTTCATACTGGTAAACTGACTGACCACTTTGGTAGTTTTTCTGGCGCCGGCTTCATTGGCTCCGCCTATCAGCCAGATTTTTCCCTGATACGTTACAGCGCCCAGACCATGGCGTGGCAACGGCATTACTGAAACTTCATGCCAGTTATGCTTTTGCAAATCGTAACGCCATACTTCAGTGAAAACATCGCCACCATCAATAAAGTGCTCGCCCCCAAATACAAAAATACTGTGGCGGTACAGTACGCAGGCCAGCCCCGCCCGTTCCTGAGGTAAGGGTTCACCGGTTCGCCAGGAGTCGGTATCGGCATTGTATATTTCGTGAACATTAAGATTGCCCCCTTCCACCTGGCGGCCGCCAATAACATGCACTTCCTGCTGGTAAGTCACCGCGCACGCGCTATTTCTAGGGGTAGGCATGGACGCAGCCGTATTCCAGATATCGGCATCAGGATCATAAACGCCGTGCCAGTCAGAATCTTTATGGTCATGCCACAGGCCATTTTGTTCAGACTTAGGGCTGCGACCTCCGATAACATGAATTTTGTCATCAATTACCACCGCGGTAGTTTCAGCGATGGGTTGAGGCATGGGCGTTTTGCTTTGCCACTGACCGGTCTTTTGGTTTAATACCAGTACCGCTTCATTGTTGGTCCATTGGCCACGTTCTGACTCCACAAAGCCGCCCAACAGCCATAAATCGCTGGCAAAAGGAACCAGCATCGCATGATGTCGTGGCTCCGGGAGCGGTACGGTGGATTGCCAGCGTCCGTCTTTAAAGACGGTAACCTGGTCTGACACGTCTAATTGTTTGTCGCCCTGAGCCAGTCCCCCTGCCACAAAAATGGCGTCATCAAGCACCGCCGGATAAATTTCCTGCACCGCAAAAGGCATCGCCGGCCCTGCAGACCAGCGATAGTCGGGTTGTTGCTCAGGAGCCGCCACTGCCTGGCCAATAAAAATGAGTAAAGCCACAGGCAGACGGCGAATCACCATGGCAGACGCTCGCCGTTTGCGTGCATAAAGCAGCCCGTGGTGTCGATACTCAGATCATCCAGGCGACTCATCAGCCCTTTTGCACTGGTCTGGGCATCGATATCCCCGGCATTATTGACCATCTCGGTTTGCACAAACCCGGGGTGCAGTAAAGCCACGGCAATGCCCTGATCTTTCAGGTCGTTTGCCATGGATACCCCAAGGGCGTTGAGCGCGGCTTTAGACATGCGATAACCATAGTACCCCCCCGAGCCATTATCGCCCATTGACCCCATGCGGCTGGTTATAAATCCAATTTTACTGCCTTGCTGCAAATTGCCCAGCAGACACTGGGTGAGCAGTAGCGGGCCCAGAGCATTCACCCGGTATTGATAATCAATGGTATTGGGATCCCAGTTGTTAAGGGATTCATTGCCTAATACGCCAGCGTTATTAATCAGCACATCAATTTTGGTGTTCTTAAGCACACTCAGCGACTCTTTAAGATGTTCATGACGTGATAAGTCTATGCCACAGTGCACCTGAGCGCCGCTTTTATTAAGCTCATCACTGCTATTACGGCACAACGCTATCACATTGTCCTTGCGGGCCAGGTAAGCCTTAGTCAGTGCCAACCCGATTCCACGATTTGCACCTGTGATTACAATGTTCATCCGGACTCTCCTTGCACTTTTATCTATAAAACACGCAACAGACGCGCTAAATCTTCAGGGGTATCAATGCCGCCTTCGGGGGTCTCATGGGCAATATCCACATGAATTTTATCGCCGTACCACAGCGCCCGAAGTTGTTCCAGCGACTCATAATTTTCCAGCATAATGGCGTTATAGCGCACATACTGACCAATATATTGGGCCCGATACGCATATATACCAATATGGCGAAGATAATCGGTCGGATTAATCTGTTCGCTGGCTTCGAGCATCGCGGCGCGATGAAACGGTATGGCCGAACGTGAAAAATATAATGCTTCATGACGATGATTTCGCACCACTTTAACCATATTAGGGTTCACCACGTCTGCCGCATCGGTAAACGGAGTAGCCAACGTGGCCATGGCAAGGTCTTTGTGGCTGGCCAGATTGTCGGCCACCTGCCGAATATTTTTTGCCGGCACAAACGGTTCATCGCCCTGCACATTGACTATGGGAGTATCATCGTCAAGCTGCAGTATATCCACCACCTCAGCTAACCGCTCGGTTCCTGAGTTGTGGTGGCCGCTAGTCAGACATACTTCACAGTGTTGTTCAGCCACCGTGGCAATACGCTTATCGTCGGTCGCCACCACAATACGCTCTGCACCCGCTTCTTTGGCTCTGGAGATCACATGGGCAACCATTGGCTGACCGTTAATGTCGGCCAGAGGCTTCCCGGGAAACCGGGTAGAACCGTAGCGGGCGGGAATGATGACTGTAAATGCTGTTGCCGAATCACCCATTACTGCTTGTCCTGTTGTTCCTGGGATAAAGGCTGCGCTTCACCTTCAATCAGCACCGGAATACCGTCGCGTACCGGATACGCAAGCCGGTCAAAGCGACAGATTAGAGACTGCTTATCCTCACCCATCGCCAGTTTGCCTTTACACACCGGACAAGCCAGTACATCGAGCAATTTAATATCAAAAACCATGTATTTGTTCCTTCTTCACAAAAAGCCGTGGCGGCTTAACTTTGTGTCTAACTGATGATAGAAAGCGGCGGGCAAGTGGGCTGATACTTTGAGATACCAGCAATCTGAGTGCGCAAAAGGTGCCACTTTCACCGCGTCTTTTTCGGTCATAATTACCGGACCGTCGGGGATATCCTGCTTACTATACTGGTAATGGTCGGCAAACGGGGTTTGCGTCTGGGTGCGAATTCCCAACCCTTCCAGCTGATCGAAAAAGCGTTGTGGATTGCCAATCCCAGCCAGTGCGTGTACCGGCAACTGGCGGGCAACAAACTCTTCCAGCGTAAAGCTCACCGTGGGATCCGCCACACTGACCACCTGCCCGGGCGCCAGCTGCATGGGGTATTGCGCCGTGGCCACCCCCAGTAAACGGGCCGACTCAAACTGCTGTACATTATGCAAAATCAAATCGACAGTATCCAAACGCCAGACGCCTTCACGCAGTGGTCCCATGGGCAGCAACCGACCATTGCCAAAGCGGCGCTCATCCATTACCACAATTTCCATATCCCGCTGCAACGCATAATGCTGCAATCCGTCATCACAAATAATAACATCGCACTGATGCTGCTCGCGCAGACACATTGCGCCGCGGGCTCTGACCGGGTCGATGACCACTGGCTGTCCGGTGCGCATCGCCATCAAGTGGGGCTCATCGCCTACCAGCGCAGCGCTATCCCGGTGATGCACCGTATGGGGAAAGGAGGTGGCACTGCCCCCATACCCCCGGCTCAATATGCCTGGTGTTAACCCCTGCTTTTGCAGGTACTCAGCCAATTCTATCACTACCGGTGTTTTGCCATTGCCCCCTACGCTGATGTTACCCACCACAATAATAAAGCAACCGTCGGGCCGGGCACTGCTTTTAAAGCCGGCTTTGAACAAATAACGACGGCTGGCACTAAGGATGGCAAATAACATAGAAAGCGGCCATAAAAACCACAGCCACCACCGGCGCTGATACCAGGCGCGCTCAAGCGTGCTCATGCAGGCCTCCTTAAGATTTCTCACCAAATTGCAGGGCATGCAACTGATAATAAGGGCCTCTGTTTTCTAACAGTTCAGCATGGCGGCCACGTTCAATAATTTCGCCCTGTTCCACCACCATAATCTGATCTGCGGACTCAATCGTAGACAGCCGGTGAGCCACCACCAGACTGGTACAGGATTTTTGAAGTTTTTCCAGGGCATCCTGGATAAGTCGCTCTGACTCAGTATCCAGCGCCGACGTAGCTTCATCTAAAATAAGAATAGGCGCTCGTGCTAACACTGCCCTGGCAATGGCGATACGCTGGCGCTGCCCGCCTGACAACATCAGACCATTTTCGCCAACAATGGTATCCATCCCTTCTGGCAGCGCGTCCACAAACTCAAGCACATGCGCCATGCGTGCTGCTTCATGAATATCTTTATCAGTAACCGACTCATTGGCCCCGTAAGCAATGTTGTTGGCAATGGTGTCGTTGAACAACACCACGTGCTGAGAAACCAGCGCAAACTGGCGACGCAATGACTTAAGCTCAATATCCTGCAAAGGCACACCATCGATGAGCACCTTACCCTGCTGCGCGGTGTAAAAGCGGGTCATCAATGCAGAAATTGTAGACTTGCCACTGCCAGAGCGCCCTACCAGCGCCACAGTCTGTCCCGGGCTGGCGCTGAACGAGATATTCTTCAGGGCCGGCGTCGACTTACCCGGATAGGTAAATGTCACATCCTCAAATTCAATTTTGCCCTGGGCCCGGTTTAGCTCAGTGGTTCCGTAGTTATCTTCATTATTGGTATCCAGAATTTCAAAGATGCTGCTACAGGCGGCCATGCCTTTTTGAAACTGGTTGTTGACCGTGGTCAGCTGTTTTAAAGGTTTTAACAGCATTACCATATAAAATACTACACTTACAAAGGTACCGGCGGTCAGGTCTTCCATCATTGAAGGCATACTCGCGAGGTACAATACAAAGGCTAACGCGATTGAGGCAATCACCTGAATCGACGAGACGCTTAAAATCTGCGTAACATTCAGCTTCATATTTTGCTGGCGGTTATGATTATTTTTGGCTTCAAATCGGTCCTGTTCAATTTTTTGACCACCAAACATTAGAATAACTTTGTGGCCTTTTACCGCCTGCTCCACCGCTGCTGTCACTGTTCCCATCGACTGCTGAATGTTACGGCTGACCTTACGAAACCGCTTACTGACAACGGTGACTATCACCGCCACCACAGGGCCGATCAACAGAAAAATCAATGATAATTGCCATGAATAATAAAACATAACAATCAATAACCCGATCACCAGCGCCCCTTCACGGACCAGGGTTAAAAAGGCTTTACCGGCTGCAGCAGCTACCTGCTCAGTGTCGTAGGTGACTTTACTAATCAGACTGCCCACCGCCTGGGTATCATGAAACGACACCGGTAAGTGCAGATACTTTTCAAACAGTTGCTGACGCATTCGCATTACTACCTTGGCACCAATCCAATTGAGGGTATACGTACCCATGAAGTTGAAAATGCCCCGTAAAATAAACAGTGGCACAATGGCGTAGGCTGCCACGCGCAAAAAGGCGCTATCATTGTTGGACAACGACTCATCAATTAAGGTTTTAAGGTGGGCCACCACATAGGTGTCTAAGGCGGAGTACCCCACCATGCCTACAATCGCGATGGCGAATTCGAGTTTATAATGGCGCAGATAGCCCATGAAACGCTTAATCTGGCTTCCCGAATAATCTGTTTGTTGCATGTAATTCATTCACCTCAATAAATATCCGCTTTAGTGTACCTGTTTGGAGCAAAATTCCATAATCTGAGACATCACTTTCTGATTATTTGTCGGTTTAATAACCGCGTCGCTTACCTCATAACCCGGGCCATACCCGTCTTCGACTACCCGAATGATACCAACGGCTTAGCATTTTTTCGGCACTGGTGATAGGCAGTTCCGGATCGCCGTTCATAGTAAAGCGGATATAACCGCTCACCGCGGTATTGTGCATTTCACTGCCCTGATTACGGTAACGATAAATAACGGCCGCGGCAGGAAAGTTCCAGCGGTTATTGCGGGCGGTGGTAAAAACCACATGCTTCGGCGCCACGGTATTCACAAACGCCTGACCCGAGGAGGTGGCACTGCCATGATGGGGGGCGATAAGAATATCTACCGGTGTCAGAAGTCCGGTGTACAACAGCGCGTATTCTGCAGTGCGTTCTATATCGCCGGCCACCAGCACCGACTGCACTCCATCGCTGATGCGCAACACACAGGAATGGTTGTTGTCATCGACTGTATTGCCCGGTAAGGGCCAGAGCGCCTCAATCGTGAGCCCCTGCCAGTGTCTGATAAAGCCTTGCTGGCACTGATGCTGCGCATTTTTGATCGGAGGCCGGAACTGCCATTGCTCGCGGGTGGCTTCAATATCTGCCAGTCCGCCTGCATGATCATTATCAAAGTGACTGATAAATACCTCATGCAGTTGTCTTACATTGAGGTATTTCATCACGGGAGTCACCTGCCGGCTGAAAGTACTAAGACCATATGGACTAGCGGGCCCGGTATCAATAAGTATCGCGTCAGATCCGCGACTGATTAGCAGGGCGCTCCCCTGCCCCACATCCACCACATGCAGATACCAGTGGCGGGCATTAAAACTTACCGGCGTGAATACCAGCGGCATCAGCAAAATACCGGCAAGCCATTTTCTAAATACAAAGGGCGGACACAACATCAGTGTGACCGCCCCCAGCAGCGCCATCAGGGCCCCAGAATTCAAGGTGGCCACCGCCGCGTCCGGCACATCGTCACTGAGACTGTGTAATAATCCGATGAGTTGTCCCAGCAGTTCATCAAACCAATACAGCGGCCTGGAAATCAATCCTGCCGACCCAAAATACAGTAACACCGCCAGTAAACCCAGCGGCATCAATAAGCTAATAACAGGTAAAATAAGCAAGTTAAATAAAGGCGCCAGCCACGGCAGCATCTCAAAAAAGCCCAGAGTGGCGGGTACCAACGCCAGTGACAGCGCCAGTTGTAATTTCACCATCCAAATTAGTTTTGACCTTAAGCTGTTCAGCTCAGGTGCCGCCCACCAGTGTATAAGCCATAACCAGCATACCGCCCCCAGACTCAGATAAAGACTGCTACCGAAAACTGAAAACGGAAACACCAGCAGACACACTAGCAGCATAATCAGACAAAGCGCGGAATGAGATAACTGCAAGCGACTTTGCTGAGAGACCATAAACAAAATAACAAGTAACAGTGCCCGGGTGACCGGCAGCTGCCAGTTGGCTAGAGCGGTGTATGCAACAGCTGCAACAAGGGTAAGCAACAATACCATCGGGCGCAGATTAGGTTGCCGCCCTGTCCGGCCTGCCAGCCACATGACCGGAATGCATCCCACCCTGGCCACCAGCGCCGCCCATAAGGCAATAATCCCTAGATGCATGCCGGAAATACTGAAAATATGGGCGGTGCCGGTTTGTTGTAATAGTTGCCAGTCTGGGGCCTCAAGCAAATCACGGTATCCGCTTAATAACGCCAGGGTCCATTTTTGATTGGGTAGCGACAAAGCCATCAGCTCACTGGTGACCTTATGATGCAGTGTCTGTTGTGCTATCGCCATGTAATTCACGGCCTTTACCTGGCCGGTGTAAACAATCTTTTGGCTCAGCCGCCGCCGCGCGGTATCGGTGACGCCCGGATTACGCAAACTGTTTACCGGGTTTAAGCGTGCCAGAACCTGGCCCGTTGCGCCGGGCTGGGGACACAAGGGTTCGGCCTTCCAGTACAACACTACGTTTGGTCTTAGCCAGGTAGAGATCAGCTGACGAGTATGTAAGCGGGCGGTAACCCGGCACTGGTCAGACGATTTTATACGAATGCTTTGCAAAACCGTGATATTAATCAGCTTATCTTGCTTAAAATTTACAGATGGTTGTTGCCAACTGACATACCAATACCCTAAACTCGCCATCCATAATGCGCCAAGCAACAGACCACTGATTCCGGTCAGGGCAAAATTACGGTAATCCGGTGGCAAACCATTTTGCCTGCTTGCAGGTACAAAGAGACAGTCGCAGGCGCAATGCCGATAAATCAGCTGAACGCCGGTTAACAATAGCCAGCAACAAGCTAATAGCAACGGATGAGGTAAAACAGGCCAGATAACCGCTGAGAGCGAGGCGATGCAAAAACATGTCATCCAAAGGGTGGTATGCTTGATCATTGTATAGCCCTGTAGCGTGAACGTGGTGTTTAATCCAGTTATGCCAAGAAAATTTATTAAACGATTTTTGCCGGATCACCAGTCCATCAAACGCAACAAAGCGTTGAAGATGTTTGGAACCGTGCTACACGAGCCTAATCTTTGGCACCTTAATCGGCGCTCTGCTCGTGGTGCGTTTGGCATCGGGTTATTTTTTGCGTTCTGGCCAGTGCCCTTTCAAATGTGGCTATCGGCGGCCACCGCGATCCCCTGCCGGGCGAACCTGCCGCTATCAGTAGCCACCGTCTGGATCACTAATCCGTTTACCATTCCGCCTATATTCTACGCCGCCTATAAAGTGGGAACGACTGTACTTGGGGCCGAACCGACTCATTTTGAGTTTCAGTTCAGCTGGCAGTGGGTGGTGGAAAGTCTGAGCACCATCGGCCCGGCCTTTTTGGTAGGCTGTGCCATCTGCTCTATTGCGGCGGGACTTGTGGGTTATTTTGGATTGAATATGGTGTGGCGCTTTTCCGTGCAAAAAGCCTGGGACGCCCGGCGCCAGGCCCGGGCTGAGAATAACACCCGTTAATACCCCGGCCCCGCTGGTATGCGGGGCCAAGTGTGATTAATACATATCGTGCTGCTGTAAAAATGCAATCAGTTCGTCTTCACTCCAGACCGTAACACCCAGATCCTGGGCTTTAGTCAGCTTAGACCCGGCTTTGTCGCCTGCGACCAGAAACTGGGTATTGGCTGATACGGAACCGGCCACCTTGGCGCCTAACTGTTGTAACAACCCTTTTGCTTCGTTACGACTCATCTGACTTAGGCTGCCGGTGAGCACACAGGTTTGACCTTCTAATGGCAACGCCCCTGAAGGTTGTTCAATTTCGGGCCAATGGATCCCTGCGGCCAGCAGTGCCTCAACAATTTCGGTATTGTGGGGCTCTTTGAAGAATAAGGATATATGCTGAGCTACCACATGCCCGATGTCACTGACTTCCTGCAAGGCGTCTACATCGGCCTGCATCACGGCTTCAAGGGTTTTAAAATGCAGGGCAAGATTGTTGGCGGTGGACTCTCCTACCTCGCGAATACCCAACGAATATAAAAATTTGGCCAGGGTGGTTTGCTTTGAATCCTGCAAAGCGCCCAGCAGCTTACTGGCGGATTTTTCCGCCATCCGCTCCAGTCCGATAAGCTCAGGCACGCTGAGGTCGAAAAAATCAGCTGGACTTTTCACCAGGTCCGCATCCACCAGCTGATCAATAAGTTTATCGCCTAGCCCGTCGATATCCATGGCTTTGCGGGACGCAAAATGCTTTAGCGCCTGTTTACGCTGGGCGGCGCAAATTAAACCGCCGGTACAGCGCGCCACCGCTTCATCTTCAAGCTTTTCAATTTGCGAAGAACACACCGGACATAAATTTGGAAACTCAATATCATAGGCCGTATCAGGACGCTCACTGGTAACCACTGATACCACCTGCGGAATCACGTCGCCGGCCCGGCGAATAACGACTTTATCGCCCACCTTCACCCCAAGACGATTAATCTCATCCTGATTATGCAAGGTGGCATTGGAAACCGTTACTCCGCCTACAAATACCGGCTCTAGTCGCGCGACCGGGGTAATGGCTCCGGTACGACCGACCTGAAATTCAACCGACGTCAGGCGGGTTACCTCTTCCTGAGCCGGGAATTTCTGAGCAATAGCCCAACGCGGGGCTTTGGCTACAAA
>VMHT01000068.1_pt1 | contig 35447 bp, 36 predicted proteins | sample 4693611 | NCBI WGS metagenome assembly VMHT01 (sample SAMN12280063, study PRJNA550983) | marine metagenome | isolation source: seawater sampled from same location over 5 years 0.02-0.2 micron viral filtrate | place: USA: collected off the coast of southern California halfway between the port... ...
CATAAAAGTAATTGTAGATGACGGTAAGATAATCAAGGCTAGTTGCCGAAGATTGCCGGACGGTCAGTGGTCAGTAGTTGGGTGGGGTCCGTCCCTGTCTGTGAGAAGCACAAGTGTTGACAACGATCCGTTACTCTACGAGTTCATTGAAACCTTGCTGTATATCAACAATGTGGAACCTAATGATCTGGATTCCGGTTCTGTCTACGACGCTCTCGTAGATGTGATACAGTAATGGGCCGCCGTAAAAGGTGGAGGGTTGTCGATTATAAACACCAAACAACGGAGAAGGAGGAGACACTGAGGGAATACTTCAGGGACAACCTCCTTCTCCACCCTTCTCTGTATTACGACTTATCAAATACCCAGCCATACATCGGTTATGCTGCATGGATGGGTATCAATTTCCTTCGGATGGATTACAAGTCCGTCGGACATGCCCTAGAGATAAGCCCATACAGATGCAAAAAACTGATAAGCAAAGTTGAAGAATTCAGATACCCTTACTCGCCCGAAGGCTTGAAGGGGTTCATCAATCGTCTTCCAACGTCACAAGTGTAGGATATCGATCAAGCACTTCATACATGATACGGAGTCTCTCGGTGCCAGTTGCGCCGAGAGACTTCATGTCTTCTACGAAGGAAGAACTGAGAGTCGGGACTCTCATAAGGCCTCTGGCTAGATTAGCCCGTCTGTCTTTACCAATACCCAAGTATTTCTCGTTGAGAACATTTCTCTTCATCTGAGGTGTAAGTCCGAACGCCTCAAAAGACTTGAGACCAGATAAGATCTTCTTGTCAATAGCGCGTCGGTTCTCGACGTAGTCTTTGGTTAGCTTCTCAAGCTCCCCTTTAGTCATTGAGCCGCGTGTTTTCGCTTTGTTAAGTTTCGAGTCGAGTCGGTTCCTCAGATTTCTGTAATGATTGAGGTAAGTGGAGGTAGCGCGGACGGGGTCAACCCTATTACCCCTTACAGGGTAGAATTCTCTAGCGAGAATAGCCCCTGCGGTTTTATCAGGGTCAGTGGGTTCATCCCCTACAGCCGCCATACCAGCCTTTCTTAACGCCTTGAACGTCCGTGGCTCGAAGGAGTTCTCGTAAATGTAGCGCATAATCTTTGCGGGGATCATGAAACCGTCACCCTCCTCATAGATTGGGTCACCTGTCGCGTCGTCTTTGTTGACGAAGGCATCTTTGATGGCAGCAGCGAATATCTGGTCATCCGCGTAACTCGAAAAGAACATACCTGTTGCCTTGACGAGACCCTCTTGGAACTCACCTCTCATCATGTGTTCTGTGAGACGGAGGGCGGGTTCCGCGTAGTCCGAGACTGGCAAAAGGAAGGTGAATGGGTATGCAATTATGGTCCCCTCGTCGTCGCGGTAGTAGAGGAAGGTCGCATTCTTGTGGTAGAGCGGGACAGTCACGCGGAAGTTTTCATCCTCTTCTTCCCCAATACCATAAAGCATCCTCAGGGCGGTTGGTAAGACCATACCAAAACCAACCGCTACCGTAGAAAGACCAACGGCCCTCTGGTATCCTCGGCTCCTGATGACCGCGTTTTTGCTTTTTATATCACGGACAATAGTTTTAGGAACGCCATCAAACGTAATACGCAGCATGTCAGTCTTGAACCCTAAGAAGGGCGCCAGTAAGTATCCATACTTAGATGAAAGCCCTTTAACCAGTTCGTATCTGTCTTTGTAAGACTGAGATGTTCTACGGACATTGTGGGCGGCTTCTGTTTCGATTTCGTATTCATTGTAGCTAGCGAAGTCCCCGACATTCCCATTTTCCTTGTCCCACTGAACTGCCTTTTTATAGACCTTCACCTCATGCTCGAAGTAAGCTATCTTGTAGAAGGCATCCACCCTTTCGGATAAGAGCAGCGCCCTGTCGAGTATCTGGCTCTTAATCCGTTGGCCCGTTTTGGAGTCAGCCGCCTTTTTGGTGACCGCTTTTAGTTTGTCAAATAAGCCGTTAAGTTCCTTGTTAGCCGCGTCAGGATCGAAGTCACTATCAACAATGTCGCGTATCAGCCCTACGGTGATGTCACCTCCTAGCACGTTGTGTGCGATAAGCTTCGCTTCATAGTCCGTGATCTCCTTCATTCTAGTAGGAGATAGTCTGAAAGAGCGTCGCAATGCCTTGATCGATTTCATTGCGGTGACCGGAGACATACCGTTCATCGGGGCGAAGAACAGTGCGTTGCCTAACACATTTCGGATATAGAATCCAAACGACCCCAAAGTCTTGGCGGCTAGTGAGATTCCCGTGAGCGATCTGACAAGACTCACTGCTGACTCTACCGCTTGTTTGTCCGGCGAGAGCGAAGAGACACTCGGCTCTGGTCTGAATTGGTTCTTAATGTGGGTAAATGCGTCTGAAGGAATGTAGTATTCAGCTCTTATATCGTAGGTCTGCTCCACTTCATCCTTAATTGATTCGGCAACCTCCGCCTTGTATGCGTAGGCCTCTCCTGTTCTTATGTTTAACATGGAAGGGGCGGGTAAGGCCTTGCCCTCTAGTCGAAGGGTATCCAGTTCTTGCTGCGTGAAGACGAACCCTGCATCAGGGTTGTCTTTTTGGTGTCCAAGTTGAATCAGGTTCTTAATGAAGGACTGTTTAGATGCGGCCCTGTTAATAGCATCAATGGAGCGCACCACATTATTGACCACGTCCGACTCATCGTATTGTCCGAGAAGATTACGGAAAGGTTCAGGAATGTCCTGCCTCCTCCTCACCTGATCAAAGATGGCCCGTGTCATACCGGCAGCGGGTTTGGTTACCTGATTCACGCTCCCGTATCGTGTATCCAGAGACTGGAGGTAGGCAGTGATAGCCTCCCTAACCTGAATCTGACCCGCTTTCGAATTAAGCTGAATCCGTCCTTCTTCTTCCAACTTCAATTTCGCCACCCGCTTGTTGGGTGGGATATTGTTCGCCCTCTCCTCACTTTGTTTGTCGCGGACAAACTGCCGGATAAACTGACTCTCGATGTATTTGTGAGCCCTGTGGTAGCCTTCTACCATCTGTGCGTCTCCAGCACTCTCTTGGCCGGAAGCAACCATAAGTAACTTATCGAGATAACCTTCTTCGGTGAATGCCCTGTATTGCCTTGTGACGTAGATACCGAGATTGCGGTCGATGACCATTTTTAGGTTACCGTTGACATCGTATTGTTCTGAGAACACTTTAGATAAAGCATCTAAGTGGTCCCGCATGTTTTTTAACGCCCTGTATAATTTGGGTTTCGTCTTCTCGATCTTAGCGGCGGCTGCGTCCTTCTTACGGATCAAGCCTTCCCGAACCTTTTTTTGGTAAGCCTCAAGAGGTTTGTCGTAGTATTCATTCTTTAGAGCCTTGTAGTCGATGGGCTCTGTCGTCTCACCTCTCCGGCGTCTCTCTTTCTCGATTGCAATCCGCCGGATATGCTTATTGTGGAGATCTTCCATCACGGCGTCGTCAGGAGTCAAGTTGTCGGGTCTACCTAAGTAGTCAGCGAGGATGTCGTTAGTAACATCTGGGTTCTTCTCTAGAAGATCCATGATAATCGCGGCATCACTAATAACTTTCTGGGTCACACCATTACTGACAGCCTCTGACTGTAGTTTAAGCTCCAGAACTCTGCGGTCGGTGTCCCCGTTTAGGAACCTCATGAGCCCCTTGTTAGGGGTGTATTTCTTTTTCTCAAATACTCCGTCAGCGATCTCGTAAACTTTTAGATGAGAGAACCTCTTGTAGATGTCCTCAAGACTGGTGTTCTCATCAATCTCTATATCAGGGTCACCCGCGAAGGTAGCGGCCAAACGCTGGTTCAGGTTTTCAAGAGACTCGTTGGGGTTATTGACGTCAAACCGCGACACAGTAGGTTGGTAGAAACTTCCTCGGCGTAGTAAGTTAAGTTCGTTAGCCATCGCGTTGATCGCGGCAGCCATGTATGGGTTCTCCTTACGGAGGTTATACCTCGCATACATTTTACGGAACACGTTAGTCAGGTAACGGAGAAGGATACGAGCGAAGGACGGTTCCCCCATGTAGAAGGCGATGTCCTCCTCAGTGGTCGAACCACGCATGATCTTCTGGGCAGACATGCGTAGCTTCTCCCCAACGATCTGGCGTTTGATTATCGCGTCGTTCTCTGCGATACCTTTGTTGAGTCTATCTCTCAGACCCTCGTTATTGCTTTTAGCTGTATACTGAGATACGATCTCCGCAAGTGTGCTGTCCGACAAGGAGTCTACTATAGTGTCTAGTTCCTCGGTAGAAACTGTCCTGAACTCAGCGACATGGATAAACTCTTCACTGAGCAGGGACTCAATGAGCATCTTAGTTAGTTTAGGCGTGAAGAGTTCTCCTCCTGTCTCAGCTAAGTAAGACTCCAAGTTAGCTTGGTTGATGAACATGGTAGGGATACCTACCCCGTCCTCCTCGACAATCGTTGACATGAAGGCGGCTTCAGGGTCATTCTCTAGCGGAGTGCCTGTGATGTCAGATACTAACTTTACAGGAACATTAGATGGGATGACCTGAGCCACGGTCTGCTCAAGGATCTCTAGTAGTTGTGCTTGTCCTTCTTCATCTAGAGTGGCTCCAGTATCAAGACCAGAGAAACTTGAGAGTCTTTCGGTCGTATCGGGAGTAACTGCCTCTCCTACATTCTCCAAGAAATCGCTGATGTATTTACCTTCCGGTGAATCCCTTTTAAACTCATAGGTCTCGATAAAGGTATCGAGCTTCGCGAGTGGTGTCAGGTTCTCAGCGACGTCCATGTTAACGAAGTCGACCAGATCATCGAAGGCCTGTGCAAGCCTTGTGCCCTTGCCTAGACCGACTAGGTCCTTAACGATGTCGACGAACCGTTGAACGAGTCCCCTACGAGGCATTGTCCTGACTTGGTTCTGGAACGCCGACGAGGTGAACATCGTGGAGATAAACTCTGACATGTTGGCTAAACCATAAGTGACCTCTAGCTTCTCTTTACCGCCTAGTTCCAGAGAGCGGGTGTATTCTTTCTGGACGATCTTACGGAGTCCTTCCAGACGTTGGATAGCCGCCCTTTGTTTAGGGGTAAGTTTCGCTCTGTCTGTTTTAAGGAGCTTGTCTGTAAGAGCGTGGAGATATTCGTGGAGAATAATAGACTCCACACCGCTACCGTAATATCCTGCGGTGTTGAGGGTGACTCGACTCGTCCCGTCCGTGAACACTTCAAACGCGCCAGCCTGCGCGTCCTTATCCTTCTTGATAAGGAACTCAGATCCTAAGATCACGTCCTGATTTTTAAGGAGCAGCTTCGCGATAGTTCGGTGTGACTCATCTACACCTGACTTGGAGATCTCTTTGAGAGCCACGACAACGGAAGCGGGGTCTCCATTAACAAGACCTAGTCTTTCGATATCCTCTTGGTTGCGGTTAACGACCGCCTCAATCTCCAGACCTTGGAACCAGTTAGGGGCATTATCCTTTGAGGCTATCCTACGGGCTTCACCGAAATATTCCTCTAGGCGAGCTTCTTCACTGGCGGGTGGGTTGTATCCTCTTACGTAGAACATCGCCTTCACGGCATCTGGAAGTTGCTTGAATACGATTTTGTAACGCCTTTCGGATTCAACGGTCTTGGAACCAATTGTGTCTGGTAGTTCTCGGGATATTCTGGCTCCAGTAGGAACCGTTTTACGGCCGCCAATGAACCGTAGATTTTCGAGTAACTCCTCCCGCTCACGACCTTTTAAGCCCTCAAGTTCTTGTAGGCTCATTGAAAACAACTTACCAACTTCCTTAGGGAGGTCCCTATAATTATTGTCTCCCCCTTCAGGGGCTACGGGTTCTTCTACGGCCTTCTCTGAATCCTGCTCCGCTTGGGTCTGGAAGGACGCCGTGTCTGCCATTTGATCGACGCCGAGTTCTCCCGCGCTAACGAGTGGGTTGTTATAGACGTATTTAGATACCTGTTCGCTAATAGAATTACCGGCCCTAGTGGCTGCTCGTAAGAAGTTAGGGAAAGGGGATGTCTTGTCGGCGGGGTTGTAAGGGCTATAGTTAATTAACTTTTCTAAGGCCCTCTTAATCACGAAGTGTTCCCAGTTCTTCGTTAACTTATACTGGCTACCTCCCTTAGCGATATTTCTTTCTTCCAACGCCCTTACGCTCGTCATCTCCTCTTGAGTAGCGTTCCCGAAGTTTCCTTTACCACGATTCGTAACATAAAGGAAAGTAGCAAGTTGCTGGAGCTTGCTAGTTTTAGACGATAAGACAAGGTCCGTTTCAGGCGTTGTTGTTCTCCCGATGTGGACTGACTTGCCTTCTTCTAACATCTCAGTCTGGAACCACTTAGATATCCGTTCCATAGGGAACGCGGCCATGATAGCGTTGGTCACGTCGGTCTCTTCTTCGCCTAGCCTACCCTTAACGATACGTGATTCAGGGTCGCCTCCAACTGTTTTAGTCGGGTCAATTTCAGCAAACAAACCCTCCTTAAAGGAGTATACGGGCTCACCTTCTTCGGACACATTCACTTCCACAAATTCTCCGTCAATTAGCATCTGCCTAAGGCCAGCTACCTTTACCGCTAGGTTTAGTTCGTAATAAAACTTAGCTGCCGCTTTCCCGAAGAGGTGGTGTGCATCAACCTGTCCCTTCCTCCCGATCCGAGAGAGTTTAGTAGCGGTCGCGAACTTACGTCCTACAGGGGAGTTTCGTTCAGCCATCCCTGCGTAGTTTTCATTAATCCACTTTTTAATCTTAGGGATGGCATCTTTTAGTTTCGTGGGTCCGTGTAAGACGAACTGGTTCCCGTCGAAGTCCAACCCATCTTTGGCCATCTTTGTGAGGATCTTGCTTTTCTGGGTGGCCGCTGCCTGAAACTCTTCGACCGCCTTTTGGTATTCTTCTTCGGTTTTGAAATCTCCCCTTTCAAGGGCTCCTTCTAGGATCTCAGCTTTCGCTATCTCCTCCATGATATCTTTATTATCACTTGTAAACTTAGGGTAGAACCCTGAGATGTTGAAATCCCGAACAACGGTTTCCATTACTTCTGCATCGACCCCTTCGCGAGAGAGCCCCTCGAATAAATACTCGGTGAGGAGGGATCTCGCTCTATCCACTTCCGTGATTTCAGACGACTTGTCGCGAGCCGCTTTATTTAAGATAACAGGGTTCCCAGTAAGGGGGTCAATCCCTTTGACGAAGTCGACCTTGTTGTCGGTTACGACAATCGATTTGTTATATCCCTTTACCTTCTCGATGCCTTCGGGAGTATTGATTTCGTGTCCGTCGTCGCGGAGGGCTTTAATCGTTTTGGGGTCGTTGTTAAAAAGAAAGGTTCCCTGATACTTTAACCCTTTTTTCAACACCTCGATGTCCTTTGGGTCCTTTATCTTATAGAGTTTCGCAACATCTTCTTTAGTGAATACTGGGTATCTCTCCTTAATATTCTTTTTAAGTTTCGCCTTAAACTCTGCTATTTGGGGCCTTGTTAATCGGGGAAACCCATACTGACCAGAGTTTATAGAATGGGGGAATCCTTTTTCAGAGAGAATCTGGAGGGCGTTATTAGCTTGTTGTGACGCTTTTTCTTTAGAGTCTACTGGTTCACTGATTCCTAATTCTCCTTCTTCCTTGTTAATTAGAAACTGAGCTATCCCCCTGTTTTCTGGAGACTGCTTCTTAACCGCTTCCCCTTTTTGTTTTTTAGAAACTTCGGGCTTCCCTTTTTTCTTAGCTGCTTTCTTAGCGGCGGTCTTCTTAGCTGCTTTCTTAGCGGTAGTCTCCTCAGCGTCAGCCTTTATCCATGAAATAGCTTCTTTTTTGGTCTCGAAAGATGAGTGGTATTCCCCGTCGTTCGTGTCCTCTGATCCTTCTGGCAGGATAAAAGTCATCCAAGCATCGGAGCGTTTGGCTACAATCCAAGTTTGGGGGAGTCCGGTAATCAGATATTCTCTATTTCCTAAAGACTTCGTCTTCATACCCCCCTTACCTTTAGCGGCGGTCTTCTTAGCAGTTTGCTTCTTAGCAGCTTTCTTAGTGGCCGTCCTCTTAGCTACTTTCTCAGCGGGTTCACCCTCAACTACCTTTACTACTCTCTTAGGAACGTCGTCGAGAACCTCTTGATTAAACCCGACTCCATTGTTCTCGATGGTGAATAAGAAGTCATCGATTTCGGACTGCTCTTGCGCGGCTATCTCTTCTTCTTGCAACTTCTGCTGCTGCTGCGCTGCGGTCTTTTCATCCGCTGCTGCGACTTCGGCGTCTTCTGCTGGAACCTCTGTAGCCTCTGTAGGTTCTGTAGGCGTTTTAGGGTCTTCAGCCTCTGTAGACTTTTTAGGGCCTTTAGCACTATCGGCTGAAACCTGTTCCCCTTTATTTATAATCTCCTGTAACTTCTCACCTACCGCGTCGGCTGTTTCAGGGCTACCTACTTCTTCTAACCTACGGACCATGTCATCACGAACCTGCTCTCCCATGAGCCTACGGGACTCCACCTCATCGGCATCAGTAGCCCCTGAAATCCGGCTAAAGATTCGCCGAGACGTCTGCATTCCAGCGCCAAATATTCCACCATAAAAAGCGGCGGTTCCGGTGTGGGCCATCAGTTCTCCAAAGTTTAAGTCGTCTCTCGCACCAGCGGCGGCTTGGATAAGGGTATTGACGTATTCATCGAGCCCCTCTTCAAGTGCCTCATCTCTAAAACCCCTAGCCGCGGCGGTGGCTCCTCTGGGAATGGTTATTGCGTTAAAGTATTTAGGTGCGTGCTTCCTAGTAAGAGCCCCTAAGATTTGTCCGAACTGACTCTTGGTTAGGAGATCATCAGAAGCGGACAGTCCTTTAGCTAGAACCGAAAACATTCTCCTTGCTTCCCCTACCGTAGCGCGTGTCATGAGGTAACTCTCAAGACCACCTAAACCTCCTAGGGTAAAAGCAGAAGTAATCGCTCCCGTAGAGACGGCTGCTACGAGTCCTGTTTTCAAAGCCTTCTGGTGTCTTTCCTCGTCACTAAGTGCTTTCCCTTCTTCAGTCTTACCCAGTGCGTCATACACAGATGCGTAGGTCATGGTTCCGCTGCGGGTTCCAGCGGTGATAAAGATGCTCGACACGGTAGGCACCTTAGAGTGAAGCATCTTTGTGTAAGTTTGGATAGCTGTCTTGGCGTTAGCTGTAGTCGCTTCTTCAGCCACTTCTTTAGCGGACATGAAACGGCCAAGTTTATTGCGTTTCTTAACTCCTTTTTTGACCCCGACTTTGCGGATGAGATCCCTTGATACTCTTTCTGCCGCCCCCTCTAACGACTCCCCTACGCCTTGGCGTAAGCTACCTTTAATGGCTGTGTTGAGTAAGCCTTTAGCGGTGAGTCTAGAACCCAAGTAAGCAGCGGTGCCAGTTCCGGCGGTGGCTTTAGTGATTAGCGCGGTAGCCCCAACGTCCACAACAACGGGGGCTATCATAGAAGATAAGTCGATACCCATGCCTACGTTCTCCCCCATAATTTGAGCGAATCTCCGTTTAGCCTGTCGGTCTCTTTCGTTTTCAAGTAATGCCTCTCTAGCATAACTATTATTATTCATCGCCCCAATGCCCCATACAATATCAGTAACTGATTCAGGGATGGAATTACCGACGAGCCCTAAGACCTCGTTCCTGAAATATCCGTAGGACTCCTCGTCATGTTTCTCCGTGAAATCATCTAGGATCTCCCCGTTGGTCATGTTCTTGAGTTTTCCTTCTGCAACAGCCTCCTCCCATTCTTCAGCTAAGTAAGAACGAGCAAACACTTGGCTATACTCATCAAAGGAGGCATCGCGGAAAACCTCGCGATCTGCTCTGAGTCTTTCCTTCTCTGATTCGGATAGCCCAGAGATTGTTTCTTCAAAGACTTTGGTGTTTTCCAGCGCCTGAGGATGAACAACCGCTTGCCCCAAACCAAATCGGCTCAAGTTGTTGGTGAAATCTTCCTCGTCATACTCAGTGTGTTTAAGAGACCTACTACCTACGTGGTAGTCGAGGGCTGTCAAGAGGTCTCCTTCGGGGATCTCTCTGGCGGCAGGGATCTGTTCGTGTAGTTGTCTAATAATGAAGGAGGCGTCTTGCTCATCTAGCTCGCCCGTCTCCGCCATAGACTCGGCCATACTATCCATCACGTCGAAGATTAACTCATCTTCTACCTGAGAGAATACGGTTAAAGCGTCGGAGACGTTCTCATATCTGAAAAACTCATACCCTAGTTCGTCCTTCTGTTGCCCTGCAAAAATAAACTTCGCGTCTTCGCCTTTAATCATCCCACTATCTAGGGACTTTTTGTAGGCTTCGTAAGGGTCTAGGCCTATCGCGCTTTCTCCACCAATTAGGGTGATGCTACCGTCCTCAGATTCTACACGGGCGTAGGGAGTAAGGTCCTTTGCGACGGCTGTTCTAGCGGCTTTATTATAATACTTATTAACGAAACTCTCAGCGGCCTCTCGTTTAGCTTGTTTGCGTGTCGCGGTATCTTCTAGGTCATCGTCAACAAAATTAGTGAACTCGTATAAAGCACTACTCTCATCCCCTTCGGTTGACAAGTATCCCGACCCCAAGACCATCCCCACAATCTGGAGCTTATCTTCAAAAGTAATCGGAGATGGTGAGAGTATTTTCTCAAACTCCTCTTGGACAGGGATGTCGAGAGCGGCGGCTCTGGCCTCGATGACAGGACCCTCAACCTCTACGAGGGCGCGGACGGTTGATTCGTCGATAGTTTGGTCGAGTTCTAGCGAATACTCTTTATTTTTTAAATACTCCCCCCGAAGGTAATTAGAATATTGTTTCCTTTTTTCAATAGGGTCGACAATGGGTCCGCTCGATGGGGACCATTCTTGGAATGGAGTAATTTCAGACATGGCTGATTATATGTAATGTTGGGAGATTTTTATTCAGGAGGGAGACCTTGTAGGGTATCGATTTTATTCTTATCTTCTTGTTCCTTGGTGGTAAATAGTTCCGTCGAAGCGATTTCTCCACTCCTGACCTTGTCTCGTTTGGTGCGAGCCATGTTCCTAAGCTCTCGAAAAAACGCGTCTTGAGTGCGGCGTATCTCATTTTCATCTGCCCCCGCTTTTACTGCTGCTTTGGCATCTCGGTAAACTTCCCTACCTAGCTTTTCAAATAAATCATTATTACCTCGTTGACCATCCAGAAGGAGACGCATTGATATGGCCTTCTCCATTACCTCTGGAGGGTAGGCTTGGAAGGGTATTTCCTCTAAATTACCGTTTCCGACATCTTGTTCAGCCATCATGTCTTTTGGTGTAGGGTTGAGTTCAATCATCGAAGTTAAAGTTTTCACCCGATCATCATCAAATTCACCTAACACCTCTTTTTGACGTTTTACTTCTTCCCGAGCCGCAACTGCTCTCTGGAATTCTTCTTGGGCGGCTTGGTCACCTCTCTTTATGGCTTCGTATGTGTCTCGGTTAGCATCTGCCCCAAACATCGCAAGATATGTTTGGGCTTGAGAGGCGAAATACGGGTCCACCTTATTATCTGCGACTTCTTTAGCGCCTAAAGCTTTTATTCGGTCCTCTTTTCTTTCTAGGAATTTCTGAGCGACTGGATCATTAATAAACTCGACGGGTAGACCAGCTACGAGATCTGTGAAACCTAGTAATATATCAGCGGAAGAGGCACCACTCTCAAATTGTCTATCGACAAATTTGTCGATTTGGGGATACAACTCGAAATTGAGCCGCTTCTGCTTTGCTTCAGCGCGTTTGTTTTCGATAGTCATCTGAGTGCTTTTGAAAGCGAGGTCAGAGTTGCGTTGCCTCTTGATGCTTTCTCTGAAGTCTGCTTGTTTATCGAGCAGAGGCATTATCTCGTTCTGAGCAAACGATTGATATCGGTCGTAACCCATCGGGTCGCTCACCGGAGAAGGTGGGTTGAAACCGAATTCCCCTTTGATATCAGCGAAATCGGATCTGTTTATTTCCTGTGACATACTAAGTTCTCCTAGATTTAGCCTCTCGTAAAATTACCTCTACTGGTGTGAACGTCATAGGTCTATAAGTAGAGGTCCCTCCTGTCATACCTAAAAGTTCATCGTCGTCGTCGCCGTAAGGTATTCCCGCTGTCCCTTTTGACCCCCTAGCACCACTACTACCACTACTACCAGCGGCCTTTTGGCCTGCTTCAAGGGTGTCTTTTAGTACCTTCCTTTTCTGAATATTCCTATCCAATTCCGCTTTCTTGGTCGCTGGTGTAGTAATATTGGGTTGGCCTGCCCTTATCTGGGCTGCTTGTAATAGTAAAGCTCTCCTGACAGCGGGGTCTTTTATCCTTCTGGCCTCTCTCTCTATCTGATTAGCCTTACGGCGTTCGACACCTTCTAAAGGCTTGCTATCTTCCAATAAAGGGGAAGTTGGTTTGCCCTCGTTGAAAGCCTGTTTAAACTTGGGGTCTTGGCGTGCTGCTAACCCTTTTAGGCCTTGTCCGGTCTCCTGAAAGTATTTGACCCTCTCAATGGCTTCTTCTTGTGTCGTGGCAGCAGGCAACGCACTGAACCCGTCTTTTCCCTTTGTAGGTAAATAATCAAAAAAGCTTTGAGGGGGTTCAGTTTTCGCGGTAGCAGTAGTAGTAGACCCATCCGCTGGAGATTCTGCTGGAGGTTCTGCTGGTGTAGTCGCCGGAGCGGTTGTCTGAGTAGTCGTCGGAGCGGTTGTCTGAGTAGTCGTCGGAGCGGTTGTTTGAGTAGTCGTCGGAGCGATTGTTTGAGTAGTCGTCGGAGCAGTTGTTTGAGTAGTCGTCGGAGCGATTGTTTGAGTAGTCGTCGGAGCAGTTGTTTGAGTAGTCGTCTGGCCTATAGGGTCAGGGATATTGCTAGAAGTTGTTGTTGGGTCAGTCGTGACGCTTGAAGAAAATGTGGTTGTATCACCCATACCAGTTCTTCCGATATTCGAAGGTCCGTCAGATAAACTACGTGGTGCGAAGTAATCACTACTACCGACTGCCGGAGAATTTGAGTCATCCATGCCAGTTCTTCCGATATTCGAAGGCCCACCAGATAGACTACGTGGTGCGAAGTAAGCGTCGCTACCGACTGCCGGAGAATTTGAGTCATCCATGCCAGTTCTTCCGATTTTTGAAGGCCCACCAGATAGACTACGCGGTGCGAAGTAAGCGTCGCTACCGACCGCTGCGGGGCCCTCACTAGATCCTTTGTTACCTCTAGAGCCCTTCAAGGCTCCTGCCTTAGAGGGTCTCGAATCGGGAGACTTGTTTTTTTTCTTGTCGTCTTTTTTAGCCATTTTTACCAGAGGTGTTTACAAGCCCAGTGTCGGGCGGTCGTCTTATCTTTCGCGGTCTTACAGTTGTGGCGAGCGCGGAAGTTAGCACGACGTTTAGGGTTCTTATGTTTGGTGAAATCACTGTAGTCGCGGTGTCCGTAAGAGACTTTTTTTATTTTATCCCCTTCTTTACCAAGGACGACGAACTTCTTCTTCGACCCTTTTGGAGCCCTTTTAGGCTTATTGAAACCTGCAAAAGTTTCTCCGTGATATTGTATACGGCCTGAAGGGAGGCGTTTAAAACGAGATTTTGCCACGACGTGGGCGATATTAGCTCTTCGGCTACATAATGTCAACGCTACGATATTTCCACCCACCCAGAAAAAAAGTTCGCGCAATAACCTTTGGTGCTGTAATTACTAATTGCAGCACCAAAGACTTTAAAGAAAAGTTTTTATCTATGTAGGGAAATAATTACCGCACCAAAGACTAGCTCAACAAAGTCGTATTTGGGTTGTTCAGCGCCCCACTCAAGCTCTTAATTGTAACCTGTTTCCTGAATCCCTTACCATTATCGTCTTTCGGTGGGTCGATGGCCACTAACCCTAGACGCTGGCGAGCGCAGTCGAGGGCCAGAAACGCAGCATCCGCCAAGTCGGGTGACCTACCAAACCGTGCCTTGAACTCTATCTTGGATTCAATCTTCACCTTCAGGGAACCAGTTTTCACCATATCGTAGTTTCTGGCACACATCTCTTGTGCGAGATCAGAGGAGACACCATATATCTGCCTCGTCCGCATAAGCTCCTTACCTACGAACCAGAGTTCTGATACCCTATTAGTGTATAATTCCTCTCCAGTAAGCTGGCTGTTCATACTGACCCGCTTATCCGAAGCCTTACCACCGAACGTCACCCGCATAAAGGAACTCTCCCACTCACCAGCCAACACGTCGCAGAATGGCGCACCCGCTCCAGTCGAGTCGAGTGCTACGTTATTAGCAGAGATATTCCTCCGTTTGCAGTGATCGATAATCTGATGGACGATTTGGTAGGTTCGAGGAACCGCTTTATTAGTGGCGTCATCGTTTAGGTGGATCGCCTCCCCTAACTTGCATACATACTGTCCGTTTCGGGCGTAGCCTACTTCAGCGGTATACATGATCGTCCTATCGCCCCCGTTAGTAAAGGCGGGGTCTATTCCAGCCACTACCGTCGGCTTTTCGGCCCAATCTACGTCGCCAAGTGACCCACTCTTGGCCATCTCTGCCTCTGAATATATTCCGGTGGTCTCATCTGAATCAAAGAAAATGGCGCGGACCATCCTCATATATCCTCTGGACTCCGGCCCTAATAACGCTCTGTCCTCCTCCAGCTTCTCAGCGGTGGGTAACCAAGGATACTTAACTTCTCCTAACGTAATGTTCGGACTCCGCTCACCATCCAGTCTAATATATTTGCCACCCCACTTCGTCTTCCATTCATCAGCGGTTTGTGTGTCAATAGACTCCCAGCCCTTTTTCGGCTCTGACCAGACTCCGAAGGCGTCGAATCGGCTGTTCGGGTTGGACATACCGATCATCTGGAAAAACGGGTTTTTAGAGAGGTTAGTCAGGCCAGCCTGCAAGATGCTCTCAGAGAGTTCTGAAAGCTCGTCACCGATCATTATCACCCGCTTCTGCTTAATACCGATGAATTTTCCGATTGCCTCGCGTGTTTTGGATTTTTCCGCTGCGATAAGCGATAAACCAGCTCTCTCGATAAGCGTGCCGTTCTCATCTACATAGGCAGCGTTTCCTATCGAATCCCGTATCTTGATCGGCGCACCATCGATCACGGACAACAAGGACATCACTGAACCCCATATCCTTTTTCGTGCTTCCCGTAAGGTAGTCGAGGTCATCAGGACTAGTGTATCTCGCGGCTGAGATAGCCACTGGACAATACCCCACGCCGCCATTGTGTGAGACTTACCAGACGACGCGGAACCCCCAATCGCTAAATATTTGTTGTTAAGGGCGGCGCGGATCATCTGCTCTGCCCAAGGATGACGGACCATCATTGGCTCCGGTAGGTCGTCGCGGTTCCAGATTTCGTCACAGATTCTCCAGAAGTAATACTCCCTTGCAATAACCTTAGGGTGGTGGGCAAACCCATATAATAACGCCGTAATGAGGCTAGTCGTCTTAATAGCTAGACCACCTACGTCCATATCTTTGGTTGTAGGGTTAACCCTCGGCTCAAGAACTTGCTTGCTTTTGGAGACCCGTTTGCTCATAGTGTCATCACTTTAATGGACTCAGAACCGACTGACAAGAAACTCTTTGATGAACAAATGGAGAAGAACCCCCGTTTCAAGGAGGCTTACAAGCTTCTGCAACAAGGGCTCTCTAACCAAGGTATAGCCGACCAGATGCGTGTCCATCGAGAGACAGTGAGGACGTGGTTCAAAAAAGCCAGCCTACCTCCGCGTGTGTTTCGCCCCCTTATGGATGCGGATAACAAGGCGATGGAAGCGGTTGAGAAGCGTCTCGCAGAGGGGGAACACGCTGACGATATCTTAAAAGATTATCGCGGTGACGTAGCTAGCGAGATCAGGAGGATCGCCGCAGCTAAAGAGGACGAGGCGTTGGCCGAGATAGCGGACGCCCAAGTAACGCCAGCCGACCAATATCAAAGCTATATCGCTAGTGCTAGTATTAAACTACTGAGGGACTCAATAAAGAACCTCAAGGCCCCCCGAACCGTAAGGGAACTCTCCGAACTAGACCAACTTATCAGGAGGAACTTAGGTTTGAACGCTAAGGGTGGTGGTTCCTCTAACGGTAAACTCGTCATCGACGTGTCGGTATTAAATAATAGTCTAGCCGATAAAGGCAAAGGGGCGGTATCGCGGATGAAAAGTGACGTAGTGGACGTTGAGGTTTTTCCTGAAGAAGATTAATTTTTTCCTTCACATTATTTAATATACCATTAAACCTAGTTAACGATGTTCCAAGAACGTGAACCAGAAGTAGGGCCGAGATTTATCACCCGAATAGACGAGGGTGCTGATTTCCGATTTCCAGTAGATACCGCCGACGGCCTGTGGTATCGAGTGAGAGCGTCAACAGCTCGCGAAGTATTTTACTTACAATCCCTTCCGAAAGGTATAAGGGTTCTTGTTCCAGCGGAGGGCGACGGCCTACTGATCAGAGGAGATTCAATACCAGTCAAATGAAACCCGAAACCCTATTCCGTCTCCACGAAGAGACGTGCGCTAAAACGCTCGACATTATGCGAGCAAAAAACTCCGACTACTGCGGCGGCACTGAAACAATCGACGCGCTCGCTAATTTCAAGTCAGCTAAATCGTTAGGACTCCATCCGGTTACCGGATTGCTGTTGAGGATGCAGGATAAACTGATGCGGATTAAATCGTTCGTCAATGACGGTCAGTTGCAGGTAGCTGGCGAGTCGGTCGATGACGCCTGTGAGGATCTTGTGAATTACTCGATTCTTGCGAAAGCTCTCCTCACTGAGGAACGGGATGAACACTGCCCTCCTCATGTGGAACGGGATGAACACTGCGAGACGTGCGATGGGCCTGTGGAAGATGACTGCGACAATATGTATTGTCCTGAGTATATCCCCACCCAATTATAACTCCTAAAATACAATTGATCGTCGGAGTAGACAACGGACTAGATGGCGGACTCTGCGCCATCTCGAAACACGACGGCAGTCTCATCGATAAAATCCGTATGCCTACTCTCCAGATGTCGAAGAAAAAAGAAATCGACATCCGTAAGGTCCATCAATGGATAATGGATCTAAACACCCCCTTTATCTTTGCGGTCGAGGAACCGCTGGCGCACGCGAAGAGTAGCCAAGCGGTTCGGTCAATGGCGATCTCGTTCGGTAAGCTAGTCGGCATGGCTGAGTCCCACGACTACGAAAACATAATGCGTGTGTCAGTCCACAAGTGGCAGAAGGTCATGCTGGGCAGAGTTCCTAAAGGTAGGACTAAGGAAGTCGCGTTGGAACTAGCGAATCAGTTAGAGCCATCGGAGAACTGGCTGGCGAACAAACGATGCCGGACGCCGCACGACGGCATGATCGATGCCTACCTTATCGCCCGATATATTTGGGGCGGGAAAAAAAGTTGAAATTTTTCTGGACGTATTGCGAACCTTCAATTATTTGTCAATTCATAGACAATAAATGAAGACATTATACCCGAAACAACAAGAGGCGTTTGACTTCTTCTTAGCGAAACACAAGTTAGGATTGAACTCACTAGACACTAGCCATGTCGGAACTGGTAAGACCGTAGTGGCTGCTCATCTGGCCAAAACTTTGAATAGGCCCGTCGCGGTCTTGTGTCCGAAGGCGGTGATCCCATCATGGGAGCGCGAGCTTAAAGAGTCTGGCATCGAACCTTTGTTCGTCCTGAACTACGAGAAGATCAGAACGGGCCGAACGGATTACATGTCCAAACGCGGCAAGAAGATCATGAAGTGGAACTTGCCTAAAAACACATTAGTGTTAGTGGACGAGGTTCATAAATGCAAAGGGCCTTACACACAGAACGCGCAGTTGTTAGTGTCGTTAGTGGCCCAAGGCTACTCGATCCATGCGATGTCCGCGACCGCCGCCGAAGACCCTACTGAGATGCGGCCAATCGGATACGCATTAGGTCTGCACAATCTCAACAAAGCGGAGGACGGTGTCAAGAGTTGGTTCGGTTGGATGATGCAATACGGATGCTTCCAGAACGAGTGGAACGCATGGGAGCTTCGGCGTAAGACCAAACTCAGTGATCTTAATAAGGTCATGTATGGGAAAAATGTTAAAAGGCTCACGGTGGATGACTTCCCTGATTCCTTTAAAGCGAACCGTGTATTCGTGGAGCCGATTGCGTTCGGCACTGCTGCTCAGATCGCGAAGGTGTATAAAGATCTCGACATCACGCCAGAGATCATCACGAATCTTTTGGAGAACGGAACCGTTGAGGACAGCGATTGGGTTCTGGTCAATCTTCTTAGGGCAAGGCAACTTGCTGAATCGCTGAAAGCGAAGGACATGGCCGACATGGCAAGGGACTACGTAGAGCAGGGACACAGTGTTGTGCTGTTCGTCAACTTTACGGAGACGGCCCAGACACTACAGCAGTTGTTGGATTGTCCCGCTATCGTTGGTGGTCAGTCCGCCGAAGAGCGGCAACAAGTGATCGACGATTTTCAAGACGATACGGAACACGTCATCGTGGTCAATATCGCCGCTGGGGGAACAGGAATCTCGCTGCACGACATCAACGGTAGTAGGCAGCGGATCTCATTGATCTCGCCCACGTTCAATGTCAAAGACCACCTACAGGCATTGGGTCGCATCCACCGCAACGGCGCGAAGAGTGACGCCATTCAGAAGATTTTAGTTGCCAGCGATTCGATAGAGGAACACGTTATGCGTGTTGTCGAACAGAAGTCAGATAATTTGAACACTTTGCATCAATGAAAACAGAAAACAAAATTAAAGGTCTCACTAAATATAAGCAGGCCATAATCGAAAAAGTCTGCTCGCTCGTCGCCGAGGAGTTCTCGGTAGATGAAGAAGACCTCTTCAAAAAATCCAGAGCCTTCCGATACTCTACTCCTCGATCAGTTGCGGCGGGACTGCTGCGGGTTAACTACGGAATCCAGTATCAGATCCTCGCGGACTATTTCGGATACGTATCTCATAGTAGTATCATCCACGCTGTTAAATCGGTAGATCGTAAAATAAAAACTGACCCTGAGATGAGGACTATTATCCGAAATATCTTGCAGAGCGTTACTCAAGAAATTAAACCTAGTTCTTAACTTTTTACTTAAACATTATGAGCAATCAACCAGACCACCAAAGCAGAGGACACGCAGAGTTCTCTCCGTCTAGCCTAAAGTATGTAGCCGCTTGTGCTGGCTACCAAGGACGAGACGGCACATCACCCGCCGCCGAGATGGGGACCCGTATCCACGAAGCCCTTGAGGTCTTCGACCCTTCCGCACTCCACACTGAACAGGAACATGAGATCTACGAGCAAATCGTTAAGATGGAGCAGGACTTCATGGATAACTTCGACGAGATCGAGGAAGAGCTTAACGAGATCCAAGTTGAGGTCACGCTCGATGGCACTGAAACATGGGGAACCTGTGACCGATTCTTAATACTCAAAGGGGGTGACCGTGCGGTCATGGCCGACTACAAAACTGGTATTAGTATTATCGATCCACCGGAAAAGAACTGGCAAGCGAAGGCTTACACGACCGGAGCGTTCCAGAAGTATCCCGACATTAAAGAGATCGTTTTCGCGTTCTACGTTCCACAACACAATGCGACGCTGCACCACACGTTTACGCGAGATGACCTACCCACTCTGGTCGAAGACCTGAGCCGAGTTATTAGGGCTGGTGAAGCGGTCAGACCGAAATGGGATTCAGGCACGCCGGAGTTAGAGGAATGCACCCCGACTCAGTATTGCCGATTCTGTAAGCACGAAGATGTTTGCCCTGCGTTAGGGGGTCTCGTTATCAGTGTGGCCAAGAAACTCGATACCACGTTACCAGACATTGATCCTACTGATGTTGATAATCCGGCCAGACTCTCTGAGCTATTCAACATCGCGAAGATCGTGGAGAACTGGGCTGCGTCGATTAAACGCAACGCACTCGACGCTCTTAAAGATGGCGAGCAGCTTGACGGTCTTAAACTCCGCTCGATGGGCAGGACTAGAAAGATCTCCGATAATGCGACTTTTGTAAAAATCGCAAAAAAATATGGAATTGATCTGGACACGCTGCTGGATCAGGTTAACGTCCCCCTCGCCAAGGTCGCTAAGAAAGTGGGGACCGACAGCAGACAAACTTTCCTCGACGAATGCGAAGACGCAGGAATCGTAGAAACATCCGACGAGCGGCATAGTGTCGCGACTCAAAACAACTAGAACACTATAACTATAGAGAACTATGAGCAAAGAAAATGATACCGCTGTTGCGGAAGCCGAGAACACCAACCTAGCGTCAGCCAGTGTAGGTAGTATCCAGATTGATGTGGAGGATATCGATATCCCCCGCATTAACATCGTCCAGAAGATGAGCCAAATCGATGCCCCCGTAGGGGCCATTGTTTTAAACAAAGCTCATGTCGTAGCTGAAGCGGGTGAACCTGTTGAGGCGATTGTAGTAGCGACCCAGAAAGGGTGGCGTGAAGATATTCCTTTTGACGAGGATGGGATGCCACGTATGGCGTGGACCCGTGAACAGTCCGATAGCATCGCGGCTGACTCCGAATGGGATATGGTTGAGTTTGCCGAAATAACTCTCCTGATAAAGGAACCTAAAGGGAACAAAGACCCAGAAGCGTTTGGGTTCCCTATTGGGGGTAGCAATTATGCTATCGGGCGAATCAACGTAAGTAAGAACGCTTATCGTTCCACCTTTAAGAGGTTGGCTACGTTTGCGGCGTTCAATAAAAACACTCCACTTAACAGTAAGGTGTGGACCTTTACTAGCGAGGTCCTCAGTAAGGGTAAGTATTCATGGCACAACCCTTCCCTCACAGCCTCTGCTGAAAAGGTTGACCCCGCTGTAACTGAGTTTCTCGCAGACTTTGGTATTTAATATGTATCATGATTGACCAAGAGAAGGAACAAAAAACCCGTGACCTCCTGCTTGAAGAGATCGCGATGCTCGACGGCATGATCGCTGAAGTCGAGGATCAACTCTCTCAAGTCGGGAGCAACTTGAGAAAGTTACGGGTAGTTCGGGAAGCACTCCAGCACGTTGCTGGTGAGTCGACCGAATCGGAATTGGACTAGGAATACTAGTAGTATACAAGCCCACCGCAGAGTTTTGTAGTTTTTTACTTTGCGGTGGGCTTTTTCTGCTCACAAATAAACTTATATGATTATATACGCATTAGACTTTGAAACCTATTACGACAAGCATTGCTCTATCCGCAATCTTGGCCCATTAGGTTATTTTTCTCATCCCGACTTCGACGCCTATATGGTGAGTGTTGTCGGGGATGACGGCTACGAGTTTGTCGGCCACCCCCGCGACCTAAACTGGTCTTTATTACAGGGTTCGATAATCCTTAGCCACAACGCTAGCTTCGATGAGACGCTATACCTTTATGGAGTCACCCAAGACTGGTGGCCTGAGATCCAACCCCACGCGTGGTATTGCACCGCTGATATGGCCGCCGCTTGCGGGTTACCGCGATCACTTAAAAACGCTACTGCCCGAGCCTTTGATATAGAAGTGTCTAAGGAGACACGAAACACTATGTCGGGTAAAAGGTGGGAGACCATGACCGAGGAGTTCCGAAAAGAAGTAGAGGAATATGCCCTCAAGGACTCCGTTCTTTGCTTACGCCTTTGGCAAGATTATGAGTCTAAGTGGTCTCAGTTTGAGCGGGACGTCAGCCGTATGAATCGCAACGTGGTTCAAAGAGGCTTACCTATTGACGTAGACCTGATGGAAAAGAACCTACAGACAGTCCGAAAAAAACTATTTGAAACTGAGAAAGCCATCCCTTGGGCAGATGATAAACCCCTCCTGAGTCGAAAAGCTTTTGACCATGAGTGTATTAGCATCGGCATCGAGCCACCTGCGTCCTTAGCGCAAACAGACCAAGATGCCCAAGACTGGATTAGGAGATACGGCCACCAATACAAATGGATTGAGGCTGTAACTAATTACCGTAGAGTTAACTCTTTAATCAAAAAGATAGAGAGCTTTGATGCTGCCACCATGCCCGATAATAGGTATTACGGAGGTATTATGTATTTTGGAGGTCATACTGGGCGTTTTAGTGGGAGTGGTGGAAACCTAAACTTACAGAACATGCCCCGTGAAGAAATGTTCGGGGCTAACGTAAGGCACATGATATCGGCTCCCGAAGGTAGGGTCTTAGTCGCGTCGGATTTATCCAACATCGAAGTTCGTACACTGTGCTGGTTAGCGGAGGATAAGGAAACTCTCCAAGAGATCGAGAAGACTGACGACATCTACGAAGCGTTCGCTATTCGTTTTGGAATGTGGTCCACAGACAAGGGGACTCTAAAAAAAGAAGGCCCCAAACTACGACACAAAGTTAAAGCCTTGGTATTAGGGTGCGGGTATGGAGCAGGGGCAAATAAGTTCTCGCAAATGTATGACATGCCTATTGAAGAAGCGGAACAAGCTGTGGAGACCTACCGATCAAAGTTATCTCAAATCCCTAAATTTTGGCGTGATTTATCTAGTGGGTTGAAGGCCGCTCACGGCATTAGCTCCCCCTACATTCTCGATCTACCTTCTGGTCGAAGTCTTAATTATGGTATGCTAAAACCCTCTAAGGACGATATGGGAAGGACCCAATATTCAGCCCTGATGAACCGGAACGGTAGACAAATGCCTATGAAGCTGTGGGGCGGCGTGTTAGCTGAGAACCTGTCCCAAGCTATGGCCCGTGACGTCCTTTGCCATATGATGCTGGAAATCGAAAAAGCTGGTCTTGAAATCATACTACACGTCCACGATGAAGTGGTTGTGGAGTGCGATGAAGACAAGGCTCAAGAAGTTCTGGACACCTTGAATAAAATCATGTCAACTCCACCAGAATGGTGTAGTGACCTACCCCTCGCCTCCGAAGGCTACATCTCTAAACACTATAAAAAATGAAGTATCGATACATTGAAAACCTAAGACACAACGTCGCCCATCCCTCTAGCGACGTCTCAAAACTAAACAGTAAAGCCCCTCAGTTTACCTCAAAACAGAAGTATAGGCAGTGGTGCGCTGACTCGAAAACCAAACACGTCTTTTACACGACGTGTGAAGGTCGAACCCCTTCGAAACGTATTAGTAACGACAACCCCGTTAACATGCTTAACGGTCTGGTAGCTGACTATGATGCTTCGGTTGACTGGAAGAATATCGACGACGATATCTCCGCTCGGTTTGGGCAAAACCTACCTACATGGAGATCTAGAACTAAGTCAGGCTATATGAGGTTAGTGTGGGAGTTCGCTGAACCCCTGCCTATCGCCCCCGAGTTGTTCGACACTTTCATGCGGCACATTAGTAAAACTCTCAAGATGAGTCAGGCGTTCGCGGGTTTCGACAGCAGTTCCCTCAGGGCTAGTCAGTATTTTGAGTTAGGGGAAGATTGGGTCAACGTAGGGGGTCAACTAGACGCAAACTTTGTCCAGACAATCCTCGCGAAAGCTGCTGCCGACAAACCACCTCAATCTACGGAGACTTCAATCCCTATTGAGGTAGTCGCTAAAGAAGTTGAATCCCGCTTCCCGAATCGTTGGATCGGGGACTTTGAGGTAGGGTCTCGCGGACCTCTGTTCTGGATAGACGATGGAATTGACCGTGATGGTTGTCAGGTGGTCGAGGATGGTGTGGTCTGTTACAGTGACAGGGCAGGTAGGGGCTTCATGAGTTGGGCTGACGTATTTGGTTCCTCTTTCACGAAAGACTACGAGTCTAAGAAGCTATCGACCTTGCTCGACGAGTATTGGTTTAACGGGAGAAACTTTTACAAGTTATCACTACACGACAGTGCTATCTCTATCCCGAAAGACCAACTTCTACTAGAGTTACGGCAAGCGGGGTTTAGTATTAAGACTAAAAAGGGGCAGCCATTGTCTGAGGTCGAGTCGGCCATACTTACTATATCCAACCACAACAGGATCGACGAGATCGCCCCTGTTGTTTTTAGTAACGAAAGAATAGTGTCATATAATGGCAGCCGCATACTGAACTGTGCAAATAACTCACCTATTGAGCCTGAAGTTGATGGCGACCCCTCTAATTGGCCTTTCTTACATAAGTGGATTGGGCAACTGTTTGAAGATAGTGGTGACGTGAAGGCGGTGGACTATTTCTATGCGTGGCTTAAAAGATTCTACAGGGCGGCCTACGAGCGTCGGTTCGATCAAGGCCAAGCGTTAGTATTAGTCGGGCCGACAGGCAGAGGTAAGTCGCTTCTGTCTAACCGAGTTGTCGGTACGTTGGTAGGTGGTTTCTCGGATGCGAGTGACTACATCAGTGGCCAGACAAGGTTCAACAAAGACCTAGGTAGAGTAGCGGCGTGGGTTATCGACGATACAACGTCTGCTGCATCTTTCCAAGATCAGAGGAAGGCCACTGAAATCCTTAAAAGATCGGTAGCCAACCCGCGAGTGGAGTATCAAGCCAAGTATGCGGACGCAATGAGTGTCCCGTGGACGGGTAGAGTTATCCTCTCCCTCAACATGGACGCGAACTCCCTTTCTGTTATCCCTTCTCTAGATAGTAGTAACCGTGATAAGATCATTGCGCTCCGCATTCGTGATGAAGCGATGAGCGAATTTCCGCCTAACGATAAATTAGAGGCTGTTATTAACAGCGAGTTACCTTACTTAGCTAAGTATTTGATGGAGCTTAATGTCTCCCCTAAAGTTGAAGGAACTGGACGTTTTGGGGTGAAGAGCTTTATTGACCCATCAATCGCAGACGCCGCTTATGATAACAGTTATCGTTCGGCTATCGCAGAATTGGTTGAGTTCTTCACCAAGCGGTGTCGTGAGATTAACGCCGACATGAAAGAGTGGAAAGGGACGCTTACTGAGTTCCAAGTTTCGCTACATGACTTCAACAATGGTCGAAGTGTGGGTATGTCAAACAACCTAGAATTCGTCCGTCGAGGAATGTGTACACTAGAAGATGCTGGTCGGGTCAACAACAAGATCCGGCCCGTCATGTCCCAAGGACAGGGCGGTGGCAAATTGTGGAGCATTGACCTCAGTGAGAATTACGATATAGGTTATGCAGCGGATGACAAACGAGGACATTCAGATAAAGAGGCAGGAGCTTTGCGGTGAATTCTGGTTAGACCTACGTGAAGCGATAGAGGCTGTAGGAGGAGACTCATCTACTATAGACCTCTATGCGGATGCCCCGCTGAGTGAGTTTATCGAACTCGTCGCGCCAAACGGAATAAGGCCCGTCTTTAAAAAGACGGGTCATATTCACCACAAAAAACTACCGCCGGAGGAAGAATGACTCGAAAGCATCGGGCCGACGGGTCTTCTTAATCTCGATGTTGTATCCGTCGGCCTTGAATCGGAACCCGTCTTTGTCGTGAGTGCCTCTCTTGTTGAATCGTTTTTTGTGGATGATCGTCTTCTTGGGAGTCCAACCACAGAGCCATACCTTCCGTAGACCTTTGTGGACTCGCATGAAGAAGTATATATCGGCCTCAAACTTACTGAACTTGGTGCTGACTACTGAAGCATTGTATTCCAGCTTAGGTGGGGTGTTGCAGCTCTTGGCTTTAACGTCAACCTTGAGACCCTTGTATTCATAGTCGTGGGTGTAGGACTTGTCGCCGACGTAGTCGAACTGCTTGAAGGTATTCTCGAAAGCGACCTCACCTAAGAAGCCAGTCATGTTTCCTTTACCGTTCGTGAACGATGTCCTCAACTCACCTAACGCATCAGATCTACGACACGCTTCCGCGACATCTTCTGGCGTAGGTTTGTAGAGTATGAAACGGCTCATTATTTGCGCTTACGCGCTTTCTTCAGGAGCCTTTTTTTGCTCCTGTATCTCGCGGTCTTCTCCGCGATCTTCTTAGGTTGCTTGACGTATTGCTTACCTTTTCGCATACCTTTACGCTTCTTACGGCTGGTTCGGGCATATTCTTCGTCAGTCAAAGCCTCACGCGCGGCCTTTGGCAAATACCGCTCGCCCGTTTTGAGCGACGGCTTACCAGACTTGGTTCCCCATTTCTCTCTTGTCCAGTTGTCCAGAGATCTCTGTGAAGCTTTCTTAGGCATTAGTAACCGGATTGTGGTTTAGATCGTTTACGGATAATCTTCTTAGCCTTCTTCTTGGTAGACGGCTTAGTGTGTCCGTAGCCTTTCTTCTTCATGTCTAGGTGCTGCTTATGGGTGTTAGCCTTGTAGGCTTTACCATCTGGTCCATACATGATGTGTTTTTCGAAGTCTTGTTTTTTCATTAGTTTCGGTAGCCCCCTCCGGCTTTTTTGTATCTTGCTGCTAGCAGTTGTGCTTTTCGTGCGGACCATTGACCTGCTTTGCCGCCCTTGGTCCCTGCTTTGATTGCTCTAAATAGACGCTTCCTCATCTCAGGCTTCGTGTAGTTGCCTGCTTCATTTACTTTGGATTTGCTTTTCTTTTTCATTTCCCCCTTATCACCTTTACGCCCGACTTCTCTTTCATCCCTTGTTTGAACAAGGCCGTCTCTTGATTACGCCTTTTAACTAGGCCAGCGTTCTTCTTCTTTACGCCATCAACCGTGACGTTATGGTAGAGAGGCATCATCTTAGCGATCTCAGCGTCGCTTCGGGTCCCGCCTGCGGTCAACTCACCTATATTACCTATGTTATATCGGAAGCTGATTAGAGCGTTGATCTGGTTTGGCGTCCAGTTGTAACCTTTCTCTTTCGCAAAATCTGTGATTACTTTCCTGTTTTTATTGATTTCTTCAATAGCCCTTTTCCTAGCAGTAGGCTCATCGATCTCTTTCTCTCCTTCAAGGGCTTTAGTCCCATATCCGATACTCGTCTGCTTAAAGTCAGGGTAAGGTTTGGGAGAAAACTTTTCGTGGGCTAAGATCGCATTTAAGGCTGAAGGTTCGGCTTTACTAGGCTGCTTACCAATAGCTAATACTTTCTTCTCGACTGCGTCTTTAAATTCTTCTGACATTGTTTTGTTCTGTTTAAGTTAATCGTTTAAGGATTCGTTCGTAAGCGGGAAAGAAGACCTCGTCAATACAGCGGACACAGGCTTCCTCTTCAAAGTTCTCGCAGAACGAGATACCAGCGATGTGGAAGGCGGCGTGTAGCATTTCATGACGTAAGGTCGGGATGATTTCGTTTTCGGGTAGTTTGTTGTGTAACTGAATTATTCGTTTTTCGTGTAAATACTGACCGTAACAGTCCTCTAACTCAGTCTTGTGGATCTTGATCCGCTGACCTGCAATCGTGACTGATTTTAGGGATTTCATGCCCTCTTCTTTTTGCTGCTAGCTCTGTTCTTCTTAATTGATAATATTCGGAGATTACGGTCTGAATTGTTCCGAGGGTTCCCGTCTTTGTGGTCTACATCTTTACCTTTTACGGCTCCTTCCCCTACTCTTTTAATTACTTTACGTCGGGCTAGGACCCTGCTCGACCTATTCTTCCTTTGTTTGGGGGTGCCATGATACTCATCGTATTCTTTACGATAGTCTCTTTTACGTCGTTTTTTTAGTATATCTGCTTTATTCATCAGTCCTTAAAGTAGTCGACAATCGCCTGTGCGTATACGTCGGCCAGTAGTGAGTGCTTTGCGTCAAAGAGAACCCATTCCTTTGGGCAGCTACCGAAGAAAGGCTCGCAGATCACGGCTGGTGGTGGCACGCTCCTCAAGAACCCGCCCCCGCGACCGTCTGATTCAATCGGCTTGATTCCTCTGTCCGACTGCACCTTAAAGGTCTCGGCGTGGGCTTCGCGGAAACACTCAGCCAGACGGCGACCGTTGTTGCTGGTGTGGTAATATAAATATTCGTAGCCCTCTGCTTTCGAGCTTGAGTAAGAATTGAAATGCAGCTCAATCGCGATGTCGCACTTCTCCTTCGCAACGCTTTCGCCTAACCAGTCCATCGCTCCGCTGTAGCTCTCCGACGGGTAGTCATCGAACACAACGGACTGAACTCCTTGGTGACGCAGGTGGCTCTTCAGCAGGTCTGCGACCTTCTTGTTGTAAGACCACTCGTCTACGCCTCCGACGGACGTGGCCCCTTTGTCACCGATCCGGCTGTGTCCCACACAGATGGCGACCTTCTTGAGATTCTTAACCTTCTTACGCTTTACGGCTTTAGCCGCTTTGTAAGCGGCTACAAGTTCTAAGATCTTGTCGAGTATCTGGCTTGGACTCATTTACCGATGATGATTGCGCGACGATATGAATAATCGCTGTGGAACTTCTGGCCTCGGCCTTTTAGTTGGCCTTCTTTAAACTGATACGTGACGCCGTCAACCAGCGTCACCGTCGGAGGGTCGAGCAATGCGCTCTCGTTCAAACTTGAGTCGTTTCGCCAAGCGTTCGATCCGCAGCTTGGCAGCAGGAGAGCCATCAGCGGCAAGCTCGTCAATGTCGTCTTCCAGCTCATAAACGTATCGTCTTCTTTTCCAGTTAATCATAGCGACGTATGCCTTGATTAACTCAGTGAGCAACCTAATCACTTATCCTTAGCCTTGAACACGTTGAGCGCGAGCCAGTCGATGACCTTGTAGGCTTTACCGACGAACGTGTCGTCTGCTGGCGTGGGGGTGAGGGCAGCGATAGCTGATGCGGCTGCGATGACGGCGGTAACAACCCCGAAGAGCTGTTCTTTGTTTTCGATGATGTAGTTAATCATTTTTCTTACGGTTACGGAATTTCTCAACTGCTGTTATAGCAGAGAGGATGGCGATAATCAAGCCGAGAAAAGTCGAGAGGAGTTGGATGCCAGTATCTAGATCTTCAGGTAAAGTAGACATGAAAGCGATAGCGGAACCAACTATGCCTGATATGGGATGTGTGATGTGTTGAAACATTAGAGTTCTTCAGTAGGTTTTAGTTTTAATCATGGGAATGTCTGTTCTAGTTCCTCAAGGTCGTCAAGGTCGTCAAGGTCGTCAAGGTCAGGCAACAGGTCGTCAAGGTCAGGCAACAGGTCTTCGTCTTCGGGTTCCAACGCGAGCCATTCTTCCTTAGTCACGATGGACAGAACTCCTTGGTCGATATAAGGCTGGAGGGCAGCAAGGTCATCCGAGGTCACTCTCCATGTCTCAAGACGTAGCATTAGACGACCACTTTCGTCGTTAGCCACTTGGAGATCCTCGGCTGGTGGTAGACCGCGCAGGGTGGAGGCTTTAGCACCGCCGATGGGATAACCTCTCGACTCGTCGACGTAGCCAGAGAGGGCAGGGTAAGCTTCCGGCAAGGCAAGGAAAAAGAACCAGCCGGTGTCCAACTGATCCTGTTCAAGTGCTGTTAGTGGTTCTTCGGGCATGTTACTGGATTACTGAGTTGATTGAGATGGCCCAATTCTTAGATTTGAGACTGGTGATTGCCGTGGAGGTTGCGGATGACAACGTGGTTCCATCGTAGTCGATGTCGATGGTGTTGTCTGCTAGCTGAGTGCCTCCGCTTGCCCCTGTATCTGTTCCGTAGACCCCGCTGGTGTCGAGGGATGTTAGGATGTTTTCTACAGACTGAGCGGTGAGGGAGGTGCAATTGCCCCATGTTTCATGAAAAACGGAATTTGTTACAGATGAGGGAGACCAGTTATCAAAGAATCCTGATGGGAAGGTAGTGAGGGAGGAGCAGCTACGCCATGCGTTGGTGAAGTTCGTCCCTGATGAAGTGTTGATCAATGGAAAGGATGTGAGTGAGGTGCAGCTTTGCCATGTGCTGGTGAAGTTCGTTCCCGATGAGGTATCAATCAGCGGAAAGGATGTGAGGGAGGGGCAACTCAGCCATGCTTTACTGAAGTTCGTCCCTGATGAGGTATTGATCAGCGGGAATGATGTGAGGGAGGTGCAGCCATTCCATGCGCTGGTGAAGTTCGTCCCCGATGAAGTGTCAATCAACGGAAAGGATGTTAGGGAGTTACAGCCACGCCATGTGTTGCTGAAGTTCACCCCCGATGAAGTGTTAATCAGCGGAAAGGATGTGAGGGAGACGCAGGATTGCCATGTGTTGACGAAGTTCGTCCCTAATGAAGTATCAATCAGCGGGAAGGAGGTGAGGGATCTACATGATACCCATGCATAATAAAAATTTGTAACTGACGAGGTATTTATTAATGGGAATGATGTGAGGGAACGACAGTTAAACCATGTGAAAGAGAAGTTTGTACCTGATGAAGTATCAATCAGCGGAAAGGATGTGAGGGAGGAGCAATCCCGCCATGCGCTTTTAAAGCCAAGCCCGGTTCCTGATGATGTATCGATCAACGGGAAGGATGTGAGGGAGGTGCAGCCATACCATGCGCTTTGGAAGCTCGTCACGGATGAAGTGTTGATCGCGGGAAAGGATGTGAGGGTGGAGCAGTTACGCCATGTCTGGCTGAAGTTCGTCCCCGATGAAGTATTTATCAACGGAAAGGATGTAAGTGAGGAGCAGTTATACCATGTGCCGTCGAAGTTCGTCCCCGATGAAGTGTCGATTAACGGAAAGGATGTAAGTGAGGAGCAGCTTGTCCATGCGCTGTGGAAGCTCGTAACACTCCCAAATGCACTCCTCGCTGCCGCCCCTTTATCAACGAAATATGCTTCGATTTTTGTTATCTCAGAGTCGCTCAACTGCGAAGGCGTGATAAGGTAGCCAATGACGTTCTTCAAGAAACCGTTACCTGTCGATGGTGCCACACCCCGCGCTTGCAGGTCGTATTGCGTAGAAGCATCAAGGGAGATGTTTGCGCTGTAGGTTCCCTCAAGTGTTGCCACGACGATGGTTCCGTTGACCGCTGATGAATCCGTTGTGAACTCATACTCGTCATCTACAAGATCCATCAAGAGATACGGTTGGCTTCCGTCTGTGGGGATCTTCGCGACAGCTTGCTTGCTTGCTGTGGTCTGGGTCGCGTTCGGGCCTCCGCTGACTCGGTTCTCTAAGGACGCGACAAGCTCAAGGTTTGACGCGCTCTTGGCCAAGTCAGTAAGAATCCCCGAACTGGTGCTGGAGTCTGTAAGTGTGGATAAATTGAGTGCCATTGTTTAGAGATTGTCTGAGTGATGAGGCCAGTAGATGACGCGCTTGATGTGGCCGTTTAAGTAATAATTTGAACTATTTCCAACATTCAATTCGGTTGCAGAAGACAGATTGCCGTTGTGACTGCCTGATACAGTCGTGCTACCGTCTAAGGAGATGCCGATTGTGCTGGAGTTAAAAGTAACCGCGGCTCGCGCAAGATTCCCGACAGTAAATGACGCGGGACTTGTGCTGACTATTGTTGCCCCATCGTAAGCTCTCATCCTCCCGTCCCATCCATATAAAAAGCGGTAGCTATTGGATTGGCCGTATAGTAGAGATTGGCCGTCACCATTATCGTCTTGTCTAAATACAGCCTCAGCGTAGAACGTGCCGTCTCCTCCGCTGTTAAAGAAGTCCGTAAAGTCACTACCATCAATGACAAGGTCATCAGCCGCTCGCGTCACCGCGCTTCCTGATGTGGGGATAAAGGATGTGGCTACAGTGCCTTCTTCAACTTGAGGCATTGCGATTTCTACAGAGTCGCCGGAGGTATAATAAACCCGAACGCCGAAACGAACAAAACCTCCTCCTGTTTTCCCTAAAAACTGCGCACTTACAAAAGTCCATTCAGGTGTCACATCATCAGTTATGCTTGTCTGACTACCTGTCGGTGAAAAAGTATGATGAAGAGCTATCGACCCAGAGCCTGAAATACGCCTAATCCAGAAGCCTCCAGTGTAGGTCCGCCCTTCAATGGTAGGCACGTTAAAATAAAAAGTATTACCAGATCCAGCATCGTCATTCTCAACCACTTTACTGACTTGACCGCTCAGTCCTCCTCCGTCAGAAATAGTTAACCCACCTTGGACCCACCCACTCGAAAAGTCAGTGTTCTCAACCAAGTTCGTCGCTGCTGGCTCAACCAGAATCATTGGCACTCGCGGGCCATACGTTGCCCCTGTGATGAACTTCGGGCTGCCTGTTGTGTTAGCCACGAAGTCGGTAATTGCACCTTCTTCAACTTGAGGCATTGCGATTTCAACACTTTCTCCTGCCACTTTAGGGCTAACTCCAAACTTAGCAACTGAACCACTACCGCCCGTGAATTGAACTTGAACTCTTGTCCATTCAGAAGTCACCGTAATGGGAGTAAACTGGTTATCACTCGCGAATTGATTATACATCCAGACTAAACCAGAGGAACCAGATACATATCTCACATAAAAACTAGCAGTGTATGACACTCCCGTTTCTGTTGGCACTGATGTAGTTGTCCGAGCGTTTATAACAGGGGCATTAACAATTAAACTTGGCTGGCCTAAATAGCCGTCACCCGCTTGGGACGTCGCATTAGTATTATTCCACCCACTTGAGAAGTCCGTATACTTAACCCGTTGAAACTTCGTCGGAGTCAACTCTTCGCCTTGCACATGATCAACACGAACTGTATTAGGTGAGGCTGTTTGGATGTTGCCACTCGCATCAGTATACGTTGCTGTTCCCGCTCGCGTTGCCGTAATCACGTCAAGGGTCTCAGGGTTCGCCGGATCAAGGTCAAGGGACTCGGAAGCCAGCGGTGCCATCATCGACTCATGCATTTCGTATGCAATAATCGGGTTGAGGGAAAGCGGGTCGAAGGGGGAGAACGCTCTACCCCTACTAAGACCTAAACCGAGACCGAGCCGAGACATGATGCCGTTATACTTGGTTGTATGCGAGAACCTTGCCGGAGGTCAAGGCGAACGAAGTGATCTGACCGTAGATAACCGTTCCAGCAGGAATGGCGAATCCGGTCAAAGTCCCAGTCAGTTCGGGCCAAGTGATCGCGCTGAAGTTAGCTTCTTCCAGCACCTGAAGGGCGCAGAAATCGCCTGTAGTGGTGGCATCAGTTGTAACTACAGTCGCTCCGTTCTGGCCGAAGGATTGTTTGTCGATGTTGTTAGTCATGAATTAAATAATGTTTGGGGTGTTGAAATTGTTTCCGGCTGGTTTGAGGGTGACTTTAGGCTTCGCGGCCCCTCTGGTGGCGTCCAGTTCCTCGTCGAGAAGCTGGCGGCAGATCGTCCAGTGATACTGGGCGCGTTCCAGATCGGCGTTGTCCTCCGCCAACATACCCAAAAGGCCGTGCTTGATGGCGTTCAGGTTGCCTAGATACAGGATGTCGTCCTGCGTCAGGACTGGCTCCCATGCTCGTTTGAGTAGTAGTTTGACGTTCTGAGTCGTTCCACTGCTGTTGGAGAACCGGAATCGGCGGTAGCGAGCCACGCCGTCGCCTTTGACTGTAGCTAATACAAGCTCATCTGACCCCCTGAACGCCCCCACCTCAACCGCTTCAGGGACATCAGAGTAGCTAATCGATTTGACATCCATTATATCGATGGCAGTAGATATCAAGGTGGCACTTCCACCATTCAACTCGAAAGTATAGGACTCCACAGCGTCTTCACCCACCCCATCAGTATAATGCCTACCATATACAATGGTAATTGAGCCAATCGTAGGTAGATTCGTGTTCGGGGCAATGGGCTTAACCGTTACGGTATAGATATCGTTCACGTCTTTGTGGACAATATCCACTTTGGTGGGGTGAAAACCGTCGTCGATCACACCGAAAATGGGCGCAGGTCCGTCACTGGCGTAGCCAGAGATCCGGTAATCGTGCCACTGAGACTGCGCGTCTACCGGAGAGTTCTGCAACATAGCCCCTAAAAGGCCGTCAGCGTGTTCTGGCAGCGCAAAATAGTCGTTCGTAGTCTCAATAGACCAGTCATACAGAAGATCCCGCCACATCCCCATAGCGTAGATTCGGGGCATGACCATGTTCAGTTTCGCCACGATATCCTCATCGGGGCGGACATAGTCAGATAGGGCTTTAGTTACGGCCTTGACAGTCAACGCTGGCATAGCTGAAGACTACCTGACAATGAGGTTTAAGTCAAGATTGGGTTAAATCCTAACCTATTCTATTTCTCGTAACCGAACGGCTCAAAGTCGTTGGGGAATTCTTTCTGGATAATCTCTTTGGATTGATCATCTAGCACATATTCTTGCTTTGGCCGACTGATATTGAGGTGAGGGACATCCCCAAGGTTTAATGCAAGAGATTTCCATTCTTCATCGATATTCTCCAGATGCAATACGTGAGTATTGGGTCCGATATATCTAGCCTGCGGCATCCAGTGGTATGCCCATTTACACTTTTTGATACTCCCTGACCTTATGGCTAGGTTGATGTCGTCTTTCTCATGCGCCACGGAACTCCCGTTTCTTTTCCCTCGTTGCTGATATTTCCACTCAGAAATAATCCGAGAATACGGGTTCCTGACAGTTGCTACGCTCTTCCACTCTGACAAAAAAGGGAATTGGTCAATATATTGATCGAAAGACCAGTGCATGGAACTGTCTTTCGTCCATAAGCAATAGACGTTCCTCTGAGCTTTGGTCATCTTTCTAGGAGATTTCCCTACCTCATGCTTTGCTAGCAAAGATTCAATACTTGTCCCACCAGTCTTCGGGGGGTGTAGGAACAGGAGTTTTAGTGAATGTGATATCATTTTAGTTCAACCCTTCATTTATGAGATTGGCAATTCGTGTATCGGAATCGAGGAATTGTTTTGGTGAGTCAAATTTATTCAACTCACTTTTGTATAAGTGGTAGCTAGTCATGAACCCGAAACTACTCTCTTTATACGGAATCGAAGACTCTTTTTTAGGTTCGAAAAACCAAGATTTGTTGCGGATGCGGGTGGGGTGAAACCATTTCGTTGGGAGTCGGAGAATTAAGCTCTTGCGCTTCCAATGCTCAACTGCCTCGGTCATAGCATCAACACTAGGTTGTAACCACTGGACATGGTCTTTCCGTCTTTGCCTACGTTGGCTCATCGGTATATGACGCTTTTTGTTGGTCATAATACGTAAGGCCGCGTCGGCTGCGTGCTTGATAGGCTTCGATCCCTGCTTTCCGATGAGGACATTATCCATCCACCCACCCGTTGATTGCTTAGGGAGAACCATGTCAAAATGCTCGCTCATCCGTGCGACGGAGTCCAAAGAGCGTAGACAAATAAAATCTGAATCTACGTAAAGTCCGCCCAGTTTGTATATTAGCATTTTACGGATCCAATCAACTTGATGTACAATGTAGTGTTTTTTGATAGCTTCAGGTATACCCCCAATAATATTGGACGCCTCCTCCATACCTATAATTCGGGCTGTGGGGTTGTGGTTAATAACAGTTTGCTGACACAGGTCGTAATAGAAGGGCTTTGGTTTCTCCTTCCCGTGTTCGTCTTTCTGAGGTTCCCAGAACATTATAATCTCACTCATATATTTCTACCAAAATTTAGTTTCGTTAGTCTTCCCACTAATATTTGACGAACCTGCTCGCTGGCCCACGATCCACTCTTTCGGGCAGTAAACGGGCCAGTCCTTACGGCGGTGCGCTAACTCAAGCTGGTGG
>VMHT01202987.1_pt1 | contig 35447 bp, 31 predicted proteins | sample 4693611 | NCBI WGS metagenome assembly VMHT01 (sample SAMN12280063, study PRJNA550983) | marine metagenome | isolation source: seawater sampled from same location over 5 years 0.02-0.2 micron viral filtrate | place: USA: collected off the coast of southern California halfway between the port... ...
AGCTAGATGGGTTGAAATTATCTAATCCGAAGTGGTCTTTCCGCTTCGGGTTTTTTTTGTCTAGAATTAATTAAGTCAGTTTGTATAATAGCACAATGAATTCACTTATAGTAGAAGCTCCAATTAACTCCCTTTCCTTCGGAAACGTTTCGTATAATATACTTCGCGAACTTTGGCGTAAGAATATTAATGTGATGTGGTTTCCTAAATCAGGCAATTCATCGCTTGAATCCTTTGACAAGAGTGATTCAAAATTTGTAGAATGGTTACAGGATTCAGCAAATAACGCCAACAAGAGAATCAAACCCGATATGCCAACTTTTCAACTTTGGCACTTGAACGGTTCTCAATCTAGAATTGGTGCAACTCAAAATCTTTATACTTTTTATGAATTAGATCAACCGACGGAACAAGAAATTAATCTAGCTAAATTTCAAAACAAAGTTTGGTTTTCTAGCAACTACGCCGCAGAAGCCTTCAAGAAGCATGGCGTAAATACAGATGTGCTTCCCTTGGGGTTCGATGAAGACTTTTGTAAAACAAATAAGCAATATCTAAATCCAGATATAGTCCATTTTGGATTAATGGGGAAGTTTGAGAAAAGAAAACATACCGAAAAAATTATTCAACTCTGGTTAAAAAAGTATGGAAACAATAATAATTATCAATTAAGCGTTTGCGTAACGAATCCATTCTTCAAGAAAGAAGAAATGGAAAATATTTTAAGCAATTGTCTAGGCGGTAAAAGATATACAAATATTAATTTCTTACCTCATCTTAAAACAAACTCTGAGGTAAACGACCTACTTAATGCAATTGATATAGATCTTACTGGATTAAGCGGGGCTGAAGGTTGGAATCTACCAGCTTTTAATGCTACCTGTTTAGGTAAATGGTCAATTGTGTTAAATGAAACCGCCCATAAGGATTGGGCTGACAATGATAATTCTATTTTAGTTGATTCAAACGGAATTCAATCGTGTTACGATGATAAGTTTTTTAAAAAAGGTTCTCCATTTAATCAGGGAAATATATTCACTTGGGATAGTGACATTGTGTCTCAAGCTATGGATTTAGCTGTCTCAAAAAAGGGACAACTTAACACTAATGGAGAGCTTCTAAAAGATAAATTTTCTTACAGTCGCTCTGTAGACCGCTTACTTAAAGGGATTGAAGGGATGTCTTAATATTGGCATGGGCTTTGCAAAAGAGGAAGTCTATGTATTCAAACTTATTAAATCAAATTGAAAGTGCCTTTTATGAAGGTCTTAGCGATAACTCTTTCCAAAAACACGGAAAAGGTTATGTCGGTCCATCAGAGATTGAAGATGAAGAAAATCACTACCTAGTAAAAAAGGTTATTGTCGGATTTGATTCAAAAGAAATTACTGCAAATGTTCGCAAAAGCGTTTTAAAGGTTTCAGTTAATGATGATAAAGGTAAGCTCAGTGAAGTCCTTAGCTTAAGGATTGATAACGATAGTATTGATGTTACTAAAATTTCATCTAACCTTAAAAATGGAATTCTTAAAATAAAACTTCCGAAATCAGAAAACTCTAAAACTGTTAAAATTCCAGTAGAATAAATTAAAGCCCTCGATTGAAAATGTCGGGGGCTTTTTTATAATTAATTATGCCACTATACTTATATGAAAATAAAGAGACTGGAGAGGTCTTAGAGGTCCTACAAGGGATGAACGATACTCATGAGTACCAAGGCGAGGATGGTTCAGAAGAAGGCTTATGGAGGCGTGTATACGTTAACCCTAACATGTCTACAGACACCAAGCTAGATCCTTTTAGCGAATCTTCATTCAGAGCTTCAACTGTAGGTAAGAACGATACCTACGGAGAGCTCTTTGAGCGTAGCGCTGAAGCGTCTGAAATGAGAGCACAACAAGCTGGTGGAATTGACCCAGTAAAGCAAAAATCGTACGAGGACTACAGGAATAAGACAAATGGAAAACTACACCCACGAGAACAAAAGGAAAAATTTAGTAAGGCCGTAGAAAAAGCTAACAAAGCTGGAATTAATGTTGAGCTTTAACTAAAAACAAGATTAGAAAATTCTGACCTAATAAGACCATTTAAATCAAGAAACGGATAATCCGTATCTTCTCCAGGTACAAGTGGTAAGCTACTTTGAACTGGATTTATTGGTGTAAATGTGGCATGGGAAGTTCTAAAATCTGACAATATCCAATAGCTACCCCCCCAACCAATACGGACGTCCCCTGCTGAATTAGTATATCTAGGTTTTCCATTTGACATCTGTAGAAATTCAAAAACAATAGAATCATATGTAAAGCTAGTAACTGAGCCCCCATTTGCTACAGCTGAATTAATGAAGTCATTTAACTCGAAGGTAAAGGCTAAATCAGCAACAACATCTGATTGAATTGAAGAATTATAATTTTGTGATGATAATTTAGCATCTTTAATTTTAAAATTAAAATTATCACCAACGTCATTTTTTCCACTAATATACAAATCATAGTCTTCGTCAGAATTTAAAAAATCTTTTAAATTTGACCTGTCTCCATCTACTTCGAAATTAGATACTCGATTGGAAAAACTAAATGTGCTTTCAGAGGGAAATAATGCTTTTCTTTTTACTGGATATTTTTTGCCTAAACTATAAATTGTTTTTCTTGGAATTGGTAAACTTAAATTAAAATCTTGAATAGAATCAGATTGAACCAAAAAATTTCCGACAGATCCACTACCACTTATTATTACGTTAGTTGAGTAATGTGGAATAATATTATTAGAGCTACTTGAATAATATTTATGTACTCCAGATATGCTTGTAGTTAAAGTTTGATTTTGTATTCCAGTCAAGTCAAATGATGGAACACTTACATCATTATATATTAAATCATTAGAACTTGTTTTATGAGGATTAGTTTGTTCAGCCTGAACATTGCTAGCAGTAAAGGAATATGTGGATCGCATTAAACCATTAATGGATTGAGAAATATTCACATTATTTAAAAAACAGTTTCCAAAAGATAAAAATTGACCAAAAGATGCTCGATTATTTTCTGGAAGACTTTCATCGTTCCAACCAACAACAACATCTTCATCTCCTTCATTCCAATCATCTACAAAAAACGCTATTGGATTTGAAGCTTCTATTTTATATAGTAATCCATCTGTTAAGTCGTTGGCTGGATATTCAACTGGAGTAAATCCAGTTCTATGGGGGCTGGTTTTTGATCCATTTAAATTTATACTATGTTGAACATACCAATTATCTCCACTCCAGTATGATATTTCCACATCTGTATTAGAATAAGGTGCAACAATTTCCCAGTCATCTGCATCTAGAGTTCCGTCAGCATAGCCATCGCCAGCAAATGCAAAATATTTTGAAAGTTTAGAAAATCCAATATGACCAGCCTTACTTGATCCATCTCCATCAGCTATATCAGTTGCAAAAGCTCCTAATGAATCTTCTACATTAGAAGGCTTATAGAATATGTCTGGAGTTTGACCAACAATATTTGATTCTAAGTGATTTCTTCTTCTATATACATCCTGTTCGGCTGGGGCCATAATCTGTGCGTCTACAGCGCTGTTTGAATCTACAGCACAGATTATATTTTTATTTGCATTTAATGTTAATACTGCTTGATCAATATCAATATTAGAACCTAAATTATCTTCAATTGTATGCTTTAACTGTTCACCAGCATTTAATGTAAAAGTGCCGCTTGGGGTGCTGTTTATTCCAGATCGACCTCTACCACCTGATCCAATTTTTGATCTCTCCCAATGTAAATCTACAGTGGTATTATCTTCTAATCCTAACATAAAAATATTATGTCTCGGCTCTCTTCCAAAGAAACTCCCAAATTGCTTTCCACTTAAACTCATTGGTACCAAGGCCTGGTTTGCTCCGTTACCAAATACATGAATTGGGTTATTGCCATAATACACTTTACCAGATTGTACATCTATATGAGCTGCTGTTGGATTTGCGTAAGGCCCACCGATTATATTTCTACTAGAACCATCAAAATTTTCTTCGTAGATTATTGTTCCAGAACTTGGAGCAGCAAACCAACTCTGTCGCGCATCTGATAGACTTTTAAAGCAGTAATACTTAACCTCGTTAATTAATATATTTTTATCATATAAATCTTTTTTTGCGTCAGTTCCTCTTTCTGGACCGATATAAGCATAAAAATTTTTATCAGTATTTAAATTATCCCTAACTCCAGAACCGCTAATCAAAGAAGAAAATAAATTACCAAAATCTTCAAAAGTATTTACATTAAAATTTACATCTGGGGCATTCCGATTTGAACTATCTATAATAGTCTTTGATCCTAGTGCTCCAACATTTTCCCTATTAATATCTACGGAAAAATCAATTCCTTGAACAAGGGGCAAAAAAGATAAATTTGATCCGCTATTTGATACAGAAGAATGAGCTGGCGCATCACTCTGTAGAAGGGCAATATTTTCGTATGTAATTATTTGTCTGTCTGGATTTATAGCCATTAAAATTCTGGTGTTACAGGATGAACAATCTCAACAAATGTAGCTTCAATTGTGTTAGAGTCCTTATAATCAAAAGTATGTTTCCACGAAGGGCAGTAAAATACTTTATTTTCATTGATCAAACCCCCGCCGTAGTAATAAACAAATTTTCTATACCCAAGGTGGCTCTCCAGAAAATGCAATATAGAGTAAGTTTCTTTTTCGCTCCTATTACTAAACACAAGTGATAGTTGATCTATTCTGTTTTGATTACGCGATATGTTTAATTGTTGACTAAATGATCTTGTAAAAGAATTAATTCTAGTTTGATGTGAAATTGGCACAGAAGTTTGTTGATTTGGATCCCAAAAAAACACTCTCGTTGAATCTTCTGCTACTCCAGTATAAGTATTTAAGCCAGAAATAAGTGACTGGTTGATATTTTGATTCCTCGGCTCAGTTAAATAAAAATAATTATCAAAAACATTACTGTTTGCAGATCCAGTCTCCCCTGTGACTACGTCAAATTTATCAAAACTTAAATCAGAAGTGGGGAGTGTCCTGTCAGCGACAAAACCCATTCCATTTTGCAAAACAGGAGAAACTCTATTGTTGAACATGTTTACATTTAATTCGTAAACGCTATCATTGATTGCCTTAATGTCATAAGATTCAATTTGCGATCCACTAAAATTTTTGTAATAACCTGTATCTAAATTTATCTGAACTTTGTTTTTTGATTCTCCAAAATTAATACAATCTTCTATTCCAGAAAAAGCAGTATTTCCAGTAATCTCTCCAGTTGTGGCGTTTTCAATTCTTCTTAAAATACTTTTTGTAGTTTCTTTATTTCCTTGAAAAGAAAAACTCATTTTAGCTTTTATAGAATTAATACCGTTGGCCATAATAAATTCATTATAATTAGATCCGCGCCAAGAAGAATTAAATGCTTCAAATTGTATAGAGGATCCATAAATAGGTGATCCTGTAAATCCAAGCACACTGCCAGTTGTAATCGAATTACGATTATAATTAAATTTTTCTATAAAACTCATTTATTTTCTCCTAGTGAAAAGAGATCCAGAAACGCGCTTCTCCTCATTAATGACACCTACAACTACATCCTTAATCCTCTTTGCGAATTCCTTTGTTTGGGTCGGATCTGCGCCGCCGTTTGAACTTTCATCAACAGAAGCGTCTCCCTTTTCCATGTTTATTGTTATGTTAACCTCTCCAACACTTTTTCCATCACCAGAAGACGAGTTGCTAGAATCAGATATTGCATTACCTGCAGCCCCCCCGTTTGAGTATCGCATCATGTTTATATCGTCTAAGTTTTGCTTGCCGACGCTGGAAGCCGCCGCAGAAGATAATACATACTCTCCACCCATGAGAAGGGCGTTAGTGTTTGATCCAATTTCTCCGCCATTGGCTTTTCCTTGATAACCAGGAGGTAAAAATGGATTATTATCTATTAACGAATTACCTGTTTCAGGAGATGAAGTAGAAGTAGATTTATTTTGAAATAATCCACCAAATGTACCCAATAGATTATCGCCCGCCTGCTGGGCGGTTGATGAATATGGCCCAAGTATATTACTATTTTTATATCCCGCAAATGGGGAGTTCTTTGGTCCCTGCATTGGAGCTTTGTTAAACATTCCCCCAAGTGCTCCCACTCCAGCGCTTACCCCAGCAGTTATAAAAGAGCCGATGACTGCTTTTTTAAACATTTCGCTTCGAGCTTTTTTAGCCTCCCTAACCCTTTCTTCGTCTTGCAATTTTGCTAAATATAAATCATAAGCTTGTTCTTGGGCTTGCTTTAACGATCTTCTAGCTGGGCTATCTCTAAACCTACCAAAAGTCGTAAGTCTTGAGCTTTGAGTTTCTAAGTCTATAGAGGCGCTCGAGCCACCAGATCTAATTACGTCCGTTGCTCCTGATGTGCTTTGTTGAAAAGCAAAATCTAATAAATTCTTTTTACCTATAATTGCTCCTTGGCCACGAGTCCCAGGAGTAAAAAACCCCCCAGGCTGAGCTGGTGAATCAGGTTGATATCCCGAGGCAAATCCCCCACTCTTCATTCCGCTTATTGAACTTGAATTTAATTGATCTAAGAAACCCTTTCCGTATTTTTGTACTGCTGATTTTTTAATAACATATTCTCCACCAGTTAAAGCAGCTGGGATATCATCCCTCACTCCAGATCCTCCTGATACTATGCCTCCAGAATTAAATCCAAAAAAGTTTTTAATTTTATTACCTACACCGCTAAAAAATCCTCCGCCACCACTGCCGCCACCGCCAGTGATACCTCCACTAATGCTGTTTATCAATCCGCCTCCGCCCGTGCCCTGGCCAAACAAAGCGTTAGTTGCTTGAGTGGCCAGTCTTTGATTTATTTGATTTTGCAATTCTTGACCAAAATTTAAAGCGATCTGCAGAAAAGCGTCACCGACAGTATCATAAGCACCAGTCGCAAGATTATTAAACGTTTGGCTTAATGACTGTTCTAAATTGTTAGCTAAAATATTAGGCAGATTTTCCGCTTGGTCTATTAATTTTTGTTGCGCGTTCTGTGAATATTTAGCTAAACCCTTGTTGGCTTTTGCTGTCTCTATCGCTTGTTGTTTTCTAATTTCTAAAATTAGTTTGTCTTTTGTTAGGGCTTCTTCAAGCTGATCATTTTGGACCGTAGCTAACCTAACCTGTTCATCAAGATCGTCTACTTTTATGCCTTCTATTTTTGATATAGCTTTTTGTATTTCCTCAATAGATCCGTACTCACTAACTTGCGCTAAAATAATATCTAATTTTTTCTTATCTATTGCTTTTAGACTTTTTTGAAGTTTTGCTTGTTCTATTAAAGATGTTCTTACTTTGAGTCTTTCTCTCCTAGCCTCGGTTTCTAGATTATCGTTTTCGGAGGCAAAAGAAGACCTTGCTCTTTGAACGCTGCCCATTGGCGTTCTGTTCATTGTTGCTCTCATTGCAGATGTTCTTGCGGCAGATATGTCTATTTGATTCCGTCTCCTTGAAGCGGCCATCGCTGCTTTTGTAGCAGCATCTCCAGCTGAGATTCTGTCTACTTTATCAGTAGCTTCCGTTGCTCCTTTTGCAAGTTTTTTAAGCATTTCATTATAAGCTTTTTCTATATCTATCTGAAATTGACTTAAACCTTGTGCTACTTTTTCGGAATCGCCCTTAACAATCCCATCCGAGAAATTCTCCCTCTGACCCTCAATTGTCTTTTCAAAAAAAGATGTTACCAGCTCATCTTGAGTAGCAAGAAATTCTTTCACAATTTTCGGGTCAACATTTTCTTGTCCAGAAAAACCAGCGATAATTTCGTCTACATCTTTAAAAAGACCAGTCGAAAAAGCTTCTAAAATAATATCTTTATCTCTAGTTTTGAAGTCTATGTTTCCGAAGTCTTGCGACCCAGTAAAACGTGCTGGACTAGGATCAAAACTAAACTTGTCCTTGTTTCCTACGCTGATGTCTCTCTTCGTGATCGACGCGCCTTTTAATAAAGTTGAATTTTGTAAAGCTTTATTACCCTCAAGTATACCCGATAATCTTATTTCATCATCAGTCGCTCCCTTTAATATTGGTGTCGCAGCTTCTATACCCGCTCTTTCTCGTGCTGCTCGGACAGCCTCGGCTCTACTCTTAATGTTGCTGGTAACATCTTTGCCCTCTGTCCCTTTGCCAAGGCTACTTCCTGCTTCATTTATTTTTTGAGCCGCTAATTGAGTTTCGCTTGCCAATATACCAAGACCCTCTCCGAGGGTTTGAAACAAGCCCTTACCAGTAAGTAGCTTCATGGCTACACTTATACCTGTTAAACCCAAAGCGACTGGTCCAGCAACCCCTTTAAGTATTCCGAAAACTCTCGTTAAACCTTTAGTGCCCTTCCCCAACGCTGCTAGGCCTTTTATTCCTCCTTTGCCAGGACCGAAAACACCTAAAGGACTAGCTCCGACTGTCGACAGAACTAACATTGTATTAATTGCGCCACTCATCGCGTTTCCAAATTCTTGCATCTTGCCACCCTGCTCAGCAAACGTGCTGGTCAAGGCACTTACGCCCAACTGCAAAGCAAAAATCTTTCCTATTGAAGCATCTAAAGCTCCAGCGGCTTCATCAGCAGAATCTCCCAAATTATCTACTTTATCTTTTGCTCCACCAAATCTTTCGTTTGATGCGTTGCGCTTTGGAGCAAGTCTTGCAAAATTTGGTATCGCGCCAGTTGGCTCATCTCTTGTATTAGTTACAGCAAGACCCATTGGGTTTTGGGCGTTGCGAAGTTTTCCGCTTTGATTAATTCTTATTTGGTTTATTGGCATACCAGCGGCTTGCTCTCTTGCAACGGCTTCGTCTAAACCCCCACTAGCAAAATTAGGAATGTAACCATTAGAAGCCATTCCTGTTTCTGTGGCTATTTTTTTAGCAAAACTTGCAATATTATCTATAGAATCACTGACTTTAAACTCGCCTTTGGATTTGCCGCCTGCTGAACCAAAAAGTACTTTTAATTTTTTTGAAGCTGCTGGGCTAGGATTTCTTATATCAAAATCTCCCGCACCTTTTTTAACAACGGCATCATTTATCCCTAGCGCCTCTGAGGTCGCTATTTCAAAAGCCGAACCTACGGCAGATCTTAATGCGCCGAATGCGCCCTTTGTACCTCCAGAAGAAAATTTACTTCTTAAATTACCCCCGCTTACTGACCTACCGTTAACGGCTTTTGTTAATATGTCTGCATATTTTTTTGATTCTTTTACTAAAGCATTAGTTATGTTTTCTTCAAGAAACTCATCTTGAGGATCTCCAGCAGACTCAACCCCTCCTGGTATTTTTGGACCAAACGCCGAGAATCCAGAAAGAGAAAATGGAAAACTCTTTTTTCCTTTTTTAAATCTTCCATTTATTGGTCTGCTATCAGTTCTTGAAAAATTAAGCTGGGGAACTAGATAAGAATATGTAGAAGCATTTAGATTTAATGGTTTTACTTTAGCCTTTTGCTTGGCAGCGAGTGCAGCATCATATTCCTTTCGGGCCTTGCCTTTTAATTTTGATGGATCCATCCTTTCAAGCTCAGAAAGATTGTTAGTTCTATATCTATTACTTGTAGGAAGACCAGCTCCAACCCTACTTCTAACAAAATTTGGTATATATCCATTAGCCGCATTTATCTTTCTAGCGCCAGACGGTAGACCCATAGCCTTAACCATGTTCTTGTTAAATATAGCATCTCCGCCACCAGCATAATTCGGTACGAAATATTCGCTTGAGTTTGCGACCATTGTTCCGCGCTTACCAGAACCGAAAGCAAAGTTTGGAATAGAAACTACCTTAGAATTTGCGGGCGCACCACCAACTCCTCTAGATACATCACGAGCTTCCGCGGCAACATAACCGCCAGCGCCTCTGCCAGTTTTTCCTACGCCGCCTTCGCCGCCCCTAAAGCCTCCTTTAAAAAGACCAGGGGTTACGGTCGATGCAGCTCTTTGAACTCTGGCTAAAGCGGCGGCTTGTTGATTGTATATTTTTAAAAGTAATTGTTCTTGGGCAACCTTGTTACCCTCAAGCTTTAAAATTTCTCTTTGTATATCTTCGTTCTGAAGTAATGTTTGCAAAACAGACTGTTGCAAAATATTTTGCTGCATAGCTGCTTTATTAATACCTAGAATTTGTTTCAAAGAAGTGGCTCCAAATTTAGCCAAATCCAAAAACAATTTAATAAATATAGCGCCTATTAAAGCTAGACCAGGGCCAGTCAAAACACTTCCTATTCCCTTGATTATTCCTTGGGCAAACTTAGCTCCCATTGAATCTCCTTGCAATAAATCCGTTATACCATTAATTATTTTTGAAAAAGTTTTTAGGATATCTCCAGCCGCATCTGTGAAACCTATTTCTCCTAAAACGGAAGCTAGTTTTTGACCACCAACAGTTAAGTTATTAATTAAGGCTTCTAGAGTTTGATTTAGTTTTTCGTTCTTTGCATCAAGTGCTCCAGTTGCACCCGCAGAGACCTGCAATGATTTAGCAAATTGGCTTTGCCCAGAATTTAGATCTTCAACTAAACTGATCAAAATATCTCTCTGACGAACACCAGCGACTTTTTGAATAATTTCTCCAGCCTTAAGACTTTTTAGCCCAAGCTTATCTAGTTCTACTGCGAGGTCTTGAAAAAGAGGTATAGCTCCTCTTACGTTCCCTGAAGCATCTAGAACATCAATTCCCAACTGCTCAAGGGTATCTAATGTATCAGTCCTGCTGAGTCTCGCAAAAATTGTTTTAAATGCATTACCAATAACAGCACCACCACGTTGAGTCCTTTCCTGAACAGTTGTAACAACACCCAACAACTCATCAAAAGATACTCCAGCCACACGAGCAGAAGCCGAAGCTCTCTCGAGACCGTTAATTAGATCTTCCGTAGAAACAGCGAATTTTGTATCAACTTCCGCTAGCTTATCTGCAATTTGGGCGACAGTTAATCCAGCGCCCTCGAAGCCCTTGATTGCGGCGGTCAAACCCGAAACAGCTTTTTCTGAATCAATTCCAGAAACACGAACCAACTTTAAAGCCGTAGAAACTCTATTTAGTGATTGCTCTACACTTAAGCCCTGCCTAGAAAGCTCTAAGGCACCCTCAGCGACCTGATCAAAAGATGTACCAGTTTGTTGAGCTACTTTAAATATGCCGTCGCCAAATTTTTGTAATTGCTGCTGTGTGCCGCCCAGAATTGTGTTAATTTTTGCAAAAGTAGCTTCTACTTTGATAGTATTTGAAACCAAAGCCCCAAAAGCTTGTGAGAGTTTATTTATAACAGCTACAGAGGCACCGAAAGCTAAAACACGAGCATTAGACGCTTCTAACGATTTTTGAAATTCAGAGGCTTGTCCAGTTATTTTTCCTAGCGGCCTAGAAAGTTTGTTTATAGATCCTGCTCCTCCGCCGAAGTCTACACCCTTAGCCTTGGCTTGAATCCTCGCTAATGCCGCGTCTACCTTCTTTGAATCTACTGGTGAAAATGTTACTGGTACTTTTGCCGTTGCCATATAATATGGTATTACACTATTTTATCGGCATTTCTTAATCAAAGTCCATGCATCTCAACCATATCTTTCATATTTAATGAGCCACCCTTCTTTTTTATTGCATCTCCTAGCGTGATGGCGTTTTGATCTTTATCTTTTAAGTGAGCAATATCATCCTTATTGGCTCCAAAATAAGTCGTAGCATCTGATTCTCCTGCGCTTTTGCCTTCTTTTTCTGTTTTTTGGCTATTATAGAAATCTATCAATAGGTCTGGATCCTTTGCAATATGATCTGGTATATCCTTTTGAGAGTTTTTGAAAATATTTAAAAAGCTTCTCGAGTAGCTTATCATCTTCAATTGAAATGCTGTCAAATTTTTTAAAGGTTCTCCAAACATATTAATAACATCTTCGGAATAAGGCATGTATGGGCCAAAAAAGGGAGACAACACAGCCTTCGATATGTTCCCGTCATTCATTCTGTTGAAGAACTGGCCCTCTAAATCTGCGAGCTCTTTGGCTGTTTCAATGTCTTGATAATCTAAGTCGTCAAATGGAGATGTCTTAAATTCCTCATCTAAAAATAAAAGACTTTCAAAAAAATCTTTATTGACTTTTCTTTCTGCGTATTTTTCTGCCGTAAGCCCAACAAGTTTCTCCCTTTCAAAAGATAGTTTGTTTAGTTTGCTAATTTCTAAATCTATTAGCTTTGAGTGTTCTTTTCTTTTTGATGGTAATACAATTTTAGATAAAGAGGTTTTTAAATTTTCTATAAATTTCTTTTTATCTTGTATCTCTTTTTCAGATTCGTCATCCCACATGTCATCCTCAATTAGCATTTTTAAAATACTTTTTTCGGCCAACAAGCCTCTTTCTTCGGCTTCAGCTATATATAGTTTTCGTTTACCTAGTATTTTTCTTGTATCTAATTGATGAAAGTGCTTAATATAAATTGGACCTAAACTAGAATTCAAAACACTAAAACCTTCAAAAACCTCAACAATGATGTCGGCTAATTCATCGTTATCCACCCTCTTGTTGCTTTAAAAATTCTTCTATATCTTTTTCGCTTGATTGATTGTTGTAAAACCAATAAGACACAACAAGCATTAGTTTGTTTAAGGCTTCTTTTTCAAAGTCTTCGCCATCTTCATCCTTCTCATATAAATTATTAAGTTGATCCTCATATATAAGTCCATTAAAAAAGCTTTTTTCTTCACCCTCTTCAATGATTACGCCAAGCTGTACAGCGTACCACAATAACATTGACCTTTCAGCCCTGGCGTCAGCAGTATGTTCGTATACACTCTGAACAGACATTTCTACGTCAATTAAATTTTTTCTAATTTGGACAAGTTCTAGTTCTAATTCTTCTATTTCTTTTTTATTTTTTTTCTTATCTGTCGCAGATAGCATTTGAATCTTGTTTGTGATTTCATTGCTTCTTTGAAGTTTTCTAAGAGTATCCTTAGTCTCTTCTTCGGTTAGGCTCCCCCCAGTGTCAGCATATTTTTTTACAAGCATATCCTTTGTAACAATACCCTTTTTGATATTCTTACTAAGTTCGATCGCGTACTGAGCCTCAGCTTCATCAACAATACGGCGGCTTGGCTTTTTAATTACAAATTCAACTGGAGTTTTAACCGTCTTGTTTTGCAAGATAGTTTCTGTTTCACCAGTTTCTTTATTTTTGCGGTTAACCTCTACCTGCTTTTTTTCGCTCTTGTTTACCTGAAATTTATAAATATACTTTGTTTTCATGATTTTAATTTTTAAATCTAAATTCTACTGTTAGATTTTCAACTTCATTATTATAATCCCTCAATACAGAATTTCCATTATCTAAAACCCTTTTTCTGTAGGCTTGAAAATGGTCTTCATCAAAATAATCAGCCATTTCAATAATGCTGTGATATTCTTTCGGCAGGTTATCATATAACTTTCCAAAGTTAATTTCGTGGTGAGACTGCAAGTCCTCCAGAGTGTTCAAAAAAGATTTGAACAGAAAACGGATATAGTAATCCGACCTATCATTTAAAAAATCCTGAGCTTTCATTCCTTATTCCCAGCATTATTTACACAAAAAAGTGTAAAAGTAGACATGGCCACTTCTCTCATTTCAGACTCCCAGAAAACTGCTATCAAATCAATCATCGACGATATACACGAAACATTTGCTAGAAATATCACTGTATATAAAGATGGTGTAAAAATTTTAATAGCATCTAGCCAGGAATATAACGGAATATATGGTAAAACTTATTCTGGAGAATCTAGCACATCTACCACCTCTGAATCTCACACTGTTAAAGCTAGAATAAAATATATAAATGCCAATGAAGAATCAATGTCGGACGGACAAATAAATAGTCAATTTGGTATAGAAGTAATAGATGGTTCCGTAAGAATTACCGTAGATGCGTCTGGTTTCAATATTTTAAAAGAAGCAAAAAGGTGTGAATTTGAGGGCGGAAAGTACAAGATAGTCACAAAAGGAAATCCTACTGGTATATTTGGGCCCCAGTACTATCATTTTTATTTACAGCCAATTGAGGAACTCCAAGACGCACCCACATCATAATGGCCCTTGATTTAAAAATTGTAGCCGACCTAAAAAAACAAGCGCCAAGGATACTTAGGAACGAAATACAAAAAAGAGGTAGGGCGGCTTTTCAGAAGATTAAAAATCAAATGATTGCCGAGTTTTTGAATCATCCAGTCACTATAGAGATAAAACAAGGAGTAGATGCCAAAAATATTAGTGGCACTTTGGGCGGATCAACTAACCTGTATTCATTTATAGGATTTGAAGATTCCTCAGAAGACCCCACAAAGAGCATAGAAAATATTTTACAAGAAACTAATTTTGAATTTGTCACACTCAAGGGCAACTCAATTGAATTTTCTATTTACATACCAGACGCGAAAGACGTATTTGATGTTACCCCCATGCCTTGGGCCACTGGAAGAAGTTGGGCGAAAGGTATAGAAACGGGTATATCTGGATTGGGTTATTATTTGAGAGTAAAAAGAGAAAACAGTAGATCTGGGCTTGGGATACAATCACCAAGAAAAGTTAGAAAAAATGGATCACAATTCAAAAACATTCAATACATATCTGCCCTCCTCAATAAATACAAAAAACAATTTATAAATTTAACTATATAATAGTGTAAATACCTCTATGAAACCGCAATATCACCACGAATTAATGACCAGCTTTCTCTTGTGGTTTGATCACGAGCTGCTTCAAAAGGGTGAAGCCTATTCAAATAAGACTGGAACACTCTTTTCAAAATCAGATAGCAGGGTGCCAAGTTCTTGGACGCCGCTTCAAAGCAACTACAAACAATGGGTTAACGATTCTTCGGTAACTGGCGAAGTAAACCCAATTATTGCTAATCCAAACTCAATCTTAAATGCTGGTTCTCAATTAAATAGGTCAGAATATATTTATGATTATGAAAATGGAAGAGTTTTGCACACTGGTGCGGGCGAAGCCGCCAACGTAACAGGAACTTTTGCCGTAAAAGATTTTAATATATACCTGACTAACGATACAGAAGAAGACTTAATCATAGAAAATAAATTCACATTGAATAGCAGATATGGAACACCCACTATAAAAGGCTTAGAGCCTTACGATCAAATGGTTCCAGCTATATTCTTAAACTGCGAGTATATGAGAAATGAGGGCTTTGCCTTTGGGGGAGAAGATAAAACAAACAATTCTATTAAGGCTGTTGTTCTCGCTGAAAACGAATATCAATTAGATGGTTCCTTGTCTATCTTCGCAGACTCTGTCAGAAAATCTTTTGCAAAAATACCCTTTTCTTCCCACCCCTCAACGGAATATGGCGACGTAAAAAACGGCTCTTATAGTTATTCATCCCTAAGGGACACATACCTTCAAAGCAACCCATATTTCATTGACGACGTCACCGTTTCTAAACTTTCACAAAAACCACAATCCTCCCTGCCTGGCGACATAAAAGTCGGGTTCATTGATTTTGAGGTATCTACAGTAAGATATCCTAGATCATAATTTCACAATCAAACAAATAAACTGTAAACAATATAAAATATCATGGCTAAAAATAGAGTTATTTATCAATCCGACGCGCTGTTCGCGAGTAAATCAGTAGATTCTACTGGTATAAACGATCACGAACAACTTCGCAGAGTACAATCTGCTAATTATTCACTAAACATCACTCGCCAAGACGTGAACCAATTTGGTCAGCTTGCTAGACTCGAAGCTATTATTCTTGAGGCTCCGACAGTATCCTTTGACATGTCTTACTATCTTGGAGATGGATACAACGAGCAAGTCCTTAATTTCTTAAATAGTACTGGCCTTGACGGCGGCTTTGTATCTGGACAAATTGCCTCATCAAGTGGCCAAAATTTCTACATTTTGACGGCTCCAGAAGGGGTAGACGCAAACTTTGATCCATCTTCTGCTGACGCTTCAGGCGGCTACAACACAATCGGTATTGGAAACGCTTTCCTTACCGACTACAGTCTAGAAGCTTCCGTGGGCAGCATTCCAACAATTTCCGCTTCTTTTGAAGGCACAAACATGAATGCGACCGCAGGCGTATCTGGTACATCTGCAGGTTATTCTGGTATTGAGGGTGTTGGTATTGATCCCACACTCGGAACAGCTCTACCAAATCAAGCCGTCTCTGGCTTCACTGGTGATGGCTTTACTGGTGTAGGTGTCGTTCTTCCAGTTGGCAATCAAGCTATTGGAGCAAATATTCCTACGGCTCTTCGCCCAGGAGACATTTCTTTATCACTTGGTAATGCAGATGGCGACGCTTTTGTCGACCTTGATGGTGGAGGCTCAGCTCACGTTCAAAGTATATCGATTTCAATTCCTCTCGGTAGAACTCCTATCGACAAGCTTGGATCTCGCTTCTCTTTTGCGCGTGTTGTTGATTTCCCAATCACTCCTACACTCGCTGTTTCTGCAATCGTTTCCGACACGCAGGGCGCGGCCCTTACTGATATTATTAACGATGACCAATTTATTACTGATCTTCAGTTTACATTTAAGGATTCAGATTCAAGCAATACCCCAAGAGCATCGTACAAGCTTACTAATCTAAAGCTTGATAGCCAGTCATTCAGCTCTAGTATTGGTCCCAATAAGACCGTTGACTTGAACTTCTCACTGTCAATTGGTGGACCAAATGACGATGTCAATAATGTGTTCTTCTCTGGTTCGAACGTCAATACACCTTTTGACGGAACCGCTCCTGTAATTACTCTGGTTGGCAACGCTACTATTAACCTCTCAGTAGGTGACGCGTATTCCGAGCTCGGTGCGACAACAGATGACGGTACCGCTGTGGTAATTGATTCGAGTGCTGTTGACACGAGCGTTGCTGCCACTTACACAGTTACTTACAACGCAACTGACGCAGCTGGTAATGTGGCCACCGAAGTTACAAGAAGTATTGTAGTTTCTGCTTAATACTTTAGGGTGGAGCGAATAGCTAAGAAGCCCTTCTAATTTACAAAACCCCCTCATTCGAGGGGGTTTTTTTATGCACAAAAAAGCGCAACCCGCATACAGTGGTCACGCTATTGTAAATCAGTATTTAGCTATCTTAGTCCTAAGACTCAATTCCACCAACTTGACGTGGGCTTGACTGGTAACTGTTGTAATTCGTCACTAATACCGAGAAGGCGTCATAAGAGTCCTGAGCGAGGCTTTTGTAGACTTTGGACACTTCATTCTTATTAACAAACGTAATGGCGTTATCACCGTCTCTGACGCTTACAATGTTGCCATTTGTATCGTCAGCTATTCCACGAATAGTTTTTCGTGTTTGTTTCATATAATAATGATATAAATACATCTCTTTATAGATGCTCTCTTCTTCTAGACCAAATCCAGATATATGCCCACTATCTCCAGAGAAACTAGTATAAAGTACATTATTTAACTGCCCAAGGTTATTATCAAGCCATCCAGAAATAGATGCTTCAGACACTCCAACAGAATCAAATTCATTTACAAAAATAGAATTAGCTAAATTTCCTATCGTCGACATTTTAAGTATTATCTAAAATATTTTTAATTAAGTCCGTCTTTCGTCTTGGGCTATCAATACCCAGTCTCGAACATATTGCTTTTAGTTCTGACGTGCCTTTTGTTCTCAAGTCCGACTCAGAATATTTAGGTTTTGTTGGTGTGGGCTCAACAGCAACAGGCTGTTTTGCTGGTTTAGCAATCTTTTTTTTAGCTTTCTTGGCAGCCTTTTTCTTGGCTGGTCTTTCTTTGCCGTCAGCTATGATTAAGTCGTTTAGTATGTCATCCATACATAACATTACACAAAAAAAGACGGCAAAAGCTTAACCTCTCTTAAGATATTCCTGCCTTAGCGCTGACATCAATCTAATTCTGTCGTAACTTGGAGTAAATCCAAGCTTCATCGCCATCTCTTGCAATTCCGATAGAGTCTTGCCCTTCAGGTTTTCTTCAAAATCTGAAATAGAATCAGAAGCTAAAACCGCTGCCTTTTCTGCTGTTCTCCCACCAGTAGATCCCCAGTTTGACGATCTCCACTCATGAAATGCTTTGACCAGTGATTCGTCTTGCAAATCTTGATCAGCAAATACTCTAGCCGCAACTCTATGTGCTAGATGAGCTTTTTGCGAATAGTTCATATTTTCCAGCTTTCTTTTAAATACTCTGGTATCGTTTGTGCCAAATGGAGAAATTTTATCAGCTCCCATCAATTTTTCTTCAGCTTCTTTCTCGTCAATTTCGTCCCTCTCTTTGCCGTCTGCGTAACTTAATTTATCCATGGGATCTACCTCATTGGAGTTCTGAATTTCTTCATTATTGACTTCGTCATTTTCAATAGCTGCGGTGATATCCGATTCAACAAATTCTTCCTTCAAATCGTGAAGGTTTTTGCTTTCTTTAATTTCTTCTTCCATATCAATATATTAAAATAAACATTTAAAAATTCCAAAAAAAAGGGCCACCCCGAAAGGTGACCCTTAAATTTGTAATGATCGTTATTAGACGATAACTCCAACAAGAGCACGATCGTCAAGAACGATGCGGCCTTCTTCGAGTGAACCGAAGTAACCGATCTTGCTTTGACGGATGCTGTATTGGTCATCAGCGATCAAGTTGAACTCACCACCGCTTTCGCTGTCAACAGCTACTGGGCGGATTAGAGACTCACGGCTACGGTCGATACCAACAACGATTTCGTCGGCATTTGAAGTTGTTCCTTTATCGAAGCTAGAACCGATTTCGTTGCCGAAGACGGTGTTGAACTTCTGGCCGACACCAAGCTCATTAAGCTCGATAACATTGATACCGTAGAACTCAGGAGCGCCAGCGGCCTTGTAAGCTTCTTCAGCGATAACGTTAGCAGTCTGAACTGGGTTGTTAAGAGCTGTTGCAGTTCCCATTGGTGAAGCTTTAGTGTTGATTGGGTTGTAAGCAATCGCACGAAGCTCTTCAACGATTTCAGGAGAACAGAGGATATCTGTTACACCGCGTCCTCGACCAGCCTCAGGAGTACCTCCAACAAAAGAGCTTGAGATTCTCTTTGCACGAGTCATAAGAGCATTAAGATCAGCAAGAGTAAAGCGATCTGCAGTTCCTGCATTAATTGCGTGAGGAAGGCTGTTAGTAGTAGCGTTAGCAAGTGCCTTCATAACAACATTAGCAGAGATGCTATTTTGCTTAAGAAGAATTTCTTGCGCAACACGAGTCATTGTCTTAGCGACAACATCCATGCGGCTCTTAGCAGCATAACGACGATCAAAGCTTACAGCTGAATCGAGGCTATATGTAGCGATCTTAAGCTCAGCAGATGTTGGGTGCACTTCCGAAGTTGGAAGGCCACCAGCACGGCTTTGGCTATAAACTTGAACATAATCTTCATCAGAAACGTCGAAGTATAGATCCAACGGAATCGAAGGATTGTCATCAGCGTTATATTGAAGAGTAGTGAAGAGGTTGGACAATACGGGAGCATTGTTTACAACTTCAGCGAGGACAGGTCCGATAAACTCAGCAAGGGCTGTTTGAGCTTCATAAGCAACATCACGGTTGCGAGAAGCCATTGCCTTTACAAGTTCGACTTGTTCTGGAGTATTTTTTAAAGTGATTTTCATATTTTTTTAATTCCTTTTAATTATCCTAGTTTCACAATGACGTAGTCACCTGCGAATTGTTCTAAATTGCCGCCTTGAGGGGCGCGTGAACCTGTTCCAATAACTGTTCCAAGAGAATCAGCAGCACCAGCAGTAGCACCGCCGATTTTTCCAAGAGCTGACATTTTAAAGCCTCCACCGACTACGAATGCGTCGCCTGTGATAGCAGCTGAAGAAAGAGTAAAGATACCCTTTGTTGCAACAGGAACTGTTTGACCAGGAAGAACAGCTTGTAGCTCTTCTTTCTTGGTTGTATTATAAAGAAGTTTTTCACCGTTCTCATCAGCTTTAGCTGTTTGATTCAAGGTCAATCCGAGAGGGATCGAGCCAGAAGCAGCAGCTTCAACTTCTAGAGGGTTAGTGGGATACATTCCCGCGCCAACGTGAGGGTAAGCTTCATTACCAAGGTATGAGTTAACTCCGTAGGAGACAACATCTTGGTTGAAATTACCGTCTTTGACCGAGACAAAAACGCCGTTTGATCCATTTCCGTCATCAGCAGCAGTAGTGCTGGGGAGGACCTGGGCGTCTGTAAGAGCAAACATGTTTACCACGTCTTGCTCGCTGTACTGTCTGAATGGTAGTAGTCTAAGTGCCATAATTTTTTTAGTTAAATTTTATTAGTTTGTTTATCCAAGGACGTTATCGCGGCTAAATGCAGCAGCGAACTTTTCCTTCAAAGTTGTTTTAGAAGCTTGAGCTTCGTTATTGTTGGGAAGAGGCTGGTCAGTAGCTTCTGCATTTTCAAGAGCTTCTTCGACGTTGACCTCTTCGGTCACTTCTTCGGATGCTTCTGATGTTGTGCTGAGACGCTTTTCAATTTCAGCTTCAACTCGAGCGGCGATTGCCTCTTCTTGTTTTGCTTTAGCTTCTTTGCTCTTCGATGCCCAAAAAACAGTAAGTTCTTTCTTGAACGACGCGAAGGATTCTTCGGAATCGTCAAGACCTTTAATTTTTTCAGCAATAAATGCATTGTCGCTTTCTTCAAGATCGTAGGTAGAATCAATTTCTTCCATGCGAGCGTTAAATGTAGCAACAGCTTCTTCGGCCTTTTTCTCGGCTTCGAAAGAGTTAATGCGTTCTTGAGCAGTCTTAAGCTCCTCTTTCATAGATTCTACAGAAGCTTGAAGCTCTTCTCTCGCAGATGCGATTTCAGCCTTCTCTTTTTCCGTAGCTTCTAGAGAAGCTTTGTACTCATCGTCCTTTAATTTAATGGCATCGGCAAAAGTCGATGTCATGCCAGCGACTGCTTCTTCAGAAAATTTCTTTTCCGCGAGAGAGTCCTTTAGTTCTGATAGTAGAGTTTCGAGTTCCATAATTTTAGTATTGTTTACAGTATTTTTTAAATTTTGTGAAATTTTGTCATTAATTTTTTTTAAATCTGAAGCCTGCGTCTTGTTAGATTTAGAAACTTCTTCATCCTTTGATTCTTCGTTTTCGTATTCATTGCTGATTACGCCCTTAACGTTTGCGGCTGGTTTCATAGTAAATCCAATACCTAGAGGATATACTTTTCCAGTAATCAGTCGGTAAACTGGACGACCATCTTCAGTTGCTCCTTTACCACCAAATGCCTTTAACATTCCTTTCATTTCTTGCACTTGTTCTGGATCAGAAATAATTTCAGCATCCTTGAGGTTTTTACTGCCCACTGCAATTTTATATTCACTAAACCCGATTTCCCAACTTGCAGAAACCATGTTGTGCATTTTGTTATTAGGATTGGTGCTTTTTTCTAGTGTGCTAAAAAATTCTTTATCTACCGTCTTGTAAACAACTGCGCCAAGAGCTATATTAAAAGGGTCGTTTTGTTCTTCGTCTACATTAACCAATATCGTACTATCTGAATAATCGCTGAAACCAGCGTTTACAATATGACCAACAATTTTCTTTTTGTTGTGCTCAATATTTGTGGGTTTATGTATGAATTGCTGAACAGACTCGATTGCTGTTTTAGTGTCTATACCGTCTCCATTTTTATTGAATTCGTTGACAACAGCAGCATTAAATGCAACGCCCATCAAATCAATATTTTTCTCTAAATCTACGGAGCTTGGAATTAACTCCTTTAAATTTTGAATATTGGCTTTAGTTACATTAATGCCAGCAATTTCTTCACAGGCTTTGACTTCAAATTCGAAAGTTGTAGTGTATTTATGCATCCTTTTCTTCAGCATAAGACTTGGAAGCCTCACCTTCTTTTTTCATTTTTTTAAGAATCGCTTTTTGTAAAGCTGGCGGCAATTTCTTTTGCTTGTCTGTTAAGCCCCCCTTGCCAACTTCATTCATCATGGCTCTCATCTTGCCATACTGTCCTGCACAAGCTTTCATGGTTTGTTTATCGTCCATGTCGCTTGTATCGGTTAGCGCCTTGTCGTCCATAGCACAAACGCTCATGTATGACTTATACATAGCTTCTTCGGTATCGCTGTATTTTTTCGCAATAGATATTTCGATATTGCCGTTAGAGCGATCTACGCTCATTTCTAGTGGGTTTTTGATTTCTTTCATTATTTGCCTATTTTTATCATATAATAATTTATTTTACTGTCGTCTTTTTGACCGATCGGAAGCGTGTTTTTCCAAAAAATATCAGAATAAATCCCATCTGTTTTTTCAGAGTGCATGCTGCCCGTTCCAATTATAGTTCCGAAACAGAAAGGATCGGTTGGTTTACAAATAGCAATTTTACCCAACTCTCGTGTGAACACTTGATCGGTCCCGTCAATATAATGCAGGCCATCGTAACCATTAATCGGACCATACGAGCTTGAAGTTTTAATTCCTGAATTTATAACTGACACTCCAGTTTGATGAGCAAATCCATATTTAATACCAAGATTACTCTTTCTACATCCACCAGAATAGCTGTTATAACTATCAAGCGTTACTCTTCCGACTGGAGTGAACTCAGACGGGGAATTACTCTGAAGGTTTACGCCGTTAGGGATAAGGTCGCCCACCGCGACGGTGACATCTGTATCATTTAACATACAAAGAATTATAAGATTTCCAGTATCTGCATCGTAAACTCTCAAGTTTCTCCAGTGAGCTTGTGTATAATCATTGCCATCTGAAGTTCCAAAAATCATAGCAAAGCCCTGGTTATCATTTTGAATAAAAGTGTGATCCTCCCATTCATTATTTTTTGTCTGCGTTGAAAATCCAACATTGCTAGAACTACTGCCATTGGCTAAGTTAGTTCTTATTAATGTCCCAGCCGTCGTCAAGCAGGAGACTACTACCCTAAATCTCAAATCATTAAAATCCGTTCCGTCTTTTTTTAAACGGGGGTACAAAGTTTCAGTCACACTCATGATATTTAATCTAAACTCGCCGTCTACACCATCAGTTGAAACCCCGAATGTATCTCCGCCATCGTCTTGAGCAATAGCTGCACCATCGAAAGATTCTACATGAAATGTGAAAACACCCTTTGTGGCTACAGGCACTGTTTCGCCTGGTAAAATAGCTTGTAGTTCTTCCTTCTTCATTTTGTTGTAAAGAAGTTTTTCCCCATTTTCGTCGCCTATCGCGGTAGTATTTAAGGTTATTCCCAGTGGCATATCATAACCCTCAGTTGGCATTATATTCAATGGGTTTACGGGGTAAGTTTCTGATACAACAAAAGGTAGTGGCCTAGATGTGGAAACTGCTGCATTACCATAACCATTGAATCCGTTTTGATTACTTTTTCCTAAAAAGTCTGGATGTTGATAATCTACAATATCTTGATTGAAGTTCCCGTTTTCTATTTTAACAAAAGTTCCAGCGGCTCCATCGTTTCTTATCTCGGTTTGTGAGTTAAGGTTTGTCGATTCTGAAGCGTACATCGGATGCAAAGAAAAAAGATTAACTACATCTTCTTCTTCGTATGATCTAAATGGTAATAATTTTGTGTTTTTCATTTTGAGTGGTATAAAATTGCTGAAGGATAAATTTCTAACTTATGAGATTCTGAAACTTTAAAGATACCGTTAAGTGTACCTAGTTTTTCAATTTCACTAAAATCATTTACACAAGAAACTACAGTGTTTTGCCAATTTTCTTTTTCAGAAGAACAGATTACAGATTCACAAAGTTTTTCTAACATCGCTTCTTGGTTTTCATCTAACGATTCTGCCCCAAGTTTTTCTAACATTTTTTCCTTAGCAATGGAGCTTAAAGATTCAACTTCGTATATAGTCCCTTGAATACTTTCCCTCGAAAATTTGTCTCCAGAGCCTTCTGGTCTACCAGGCATTGCCTTCGTAGGTTTTGATGCTTCGTCGGGTTTTTCTGAATCTTCGCCATCTAATTCCATCATTGGAACGCCGCCAACGACTGGATTAAAGTAACCCTTTTCTCTTTGTTCAACGAACTTCTTTTGAGCTGGCGCCAATTCTTCTGACAAGGGAAATCTTCCAGTGTGGAATAAATCCATACCTTGTTCCGCTGTCATAATTCCAAGCTCCATAAGTCTCGTGGCGACGCGCATAAGCTGAACTTCATCACGCAAATCGATATCTTTAAACTTAACCGTTGGGTATGATCTGAATCCTAAATCTTTAGCTATGCGTCTGATTTCTGGCTGTAAAAAGTCTTGAATAAAAGCCTCACGAGCTTCCTTCAATCTGTCTAAAAATACACGAGCCTTTATTTGAGCGCCATTATACTTATCATCATTAAGTATTATATTCTGAAGGCCTTCTTTAATATCTTTGTTGATCACTTCGTATTTTCCTGGACCGACGACCTTATTAATATCAGGAATAACAAAGTCAGCTTTAGTTGTATAATCAGAAACTAAGACTCTGCCCACAGATTCATTTTGAAAAAGTTTTTGCATAGCCATGACGTTATTTGGATTAATTCCGCCCTTGTCTGGCTCTGCCCCCATTGTAATCATAAGAATAACATTCTCAACGGTTCTCATGATGGCTTGATCCATCTTTTTCATTTCAAGCTTAGCGTTAATGTCTTCAAGAACAGGATAACCAAAAGGAATAGCAAATGGCTCGTAATCTTGCTTCTTATAGAAGCTATATGAAATTTTATCGTTTTTAAGGTTTATCTGAAGGCCGTCCTTGAAATAAGCTCCGTTCTTGATTTGTTTTCTCACTTCTGGGTCTAGGCCGTCGAAGACAGCTTGATCGTAATCGTTCTTAGGATTAGCTAGCCTTTCCATATCAAACTCGGAAAGAATTTTTGCATAGGCTCCGTCTTTAGTATTGAACACAGTACTACGCTTTGCTACAATTTCGAAAGGGTTTAAAACAATATATTTTAAAGGAAACTTGTTTAAAGATGGTCCGTCAGATACGTTTTGAGAAAACTTCTTATAATCATCTAGGCTAAATTTACCATCGACACGATAAAGAAAAACGTTACCACTTCTGTAGTACTCTCTGAAATATTGATCTTTTAAGTCCCAAATCTTAATTCTGTCTAGCAGTTTCTCGAAAAAATTCCTAGAGGTAGCATTTCCGTCCTCTAAGTATAGTTCTGCATTGGCAAACTCCGACATCATGTCAATAGTATTTCTAAAAATAGGCACATTTGCGTATGCTTTTTGGCAAAGCTCAATAGCTTCCCTGACATTGATTCCATCGGATGAAACTTCGTAAGGAAGAAGCCCTCCTCGAATTTGACTATATTTATTTTTCGGAGTCGTAACAGAAGATTTATTGATCCTCGTGCTTGTGCTAGAAGATGACATAGAACCAGATCGGCTGTAGGATCCTTCAGAAACATGATATGCTTCTCCCATTGTAGCTGGCTCAACTACTTCTTGGGCCGCTGATACTTGCGGTGGAACTCTTTTAAATTTATTCCAGTACTCAGATTTTTTCTTATATTGTCTTTTTGGCATAAGTATAATACGATTATAAAGTTACTTACACTTTTTAAAAGTTACTTTTCAACTTTTTTAAATAAAGATCGGGGTAAATCCGTGGTTAATTTCTTCAGGAATATTCATCATATCATAATATATGTTCATTCCCCAGTTGCCTAGTATTAAAGCAGAATAAGAATCCTTTCTCGCTTTATCTACGCCTTTTTGTCTTTTTAGATTAGGCGGTAAATCAAAACTTTGAGTTCCTCCAGCCGAACTTGAAACTTGTATGAGTGCACATTCAGCTTTTGTTAAGTCGATCATGTCTTTTTGGTGCTCAATAAAATCAATCATCTTAGCTCCCACATTCTTTTCGTCCTCATATTTTGAGAACTTTAAATCCTTTATCGGTATTCTTTTAGCTTTTTGCGCGGAATAGTTGTCGTCCATGGCTGTCGCTCCAAAATATAGTCTCTTTCTATCGAAGGCCGTTTGCAGCATTTCGTTTGCATTTCTTATCCACACCGATAAAGGCTTCCTTAAGTGACATATGACTTTACTTTGGACATTATATTTTCTTCTAGCTTCTTTCAAATCCTTTACATAGTCGTGCGGATTGTTAAAATCGCCTTCGAACATACCTATTTCTAACTTATCCTTTTTAAACAAGTCGCTTTCATTGCAAGAATTCATGAATTGGACTCCTCCGTTATAGTCTCCAACAATCATAATGACATTAAAGTGATCCAATATATACTTGAAGTAGGTTATGTGTTTCTTCAAATTTGTTCCTGGCAGCGCATAACTGTGCACCAGTACACCTTTTTTCTCTTCTGGTAGTAGTTTTATAACCTGTATAGCAAAATCGTCAGAAGCTTCAGATTCAGACCAAGAGGGGTCAAACGCCAAAATGTATTCAGAACCCTCTTCTCCAGCAACTTCTATAGAGGGGGATTCTCCATCTTCAATGGTGCAATCAGCCATTTTGCTAATTTTGAAATAACCAGCACTATCATCAGTGAACTGGGCATTGAACTCCCTATCAATCTGTGATTGGCTCATTGTACCCTTAGCTTGCGAAATTAAGTTTTCATCATACAGGGCTTTAGGCGCACAATCGTAGCTGAACTGCATAATACATCTCCTACCTTGGTTTTTTGCCCCAGGATTAAAAATCATATTTTCATAGGCTTGATACATTTTATAGAGATACTCAAACTTATAGGATGCTGAAGACAGTCCAATCATTTTATTCGATGGCCACTCTGTCCTTTCGTCTTCCGCCATCTTTCCAGCCTCAATCATTGAGTCTTCTGCGTCTTTAATTTTTTGTCTTTCCGTTGGATTTTCTACAACAGCCAGGAACGGCATAATAACTTCATTTAATACCTTTTCTGGCATCAGTAGAAGCTCATCAACGATAATCCGTTGAAAACGAAAACCACGAAGTTTTTCTCCGTCGCCCAGCGGCAGGGCCGTGATACGACTCTTGCCTATTTGCATAGACCATTCGTCGTTAGACTTACTCACCTTACCTATACACTGCCTAAACAGTTCAGCTTTGGGGTCTTGCGATATATCCTCAATCTTGCGAAAAATCATTTTAGACTGCCTAAATGATTTAGATATAATTCCAATATGTACGCCTTGATTCATCATTGCATCCAACAAAGCGAAAATACCAGTAGAGAATGATTTCGACATACCACGAGACCAGATACCCAAAAAGTAATCGTTTTCCATCATGGCTTTGACAGCCATATGTTGAAACGGAAATAGCTCAATACCAGTAAGTAATTCTGTGGTGAAGGTCACATTTTCCTTCATAAATTTATATAACCAAATTTTAGCTTTAGTATCCTCCAGATATCCTTCTAGATCCATAATCTGTTGGTTAACTGGTTCCCTTTTTAGGGGTTTCTGATTACCCGCATCCCAACTCATCTTTCCTCCTTATCTAAAAAATATTGCACGTCTACGTCCCATAACTTTTTGCCCAAGAAAAGTAGTTTAGGTATTATTTCTTCGCTATGTTTCCTGCCATCTGTGAAAACAAATTGACAATTCTCAGCGAATTCGTGTTGTACAGAAATTAAATTAGAAAACACCCAACCTAGTTTTGGGGCCCTTCTCCCTTTAGTAAACACAGCTTCTTTTTCTATTGCTTTAAGAGATTTTTCTACAACGATATACATGTAGCTATCCAGTTCGACGCATCTTTCCATCTCTCTCCTAAATCTATCCACTTGCCCGCCAAAAGTTGATAAGAAATCACCAGCGCTTTTTCTATCCACAAATGTATTAGTAAAATCATTTCCACCTAAAGTATAATCACCAAAATCTAACTTTAAAATTGAAGATCTCTCAAATTCTAATGGCTGTTGCTCTCTAGTATCGATAAGAACTTCGACATCTACACTACTATTAAATTCCTTAGGCATGCCCTTGTGGAATATGGGTTTTGCGCCCATGGCCTCACAAGCTTTAGTATATGTGCCGAAGTGTTTTTTGTAAATATCTAAGTCTGGCAATTGTCGCTTGAGAAGCTCTAAATAAAAGGGTGCGTTTTTGTATTTCTTTCTTTCAATTCTTTTTTTACCTAGGTCAAGGATGTAGTCCTTAACTTCTTGATCTGGCGCAGACTCACACCACTTTACTAGTTGTGATCTATTAATAAAATCATTTGTAAAGTATTCATCCTTCTTCTTAAAAGGCAAAGGGTTACCATTTAACTTATTAAATCGTGGATAATGTTTAACATAATAGTCAGCCACATACATCTTATGTGCCTTAAGATGAGCATGAAGACTTTTTTCTGTCTCGAACTCGACTCCACATTCTTTACATTTATAAGACATCTTCAATACCGATACCAAGAACGCGAGCTTTCCAAGCCGCCATGCCCTCTAATTTTTTAGCTTCTTCTCTAATTACTTCCTTTTGCATTTCAGCAATACGAACAATATTTTTTCTCTCTTCTTCTTCCTGGAACAACTGGACGATAGCAAGAAACGACGCAGTTTCTTTTTGTTTATTCGCTAATCTTGCTCCACGATCTCCCTGAAGTTTTTTTGTCAAGTTTTCAATGCGAGTCTCACATTGATGATATTCTGAACTTTTAGCCTTAATAATTTCCGCTAAGCGAACTGTCATTTCATCCTGGTCGTCGGCACTCTCAAACATGTCATTCAGTTTTTGTAAGTGGCCAGTAATTAACTCAAGATTAATTATTTCTTTGGCGACATTCATGTATAAATTTAATTCGTCTGCAGTAAGATCGGGCTTGTCCCAAGTCAATCTAATAAATTCTTGCTCAAACAACTCTTTGTCTCTATGACTCGTATAGTTATTTACAATAGCAACAAATCTTGAGTTGTTAAGGTTGACCCTTAGCTTATCACAGCAATGTTTTTGATTTCGAGACATTCTACTTTCTTCCAGCCCGAAACCAGTTGAGTCATTAATTTTTTTAATAATTCTGGAAACTGCTTGGGGTGCAATGTAGTTACCCGCAGAGTCTTCTCCTCTATCTTTTTCTTGCTCTTTTTCTTCGTTAACTATTTCATTTACAGCTCTCCACTCCTTGGACAGTCTTGTTATCTTAGTCTTAAATACAATATCTGCTATTTCTGAAGTATTTAACTTATCGTTTTTTAATTCTTTAATTTTTTCTATTTGACTTTCGGTCAGAGTTACGTCTTCCGTTTTGTCTCTTTTCGTCGTTTTAGCCTTCAAACCATTTTCTGCTAGGAATTTAGTAACAGCTCTGCCTTCTTTAGATCTTCCATCAAGGGCATCATCCTCAAAAACAATCTTAGTAATGTTTAGAATATTTGCTTCTTCTTGAAATATTTCTAAAATTCTATCCTTTTGATCTTCGGTTAAATTAATCATATTATGTCCTTTTCGATAATTATTTGCTTGGCTTTTTGTTGAAAAATTTTTTTAAGATTTTTTATTTGCTTATAGCCAGCAGATCTTTTCTTTTCGTTAGTTTTGAATCCTAAATACTTTGCAATTTGTTCGTCGGTACTGTTCTCTATGAACATCATTTTAAATGCACGAAAATGCCTCTTACTAAGATGAGGTTCCATCTCTGCTGACAATTTTTCTGTCGCAGATTCTAAATTCAAAAAACCATCCTTTTGAGCATTGACTTCATTTATATGGCCCTCCATGGTAACAGCGAGTTTTATGTCGTAAGCAGCTTTCTTCTTCATGGACCACTGTTTAAAGTCTTCGCAAGATTCGTTTTGAATTCCATTCGCTGTTTTCGAGCAGCCGTCTCCACCGTTATTAAATTTGCATTGCAGACACGGTCTTACATAATTTCCATAATGGTTTCTTAATAAGTTTTTAAATTGGTTAGAAACTACCCTACTTAACCAGGGTTCTATAGGTTTTGATTGATCCCACAAATGCCACTTTTTGTAGATGTGAGTCATAATTATTTGTTTTATGTCATCGTAATCTATATAAGCTACCGCATCCAAATTCCATTTTGCTCTTTTTCTTTCTACCGCCGCATTAATTTCTTTTATCTTATCTTCAAAATCATACATTATAGGTCATCAATTTTTTTGATAGAAATTTCTCTTCTCTTGGGGCTTGACTTGCCGCCTAAAGAACCTATAGTTTGTTGCATTGAAGCACCAAAATCTTCAAGCTCGTATTCTAGCTTTGATATATTTGGTATATTGCTGGCGTCAGTGTAGCCCTCAGAATCTTCAGAAGATTTTGAAATCTTGGCTGACGCTTCCGCGCGCGCGGGTTCAACTTTTTTAGATTCACCACCTTTTAAATTTGCTCCACAACTAGGACAAAAATTTGGAGGATTGAATTTATATTCGAGCTTAGTGCCACATTCAAAACAAAATTTATTCATAACTTATATTAAATCAAAAAATATTTTTTTAAATATTATCTTCTAGTTTTTTAACTATGAACTTTAGGATTTCACTTCTTTTAATGTCTTCGTAACCAAACTCCGTGCAAATAATTCCATTTTCTTTTGATTCTTCGTCGTTGAAAGTATTAAATATTTTATTAAATCCACTTTGTTTTATATCGGCTTGCGTCATATCTCCGCAGATTATTATTTTTGAATCTTCGCCAATTCTCGTAAGCACAGTCATTAATTCGTTGTAAGTAAAATTTTGAGCTTCGTCTATTATAACAATTGTGTCATTCCAGTTTGATCCTCTAACAAAATTAACTGGCATGCATTGGAATTGATTTTTATCGCGAAGTGCCTTTATATCCGAAGTATGAAGCATCTCGTCCATCTTATCATAAAAAGGTCCAGCAAAAACCCCGAACTTTTCATCAATTGATCCAGGGAGCGATCCAAGGCTTTTTTGCGAGCTTTCTGCTATGCTTCTAACATACAGTATGTCTTTTTCCAAGTTAGAGTTCATCATAACCTGTAAAGCCGAGTACACGGCCATATAAGTCTTGGCTGTACCAGCTGGCCCAGATAAAAACATTAATTTAGTTTTATCTTCTAGGGTATTTTTTAAAAAATCAATCTGGTTCTGAGTGAATTTAAATTTACGTTCCTTGAACCTTATTCTTGGGTTCAACTGGTTGAATTCAAGTTTATTAGGCATTTAAGCTTTTTTTATTTTAACAATTCTGTAATAGTCAATGAACCTCTCGCTAAGTCGCCACCAGCGATAGAAATATTTTCTGAAGTTATTCTTCCATTGATATTGGTTGAAAAAATCTCATCGAGTTTGGAATTTTTTACAGTCATTGATAAATTTCCAGGATTTGAACCAGTCAAAGGTACTAGAGCCTGTATGTTATCTCCCCTAATTGAAATATTTTGCTCCGCCGTCACTAGCTCTACAACAGTGGGGTTATATGATCCAATTTCGTAAACTGGTAAACGATTTGCATTAAATTGATATTGGATTGTTTCAAATACTGAAATATCATTTAAAGGCGATCCACCAAATGTAGAATAAGCTCCATGCCCGTAATCTGCAAAATTCAAAGCCTCGATAATAGAATCTTCTTCTTCCACAATCTTACCTCCAGCACTAGATATAGTCAGAGGATTGTAAATAGCAAAATCACATTGAACTAAAACTGGAGAATAGGGTGCTAGCGTATAAGAGAAAGAAGTAAGAAAAGCTCCACTACCAGATATTCCGCTTGTGGCGTCACCTAGTCGAAAAGCCGCTCCAGTATCACCTACGTCACCTGTGAAGTCGGTTGGGTTAAATTCTCCAGTGCTTACATAACAAGAAAAAGAAAGAGAAGAATTAGGGGGCCCAGCAAGATTAAAATTATCTCTAGTTGGGGTTTTTCCCAAAAGCCTTACTGGCGCTATATTTGGCGTATAGTTGAGTTGAACCTGTTCACAGAACACTCCCGAATTGTTTCCGTCTACACTATCTGGTAATGTGCTACTATTTACTCCTCCAAAATACAACGGTACGTCCTTATATGATATATATGCCATAAATTTTATTACACTTTTTTGCTATCTATTGGAATTGGTTTTATAAACGAAGAAGCCCCGAAATCCTTATTCTGGACTTCGGGGCTTAAATTTTTGTACAAGAGCTAGCGAAACACGCCACGCGATTAAGCTAATGGAACGTGAAAAGTGTTACACTTATAATTAATAAAAAAGAAAAAAAAAATTAAAAAGGAAAAAGTGTAAAGTAATTCATGGCAGTAGAAGGATCTCACGAAGAACATGTAATAATAAATGGAACTCTATTGCAGGGGGTTTCAAATACCTCATTTGAACAGAATGTAGAAGAACAGCCCGTTTCTATGGTTGGTAAAGATTTTGCTGGCAAAACAACCACAGGGCCGACTCAAGTCACAGCCGCAATCGATAAGTATCTTTTGAATAACGACTTTGTAACGACTTTAACGGGACTCACTGATATTTCTGGACAATTCGAATATGGGGATAATCTTCTTGATTTCTCTCAAGCGGTTATAAATGGATATGCAGTTTCTACGGCTGTCGGAAGTTTACCAGAAATATCTTTTGACTTATCTATATACGGAAGTTTGAGTGGCGGTGGCACATCAATTAGATCGCTAGCATCAGATGAAAGCGCAGTAGAAAATGTTTCTCAATCAGGACTAATTGTTACTTTTGATAAAAATCAAACAAACGCTGTACAATCCTTTAATTTTTCTGAAACTTTTAATGTTGTGCCAACGTATGGATTGGGGCAGAAAACGCCAGCAGATATTTCTATTGTCGGCCCCATCGTTCAAGAGGCTAGTATATCTATAGAAGTTGAAGATTACGAAGTAGAAGAAACGTTTTCTTTTTTAAGTGGTTCCAAGGATAGATCTAGAAACATTGAGTTAAAGATCAGTGGCGACAATGGTATATTAAATACCTTCTCATTGCAAAATGGATGCTTGGCCAGCGAATCTATAGTCTCCAACGCTGGTAATACTACGACAGCTCAGTTGACTTATAGAGGGTACAGAACTTAGTAATCAAAAAATGTAAATGATGCAGTTGTTGGTGCGGTATCAGGAGGATAGTCATAATTTATAAAAAACTCCAAAAATACTTAAGAATCGTAAGTAAAATAAGAAACATCCAATGAAGAAAGGTTAAGAGTAAAGCCTGGGGTAGTATAGGATTCAGTTGACCCGAAAACTGAGGCAAATCCCGCGTTTGTTGAAGGGTTCCAAGGTGCGTAGGCGTAGTAGGTGAAATGATCTCCACCCCAAGCCCAAGTCCATGAGTTGGGGCTATTACTATTCTGGAGATAAGCATCAGTATATTTGGGCAGTGCTGTAACTGAATGTCTAGCTTTTGAAACTCTAAGTATGGGGAACGGGGAAGATTCCGCTTGTACGTTAATTACAGCGGCATTTTGTGGCTGAGATCCTAGATTGTATATAATACCATTTGGATCTTCTGGATAGCCGAAATCGTAAGAAGTATAGCTCACGGATCCATTAGCTCTTTGAAAGTGGTCTATGTTCTCATAGTTTGGGCCACTCAAATATCCATTACTGAAAGTATGATAGTACCCTCTCATTTTAACAAAATCTTTAAGTCCGTATCCAATAAAATTATCAGGGTTAGTGGTTGCTCCGTTATACATAGCTGCAATGAAAACGTTTGTTCCGCCAGAAGTCTTCACCTCGCCAAAAGAACTATTATTATATTCCGCTCTACCTAAATCGTAATTATAATTATCACCTCCAAACCGCGAGTCTTGTGACCTCGTGCTTATTCTTTCTTTTGGTTGCGTTCCGTTTCCAAGGTCGTCGGCGGTAACGCTCCAATTTCCAGCTAGTCCATTAAACCTGCCATCATCTGCTTCAATAAATGTAGTCGCGCTACCCACCACCTCTATTTTGTACAAATTCCAAAATATCTTCATAGCGTTAGCAAGAGAGAGCTTCTTTTCTGCGACGGTAGGCGGGGTCCCTTTTCTCGTCCCTCCTAGGGTCATGTAATCATGAGCGCTTGATACATCTACGTTAAACATGGGAAACGGAAATCCGTTTCCCGCTCCTAGCGCTTTGAATGGTGTTGCTATCGGCATATCAATTATTTACACTTTTTTTTGAGTCCTCAGTGTAATTAGTGTAAAGTTCACTAAGAAAGAGATTAAAATATGGCTACAATAAAAATATCGGATTTACAACAATTCTCATCAGTAAGTACTGGCGATTTCGCGCTAGTTATAAATACCGAGACAAGGACTCCAAAAAAGATAGCGATATCAGATCTAGTCACTATTGATCGCGATAATATTTTTTCAAGATATAAATTTTCTCGAGGTTCTTCTCTTACTGGGTTCGATCAATCTTCAATCTCGTTTCAAGCTAAAAACTTAGAAAACCAATTCGTGTATAACATCCCTGAAACAATCACTTTCATCGGATTTTCTGCATCTGCGGGGCTTTTAAATCAAACTTTTAATTTATCAGGAATCAAAGATGACAATTTCTATTGGTCAGGTACAGATTTCTCTATTCAAAAATCTGGAGAAACTCCACATTGGGACATTTATAGCGGATCAAGTGTTTTGTTTAAACTTACTGGTAATACAACTTATCCTCAATTTGGCCCAGTAGATCCATTGACAATTAGTGGTTCTGGGACAAACGAAAGTGGGGTAGTTTCAAGACAAGTAAAAACACAGGACACTCCATTTTTAACTTCCTCAGTTAACGGAGAAATTACTGGTTTGATAGAGTCTACATTTAATATTAGTCTTCCTACTTTTGAGTCTGCTGAAATAAATTACAAGCATGGCACAACTTATTACCCTGCATCTAGTTCGGCAAATTTTACATTTAGTAACAATAATGAATCGTTTAAAAGTTTGAACGAAAAGGGGTCTGTCACCTCTATTACTACTACTGGCGCGTCAGGTCAAACAATTTTTGAGCTAGATGTTTCGGGCTTTTCAGTTAATAGTATTACAGAGTCTCTTACTGGAAATTTAGGTGACTTTAATTTTTCTCAGCCTTTTGTTAATAATTTTCAATTAACTGATAGTATTAAAACAACTGGGGTTATACTTACGGATTCGTATGAACTTTCGCAATATAAACCCCAACTAGCTATTCATAGCTTAGATATTGATAATGACGGGAATGTTTCTAGCGAAATTGATGTATTGCTTCTTCAAAGATACTTTAATGGGTTGACTGGTAACGATTTGGTTTCTGGAATAACCTTTACTACTGGAGTTGGACAACGATATCTTTCGTCAGAAATAGAGAGCTTCATTCAGAGCGGCCTTGATTTAAATGCTTATGATATAAACGAAGATGGTATTGTCGGATCGGATGATATTACTTTTATTACAGGTTTTATTTCAGGTCTGGCACCCGCCTCTACTGGAAGAAATGGATCAAAAGAACCCCACTTAATAAGTAATCTACAAA
>VMHT01130420.1_pt1 | contig 35420 bp, 27 predicted proteins | sample 4693611 | NCBI WGS metagenome assembly VMHT01 (sample SAMN12280063, study PRJNA550983) | marine metagenome | isolation source: seawater sampled from same location over 5 years 0.02-0.2 micron viral filtrate | place: USA: collected off the coast of southern California halfway between the port... ...
TAATTATATATTGTATTATTAATTAATTATTAAAAAGTTATACTATATGTCATTGACAGCAGAACAAATTGCCAAGAACTATGAAAAACATTTAAAGATTATTGAAACATATCTTGGTGGACGGGCTATTCAATGTAAGGAAATGCTTAAACATATGGAGGAAACTTATATGATGGCACCTGCTAGTGGAAAAACTTGGTACCATAATGCTTTTCCCGGAGGATATGTAGATCATGTTAATAGAGTAGTACAATATGCTGTTGAACAACATAGGCTTTACATTAAAATGGGAGGTACTGCTGATTATACTGAAGAGCAATTAGTATTTTCTGCTCTATTCCACGACTTAGGTAAGTTAGGAGATGGAGATAAACCGAACTATATACCTCAGACTGATAAATGGCGTCAAGATAAGCTATCAGAAATGTATACATACAATCCAGACCTAGACTTTATGCTTATCCCAGACAGATCTTTATATATTTTACAGAAGTTTGGTATAAAAGTAGATCAAAAAGAATTTTTAGCTATCAGATGTCATGATGGTGTGTTCGATAAAGCTAATGAAGCATACTTTTTCAGTAATGTAGAGTCTTCTAGACAGAAAACAGCTATAATATCAGTACTACACACTGCAGACTTCTTAGCATCCAAGGTAGAGTACGATATTTGGAAGAAAAACGGCGGAACCTCTACTCCAAACATAAAAAAGACAAATTCTTCCACAGGCAAGCGGGTAAATTCCTCAAAAGGCCTTACTAACATGTTAAAAAACCTATAATGGACATAAATCCTACACTATTTTACATAATTTCCGGAATATTAGTTGGAATTATATTTATTTTATCTTATATTATAAGAAACCTACTGTTAAAAGTAGAGAACTACGAAGATGTTACTATAAATCAAACACAGTATCTTCAAAATATCTCTAATTTAATAGGAGATTCTAAAAAGCACCTTAGTAAACTTGACGAAAGAGGGGTCTTTCAATCGGATGATGAGGTCGGTTATTTTTTTGAACAAATGAAACTAGTACAAAAAGAGCTAGACCGATATATGCTCCCCGAGAATTATGGCAAGAAAGAAGAGCAAAGCTAATTACTTTACAAAAGAAACAGAAGAGTATATAGTTAAATATAACGAATCCACTGACGGTGACTACCGAAACAGTATCTTTACAGAACACATCTATTACCCGTTTTATAAGTTAGCAGAGAACATTATACATACTTTTAAGTTTTACTACACAGATGTAGATAAAATTGAAGACTTAAAACATGAGATAGTTTCAATGTTGTTAGAGGAGAAGATTATGAAGTTTGATCCAACTAACGGCGCAAAAGCTTATTCATATTTCGGAACTATAGTAAAAAGGTGGTTAATCAACTATAATAATAAGAACTATAAGAACCTTAAAAAGATAGGTACTTTTGATGAAATGCAAGAAGGTTATAATCCTTCCCCCATTCCTAACGAAGAAGACGCAATTACATTAGGAGCATTTTTAGACATATATGTTACTGAAACTTATATGGTGTTAGAGGAGATATTCCCTAAAGAATCAGAAAGAAAGATAGCAGATGCCATACTTACTATATTTAGAACCAGACAGGATTTAGATATATTTAAAAAGAAAGCACTTTATATCTACATCAGAGAGATGACAGATTGTGAAACCCCTCATTTAACTAAAGTAGTAAATAAATTAAAAATTAAATACTACGAACTGTTCGAAAAGTATAATAATGTTGGACTAATTAAAACAAAGTTAGTTTAAATCTATTTATATGTAAAAGACTTATTATGGACAGTAGTAAAGAGATATTTAAAGGTAAATCGCTATCTGACCTTTTTGGTGAAATCTATGATAATTCTAAAGAGACTAAATCTCAGGTGAAAGCTCTAATAGGAGAATTAAAACCTCTTATAGAAAACATAGGAGATGCTACTTTGATAGTTCCTATGATTAAAGAGTATATGGAGATAGGAGTGAAGAATGATGAACATTTAATTAAACTAGCTACCGTAATACAGAGGTTAGAAGCTATAACAGCTAAAGGTGGTGATGGAGAAATGTTCGATTTTGAATCTCTACAAGGTCTTTTAGAAGAATCAGAAGAGATACAAGAAGACATTAAAAACGTATCAGAAGAAAGTGACGAAGAGTAATGGGTAATTTTAATTTTAGAACTGGTGGTGTTACTCCAAAAGGAAGTAATAGTAAAACTAATAGAGACTCTTTAGGTCCTGCTAGGGTTATAGATATTATATTGGACGATTCTCACCCTAAGTATAAAGAATACGATGGCACATCTGCTGTTGGAATGATACTTTACAGACTTATAAGTGAAGAAGGAAGTGATCCATCAGAAGACGGGGATGTAGAATACACAGGCCAAGCCTTCCCTATTAACCACCACTCTAAACTATTACCTTTAAAAAATGAAATAGTATTTTTAACAAAAGGACCTGATCCTTCTGTTGACGAAGGTTCTTCTGCAAGTAGAGTCTACTACACTACCCCTTATTCTATTTGGAACCATCCTCATCATAACGCTATCCCAGCTAAATCTTGGACAAGCAGTGATGTAAACATAGGTGACGGAATAGATATAGACGATAAAATAGCACCTCTTCAACCTTTTCCTGGAGATATGATACTAGAAGGAAGACTAGGACATTCAATCAGGTTTACAGGAGGTCTATCAGATAAATCCCCTTTTATAGAAGAGAGTAATAAAAATAAACCTTTAATCATATTAAGAAATGGTCAAAAAGAAACAGAAAATGGATTTGAGCATATAGTTGAAGATATTAACGAAGATAGTACTTCTATATACCTGACATCAGATCATTCTATACCTCTTACTTTATCTAATGATAAAAGAGATTCTTATGACGATAAACCAGATACTCCTGAGTCATATCAAGGAGCACAGCTTTTATTTAATAGTAATAGGTTAATTTTAAACTCTAAAGAAAGTGACATCCTATTATCTAGTCCAAAATCTATAGGACTAAACTCAAACACAGTAAATATAGATGGAAAAGACTATATGTGTATAGATGCTGATAAAATATACTTAGGGGTAAGAGCAAGAACAAATAGCGGTGCTAATAAACAACCTGCAGTATTAGGACATAGAATGGAAGCATTTATGCAAGATGTGCTGGATCAGCTTATATCTATGGCAAATGCAATGGCAGCAGCAAAAGTTACTGGACATAGTGCTATTCCTACCTTAAACTTAAAAGGTAATTCCGCAAAAATTATTCTCAAACAGTTAAAAAGACAGCTTAATCCAAAAGGAGGTAGTAATTTAAAATCCAAAAAATTATTTATTGAATAATGCCGTGTACTATACCTCCATCTAATCTAGCGCTCTTTGTAGCGAAATATCTTGCAAGACTAGAAGCTTATATTATAGCTAAAGTTTATGAAGAAGTGAATAAGATTATCGAACAGATAATGGGGCAACAGTGCCCACCGGTAGAGGAATTAAAAAAACTACTTGCTATTAGAGACAACTTACTTAATATGATAAACGGGTTGGAAAAGAAAATTGAACCGGTTAATAAATTCGCCGATGTTTTAGAGCCTCCCATACAAGCAGCAAAAGCTACAGTGCTTATACTAGAACAGATACCTATGCCAACTACTATAGGACCTCCACCTACTGGAGGACCCTCAGATATAGGTGGTATAATTTTCTCTATTACTGTTGGGGCTCAAAACAGATTTGCTCAATTACTTAACATAGCGTGTAAAATAGTTGAACTCTTAATGGACGACGTACAAGCCATTAGATCTCTTACTTCTATAAGTATAGAAGGACTAACACCGGTGAAAGAAAAGCTACAAAGTATTGACTTAAAATTATTTGAGTGTGTAGAAGCACTCCCGGATAATCAAAAAGCAGAGGTACTAGCAGCTATAGAAAACTTACCATCTAATTCTGGCTTAGGCTCAGGTAATACAGATGGAAAAGGTAAATATTTTTATAAAGATTACGCAATAACAATCCAAGAAGATAAAAACTCTCCTGGATTTGCAAAAAAGAGGTTCGCTCAAGTAGAAAATGATAGAGGAGTTGTAGTAATGAGAGGACCTTCTTCATTTAGTTCATCAACAAGAGTGTTGATAGACGAAATAAAATTTAGAATTAACAATCAACTTCCATAACTTAACTATTTATTAATATGAAACTAAATCAATTACGTAAAATTATACGCGAAGAGGTTAGATCTGCTGTTAAGGAAGAGTTACAGGACATCCTTAACGAAGCAGTAAAAAATGCTAGTACACCAACTGTTCAAAAAGTAGCTGAACATAAACAGGTAAATAGCACAGTACCAACACCATCTCCTACCAACCCAGTGGCTGGGAATAAAAGTATAAACGAGATGTTAAAACAAACTGCTGATGGTATGACTAACGAAGACTTTAAAACAGTCTTTAACGGGACATCAGATATGGTACAAGGTATGCCAAATATGGCTACTAGTATGGCAAGTCAAATGGGAATGAGCAACACTCAACCAGGAATGGATATATCCCAGTTAGACTTTGTTAAAAAAGCAGGGCAAGTATTTAAAGCCTCTAATGAAAAAGATAAACAAAGAGCAGGTATAGTATAATATGGCATTCGAAGCGAAGAAAATAAATCCATTAGATTTACAACCTAGAAAGGCTGTAGGCGTAGCTATACCTTTTTCAGGTAAGGCTGTATTTAATTCTACGTACGAAACTAAAGAAGCTATTAAATCTAATTTAATAAACTATATCTTGACAGGTAAAGGCGAGAGATTCCATAACCCTGGTTTTGGTTCTGGTATCCGAAATTTGCTCTTTCAAAATATAAATCGAGAAAATTTAACTGATTTAGAATTTCTAGTAAGAGACGCTTTACAAACTTATTTTCCTAATTTAGAAATATTAAATTTAAATCTAATAGGAAAACCTGATTCAAACTTAATTAGCTTTACTCTAAATTTTAGAATAGTTGATACTCAAGTTGAAGATGAGATAACAATAAATTTTGAACAATAATGGCTCAAGATATTAATATACAATACACAGATAAAAACTTCTCTAACCTTAGAGGGCAGTTGATAGAGTTAGCTAAGAATTATTTTCCTGATTCATATAATGACTTTTCCCCTACCTCTCCAGGTATGATGTTTATTGAAATGTCTGCATATGTTGGAGATATGCTTTCATTCTACCAAGATAGTCAACTACAAGAAACATTTTTACAGTACGCCCAAGATCCAGGTAATTTATACGCTATGGCCTACATGATGGGGTATAAACCAAAACTCACCACAGCATCTACCGTTAATGTAGAGATTAAACAGAGAGTAGCTGCATCAGGGTCTAATTACTTACCTGATTTTGATCAAGCAATAGTAATAAACGAAAACGGAACACTATCAGCAGGAACACAAAAATTTATCATACAGGAAAGAATTGATTTTGCATTTTCTAGTTCTTATGACCCTACCGAAACTGTAATTTATAGTGTTGATTCTAACGGTAACCCAACAGAGTACGAATTAACAAAAAACACAGTAGCACAATCAGGAGAGATAGTATCTGAAAACTTCACTGTAGGTAATGCTTCTAAATTTTTAACTTTAGCAATAGACGATAGTCAAATCATAGGAGTTTTAGATATAACCGATAGCGACGGAAATACATGGACAGAGGTACCGTTTTTAGGTCAAGACACTGTATTTACAGAAGCTCTAAATACCGGTGATAATGCAAACGAAGTGCCATACCTACTAACCGCTACTAAAACAGCTAATAGGTTTGTTACTAGGTTTAACTCTAATGGTCAACTACAAATACAATTCGGCTCTGGGATGTCAACATCAAACGATGATACATTCCTACCTAATCCAACTAATGCAGGTTCAGGAACTAATCAAGGAGTAAGAAGAACAGATTATGCATACGATCCCTCTAACTTTTTATTTAGCTCAGCATATGGTAATTCACCATCTAATACAACACTGACTGTAAGGTACTTAAGAGGTGGTGGCATAGAGTCTAACATTGGTTCTAATACACTAGTAGGGCAACAATCTATAATTACATCTGCTACAGATACTACGTACTTAAACACGTTAAGTTTTAACAACCCTGAACCAGCAGTAGGAGGTAAAGATGGAGATACTGTTGAAGAAATAAGACAGAACTCTCTAAGATCTTTTAACGAACAGGGAAGAATAGTAACAAAACAGGATTATGCTTTTAGAGCTATGACTCTTCCTACAACCTTAGGTTCTATAGCTAAAGCATTTGTAACTACAGATGCAGATATACCTTCTAGTGATACTAACGTTTATAACCCTTTAGGAGTTTGTTTATATGTTTTAGCATATGACAATAATAAGAAATTAGTTCAAGCTAAAGCACAATTGAAAAATAACTTAAAAAAGTATATAGGACAGTTTAAATCTTTAACAGATGGCTGTACAATAAAAGATGCTTTTGTTATTAATATTGGAGTTAAGTTTGAGATAGTAGCTCTACCTAATTATAATTCAAGAGAAGTTATACTTAAATGCACAGAAGCATTAAAAGAACATTTTAATATAGACAGATGGGCTATTAATCAACCTATTAATCTTTCTACAATCTATACCTTATTAGATAGGGTAAAAGGAGTTCAAACAGTACAGGATATTAGAATAGAAAGTAAAGTAGGAGGTAATTATAGTACTTTTGATTACGATATTGAAGGAGCAACCAAAAGTAATATAGTATATCCTTCTTTAGATCCAATGATATTTGAAATAAAATACCCTAATAACGATATAAAAGGGAGAGTAACAACATTATAATATGCCAGTAATAAAAATATTTCCGATAGAAGATACTTTTCTCTCAACAGAAAAACCTTTAGCTAATCACGGTAAAGATGAAATGTTGGAAGTTGGAGGGTACAAAAAAGGCGACGGCGGGGAAACTTTACGTTCTCTTATAAAATTTGATAAAACTGAAGTTGAAGCAGCTTTTAACGCTCTATCAGTATCTGCTGATGCTAGAACGGTAAATTTAAAAGCAGGTTTAGCGTATGCTAATGAACTTCCTCATTCATTTAAAATCTTTATGCACCCTCTATCTCAATCATGGGACCCAGGAACAGGTAAATTTGGAGATACCCCTAATAATACTTCTGGGTGCAGTTGGCAATACACTAAAGCTGGTTCAACCACTCAATGGGTTACTTCTAGCTTTGCAACAGGAGTCACAGCATCTTATGAAGACGAAATTAAAGGAGGCGGTACCTGGTATACAGCTTCTGTATCTCAAAGCTTTAACCAGGCTTCAGACTTAGATTTAGATATAGTATGTACTGAATTTTTTAATACCGATTATACTAATGATGTTTACGGAAATAACGGATTTATTTTGAAACTAGAAGACCAGTATGAATTCAATGCTTCTTCTTCTATAAGACTTAAATACTTTAGTAGTGACACTAATACTATATATCCTCCACATTTAGAAATTAGAACAACTGCTTCCCCTACATACACAGGAAGTCTACCAGAAATAACAGATTCTGAATTTATATTATCGGTAAGAAATAATAAAGGAGAATATAGCACCGCTAATAATTACAATTTTACAGGAGATAAACAAAGATTTAGATTACATTGTAGACCTAAATACCCCACAAGAACCTTTACAACTTCCTCTGCTTACTTAAGTAATTATGTACTCCCTACTGGTTCATATTGGGGATTAAAAGATGAAAACACAGAAGAGATGTATATTGACTTTAGTGCAGGAACATATATAGCTCACGATAATACTAGTATGTATTTTGACATGTTTATGGATGGCTTACAACCAGAAAGATATTATAGAATTTTAGTAAAAACTGAGGTAGATGGATCAACATTAGTTATTGATTCTAACGAAGTATTCAAAGTAGTACGTAATGGCTAAAAAAGTAGAAATAAAAAAGACTGTATTTGACCGAAGAGGTTATAAGGGAGTCATAGATAATAAGTTTAAGTTTTTCAAAGAACTTGAACCTATTGTTGACCCCGATACTGTCGAAGAGCTTTTTAGATTATACGATAAACTTTACGCACTAATTCCTATAGAAGGAGAAGATAACTCACATCAGTACCTTGTTGAAAGAAGTAGTGAGTTATACCAAATTGATACTCAATTAGAAAGCATACAACCTTTGTTAGATGAAGTAGCTTCTTTGAGAAATCAACTGTTAGAGAATAACAGACGTATACTAGAATTAGAAACTCAACTAGCAGGCGGCGGAGAATTAGACTTCGCATCAGCAGAACAAATGCAACTCTTAAAAACTCAATTAGAAACCGCTAACGCCACTATAGCTACTTTAGAACAAGCTAATACTATAGCAAATAAAGCAACAGAAGAAGCTGCCAAAGCTTCTGCCAAAGCAGCAGAAGAAGCTAAAAAAGCAGCACAACAACAAGCAGCTCAAGCCGCTGTAACTTCTGGAGCAGCATTTGAGCAAGGAGCTAATGAAATAGTTGATTTAATGAGAAATAAAACTAGGAGTAATCTTTCATGGGCTAAGAGATTCTTAGAAAAACCTAGTAACTATTACCGACAGATAGACCGTAGAAGAGGTAGAAATAGAAACTACAGAGGGTACGGTAATCACTCTTGGTTCCGTCAATCTGATGCTGGAAGATTCTGGTGGTTATTCACAGATGAAGAAACCGCAGAAGCTAGAGAATACTACTCAAACAGAAGAAGAAGAGGTTTTAGATTTCGTCAACCTAGAGACTTTACTTACTTTATACCTAATTCTAAAAATCAAGCAGGAGATATGACTTTAGATTACTTGGTAGACGAATTAAAACAAGCAGGGTATAAAGCACAAGAAATGAAATTAGCATTTGAAAAAATATCTAATTTTAAAAATAATGTAAGAACAAGAATCATCACTTATAAGGATAAAGATAGAGAAGATGAACTTGGTTATACTTTTATAGATTAAAAAATGGCTAGAGTAAAATATACATTACTAGATAGAGAATATAATTCTATACCCGAAAACGAAACCTATGCGTCGTCGGATGTTAATCTTATTGACAGTTATCAAATTAATAAGAACTACAACCCAGATCTTAATTATATCGAGACTCACTTTTATTCTCTAACCAACGAAAAGATATTCTCAGTTTACGACTACAATATATCTACAGATGTTGGAACAGATAGTGAAGGGAATATTACTAATTTAAATTTACAGCCTGAAGAGATTTCCGCAGAAAACGGCTTTACAGGTGTCGATCATAAAATTGTATTCCATTTCTTAAATGATTTATATTCAATAGGAAGTGGAAAACAGGAATTTTTTATTAACAGCATATCACAAGACCGTACTGAAGTGTTACTTTACACTGAAGATCTTGATGCAAACAGATTAATAAATTTTACAGAAAAACTAAAAGAGCAATTTAATTCATCTAATTATTTTGAAGAATTTTGGTTAAATTTAGGAGACAATGATTTATTTATTGTAACTAATATAGACGTATATGAGCTAGATGATAAGTACACTGTAGCTTTAAAACTATACGAACCTCTCCCTAAAAAGTTCAATAATAAACAAGGAGCTCAATTAGTAGAGAAAGTAAGTGATTCCTGTGTTGTAGAGATTCAGGTAGAAGTAGAAGAAGATCCTGAGGTTTTTCCTACCCTAAAAGGTGCTAATTTTAATATTGAATTAGATTCTAATGGAGCTACACCAACAGAGTACTTTAATTACGATGAATTATTTAGTTACTCTACCCTTAATTCTAATAGAGAGATATTTTCTTACCTGAGTGAAAAAAGCGTTAATATAAACATAGATTACTCAGAATATACAAACTTTATAAACTTCTCTTCTGCTAGTGAAAGATTAAGGAACTTTAGATATAAACTTCAACTCCTTCAATCTTACGAAGGTAGTAAACTAGCTATCGATAATGCTACAGATACCCAAGCACTATCAAGTAGAGATAGGTATGATACGTTAATAAAAGGGATCCTAGATAACTTTGACCATTACGAAAAGCATCTATATTATGAAAGTGGTTCCTATACATGGCCGAAATCTACAACAGCTAAACCACATACTAATCTACACACAACCTCATCAGAAGCTATAAACTGGTATAACAATCAATTAACTAGTGCCTCTAACTACGATACCTCTAATTACGGAGTATTAACAAACACACTACCTTCTTATATATCAGAAGATACTAAGAATAATCCTGCCTTACTTTTTGTAAGTATGATTGGACAACATTTTGACAACCTTTGGATTTATACAAAAGCTATCACAGATAAGTACGATGCTGACAACAGACTAGATACAGGTATATCGAAAGATTTAGTTAGAGATACATTAAAAAGTTTTGGCACAAAATTATATAACTCAGTAGAAGGTTCTAATGATCTATTTAAGTATCTTATAGCAGACACATACGATAGCGGTAGTAGTGAAGAAAGGATTAACACTTTTTTAAAAGTACCTAATATTCCTTCAGATTCTCAACCTATATCTAGACAAGATTATGAAGGGGAAGTTTATAAGAGGATATATCATAACCTTCCTTTCCTACTAAAAAGTAAAGGAACTGAAAGAGGTTTAAGAGCATTAATAAACTGTTTTGGTATACCCTCAGACTTCCTTAAGATTAAACAATACGGAGGTGATAGTTTAGAGTCTTCTAAGTTCTTCGGGTTTGATAAACCTAATACTTCTTCTGAGAATAAGGTAAAATATGAAACTAGAGCAAGCGGTTCAGTAGGAAAGGTATTAACAAAAGATAAATCTATACAAAAAGAAGAAAACGAAATCACAAGAGATATTCATAGGTTAGAAGTAGGTTTTTCACCCGCTGATAGTATAAATGAATATATATTATCGCAAGTACCTTCTGATTTTTCCGTTGATGATTATATAGGTGACCCTAGACAAGCATATCAACCAGCTTATAAAGACTTAGATAAAAGAGCTAACACTATACTACAAGGACTTAATCGCTTTGAGCTTAACGATTTTGTACGTTTATTAAAGTTTTACGATAATGTAGTATTTAAAATGATAAAAGATTTTGTACCTGCAAAAGCAACACTAGATACAGGTATAATTATCAAACCTCATTTGTTAGATAGATCAAAAGCTAAAACTCCTAAAATGTCAGGTACACGTCCTGAATTTGAAGCAGAAATAGATACTGCTTTTATAACAGGATCTGCAGGAGGAGCTTATCAAACAGCTAAACCTCTAGTAAAATTTGAAAAAGACCTAGAACACCCTTGGCCTCAATCATTAGGAGGAGTAAGTGATTTTCAATTTAAACCTGATTTTTCAAACCCTACAGCTGCCAACCCGGGTGAGATAGTAGTACATGGTACTAAGTTCTACCACCCAGACGGTACTTTATATACATTCCCTGACTACTATAGAACAGTTTATACGCCATACGAAGGAAATGTAAGTACTGATATGGATTTCTATATAATGTTTACTTCTGAATCAGTTGCGGATAGATTTAGCTTTAACGACGGACAAGGCGGCTCAGACAATTTAAATTTTGCTCACCCTCATTTAGTACCTATAGACTATAGTCCACATGGACAAAATAGCTGGGTAGCTAGAGATAATTTAGGTAGTATTTCATCTTCCTTTACACCATTAGCTACAGATGTGATAATAGCAGGATTTACCTTATCAGCTGATACAGACGATTTAAGTCGCTTTACCAACTATACTAAACCTCTAGATAAAATAGTACCTGGAATAAAGTCTACTCTTTACAAAGAAGATATAAGAACTTTAACCGGATCAGTAGTAAAATGGGTAGATGACGATTCTCCAAAGATTAACGGAGAATTAGGCGGTTCAGAAATAGAAGTAACAGATGGAGAATTAAATAAATTAAACTCATTTAAACAAGTTAATGTCCCAGCTCTTAATTTTGATATAGTGCCGTTAGAAGAGAGTAGTAACGTAACATACACTTCTTTTCAACTTGACCCTACACCAAATAACGATGCTACAGCTTCATGTGCTACAAATAACAGTAGAAATACCTACTACCACAGTGGCACAGGAACTTACCCTTTGACAGTTGGTGATTTTGTATTTTTAGATATTAGCGGTAATACTACTTTCAATATTAGCTCTGCGGATAAATGGTTTAAAACAGATAACGGCTACTCTATACTTCTTGGAGGAACAGGAGGTTCAGGTGCCGACATAGGTAAGGTATTACAGGTAGAAAATTGTTCTCAATTTGATTCAACACCACCTACAGGCTACACAGCAACATGGATGACGGATACTATCAATGCCGCTAATAAAGCAACAGTACCTTTTCAAATATATAACGGCGAATTAAACTCTACATATGAAGCATCAGCTTCGTTAGCATCAACACCAGGTACTATAGTAACAGCAACCGGTACCATAACTAATGCAGCAACTCAATCCGCTACGTTAAACACATCAGGACTAGGAGACGGAGTAGACGTACTTTTAGATGTTAGATTAGTAGACCCTAGTGGTAACCAAGGAGCATACGCAAGTGCACCATCTCATCCCTCAGCTGGATTAACCGCAAGTTTAAAAGATACCACAGTTCCATCTGCAGATAGTGTAAAGTTTTATAATAGTGCAAACTACTCTATAGAGGCTACAACCACTAATACAGCTAACTTCTATATACGTGTAGCAAACATACCTAATAATGAAAAAGGGACAGCATATCTAACTCTATCCTCTAGTGGCGGCGGGACGAACTATACACTTTCAACTGCATACAATAATACGGTTTCTTATTCACCAAATATAGATTATATAGTTAGTAGCTATGTTCACTCACTTCCAAATGGTACTATAACTGCTACTGTATCATTTCAAGATGAAGCTGGTAATTCAAGTACTTCAAATTTAACTGATACTATAGTAATGAACGTTCAAGTTGGATACATTTTTGGAGCATCTTCTGTTAGTAGGAGTAGCCAAACTAAATCGTATACAATCACTGCTACACCATCAACCCTATCTTGGAATTTAACTGAAAACCAATCATGGAGCTCAGTATCAACTACAACTCGTACCGGTACAGGTTTAGGTAGTACAAGTGTCTATTTTAGCTATAATAGTAGTAGTTCAACTAGATATACAACACTCACCTTAAGGACAGGAACGAGTATAGGAAACGGAACTATTTTAAGACAGTTAACAGTAGCACAGTCAGGAACAACCTCATCAGGGGGTACCGGTGGATGTGTTGCCCCTGACGTTAACATCCGTATGGGTGACGGAACTGAGAAAAAAGCATCTGAGATAAAAGTAGGAGATGAAGTACAAACTAGAGATGAAAAAACCTTAGAGGTTGTTAATGCTTTAGTTAAAGAAGTAAAGTGGTTCTTAAGTGATAGAATCAAGGTTTATGTTGGGGATAAAGAAATTGTAGTTTCCCCTAAACATAGATTTTATGTAGACGATGTTAACGACTATGTAGATGCGGATGAATTAAAGCAAGGAAACAAACTATCTAAATTAGAGTTTAAAAAGTTTGAAGAATACGAAGCAGGTGAAGTTATTCAAATCTCAGTTGAAAAAGCTAGTACATATATTTCTAACGGAATTTTATCTCACAATGCTAAGTCAAGAACTGAAATTACAGACGTTTTTCAATAATAATTAAAGTGAAAGTATTTATAATAAAATAGAATTATGCCAAGTCAAGGAGTATTTGCAAATATAAGTCCAGATAGCGGATCTATTAGAGTTTTATACAAAACTATAAATGGACAAGATTATATTAAAGCTCTAACAGTATCTAACAAAGATGAAAATGGAGACGATATTGCTTTGTCTCTTAATGAACTTCAAACTATAAATATTCCTCTAACAGGTTCCGGCGGCGCAGTTGCTTTAGACGCTATTTCTATTAACGAAAAAAGCGGTTACTTTTTTATAGACGTTCAAGATAAAGTAGTAAACACTATATCAGGAAGTTTAAATGCTAATGTAGCTCTTACTCCTTACCTAACAGAAACATTTTTCTATAATAATTATAACGCTTTAATATCGAATGCTGAATTATCCAAAACAAGTAACATAAGGTTTGATGTAGATAGAACTGGTGGAAATGTAAAACCGAAAAATTTTAATGCTATAGCTGGTTTTGGAGAGATGATATTTAGTATGAATTATGAAGATATAGATGGTAACCTAATACCTTTTGTTCAAGAAAGTGATTACAACACTACTACTCAAAACACTAAAGGAGCATTAACGTCTTCTGTAGAGTCTTTTATAAATAACAGAGATTTGTACCTAAGAGTTTTAGAACCAGACCTAGAAGAAGCATTATCGTTTCCACAAGTATCTTTATTGGACGTTCAATTAACAAAAGATAATACCACTATAACAAATGTTCTATATAATCTACAAGCAGAATCCACTTTAAAAATACAAGTAGATGATAACGAGAATTTTACTAATGCAAACGGACATCGAACTACTCAAGTTATTGCAAGACAGGTATTTGATGCTGGAGAATTAAACTACGAATATACACCCTTTACAGAGTATATAGCTTCTGGTAGTTTTAATAGTGGAGAAATTTTTGTAAGAGTAAAGCAAGAAACAGTTATTACCGGTTTTAACTCAACAGTTCCTAAAAGAACTATAAACATAAGACCTTTTCTATCTAGTGATACTAACAGCAGTGTTGATTTTTTAAGAGTTACTCAATACTTCACAGATCAAATACCATATGCTCTACCTGCCCCAGTGCAGGATTCAAACTACTCTGATACAGGGTTAATAAACTCTAGATATAATGGAACAAAAACAACATCTGCAGACTACGGAGGTATAGATCCTGCTATTAGTGCAACAACATTCGATGCAAAAGAGTATAGGAAAGATGAAAATACTGATTTTATATGTTCTCAATCATTAGCAGAACGTGGTGAATTAGAAAAATACTTATTTGTTGGATCTGGTGATTTACCCGTATTAAAAAGTACCTCAGTAGGGACTATTACGGGCGCTTCAACAATGACAACTTCGATAGGTTCAGGTCAAAATGTTATCACCTCAACTACAGATACTTCTTTTATAGTTAGAGGTCTTCCTGATATTTTGAATACTCTTCAAGTAGGAGAGCTAATTACACTTAGTAGCGGGAGTAATACAGAAACAGTACAAATCACAGCTATACTTCCTACCATTAATTCAATATCTAATTTATTTCAGTTAAGCTCTAAAGAGCTCCAAGTATCTAGAGGAGCATTAGGTACTACACCACAAGCCTCATTTGCGGAAGGAACTATTGTAGCACGGTTTAACGGAACTAGGTTATTTAAATTTGATAAAAGTAGAACTATATCTGTTAATGATAAACTGCTATGGGTAAAGGAAAATAGAACAGTAATAACCACAGATGATAAAGGATTTGTAATTTCCACGCTCACCTGCAATGTATAATTATAATAAAAGTCTAAAACAATATATTTATATAATATAAAACAAAGTTAGAAAAATGGGATACTTAAATAACTCAGTCGTAACAGTCGACGCAATCTTAACCAAAAAAGGTAGAGAGCTATTAGCTAGAGGAGATGGCTCTTTCCGAATCACTCAGTTTGCTTTAGCCGATGACGAGATCGATTATACTCTGTATAATACATCACACCCATCCGGTTCTGCATACTATGGAGAAGCAATCGAAAACATGCCATTACTAGAAGCATTTCCAGATGAAACTCAAGTAATGAAATATAAATTAGCAACACTTCCTAGAGGTACTGCAAAACTACCTATTATAGAAGCAGGGTATGCATCAATAACTTTAAAGCAAGGCGCTTCTTTAACTATTACTCCTCAAACATTAAACTTTTTAGGAACATCTCAAGCATTTGAATCAAGCGGATACACAGTAACTATTGCAGACGTAAGACTTCTTTCTAACTTTACAGGTGTAGGTATTAATACTGCCGATGCTGAAAGGCTAAATGAAACTACCTCTTTAGGTACAAACGTTTCTAAGACTGTAATTGGTACTTCTATCAACCTAACAGGAACAACAATTAATACATTATATGGAGCCTCTAGTAGCGTTTTAACCAGTACAGTCACTATTATTGGTAGAGATAGTGGAGCTAGAATTACAATTCCTATAACAGTAACTAAAACAAACTAATAAGATATGTCATTTAAACAATTCGACAACGAAGACGTAATAGTAAGTGCAGATTCCATATCATCTACCGTATGGTCAACAGACACTTATGAATTAACTACTTTCGAAACTTCTTCAACACAAGAAGCTGCAAGTAGTGGAGACTATTATTTAAACATATATCAAACAGGTTCTGATGAATCGAACGCATCAGTTCAATTTTCAATTGCATACGCCAACGCTGCCGGAGTAGGGTCATCTCCTTATAACGCTAACGTTGCAGGGAAATCTCCAACCTCTACAATATACGGCCAGTACAGATCACTGGTATTAGGAGATGAAGATTCAGATTTCTTATTTGGAGGAGTTCCTTCAACAAAGGGATTTTATGCAATTTCGATTGATAGAGCAAGATATAAAGAAAAATTATTACCAGGTACTTTTAACTTAGTATTAAATGACGGATCTACTGCACTAGCTTTAACCGACAACAGCGGTCAAACTTCGACAGTTACCTATACCGATGCAGGTAGAGTATATGAAATTATAACTGGATCAAATGGAGTTGCTTTTGATAGTGGTACAGGATTCTCCAGTGCTGGTAGTTATATCGCTTCTTTTGGAAAGTTTTTACCAGATGTAGGTTTAATACTTTTAAATGGTCAAGCATTAGACAACCACCTACCTAACTTAAACTTTTCAACTTCTTCAACTGCTGGAAATGGAGAAAATAATGGAGTTTTATACGAAGCTATAGATACAGGAAATTCATTTAAACTTAACTCTGAAGAAACTATATCTTCAAATTATGTGTTTGTAAGGGTAAGAAACGGAGAGTTTAATTACTCTAACAACCCTTCCAACATAACAGGTTCAGGAGAATTAAGACATAATTCAATGGTTAATAATCCACAGGCTTATATTACTTCTGTTGGGCTATATAATGACAGTAACGACTTATTAGGGGTAGCAAAATTATCTAAACCACTATTAAAAGATTTTACTAAGGAAGCACTAATAAGAATCAAACTTGATTATTAATGAATGGCTGCTTACAAAAAACTAAAAAAAGAAGATTCATACTTAACATCGTATGTAGCTCATAAGACTTTTTCTATAAGTGGGAGTCAACATGATGAATACGGAGTAGAAACTTACGTTGGAATTTCAGGTTCTGGAGAATGGTTAGCTTCTGAGGGGGATAAAAGACTCGGAGGCACAGACTACGAACACTACACAAGATTAGTTTATAATAGCATCCACCATTTATATTATGCAGGGTATAACGATTCAGGTATGCCTACTACCAGCTCTAATGAAATGTCAGGTTCTGCCTACGACAACTACATACAAAGTTCATACACAGCAAACCAACGGAGAGCACAAGATTCTTTTACAGTAATATCTATACCACAGAACCTCTTTGGAGCGTATATAAAACCCGGTAGTGTTAGTTTAGCACCACCAGCATCAGTTTCATCCTCAAACTATATGTTTGACTCAGGTAACCCAACAGATGAATACGTATCAGAAAGTTTTGCAGAAGAAATAGATACACTGTATGGAGGCGCTGAAGAACTACAAGATGATGAATATGTAGAAGATGAAGAAACGTATATCAATGAAACTGAAGAAGAGTTTGTAATTCCAGGATTTGATGATTATAAGACTACTTTAATAGACGATAAAAACGGGAACTTAATTCTTTCTGCATCACAACCTCAAAGAATCGTAGGTAACATAATATATTCACACGGTTTAATCGTAATATCTAACCCAGTAGTAGGAGCATACTTTGCAAACTATTTTTCTGGTAGTTTAACTTGGCAGTCATCTCAACCTATTTATACATATAATTACCATTGCCCTATAAAGGAAAATGAATTTAATTTCTCTCTAAATCCATCTGCCTTATCTGATAAAAGCGGATCTGTAGCAGATAATATAACCGGAAGTTATTTCAATCCTTATTTTACAACAGTGGGATTATATAATGATGCAAATGAGTTAGTAGCAGTTGGTAAAATGGCACAACCTACTCCTATCTCAGACAATAATGAAACAACAGTAGTCGTAAAACTAGATATTTAACCATGGCAATAACATTAAGAGCAAATAAGAACGCTGCTTTAACTTACGAAGAACTGGATCTTAACTTTCATAGTTTCTTCTACTCAGCTTCTATTTCTTCCGATTTAACTCAATTGAGCTTACATTTTACTGGAAGTAATTTACAAGCTGCTAGTGCAGTAAACATTCCTTTGAATCCCTACACCGGTTCTGATCCTCAAGTAGCCGGTAATATAGGTGAATTACAATTTAAATCAGGTAACACTACTTTCGGTGGAGCAGGTGAAGTTCACTACGATAATTCAACAGGAGTAGATGCTTTAGTTATTGGAGCAACAACAGCAGAATCAGGAGATAAGCTTAGAGTAGAAGGTGGGAGATTAGTTGTTAAAGATACAAGTTTTCACTTAGCTAGTGGTGCAGTTTCCTCTTCTTTTTCAATGGGAGGAACAACAAAAGATCTTACTATAAGAAATTCTTTCGCAGACGATAACGCAGATATCATTTTTGAAACTAATAATGGAGATGAAGTTATTAGATTAAAAGGAGATGGTACTGTAACACATAAAGGGTCTAACGCAGCTTTAGGAGATTTTGTAATTAGCGGTAGCGTAATATTTGGTAAAACTCACGAAGATTTATATAGATCAAAACTCTTTACATGGGACTCAGGTAATAGCAGAATCCATAATTCAGCCGGCTCTAATGATTTATTAGACGGTAATGAAAGAGGAGTTATAGTAGAAGGTCCTCAAACAGGACATGTAGTTGTAGGAATACAATCATCTACAGGTAAAGAGGCTTTTTCTGTTATATCTGGGCCTCCAACATCAAGTCAGGAACCTACTCATAATAAGTTAGTAGCGAGTTTTAGAGCAGACGGACGAGTAGGATTAGGTACATCTGAACCAGCAACTGGGTACACATTAGGTGTAGTTGGTTCTATATCTGGATCAGGAGGATTAAACATTGCAGGAAACACAGTTGTAACAGGATCAATAACTACTAACGCTACCCTAAATGTTACCGGCGCATCAACTCTTTCAGGTACAGTTACAATGGGTTCTGTTGCAGATGCAGCGTCCTCTAGTAACTATAACTTCTTAGTTAGAGAAACAAACGGTAATATAACAAAACAAGTTAATGCAGCACCAATACCCACAGGAGGTATTATTATGTGGTCAGGCACTATAGCAAATATCCCATCAGGTTGGGAACTATGTGACGGTGAAAACGGCACACCAGATTTAAGAAATAAATTTATAGTCGGTGCTCACTCAGACTTAAGCGGTATTGCTAAATCTAGTGTGGAAGGTTCTTCTACCTTTAATCAGACAGGTGGCGATGTAAATCATAATCATGGTAGTTCTACCGGTAATACATCATTATCTACTAACCAAATCCCAGCTCACCAACATACTTATAAAGATTCTTACTATATAGAATATAATAACCCAGGTCAAGGAGCAGGAGGAACAATAGGTGGGGCTGATTATGTTTCTACCAAATATAAAGGTAGTGGCGATAGTGATGGAGATAATGATTGGGTATACTGGAGAAACGGTACAACTAATGCAAATACAACATCCAATGCATCTCACAACCACAGCATTACCAGTAATAACCACTTACCACCATATTTTGCTCTAGCTTATATTATGTATACGGGCTAATAAGCGAATTGGAGCGTATTTATAATAAAGGACAGATAGAATGGGTTTAACTTTTAGAGACGAGAAAGGTGCTCCTCTAACTCACGAGGAATTAGATGCTAATTTTAGGTCGTTTTTCTTTACAGCTTCGTTTAGTGATAATAATTTAACACTACAAAGAAAAGACGGTACTAGTATTAATGTACCTGTAGGTGGACAAGCATTTGCCGATTTTCAAGCAAATGGTGGATCTATTGGAGACGTTTTTATAGCAGATAGCCAAATTACCGGTAGTAGAATGATTATCGACCTATTTAATGGTCAATTCTACGACAAGACTAAAGCCATGAACTCAGATGGAGGCGGGCTTTCTTCTGATGAATGGTATATCGATTTCGATCCTAGTGTAACTGCACCTTATTATGTACACTTTGGTTCTAACTTTGCCATATCATCAAGTGGGTTATTACATGCCTCAGGTGCAAGAATAGAAGGGGATATAACTGCATCATCCGGACTTATTGGTGGTTTCAGTATTACTCCACATTCTATTCACGGCCCTACCTTTTTAGGTACTCCTACATTTTATATCTCAGGCGCAGCAGAACTAGACGATCACTTTATTTCAGCTTCTAACTTTAGTTTAAAAGGAAGTGGTGACATTACAGGTTCAGCAGTAAGATTTACTGGGGGTAGTATTGCTGGTTGGACTATTAGTAGTACTAAATTACAAAAAGGAGATAATATAATATTAGATGCTGCCAACGAAAGTATATCTATTAACAGTTCTACATTTGGTAATCAAGGAATACAGTTAGAATATAACGAAGGTACTCCGAGATTTTATGTAGGTGATGGAGATAGTAGCTTTGTAGAATTTGACGGTAGTGATGTATCGGTTGCTACCAAACTTTTAGAAATATCTGCTTCTAATATAGAAATATCTTCAACGGAGGCTTCTATGTCACTTGGCGGAGGTAGTATAAAACTACTAGGCGCTTCTTCTGCTATAGAAGTAGGCACAGCTAATAAGATTAAAATATCAGGAAGTGCAACAGATGCAATGATAATTGCAGGAGCAAAAACAGGATTTGCAACTAACGATGCTGGTATTATTCTTGGGATGGATGCTACCGTTCCAACACTAGATCTAACTAAGGATGCTAATAACTACGTTAGGTTCGATACAACCAGTGGTGTTGATATTAAGACAGATACTTTTAAGTTAGACACGACTTATTTCGATATCGATACATCAACTCAAAGACTTAATATATTTGATACTGCTTCAGCAGAAATAATCAGATTAGGAGAAATATCTGATGATGCTTCTGATTTATTTGGTTTAAAGATATTTGACGGTTCAGGAACAGGTAATAGTAACACTATTGCAATGTTTGGCCAACAGGGTAATAAAGTTGGAGGATGGGAAATAACAGATTCTCAAATAAGATCGATACCTTCTGCAGGTTTCGGAGAACAATACGGAGAAGATGAAGTAGGTTTAATAATACATTCATCAGGGAGATTACAAACTTCTAACTTCGCTACCAATCTTAAAGGTTGGAGAATTGACACCTTAGGAAACGGATCAGCTGAATTTGAAAATATGAGAATACGTGGTACTTTAAAGACCACTGTATTTGAAAAAGAAACAGTAAACGTAGTTGGTGGTCAATTGATGGTTACTAACGCTTCAACTATAGAAGCATTAAGAGACGCTAATGGAAATATTATCGCTGGTTCATCTTCTTATGCAGCAAACGCTGTTACTCTATCGTTAGCAAACGTATCAGGATTTAAAGAAGGAGAAATACTAAAAGTCAAATCAGTAGATGATGCTGGGTTTAGTGTTGAGTATATGTATGTTTCCGGAACTAAAAGATACTCAGAAGATGAAAATCTATCATACAATACCGGTTCAATTGACCCAGATGGACTAGCAGGTGAAATATATGTAGAAAGAGGATTTGGAGGAACACCAGCAGTTTCTTCTTCTATTTCTACTTTATCCCAAGCTATATCAACAGTAACATCAACAACAATACACGTAACAAGTGCAAATGGATTTACTGTTCAAGATATTATCAAAATTGATGATGAGAGGTTAAAAATCACTGCAATTAATAGTAATGTACTGACCGTTATAAGAGGTTATCACGATACTGCACCTAACTCACATACTGTAGGAGATGATGTATACCTTATAGATACTGATTTAGAATTTTTATCAGGGTTAGTATCAACTGCTAAACCATATAATGAAGGACAGGTAGTATTATCGACAGGAGTTTTTGATCCTGATAAAGATATATCCTCAGGGTATATATTGATGAATGCTAATCCTAGAGACGTTTCTACCCCTTATATGGACATAGTAGAAAGAACCGGATCAGGAGTTTACGACCTACAGTTAAGATCTAGATTAGGAGATTTATCAGGATTATCATCAGGATATTTGTACGGAAATAATGAACCAGGATTTGGTTTATATACTGAAAATGGATTTTTTAAAGGGGCTATTACTGCCGATACAGGTTCTATTGCAGGTATACTTCATGTAGCAACTACAGCAGGAGGATTAGAAACAGGTCAAAAAATATCTATAGGTAGAAAAGTATCAGGCACAACAGGAGCTTTCAACGACGGTATATTTGTAAATAATAATAACTACTGGTATACAGACGGTGCTTGGAAAGTAGGAGGATCAGATAACTTTATATCTCTAGATAATTTTACAGACGGAAACTTAGTTATTAGAACAGAAACGTTTACGTTAGATACTCCTACGTTTATGATTTCTAGTTCACTTAACAGTGGTACTTTAACTGCAGGAACTAATGCAAGCAGTATTACCAGCGCATCAGGAGATGGCATCTATATGGACGGTACAGGTAAGTTTAGAGTAGGTACTGCAACATCTGGTAACAACTACATCTACTGGGATGGTGAAAACTTAAATATTAAAGGTGCAATAGATATCACAGGCGGTTCCGGAGTTAATACAACAGAACTAAATGAAGCAACAGCATCAACAGTATCCGCTTCCGAAGCATTTACTTCAGCATCAAATGCAGCACTTTTAAGCGATGTAACAGAAACTACAGACGAAATAGACAGTAGAATATTTACTAACGCTTCAGGTCAAGCAGTTAGGCCACCAACAGCATCTGCTTCAGGATTATATTTAGCTTCTACTAATTTAGGTTATTACGATGATGGAGCTTGGAAGACCTACATGGATAACTCAGGTAATTTCTTCTTAACTGGTTCTAATGATAATAAACTTGCCTGGGATGCAGCAAACGGACAGTTAATCATTAAAGGTTCGATAACCATTACAGGCGGAAATGCAGCAACTACTCAAAATGTTTCCGACAGTGTTGCAACAGCATCAAATGAACTTAACGATACTATAACAGAGAATTCAGCAAGTGGAGCACTAGCACTAAGCGGCTCTACCGCTACACTCCAAGATAGTGTAGATGCTGTAAATAGTTTAGCAGCAGGTAAAACCACTATCTTCCGTCAAGCTACTGAACCAACATCAACCGGTAGGGTAATCGGTGATATGTGGATTAATACTGGCAATCAAAATAGAGTTTATATTTGGATTGGAGGAGATACAGGCTTTGCAACATCTTCTGATGCTACTTACGATCAAGAAGATGCATATACTGATTTAGTGTCTAATACTTCACATTCGATTTCACTAGATACATTTACAGATAGTTCCGGTAAAATTGTAAGACCCCCAGATACTTCCTCAAACGACGCAGCTGGGTTATTTCTAGGTTCAAGCAACTTAGGATTTTATAGCGACGGAGAATGGAAGACTTATATGTCTGATAACGGTAATTTCTACTTAACCGGTAGTGGGGATAATTCATTAGTATGGAATGGAAGTAGTTTAGAAATAACCGGTACAATAAATATTAAAGCCGGTAATGCAGCTACAGTCGATAACGTAGAAACAGCTAGAGCAGCAGCAGTTGCCACTGCAAGTATTTCAGCATCTAATGCCGAACAAACAGGTGTGCGTGCCGCAGAAAGTGCTTCTAATGCCGCTTATACAGCATCTACAGAATATACAGATAATGCATCAGGCTCTATCTCAGCCTCTATCTCAGCTTCAGATTCAGCTTCTGCTGCCCTATCCCGTTCTATATCTCAATCCGACGCAGCTTTCCAAGGAGTATTAGACGGTAAGAATTCTGTATTCCGTCAAGCTACTGAGCCTAGTGATATAGGTAGGATAGCAGGAGATATGTGGATAGAAACAGATAACGGTAACAAAGTTTACATATGGGAGCTCTCCGAAGCTAATAGTTATGAAGGTGAGTTTGTTACTGCATCCGATACTACTTTTGATCAAGAAAGTCTCATCAACGATACTTCACATTCTTTATCTTTAGATACATTTACAAATGCTGACGGTAAAATTGTTAGAACTCCTAGCCCGCAAGGATCAGGTTTACATTTAGGAAGTAGTAATATAGGTTTTTATAAAGATGGGGAATGGAAAACATTTATGGCCGACGGCGGTAACTTCTTCCTTACTGGTAGTGAAACCAATTACCTAAAATGGGATGGTGGTGTTTTAACTATAGCCGGGGCAATAAATATTGTAGGTAATACAGGAAATGCTGCAACACAAGATTTTGCTAACACAGCTGCAACTGGTGCATACGATTCAGCTTCAGCAGATTTAACAGAAGCATCAGAATCTTTATCAGCTTCATCAGACGAAGCACTAAACACAGCAAATACTGCATCAATTGTAGCAGCACAAGCACAACAAGATGCCGATACAGCAATCACAAGATCAGTAGATGCGGATGGAAAAATTAGTTTTCAACCTACTCCTGCTAATAATGGTCAAGGGTTATATCAAACATCAGATCGCTTTGGTTTCTACGACAGCGGAACATGGAAAACTTATATGTCTTCTTCCGGGGACTTCTATCTCTCAGGTGACGGTAATAGCGGACTATCCTGGGATGGCTCAGACTTAAGTATAGACGGAGGTGTAATAGCTAGAACTGGATCTATTGGAGGCATAGATTTAGAAGCAGAAAAATTATACATTGGTGACGGAGATTACAGTAACGCTAATACTAACTTTTTTGTAAGTTCAAGTGGTAAATTCTCTCTTGGAGATAAGTTAGTATGGGATGGTTCAAGCTTGACCATAGAAGGAGATATTACAGTTACAAATGCAAATGATTTTGCTTCTCAAGCAGAGTTAGATAATGTACAAGGTGAATTAGATGGAGTAGTAGCAAAAACATCTTCATTAGCTAACCCAACAGTATACTCTTTCGGACCTATTGCTAATTTAGCAGCACGTTTTGCTGTTGATGCAGTTACTCCACAACAATCAGGTTTGTATTTAGGAAGTAATAACTTAGGGTATTATAGAGCCACTACCGGCAGCAACGGAGTCATAAACGGCGGAGCTTGGATGACTTATATGGATAGTTCAGGTAACTTCTATTTAACAGGCAGTGGAGATGAAGGGCTTCAATGGAATGGTACGAACGGGACTTTAACTATAGGAAATAAAGGAGTTGGTCCTACTGTAACCTATTTGTTTTCTGGTTCTTTAGATAGTAACGTATTTGATTCATCTATTACTACTACAAATACTAGAACTTCACCAATAGTTGGTAATACATTTAACAACAACAATAATAGTCACGATGAAGGTTTTCATACCTTAGCTAAGTTTGATAGATTAGACGGACCTATATTTGAATGGGACGTAGTAGCAGGCCACCAAAATCCTGCAACTTCTTTTGGGGTATATAAAGAAGCCCCAAACAGCTTTAATAGAAGTGAGATGCGTCATAGCATTTACATGCATCATACTGGTACTTTTAGAGTATATGAAAACGGAGTTCAAGTAGCAGATCAATACTATTTAATGGGTACCTCTTCTGCTCAATGGCAAGGCGATTCTGACTTCTCAGAAAATCAGCAATTTAGAATAAGAATTAGATTATTAGCTACAGGAGCAAGGTATACTGTTTATAAAGACGGAGATTATAGTAACCCACTTTTTGTCTATGATTCTGTGGATAACGGAATAACTGATCGATTTGTACGACCTGGTGTAGCTATTTACATGTCTAGTTCAAACACCAACGTTCTTATAGCAGCAATGGCAGCTGGAGCACAGCTAGGAAATACTACAAAAATATCAGGTAATATAATCTCAACAGGTAAAATATTATCAAATAATCATTCTGGAACCTCAGATGGGTCAGCATTCTCTTCTGCAGGTATGGCAATCGATTTAGACGGTAATGCTATATCAGCTAAAGAGTTTAGAATATCTTCTTACGGTGACGCAGTATTTGGAGGTGATCTATCAGCAGCAGGCGGTACCTTCAAAGGTACAATGACTGTTGGTAGCGGTACTAATATATTTGTTGCAGGAGCATCAGGGATACAATTAGGTAATGCCACTTTTGCATCTGCACCATTTAGAGTAACTCCAGCAGGAGTTTTAACAGCCCAATCAGGTACTGTAGGAGGAATTAACCTAGGTAGTACTAAACTTTTCATCGGTACGGGTACTCATAATAATAACAATACTAAATTTTATGTAGATAATACAGGTAAGTTTTCTTTAGGTAAAGCATTATCATGGAACGGCTCTACACTAACTATATCAGGTAGTATTAGTATTGTAGGATATGCAACTGACAGTGAAGCTACTACATTAGCTAGTAATGCTCAATCTAATGCTGAAAGTTTTGCCACAACACAAGCTAATACTGCTTTAACTACCGCACAGACAGAAATATCAGATCTTGCAACCTCTCTTTTAGATTTGCAGAAAAGTTCTACTAATATTGAAATAGTAGGAAGATCTTTAAGGAAGAAAGGTGGAGTTGATAATCTATGGACCGAAGAAGTACGAACTGGTATTTCTTATACAAATGGATGTGAGTTAGTATTTAAAGTAGGTAATATAGCTTCCGGTAGACGTCTAATGATTGGTATAGATTCAAACCCATCTCAAACTGTTACCTATAACAATATTGATTACCTATTCTACATCGACGGTACTGTTGCTGACGTTAGAACTAATGGTACAACTACAAATATCAACGACTTTAGTATATCTAATGGAGATATATTTAATATAGTATATGACGGTACTGCGGTTAAGTGGTACCACAATGGCGTACTGAAACACTCTGCATTAACTACCAACAATCGAACTTTCTTTATGGATTCATCGTTCTATGATGTAACAGATAATCCAATAATTACTTGGTTTGATTTCAAAGCAGCAGGTGTATCAAACGGTTCTACTATAGACGATGGATTTATAGGAGGATGGGAGATAGAATCAGATGCTATATATTCAGGGACTAAAAATACTTCTGGAAATTATAACTCATCTACAGGTATAACATTAGCTGCAACCGGTAGTATACACTCTAAAGAATTCTTTATCAACTCTGCAGGTTCAGCATCATTCCAAGGTATTGTTCAAGCAGCAGGTATTACGGGTTCATTAATTCGTGGTACAAATATGGAAGGCGGTACTATAACCGGTGGTACATTAGTAGGTGGAGCGTTAAGTATACCAGATGAAGACAATGCATTATTCTCAGTAGACGCAGAAGGTATTATGTCAGCATCTGATGCTTATATGGAAGGTAATATTCAAGCAACTTCTGGTCAAATTGGGGATTGGATAATTGACGCAGAAAGTAATGTACTAAGAGATAGCGGTAGTACAATAGTATTTGAACCTAACATACCAGAAATTCAGATGTTTGATAATGGAGAAAAGAAAGTAATTATTTCTCCTTTAGGTGAATTAACATCAACAGAAGGAGCTCCTGTATCTGCGAGTATAGATTCAATTCCAAGTAGCAACTCAGGATTTTCAGGTTGGTCATCTATAACATCAACAGGTTCTAGACAAAGTCATTATAATAGGTACCTTACTGGTCTTTTATCAAATACTTTTTCAACAGTAGGATCTGTGTTAGGACCTAAAGATGGTGATACATTTACTGCTCCTTCCGCTGGTGCATATGAAATAACCTTATCCTCTGTCCCAGGATTCCAAGTTAAAGTAGGGAGTCATACAACACCGACAGGTGATGTGACAACACCTAACTATACTCCTTCTAGTACAGGACAAACACACGGAAATTTTGCACTGCATAGAGCATTTTCTAGAGCAACACTTTATTTATGTGCTTTCAATAGTAGTAATCAAGAAGTAGGTTCTGTAGAATTAGGTACATCTACCGCATACGGCGCAACAAGTGCATATACCTATAAAATAGCATCAGGTACTGTTGGTGGTTCAAGTGACAACGATGATTTATACTTCAAATTCGCACCAATTGGATTTTCTGTAGATGGAAACTCAGCAGTTTCTTTAGTAGACGGTACTACAAAGCTAGCTAAAGATATAACTGAAGAAGATACTTTAAAAGTATGGGACGAAGATAATTCTCTATTCGTAGGAATTAAACCTACTAGAATAGGTACTAGAGAAGTACAAGAATATTGGGAGGTAGAAGCAGGAGGAAATACATTAAAAGTTTCTACCGAACACAATTTCTGGACAGATGGCGGAGGTGTAGTAAAAGTAGAGTCTATCAATCCCGACGAAACTAAAATTTATGTTGACACAGGAGAAGGTATTGAACTTGTTACTGTAACTAAAAGAGAATTAATAAGAGAACCTTTACAAGTTTGTTCTTATAAAGTACCTGAAAAAGTTAACTATATAGCTAATAACATAATTAACCATAACCCGACTTATGGTTTAACATGGGGTAATGCAACAAGATCTTCACAATCTGCTGCCTTAACTCCCCAAGCGCAACAGACCACTAAAACTGTTAACCTTCTTATAAGTGAATCTGGTGCTATACACTTTAGATATAAATGGATACTAAACGCCTCATCCGGTAGAGGTCAAACCACTAGTGCAAACGGTACTGTAACCTACCAATATAAACAACACTCTATTGGATCAAGTCAATCTAATACATTTAGTTCTTTTTCCACGTCCAGTGGAGGATACGATACAGAGATATCAGTAGCAGTTCCAAGTAACTTCGTAGAATTAAAAGCTGGTGGTTTGCAGATTGTTTCTGATTCTGATAAATTTGTAAGAGCTCCAAGATTAACCGGTACCTTAAGTGGGACTGAAACGATTTTTGAAGTAAAAGGAGGAAAACTAAAAGCAGATGCCATCGAGTCATCAGCTAACATTACAGCATTTGTTTCTTCAGATGAAAGGTTAAAAGAAAATATCATAAACTTAGACGGTTCTTTATCTAAAGTTTTAAAGCTTAGAGGTACTCGATTTGATTGGAAGGAAGGAAATGACGTAGTACATCCTTTCGAAGGAAATGATATAGGGTTTATAGCACAAGAAATCAAAGAAGTATTCCCAGAAGTAGTTGGAGAAATGAAAGGAGGGTATTACGGAGTTAAATACGAAAAACTTACCCCTATACTTGTAGAAGCTATAAAAGAATTATCTGCTAAAGTTGCCGATTTAGAGAAAAAGTTAGAATCTAAAAACTAACTACCATGGCATTACAAACATCCGGTACAATGAGTTTAGATGATATCCAAGATGAATTTGGAGGATCAAACCCTATTGCTATAAATGAATATTATAAAGGAGGTACTAATGTCCCAAGTACTTCAACTAATAGCTCAATACCAACAAGCGGGGAAATATCCTTCGATGATTTTTATGGAGGATCTGATACTACTACAAGCCCAACGAGTAGTAGTGGTGGTAACAATGGCGGGGGCAGTAACTGTTTAGCATACGGTACATTAATAGAAATGGCTGATAATACATTTAAACCTATAGAAGACGTTATAGCAGGAGATGAAGTAGTTTCTTATAATATTGAAGGTCTAAGTTTAGAAGAAGAAGCATGGATTGATTGGTATGCTAGGTATAGAGTTTTTGGAGAAAAAACTGTTTCAACTGTTGTTACAAATACTTTAGGTAGAAATGGTGCTTATTATTTGATCAATAATAATTTAAAAATTACTAACGAGCATCCAATGTTAATGAAAAAAGGTGATACTATTACCTGGGAATCTATGAAGCATTTAAGAGTAGGGCATTCTATTTTTAATTCTGATTTAGAGTGGGTTGAAGTTACAAGTATTGAACGTGTTGTAGTAGAATTCCAAACAGGAGATTTAGATGTTGAACAAGTCGATAATTATTTTGCAGGAGGAATTTTAGTTCATAACAATATAGCCCTTAAAGAACCTGATGATAAAGACGACGGCGGCACAAACAATATTCAGTAGTTGTATTTCTTAATTTAATTTCTTATATTTAAAGATTATGGTAACAGTACCAGGATGGACATATAAAAGCAGACTTGTAACTGAAATATCAGACATGCCAGAAGGTACGTATGGATTCATTTATGAGACTACTCATAGACCTAGCGGTAAAAAATACTTAGGAAAGAAAGTATTATTTTTTGAAAGAAATAAAAGACTAGGTAAAAGAGCTTTAGAAGCTTTAAGAGAAGAAAGAAAAGCTAAAGGTATAGGAGGAAGAGTACCTTTAAAACAAAAAGTAATAACAGAATCTGATTGGAAAGATTATTACGGTTCTCATAAAGATATCCTAAAATTAGTCAAAGAAGGTTCTCCAATGGACTTTGAAAGAAAGATTCTACACTATGTTAAGAATAAGAAGCAATTAACATATTTTGAGTGTAAATACCTATTTATAAATGAAGTACTAGAGAACCGTGATAAGTATATCAACGACAATATTCTAGGAAAATTTTATAGAAAAGATTTCATATAATGATACAACTAAAAGAACTTATCGGATATCCATCATTAAAATACCATTTAGATAATGGTCTGACTTTATCCGAGCATGTCTACCGTTATAGCTCTAATGCCTTTATACAATTATTCAAAGAAGCTAGAGAAGCATGGAGAGACGGTAAAATCGAACTAAACGAACAAGATACTTTATTATTAGAAACTACTGATATCGGGGAGTACGGGGACTATAATGGTATGAGAGTACCTTTAGATTTGCCAATGGTATCTCCAAATTATAATCCAATGTTTGAAATCGGTAACTTAATCGATGAGATGATTGAAAATGAAGACACTATCGATGAAGCAGCTACTATAGAAGAAATGATAGACTTTGAAATGATCAAAGAACTAGTAGAATCTATCGGCGGCCAAATGAATATGGATAAGTTTAGAAAAGCAGTATCCTTACAAAACGAAACTTTCGATTACAACGGCTTTGAAATGTTAAAAGCTTCTGTAGATTATATTCCAGAGGCAGAATATAGAGGTAAAAAAGTTCAACTAAATAAACCTAAACGAGGTGGTTCTAAAAAATTCTACGTTTATGTTAAGAACCCTAAAACAGGTAACATAAAGAAAGTATCATTCGGAGATACAGGTCTTTCAGTTAAGTTTAAACAAAAAGGTGCTAGAGCATCCTTTGCTGCTAGACATAAATGTGCACAGAAAAAAGATAAAACAAAAGCTGGTTACTGGTCTTGTAATATCGGTAGATATTGGAAGTCACTAGGTGGGAGTTCTAACTTCTCTGGTTACTGGTAAAAACTTTTAAATTATGGCAGTACCATTTACAGGAGCACTTTCTTTGAGAGGAATAGCTAGAGAGAAGAATTATAATAATTACAATTCTTTAGGCAACCCTGGCTCTAATTTAAGTTTGACAAATATGTCAATTGGTACCCAATTCGGATTGATAAACACTGCCAACTCCGCCTTTACCAGACCAAACGGATCAAGTCCACATCAAATGTCTGAGTTTTATGCTTACGATCACGATAAATCCTCTGCAACAACACCAACAGTCTCTACGACTAGTGCTTCACATAATTCGAGTCTCAATATTTTATCAGTAGGTGGTAATGTATCTAGTACTGGAGGAGCAAGTATAACTTCAAGAGGAGTAGTCATTGCTGCTAATACAACTACACCTACTCTTTCGAATAATTTTGATTCTGGTACTGCATCTGGTACAACCGGTTCTTTTGCTGTTACCTTTAGTACTAATGGTATATTAGTTGGTCCTAATGGTACTGTATACTACTGTAGAGCATATGCAACGAATTCTCAAGGAACTTCTTACGGTAGTACTAGATCAGTTACAATAACAGCAGGAGGGAATGGAGGATTCCAGTAGTTCATATGAAAAGACCTTATACAGAATCGATAACAAAAGAATATACGATTAGAGAATTTTCATCTAATTCATCAGCTTTTGAATTTGTTTGGCATAGAGATAAAGAAGATAGAATTGTTCAAGCTATGCATGATACCGATTGGAAATTTCAACTTGATAATAAGACACCACAGGTATTATCCGAAAATAAACTATTTATACCTAAAGAGACCTATCACCGTTTAATAAAAGGAACAGGAGATCTTAAAGTTAAAATATATAAACAATGAAATTAAGTAACGTAATATTAGAGTTTAAAGTAGATTTTGAAATAAAAGGAATCGGTATAACTTATACTGATTTCGGAAGATTTTACGGAATATACTTATACGATAAACCTGCAACTTCTAATATGCAATGGAAAGAGAAAATTAGATTTCATGATGACGCAGTAGAGTTTATAAAAGATTTAACTGGATTAGAACTTCCTAGAAGTTACGATGTAGACGTTTTAGATCAAATTGTGGATGCACTTATAGAAAAAGGTTATAAAGCAGACCACAATGATGCAATGGATGTAAGTTAAAGATATGAGATTATCACATGTTATATTAGGAGAGATTTTGTATTACGATCCTGATTTTGAAAAGCAGGTTGATAAAATACTAGATCAAGGAGGAAAACATCTCGGCTCAGGTGACTATGGGTCTGCTTATTTACTTAACGGCAGAGTCTATAAAGTAACCACAGATGAAATCGAATTAGAACATGCAGAACTGCTTAAAGGTAAAAAAACAAATAATTTTGCTAGAATATACGATGTAGAGGTTATTAACCCTAAATTAGGTATTATACAAATGGAAGTTTTAGGAGAATTCAGAGGAGAAATACCAGAAGAATGGGTTGAAGCAGTTAATAAAGAAGCACAACAGCACGGAATAGATCCTGACGAATTAGACATTAGACCTTCCAATATTATGGTGAATCAAAAAAACCACCTTAAATTAGTTGACATTTAGAATAATATTTCATATATTATAATATAACTAGTTACAGAACATTGTATGGATTACACATTCCTACTAGGCTCTATTGAAAATTTGTTAGGCAAATCTCATAAAAGAGCTAGAGATAATTACGCTTTCCATTGCCCTTTTTGCAATCACCATAAGCCTAAACTTGAAATAAAAATGGCTTCTAATGAAAAAGGACATAACCCTTGGGAGTGTTGGGTATGCCAAACTAAAGGTAGATCTATATTTTCTTTGCTCAAACAACTTAAAACTCCAAAAGAAACTGCTCAAGAGATATTAAAGTACGTTCCTAAAGGAACACAAATCAAGTATAAAGAGCTATCTATAATAAAACTCCCTGATGAATACCAACCTCTCTATTCAGCTTCTAAGACATCAGTGGTTGCTAACCTAGTTAAAAAGTACTTATATGAACGAGGACTTACCGACAATGATTTTATTAAATATGGTGTTGGATACTGCACAGCTGGAGAGTATGGAGGAAGAGTTATTATTCCAAGTTATTCTTCATCCGGTACACTCAACTACTTTATTGCAAGAAGTTATGATGGCAACTACTTTAAGTACAAAAATCCAGAAGCTTCCAAAGACTTAATATTCTTCGAAAATCTGATTAACTGGGATGCACCTATTATCTTATGTGAAGGAGTATTTGATGCTATTGCAATACGTCGAAATGCAATACCGTTATTAGGAAAGAGCCTATCTAGTTCCTTATGGAAAAAACTATTAACAGGAAAATTAACAGATATATACATCGCATTAGATACTGATGCACAAACTCAAGCTTTGAAGATTGCTGAAAAACTTATTGCAGCAGGATTTAGAGTATTTTTAATCGAGCTAAACGGTAAAGACCCGTCTGAAATGGGCTTTAAACAATTTACCGAGTTAGTACAGCATGCAACTGAATTAGATTTTTCTAAAATAATGTTGCAAAAACTAGACCTATGATAAAGCAAGGAATGAATATTCTTGAACAGAATGAAAAAAAGAGATTAGACTTTAATCCTCAATTGAAACAGATAAACTTTTTAGATAGAAGAGTCTATAAGAGATCGGAAGGAGTATACTATCCATCTGTAACTACCATACTCCAGTATATGCCCAAAAATAAGTTCTTCGAGTCTTGGCTCAAGGACGTTGGGCATAACGCCGATCTTATTATGCGAAGAGCAGGAAAACAAGGAACTCAAGTACATGAAGCGTGTGAAAAACTTATACTAGGAGAAGAGGTATCTTGGATGGATGATTACGGAAATGCTAAGTACTCTCAAATAGTATGGGAAATGATTTTAAAATTTCATGATTTCTGGACAACATACAAACCCGAACTTATATCAGCAGAAGAATTTGTATGGTCAGACGAACATAAGTATGCAGGAACTGCAGATATAGTATGTAAGATTGACGGAGAAGTTTGGCTACTAGATATTAAAACTTCTAATTCTATTCATAAGTCTTATGATTTACAGTTAGCATCTTATGCTAAAGCGCTAGAAGAATCAAAAGGAGTCAAGATAGAAAGAACAGGTATAGTCTGGTTAAAAGCTCATTCTAGAGGACCTTCCAAACAGAAAAATGTTATCCAAGGAAAAGGATGGAAAGTACTTCAAATAGATGAAATTGACAAGAATTTTGAACTATTTAAAATGATATATAAATTATATAGTTTAGAACATCCTGTAGTTGAACCTATTTATAATAGTTATCCAACTACTCTAAAACTATGAAGAAACTTTTAATACTAATAGGTTGTATTTTTTTACTTAACTCTTGCGGTGTTAGCTTCAAGTATACTACTTTAAATCATGTAGCAACAGACCCAATATACGGAGATGTACTTTCTGTTCCTTCCACTACTAAAATAGACACAATTAATTCCATGTCAGATTTAAGGTGGAAGTTAAGAACTGACTTTAATTTTAGATGGGATTTTGCTCAATACGCCATGCAACAACCATATTCCTGGTACTGGAATAATCCAAGATTAGACGGAATCTGGAGACCTTATAATAGATTCGACGTTTATTTTAATAGTAATTGGTTTTGGACAGATTGGGCTTTTCAATATCCTCATAACTGGGGATGGTATAATTGGAATAGAAGCTACTACTATGGCTGGAATGTACCTTATAACCCTTGGAACAATTGGTATAATAGACCTTGGAGCTCTCCTTACCACAGTAATATATGGGGGTATTCAAGAAGAAATACTAATGTAGCTTATATTAACGGTAGAAG
>VMHT01006298.1_pt1 | contig 35402 bp, 55 predicted proteins | sample 4693611 | NCBI WGS metagenome assembly VMHT01 (sample SAMN12280063, study PRJNA550983) | marine metagenome | isolation source: seawater sampled from same location over 5 years 0.02-0.2 micron viral filtrate | place: USA: collected off the coast of southern California halfway between the port... ...
CCTGTTGAGGGCATACAATAATAACAACTAAGTTCTTTGAGTATATGTTTGACTTTCTCTTTGACTTTCTTTTCTGGGGTCAATGCTAATTCCTTTTAGTTCGGATAGTTCATCTTCGGACATGATTATAACATATATACTATCAGATACACACCAACCAATATGTTTAAACTCTGGATTGTCTTTAATATAATTTGCGGGTAAATAACAATCTAACTCGTTAAATGTGTCGTCATGTTTAAATGAGTTCCAATCTTCTCTAAGAATAGAATTAATCATAGCTAACTTTAGCCGAATAAACTTGGGAAGTGAGAAGGGTGAGAAAATTCTCTTAGTGTTATCACCAACATAGAAATTATATTGAGGGGAGTTTTGTAGTGAGTTCACTACAATTTCCATTTCAAGAATTACCATATAGTTATCTTGAAATGGATAAGGACTGTGTAGTATATCTTCTGTTCTCATAGAGAACTAGCATACTACTTTTTCTTTTTGAAAGGAATACCTTTTTCTACTGCCTCAATTTGTCTTTTAGCTATCTGATATGTTACTGCATTTTTAATAGCATTTGTGCCATAAGTACAAAAGGCAACATTAGTTTTTCTTCTACCCTTTGCTGTTACATATCCAATACCACTTGAGTGAGGTTGTATTCTATCTACTGATATATTAGTCATTGGTCTTAATTCTGTCTTAATATCCCAATGTATAAAAGTCATTGGCTCTCCTGTGTAATAATCTACACAACCATAAGTCTCTACATAGTCGTAAAAGTATTTTAAAAACTTCTCCCACCCTGTACTTGTTTTAGTATCTACAAAAGAGCAAGGTATGTTTTGTTCCTTACATTTAGTTTTCATACGATTGTATGAATATATAAGAAATCCTTCTGCGACTCCATTCTCTCTCAACAAACGAATTTCATCTCTTTTCTTTTTGTTACCTTTTTTAAGTACCTCTTGACCTTTCGGTGTTTTATGATATGCGTTTTTCTTCATCTTTATTACCTCGTCATTAAATTGATAGTATCGGTCAGAATAATGTTTTATTTGTTTCTGACCTTTTGTTGTGCCACGATAAATTTGTTTGGCTGTCTTTAGAGATTGTTCACCCTCATCAGTTTTTGCCCAAAGTCTTTTATATTCTTTTCTGTACTCCTCATAGCTATCAAAGTCGTCTCTATTTAAGTCAACCTTATTTGTATAAGTTCTTTTAGTAGTCATAGTTTTTCTCCTATAAGTTATTGTGGTTTAGCCATTAGTAGCCATATGATTGAATAAGGATTATATTTAGCACCATATATACCATTAGGTTGATAGTAACAACCTAGTTCCTCAATCCAATTACTATCACTGTATCTACCATATTCATTTTTAAAATACTCTCGTATAGTTTCGTTCCTATCTTCTTTGTTTTCCCAATCTTGTAAATGAACTTTGAGCATTGTGAGTGTAGGTTTTAAACTATCAAAGAAATCTAGCTGTTCCAAATCACGCACCCTTTGTGTCTTGTGTATTATTAGCTGACCAAATTCCTTATCATACTGTCTAAAATCTCTACAACTATTATTCTCTGCATAAAGTATATCTTCACCATTAGGTATTTTATAATCGCCTTGATGTTCATAAGCCTCACCAACTATCCAACCACCACTATGAGTTATACCAATCGCAGTAAACTTATTATCAAGTTCTGCTTTGACTTCCTTATACATAGAATGAACTCTATCACTAAATTTTTCAGTTTCTTTAAACTTCTGTGTATAATGTTCATTAGTAGCATGGGATATAGAATTTTTACTACCATACAAACTATTTAATATTTCACTCAACTTGTCTTTGTTATCATAAGTTAAATCACTTATAGCCGATTGATGATTTGATATAGCTTTAGATAAAGATACACCCTCAACTCTAAAATCCTTTAACATATCTTGAGTGTCAAGTTTCATAGCTAGGTAGGTATCTCTGCTACTTAGCGGTTTCCATTTCTTTCGTCTCAATGTTTTTAAGACTTGCGATACTTTGTTTGAACTAATGGTATATCTATCCCAAGTATCTTTACCTCTATCTTTGATATGATAGTTAGCTTGAAAACAAAAGTTATTTTGGTGGTCAACATACACAAAAGCTTGAGGTATGCCTTGATAGTCTAATACAAATCCCTCTTCATATTGATAGTTTAACTCACTCTGACCATTTTCAAATTTCTTAAAGTCTTCGTCTAGTTTAGGATTAAAGTTAACATCATTAAGTTTGTCATAGTTCTTCAACCCAACATTGTCGTAGATTCCAACAAACCCTCTGTGCCAATTAAAATCATATCTATATTTGTTTATCATAAGTCTTTGACTTACACGCAAGTCATACTTGTAACATAAGTCTTTTACCATAGGAAAAACTTTACTCTCATTCAGACTTTGTTCCAGCTCTGCTGTGTGCATATTGTCGTCTATGTATCTATTCATTATTATTTACCCCACTGTTTGTTTTTAAGATTAGTTTTTGTTGGTTTACTTTCGTAAATACCAACTGCCATAATTTCAACATCACTAGGCTCACCCCAAGTGTAATGATTCTGCACTAAATCCTCTGCCTCTTCATTACTATTAGCCATTACAGAAATAGGCTTATAGTGTTGTGAAATGTATACTTCGTACTTTTTCTTCTCTTCACTCATAATTTTTACCTCGTAGTTTGCGATTTAAGGCACTTAAAAAAACTTTCGCTTATCATAGTACCCCCAAAAATGTAGTGATTTCACTACAATACTTAACTGAACTTAGATAGTATGTCATCAATACCTTGCTTAACTTCTGCCCTAGTGCTATCACTATCTCTTAGTAAGTCAGTAGATACTCCACTCATTACTTCTTCTATATCATTAGCAACATTAGATAAGTTAATATCGTTAGAGGGATTAAAGTCTTTGGTAGTCCTTACCCAATCTCTAATCTCATTGACTAGCTTTTCTTTAATAGGTTTTTTCTTATAAATAGTATTACCATTCTTATCTACTTTTTTATCTTCATCAATGTTAGAAGATAACCTACTTAGAAAATCTACTATTCTTACTTTTTGTTTTGCAAGTACCTTACCCACAATATCATTCGCTTGTTGCTGATACTCTACTCTCAAGTCATCTGCTGTATCTTGCGACACTTGACATCTGAAATCATGGCTTGGTACTTCTGCCACATACAACTGTATATTGAACTTATGTCGTAGTTCTTCAACACTTGGATAGTCATTCTTATCAAACATATCACCTTGTTTGAAAGCCTCATCACTTACAAGAGTTTGATAGTTCTCAAGAAAGTCCTCTACTGCTGTAGTAAACTCACTCTCATACTTCTCGTACTCTGCTTTGAACTTTTCAAGGTCAACTGTTGGTAATAAGTTTTGTGTTTTATTCCAACTGTAAGTAGATTCTTTCGCCCATTTATGTATTAATTGTCGTAACTTAACAATCCTATGGTGCTTAGGATTCTTAGCAAAGAGATACTTGGTAAACTTACCTGTACCTAACTCTGCTTTTTTCATAGTGGTTACTTCATCAGAGATACCCCTGTCTTGCTTAGTCGCAGTCCATACATTCACATCAACTGACACCAACATACTTGATGTAGCCAATGACACAATGTGTTCTGGTTGCTGTAGTTCGTAACTTTCAGTCGTTACATTACTCTCTTTTAGTCGCATAGTTTTTACTCCTGTTGTAGTTTATAATCAATTACTTCAAATTCTTCGTTTAATGCCTTGAGTTCCTCTTCATCTTTTACATAGAAAAACACATCATCATCATTGATTGGGTCGTGGTATAAATCATTCTCTCTACAATATTTATCCTTACCAAACTTAATGTAATACCCCTCTCGTACTTCTTGAGTATCTCTCCATTTAATAGTGCAAACTGCACCTACACTTTCTTCTGTCATAGTTTTACTCCCATAGTTTAAATTAATTAATCATACTGAACTACTCTACTTCCAGTAGTTCCCTTAAAGTCTTTCTTGTCTGTTACAATATATAGTGTAGGTGTAGACATATTCCATTGAATATCGTGTTCCACCCAACCGTCAGTAAACACAATGATTGCCTCAGCTTTTATCTGTTCCTTAGTAATGTATTCACTAACACAAGATAGTCTAGTACCACCACCACCCTCAACCTTAAGTAACTTATGTAAGTCTTGGTATTGGTCTGGTCTGAATACTTGCTCACTACATACCTCATAATCCCACCACAATACTCGTATTAAGTCTGGTGTAACTGTGTCTACGATACTCTGCATTTCGGTGGCATAAGCTGTCAGTTCCTCTTGACCAATACTTCCCGAAGTGTCATTTGCAAGAATTAACTCGCCCACACTTTCGTTTTCCATAGAGGGTAGATACAAGTCATTAGGTAACATTCGCTTGTTAAACTTTCGCCAAGTAAACTCGTCATTACCCTTACAGGTTGATGATACAAACTCTCTCGTCATCTCTCGCCAATCAATCTTCGGCACAAAGAGTTCGTCAATGGCTCTAGGTATCTTGCCACCAACTTTTCCCGCAAGTATGCTACCCTCTTTGAGTGCGTTCTCAATCTTCTGAGTCATCTCTTTCTGCTCTTGAGGTGTCATCTCTTGACCACTACCCTCAAAGTCATGCTCATCAAGAGTATCAAGATTTGTAGTGAGTTCACTACAATTTTCGTCTGAGTTATCTTGCTTTTCCATATCTTTAAGTATCTCGTTGACTGACCAATTGTGATACTTCTCTTCATACAAACAACCCTCTGGCAGTTCACATAAAGACTTATCTTCCAAGTGATTGATAACATCATTAACCACATAATCAGCACATACATTCATATTGTGTGGATTTTTGTGGTACTCTTTCTTAAACCTACCAACATGATTAAGTGCGACATGCAAGTTCTCATGTAGTATCAATGCTCGTAAGTTCAAGTCTGATAGTCCCTCAATAAACTTTCTACCATAGTATTTATTAAAGCCATCAGTCTTAGCAGTTGGACAATCGTCAACCACCTCTGACTCACCCAACATCATCACTCCACTATACAGAGCAGTTTCTGGGTGTTTCATCAAAGCGATATGAGCTTTCTTAATTCTATCCTCTGGGGATAGTCTGTGTGTCGTCATAGTATTTCTCCTGTCATAATTACATAATGTTAAAGTTATCCACCGCCCAGTCTGCTATCTCTTTGTTACCTCTAGCAATCTTGACTGACTTAGTATTTCTCATCATCATAGTAAAGAAGATAGCTTGTATCTCGCTACTCTTAATTCTATTGATGTACTTCATAAATGCTGTCAAGTCGCTTTGCTGTTTGATTTTGTCAACAGCTTGGAACATCAACATCAGTTGAGCAGAAATACTATCTGGCATGTTGGTTGTTTCTGGTTTCTCAAGTATCTCAGTAAAGGTTGGTAGCTCTTTCTCAAGTCGCAAGAACGCCGACATATCAGCACTTGCACTCGCACCAATCGTACCACTCAATGCACACATAGTTAGATTGTCGCCTAGCTTATCTCTATTATCCACAATCACACTAGCTTTTTCTAGTGAACGAGGACTGACAAAGGACAATACAGGTTTCTTAGGATTGAAGATGTATGGATTATCTTCCTGTCCACTATCCCTGTAACTTGCAAGGACTCTAGGGAATGTGTGTACAAAGGCTCGTATCAATGGGTTGACTTCATTCTCAGTCGCCCATACTAGCCAATCTTCCACTTGTGGTTTCTCCATTTCTACCAGACAAACTCTGTTACCAGCATGTGCCAACATAGTGTCGCCCAAACCGTCAGCTTGATTGTTAGATGTACCAAATACAATACTCCCCTTTGGTAGAGGTGTATCACCTACATATCTTTCCAACATCATTCTAGTAAAGATAACTTGTAGTAGCTTGGGTGATTTCATAAACTCATCTAATAGTATGAACTTAGGTTTATCACTATCAAGTTTAAACAATGAGCCAACATAACTCTCTAATGTTTTGGTATCATGGTTAGGAATAGTCATACATATGTCAGACATATCTTTTACAGGACAATCTACATAGATGTAATCGTACTTGTCGCCATATTTTTTCTCAATGCCTTTGAGTAGGCTAGTCTTACCACACCCTGCCTCACTCTGTATGATTGGTGTTAGAGTTTCTCCTATCGTAGGGATAAGAATTTCACACTCTTTAATCGTTGCTCTTAATTGTATAGCCATAGTTTTTACTCCTGTTGTTTTTGTAGTGATATTACTACAATAGTTAATAAATCTTTTTGTCTTTCTTTTATGTTTTTACCATAATAAATATTATACTACTTTACATATAATATGTCAAGTTACTGTATGAGTTTATTGTCTGGGTCAAACTTAACATCTGTGGTTTCAATATAAGGTTTTGATATATAAGCCAAGTCGTACCCATACGCACCATAGTACTCTTCTACTATGTCAGTAGTCTCTTCACCTACTCGTAGAAAACAAGCCGACATTCCAAACTTATCGTCATCGCAGTAATGACTTGCTTTACCAATGATACGATTATAACTCTGTACCCATTCATCTGTGTCATACCACTTGACATCTTCAAAAAACACATATAAAGAGCAGTTTTTCATATCAATGCCCTCTTCAGCGTTTGTCCCCTCACCATTTTTACCATTCGTAAGGTCTTTCATAGCACTATCACATTTAGGGTCAGCTTTGAGTTCAGCGATAAACAAGTGCCAATTTCTGATACTTTCCTCATCTTCATGGTCGTCCATTTGTACAGCTATAAGAACTTCACTACGATATCCCATTATAACCCCCCTGTTTTACTTACATAGAGTCCTATTCCACAAGACACCATAACCAACAATGGTATGAGTACAAGTATCGTTAGCTTTAAATACAATATAAATTCATTCATTATTCTTCTCCTTTAGGTTTATAGATGTATGGATTATCTTTATCTCTATTGTCGGTGTATCTTCTTTTTAAGTCTGGTAGTTTTTTAAGCACTTGAATATACTGTAGTAAATCCTTGTTATCTTTTATTAATACCTTGCTATCTTTATTATCTTGTAGATATTTCATTACTTCTTTTAGTATGTATTTAGCTTTCATCTGTGTAACCCCCCTTTGTTATTGATACCTTTCAGTAGTGATTTGTCGCTGACCACAACATAATTTGATTTGTGCATTGGTACAATCGTATGCTTTACTTTTAGAGCTTGATATTCGCCACACTCCATGCAGACATCATACCCAGCTTGTAATCTTTTCTTACTGTATGGACTACCACAGTCAGAGCAGATTGGTTTTATAGTTTTACTCATAGTTTTTACTCCTGTTTTCTGTAGTGATTTCACTACAATTAGTTAGTTAGAAATGCAACCTCTTGTTTTGCTTTAATTTCCATGTACTTCATCATAGACCCACATCTTATATACTCGTTCATTTCATCAGCAGTATCTAACCAACAACCACCGTTCTCTATACTAGCTAAATCACTAGGTCTACAATGTGATTGGTGTCTAGTGGTTGATACTGAATGTTTATCTTTACTACCTATCCAGATTCCAGCTTGTCTATCGTAGATGTACATAGGGAAGTGATAGCCATAACTGTATACGACATATAAATCTTCACTATATAAATCAAAAGCTGACTCATTTTCTGCGAAGATACTTGCGTTATGTTTTGCATATTTATTGAATGAGCCTTTAAATTCTTTCAGCTCGTTAACATATTGTTTTGCGTCTCTGTTTGCTACTCTCATAGTTTTTACTCCTGTTTTCTGTAGTGATTTCACTACAATTAGTTAGTATTAGCGTGATAAATTATGTATGTTTTTATCACTATAACTATTATACTACTATACATATAATATGTCAAGTTACATGTGGTCTTTATGTAAAAAAGTCGTACGACAAAAGTACCTTATGGCAGGATAAAAAGATATATACTGTGAGTACATGTACTCGTGATACACAATTTAGTTTTACCATGTATGTCGTATATTTCTCTCACTATATAAATTTTATTATTAGAAAAAGTGAACGCTTTGTAGGCGTACTTTTTATCTCAATATCACTATCTAAATCTCACTATCATATGAAAGTTAGTCCCATGGTGCGTGCAGGAGCCTTGGCTATTACATGGTAGTCCATAACGCACAGCGATAAATACATAGTGAGAGCCAGTCCGAGATGCGATGGGCTTTAGTGTCCCTATCTAAATACTTAGAGGGGGTTTCCCATCTCAGCCCCAGCCCACTTACTGTACATATTATGGTAGAAACTTTACTTATAGAAAAACATAGTGAGAAGCCCCCACGGGCGATAGTGTACTTTGTGGGGTGAGTGGTCGTTTTCTTTCAAGTGTATAACTCCTTGTTTTTGTAGTGATATTACTACAGTTCACGGTTCACAAAGGGGTTAACTTTACTAATGGAACCAGAACTGGACTTATAGTCTTATGTAAAGTAAACTTAAGTGATTGTAATTATTAGTATTACTATAGTTATATTATATTATATATTATGTTATTTTACTTATTTTTTTAGCGGTTCATAAGTTCACTCTTTTTTGATAGGACAATACCTTTCTGCTACAAACTATTACACCGCAAAAACAAGACGAAAGACCACAGGAAAACCAAAACCTATCCCCTATTAAAAAAAAGTGTGAACTTGTGAACTTTATAACAATATCAAACACTTAAGTGTGAACCAAAAGTTGAACCGAAGAGAACTAAATCGTGAACTTTAACTTTAGTCAGAGAACTGGTGATGTTAAGAACTGGTTACTATGTAACTGGTACTATAATAAAAAAAATTAGGGTTTACATATAATAAAGAAAACTGAAGTTTACATATAAAAATCTAGCGGAAAATTTGAGCCAAAAAAAATCCCTCAATTTTACTTGAGGGATTAAATAAACTTCCTTGTTATGCTAATGAAACTTTATAACATTTTCTTGATATCCTCAAATGTATATTTTGAGTTATCCATTTCAAGAAATACTTCTGCAAGTTTTTTAAGTTTGCCTTGTGCCAATATACTTTCTTGTGGACTTACTTTTATACTAGCAGATTTTCCTTTATTGCCTATGGTTTTATGTTGTTGAGCTAATGCCTTAGCTACTTGCTCAAATTCCTTAAGGACAACTTTTTCAACCTCAACCTCTACTTTTTCAGTCTCTTGAGGGTTTACAGCTTTCAAGTCATCTCTCAATTCTCCCCATTTATCCTTGATGTTAGTATCAAGATTTCTCATAAACCCTAAAGGTTTTTTATTACTTCTAAAATATGCGGATACCTCTGCATTATAATCTTTTTTCAAGGTTGGAGCGTCTTTCATACAATCATTAATTTTAAAATCGTATGTTTTATCCGCAATTTTTATTCCTTTAAGATTAATTTTATTTTTAGTTAAAAACTTTGCAATAAAACCCTCATATATTTCCTTATGGAGCTTAGGAAATGCGGTTTTAACTTGTCCAAAAGTAGAGCAATTTTTCAATTTTGGCTCAAAGTCATCAAGCTGTTTAGCTTGTGCTATTTGTCCAGCTTGTATATCATGCTTTTGTTCGTTCAAGTCAAACCATTTAGATACAACATTTTTTATATTTACTTTCATTTTAATAACCTCATTTTAAGTTTAAATTATTGTAGTACATATCACTACAATTCCTACTGTAGTAAAATTTCTACTACAGTTACTTACCATATTATACTAATTTCAAAATATGTAAAGTAATATATGACTTTTTTTTAAAGTAATGATATCAATAACTTAGAGTTGTTTTTGTAGTGAAATCACTACAATTCTTAAATGTTCCACATGAAACAATCCAGAAATACTTAAGCATATAATCATATTCTAATATACCCACCTATCCCCCATGTCCCACTAAATACATAACGCATACACTATGTGTATACATAGTAATTTACTCAAATAATCAGAAGAATATGTAAAGCCAAAGACCTACCCTCGTTATATGTAAAGTAGCCCCCTTATGAATTAAAAAGGCAAATCAAAAAAATTTTCTGCAAAATTTTCAAAAACCAAGGTATACTGGTTGAAGCCATAAAGCATGGGAAAAAAGCTTACCTAGATATCAACACAGGAGGCAACATGTATTTGATTGCAAAGATAATGGCAGCCCACCCACACCGTAGGATTAACGGACAGTATAGAAGGTTATACTATCGTGGAGTGATGCCACATAAACTATAGACAAAAAAATCCCTAACACTAGGCTAGGGAAAAGGTAATGACGATAACTCGAGGATGAGTTTTATTAGGAGTCATTACATAGGGGTTATTCTATAATCTCCAGTTCGTACATCTCTACTATACAAGACTTTAGTATTAAGTCCAGCCCACCCCAACCGCCATCAGAAGTGTAAGTGTTGCATAATTTCACACACTCTTTATCTTGATGCAGTAGGTAGCCAATACTGTAGGCTAGTATATGTTTTTCTTTGGTTATCTCTTCCACACTTTGCCACGAAGCATTCCCTGTGTGGTCTTTCCAGACTACGATAAATAAAGGATAGTTTGGCTTTTTACTCGTTTTCATCTTCTACGACAACCAGATGAGGCTTAGACTCAGGCTCAGGATTGTCTACAACATCTCCTGCTAATATACGTTTTATCATACTTATATTTTTTAATATATCTTTAGGGTGTACTTCAATGTGAGTTATGTTGTTTATGTCAGTGTGAATAATTTGTGCTTCTGGTTCAGCTAAGAGTCCTTTGATGTATAAATTATAATATGCATTCTCAAACTTTTTCTTAGTATCATAAGATAAGCCTAAGTAATAGTAGATAAACTTATGCTCGTCTTCTTGGGTCTCTATATCAAATAAGTCTAAATGTAGAACGCCCTCTTTATTTATGTCCATTCTCATAATAAATCCTCATAGTATTTTGTTGTCAACACTTATATTATATATTATACTCAGATTAAGTAAAGTAAGCTGCAATTAATGTACATAGGTGTAAACAGCGACACATGCAAGATAATTCTGAACATCCAGTTATTATACCTCATATTGAAGACAATATTGAATTGCCTAAGAATGCCCGTGAGGCCTTACCCGACATGTCTCCCGAAGAAGAACTTAGTATGAGGTCTAATACTGTAAAGCTTATATCAGACTTAGCAGGTGAAACGATAGAACCATCTCAAGATAATATGGAAGAAGCAGAAGAAGTCGCTAAACAAATGATGGTAAACCCTGAGTTAAAACCAGATTTTGGTACTTACCCTAATGAAACGATAGCCTATCTTGCTGGTATGGTGGCACAAACTAGCCACATGGTAGCTAAAGACCTGGCGGATATAAAGCTTACTGTACTAAATGGTCTACTCCAAGAAGCAACTCTAGCAAAATCATCACGAGAACGTATTGCAGCATTCAAAGCTGTAGGTGAAATAGACGGAGTTGACGCATTCAAGAGAAAAACTGAGGTAACTCATATAACTAAGTCAGGTGATGAGCTAGAAAAAGAACTATTAGCTACCATTAATGAACTAAAAGGCAAAGTTATTCACACTAAAGAGGTAGTTGAAGTAGAAGACGTTGAGGTAGATGATGATTAGCCCTAAAGATTTAGAGTTATTAGAACAAGCACTCCCTCAGATGAGCGAAACAGAGAGACAACGCAACTTAAAATTACTATTAGACTACAAAAAAGAGCTTGTTAAGCAAGCTGGTGGTAAAACTTTCTTAGAATTTATTAAACACGTCTATCCAGACTACAAAGTAGGAGCACATCATGCAAAATTGGCAAAATTATTTGAGGAAATTGCAGAAGGAAAGCGTAAACGGGTCATTGTTAACATCGCCCCACGTCATGGGAAGAGTGAGCTCATATCTTATCTCGCTCCTGCGTGGTTTTTGGGAAAACACCCAGCCAAAAAGGTTATCATGGCTTCGCACACTGCAGATTTGGCGGTTAACTTTGGTCGTAGAGTTAGAAATTTGGTTGGTTCGGACTCGTACAAAGATATATTCCCAGATGTCTCGCTCCAGGCAGACTCTAAGTCAGCGTCCCGTTGGGGTACAAACTTTAATGGCGAGTATTTTGCTATTGGTGTTGGTGGTGCCTTGGCTGGTCGTGGTGCCGACTTATTCATTATTGACGACCCTCACTCGGAGCAAGACGCTAAGTTAGGAAAACCCGATGTTTTTCTACCAGCTTGGGAATGGTTCCAATCAGGACCACTACAACGTTTAATGCCAGGTGGTGCTATCATTGTGGTGATGACTCGTTGGTCTAAATTAGACTTAACAGGGCAGATTGTTAATCAAATGATAAAGAATGATGAAGTAGACAACTGGGAAGTGGTAGAGTTTCCAGCTATCTTAGAAGAAGACGGCGAGGAGAGACCATTGTGGCCTGAGTTCTGGCCATTAAAAGAGTTACAGTCTAGACGTGCGGCATTAGACATAAGGTATTGGAACGCACAGTATTTACAAAACCCCACATCAGAAGAAGGAGCACTTATTAAGAGAGAATGGTGGAATATGTGGGAAGGAGAGAACCCACCCAGCTGTGAATTTATTATTATGACGCTTGACGCTGCTCAAGAAGCCAACAACCGTGCTGACTACAATGCCTTGACCACATGGGGTGTCTTTATGAATGAAGAAACTAACAACTATAATATAATTTTACTAGATGCAATTAAAAGAAGACTAGAGTTCCCAGAACTCAAAGAGTTATGTCTTGAAGAGTATAAAGCATGGGAACCAGACTCATTTGTAGTAGAGAAAAAATCAAACGGAGCTGCACTTTACCAAGAGTTTAGACGTATGGGTATTCCTGTAGGAGAGTTTACACCAGGCAAAGGACAGGATAAAATTAGTAGAGTGAACGCTGTATCTGATTTATTTAATTCAGGCATAGTATGGGCACCAGACAGAAGATGGGCACATGAAGTGATTGAAGAATGTAATGACTTTCCATCAGGTGCGAATGATGACCTAGTAGATGCGACAACGCTTGCCTTAATGAGATTTAGGCAGGGCGGATTTATTAGGTTGCCTAGTGACGAAGAAGATGACATTCGAAGTTTAAGAAGGTACAATCAGAAACGTCTGTATGTTATTTAACAACGGAGATAATTATGTTATACCAATTTATAAGAGAGAAACTTAAGTGGTTAAGAAAAATTCACACTAAATACAATTTAATAATAAATGTAGCATTAGTAGTGCTAGTAATCATTTGTATACTATAGGAAAAAATTATGGCAGATGTTGATAAGGGTTTATACGAAGCTCCTAAAAGTATGGAAGAATTGGCTCAGAACGAGCCTGATTTAGAAATTGAAATTGTAGACCCTGATGAAGTCAACATTAGTGTTGATGGTATGGAAATTAATATTGACCCCGACCGTATGGAAGACGATGAATTTAATCTTAACCTTGCGGAAGAAATGGAAGATGATTTACTTGGGGAATTAGCAGACGATTTAATAGAGGATTACACAGGTGATGTAAACTCAAGAAAAGATTGGTTAGATACTTATGTTGATGGCTTAGACCTTTTAGGTTTAAAACTAGAAGACAGAAGTGAACCGTGGGAAGGAGCATGTAATGTCTATCACCCACTACTAACAGAAACTCTTGTCAAGTTCCAAGCAGAAACTATGACAGAAACATTCCCAGCTTCAGGTCCAGTAAAGACACAAATCATTGGTAAAGAAACTGAGGAGTGTAAAGACGCAGCGGCTCGTGTACAAGAGAACATGAATTATCAGTTGACTGAGAAGATGACTGAGTATAGACCCGAACACGAAAGAATGTTATGGGGTTTAGGTCTTGCAGGTAATGCGTTTAAAAAAGTTTACTATGACCCTAACTTAGAACGTCAAGTATCTATGTATATTCCTGCAGAAGATATAGTTGTACCTTACGGTGCATCTGATTTAGAAAGTGCAGAAAGAGTTACTCATGTAATGCGTAAAACACAAAATGAGTTACGTAAATTACAAGTAGCAGGATTCTATAAAGATGTAGACTTAGGTGAACCAACTTACGACTTAGATGACGTTGAGAAAAAGATAGCTGAGAAGATGGGCTTTAGTGCTACAACTGATAGTCGTTGGAAAATATTAGAGATGCATGTTGACCTTGATTTAGAAGGTTACGAAGATGAACAAGATGGAGAGAAAACAGGTATAGCATTACCTTATGTAGTAACTATAGAAAAGTCTACAAATACAGTTTTATCTATTAGACGTAACTGGAGTCAAGACGATAAGACCAGACAAAAACGTCAGCACTTTGTGCATTATGGTTATGTCCCTGGTTTTGGTTTCTACCACTTTGGTTTAATACATCTGATAGGTGCGTTTGCTAAGTCAGGTACTATGATATTAAGACAACTTGTAGATGCAGGTACATTATCTAATTTACCAGGCGGGTTTAAGTCTAGAGGCTTACGTATCAAAGGTGATGAAACACCAATATCCCCTGCTGAGTTTAGAGATGTAGATGTACCATCAGGTAGTATTAGAGATAATATATTACCACTCCCTTATAAAGAGCCAAGTCAAGTTCTTAATCAACTAATGAATCAAATTATTGATGAGGGTAGAAGATTTGCTAGTGCGGCTGATTTAAAAGTCTCTGACATGTCAGCTAATGCTCCTGTAGGAACAACACTTGCTATCTTAGAAAGAACACTAAAAGTTATGTCTGCAGTTCAAGCTCGTATTCATTATTCAATGCGACAAGAGTTAAGATTAATTAAGGGTATTATTAAAGATTTTACTCCTGCTGATTATGCATATACGCCTGAGACAGGCTCAAGAATGGCGAAGCAAAGTGATTATGATAAGGTAGAAGTTATACCTGTCAGTGACCCTAACGCTGCAACTATGTCACAAAAAGTAGTTCAGTACCAAGCGGTTATGCAGTTAGCACAACAGAACCCAGATATCTACGACATGATAGAGCTTAATCGTCAGATGTTGGATGTACTTGGTGTTAAGAACGCAAATAAATTAATACCACAGAAAGATAATATGAAACCTATGAATCCTGTTACTGAAAACATGAATATTATGAACAGTAAACCTGTGAAAGCATTTATCTACCAAGATTCAGAAGCTCATATTAAAACTCATATGTCATTTATAAAAGACCCTATCGTAGGTGAAATGATAGGACAGAGTCCAAACGCTACAAAAATTTATTCTGCTATGGAAGCACATATTGCAGAACATATTGCGTTTGCATATAGACAGAAACTTGAAGAAGAACTTGGAGCTCCACTACCTCCACCAGAAGAAGCTTTACCAGAGGATGTGGAAGTTGAATTATCTAGACTTGTTGCTAAAGCAAGCGAGCAGTTATTACAGAAAAATATGACTGAAGCTCAACAGAAAGAACAACAGCAACAACAGCAAGACCCACTAATACAAATGCAACAACAAGAGCTACAAATTAAACAAATGGAAGCTCAAGCAAAAGCTAAGAAAATGACAGATGACTCTGCTATAGATGCAGCAAGACTTCAGTTAGAGAAAGCAAAAATGGAGTCACAAGAAAGAATCGCTGGTGCCAAGATTGGTGCTGACGCAGTCAACCAACAAAAAGAGTTGGATGCAAAAGAATTTATGGAAGGCACTAAGTTAGGTGCTGAAGCCGTAAAACAACAGAAGGAACGTAATAATACGCAAACTTAAAAACAGGAGAGAGAAATGGATGAAACGTTAAAAGTTCTCGCTAGTCAATTAGGCGAGGAAGAGCAACGCATGAAAGACGATATGGCACAAGGTAGAGCTGAAGAGTACGCACAATACATGCACGCATGTGGTGTTATCAGAGGCTTTCAAATAGCTCAAGGTCTTATTGCTTCTATGATGAGAAATATGGAGGAAGACGATGAGTGAAATACAAACCCCAAATAAAGAAATAGTATCAGCATCAGGTGCACCAATAAATCCACCGCAAACAGATGTTGAAGAAAGTAAACCTGCTCAATTACCTGATGTTAAAGGCTACCGCATATTATGTGCAGTTCCTCAAGTAGAAGACACATATAAAGGTGGGATACTTAAATCAGATAAAGCAAAGGATATTGAAGAACATTCAACAGTTGTTTTATTTGTGATGAAATTAGGAGACACAGCTTATAAAGATGAGGCTCGTTTCCCAACAGGTCCTTGGTGTAAAGAAGGAGACTTCGTTATAACTAGGGCATATTCTGGAACTCGAATCAAAATTTTTGGTAATGAGTTTCGCATTATTAATGACGACACAGTAGAAGCCGTAGTGGATGACCCACGTGGCTACGAACGTGCATAACACGGAGAGCAAAGATGGCAGAGATAATCAATGAAATTCCTGAAGAGTTAGAAATGGAAGGAGAAGAAGTTGAGGTAAAGGAAGTTGAGGTTAAAGCTGAAGCTGAAGCTGAAGTAAAAAAAGAAGCTAAACCTTAGCAGTTAGAGTTAGATTTTGATATAGAAGTAGAAGATGATACTCCTAAAGCTGACAGAAACAGAGACCCTTTACCTGAGAATATTAAAGAAGAGCTTGAAGCTGATACTTTAGATGAATATTCAGATAGAGTAAAAAACAGAATGGCTCAACTTAAAAAAGCTTGGCATGATGAAAGACGTGCTAAAGAAGCTTCTGAAAGACAAAGACAAGAAGCTGAAAGAGTAGCGACACTTTCTGTGCAGGAAAATCAAAAGCTTAAACAAACACTTTCAACAGGAGAAGAAGACTATCTTAAGACTCTTCAAGATAAATATACAGCTGATTTAGCTTTTGCTCAAAGAGAGTACAGAGAAGCTTATGATGCTGGTGATAGTGAAAAATTAGTAGAAGCTCAAACTAAAATGAACGAGGCTCAATATAAACTAGGACAAGCTCGAGATAGAAAGCCTCAATTTACTAAAGAGACTTTACAAACTTCAGAAAATGCGGTATCTTCAGAGCAAGATACAGTTAGACCAACAGCTCCACAACCAGATGCGAGAGCTCTTGCTTGGCAAGAAAAGAACAAATGGTTTGGACAGGACGAAGAGATGACTTCATTGGCATTAGGACTGCATGAAAAATTAGTTAGAAATGGGATAGACCCATCGTCTGACCAATATTACCGTAGTATAGATAGTACTATGCAAAAACGTTTCCCAGAGAATTACGGGGACACTGATACGTTGGAAGAGGCAAAACCTGCCCAACGCAAACCTTCAACTGTAGTTGCTCCAGCAACAAGGTCAACTGGCCCTAAAAAGGTTAGGTTAACTAAAACACAGTTAGCTTTAGCAAAGAAATTCAAGCTAACACCAGAGCAATATGCACGTGAATTAATTAAAACGGAGAGTACAAATGGATAAGAAAGTTAACAATCGCACAAGTAGAGAAGCAGTAACTCGTGAAGAGACTGAAGTTCGAAATAAACAGTGGAAACCTCGTTCAACATTACCAGAAATCAAGCATGAAGCTGGCTGGGCATATCGTTGGGTTCGAGTATCATTGGTGAATGAAGCTGATAATCTAAATGTATCTTCCCGTATGCGTGAAGGCTGGGAACCTGTGAAACATTCAGAGCACCCAGAAGTAAATTTACCAGCAGACCCTAACTCAAGATTCAAAGACGGTATTGAAGTAGGTGGACTGCTATTATGTAAAATGCCACAGGAAATGGTAGACCAGAGAAATGAATATTTTAAGGAAAAAGCTAGAGCTCAGGAACAGGCTGTAGATAACAACCTAATGAGACAGAACGACCCTAGAATGCCGTTATTTTCTGATAAAAAATCTACTGTGACTAAAGGCAAAAGATAATTTTTAAGGAGATTATATTATGGCATCAACAGCCGCACCTTACGGTCTTAAGCCCGTAAATTTGATTGGTGGACAGCCTTATGCTGGTTCTACTCGTCAAATTAAAATAGCGTCTGGGTATGACACAAACATCTTCAACGGAAGCGTTGTATCTATCGTTACAGCAGGAACACTTGAGATAGTAACCACTGTTGGTTCTAACTCTTCAGTTTTCCCTGCAGGAACAGTAGGCGTATTCGTTGGATGTTCTTATACAGACCCAAACTCAAAACAAAAGGTTTTCGCTCAATATTTTCCAGCAAACACAGTAGCATCTGATGCTGTTGGATATGTTGTCGATGACCCTGATGTAGTATTTCAAGTACAAGCTGATGCGTCAGTAGCCCAAGCTGGTCTTGGTGCAAACGCTCCATTAGCTGCAGTACAATCTACATCAACTGGTTCAACTGTGACAGGTAACTCTACTTCAGCACTAGATGCGACAGTAGCGACTACTACACAGGGATTCAGAATTGTTGATTTTGTTGACTCACCAAATTCTTCAGTAGGCGATGCGTTTACTGACGTGTTAGTGAAGTTCAATATTGCTCAGCATTCTTACACTAACGCAACAGGTATATAAAGGAGAATAAACAATGGCAATTTCAAGAGCTCAGTTATTAAAAGAGTTGCTCCCAGGCCTTAATGCTTTATTCGGAATGGAATACAGTCGTTATGGAGAAGAGCACGCAGAAATCTACGAATCTGAGACATCAGAACGTAGTTTTGAAGAAGAAACAAAACTATCTGGTTTTGGACAAGCACCTGTTAAAGACGAAGGTTCAGCCATCGCCTATGACAATGCTCAAGAAGCGTTCACAGCTAGATATAACCATGAAACCATAGCTTTAGGTTTCTCACTAACAGAAGAAGCTGTAGAGGATAACCTTTACGATACTTTATCTGCGAGATACACAAAAGCTTTAGCACGTTCAATGGCTAATACTAAACAAGTAAAAGCTGCGAACATTCTAAACAATGGTTTCTCTGATGCGAACGGTGGTGACGGCAAATCATTATTTGCTACAGACCATCCATTAGTATCAGGTGGTACAAACAGTAATACTCAATCAACAGCTGCTGACTTAAACGAGTCATCATTAGAAAATGCGGTAATTCAAATTGCTGCTTGGACTGATGAAAGAGGTTTATTGATTGCTGCTAAACCACGTAAACTAATCATCCCACCAGCGTTGCAATTTGTTGCTACACGTCTATTAGATACTGACCAAAGAGTAGGTACAGCTGATAACGATATCAACGCATTGAAAAACAACGGTGCAATTCCTGAAGGATATGTTATCAATCATTACTTAACTGATACTGATGGATACTTCCTAACAACAGATGTACCAAATGGTATGAAATACTTTGTAAGAACACCATTAACTACATCTATGGACGGTGACTTCGACACAGGTAATGTAAGATACAAAGCCCGTGAAAGATACTCATTCGGTTTTTCCGACCCATTAGGAATGTGGGGCTCACAAGGTGCTTAATAGGCACACTTGAGAGTGTTCAGTTTTCATAGTTCTGAACACTTACTTTGGAAACCCAGCTAATCTCTCGCTGGGTTTTCTTTTTTCTTTTATTTATTCTCAAAGTAGGTATAATTTACTTATCGGGAACAACGTAACTTATCTAACTGCCCCCGAACAGACGCATACACGATAGATAAGTTCTAACTTTGTATGGAGATATATAATGGCTACATCAACTTTTTCGGGTCCAGTAGTATCCAAAAATGGATTTATTAACACAGGACCAGGTAATGTTATAGACGCTGACTCAAGCGTAGCTTTAACAGTCGCTACACACTCAGGCAAAATCGTACACAACGATGCTGCTGGAGCAGTAACTTACACATTACCAGCACTAAATGCAACAGCAGACGGAGCAAGTTCAGGACCAAGTTCTGATATTGACAATCTAAATAACATTGGTGCTACATTCACAATAGTTAACTCAATAACAAAAACAGGAAGTTTAATAGTTCAAGTTGCAAATGCAAATGACATTATGACTGGTTCAGCAACAATCGTTGACACAGATACAGATGACAATACAGAAGGATTTGTAACAGCAGCTGCATCAGATACTATTACATTAAATGGAAGCACAACAGGTGGTGTAACACACGCTACAATCACATGTACAGCTATCAGTTCAACTAAATGGAGTGTTTCAGTTATCACAGGTGGTACTGGAAACTTAGCTACACCTTTTAGTGCAGCAGTTAGTTAATAGGAGAACAATATGAGCAGTAATGGAGATATATGGGCAGTAACCCCTTCCACAAGTGCTACATACTATAGAGCAGCAGCATCCATATCGGGTGCTGGAGCTCTGACCTTACTCACCGATGACGCAGGCCCTAACGGGGTTGGTTATAAAGTTAGATTTACTTCAGCAGCAGACGACAGTGGAATTACTTTCACTATTGTTGGTATTACTGTAGCTGATGCTATAACAGGAAAATCAACTACAGAAGTCGTCACAGGTGCTGATACTGGCACAGCTGATTCTAGTAATTTTTTTGCTAAAGTTACAAGTATTACAGCTTCAGGTGCTTCAGCAGGTAATGTAAGTATAGGAACAACTGGGTCAATAGCTTTACCTAGAACCCGATTAAAAGGGTTTTATTATTTAGCTAGTGGTTCAGCAGGTAGTGTTAAAATGAACTTAAATAGTAGTTCAGGTACAGAATTGTTAAATATAGCAACACCAGCTAGTGCAACTGGAACACAAGATATGTTCCTTCCTGGCATGGGTATATTAACAACTTCAAACGGTAGTAGTATTTCAGATTTTGCTGTAGTTACTATTACTAATGTTACTAACACTGTATTATTTTGTGGATAGATAGTTATGGCAACTACCAGAAAAAAGGGTATGGGTATCAAGACTTCAGTTAAGTCTGGCAATTTTAGAAAGACTAAATCTGGAGCAGGTATGACAACGAAAGGTGTTAAAGCCTATCGTAAAGCCAACCCTGGTAGTAAATTGAAAACAGCAGTAACTGGAAAGGTTAAAAAAGGTTCTAAAGCTGCTAAGAGACGTAAATCATTCTGTGCACGTAGTGCAGGACAGATGAAGAAGTTTCCTAAAGCAGCTAAGAATCCTAACTCAAGGTTACGTCAGGCTCGTAAGAGATGGAAATGTTAACATGGAAGATAAGGTGCAAGAGACAGTAGCAGTTCATCAAGTTGAAATAGACCATATGAAGAAAGATATAGACCATATCATTCTAAAAGTAGACAAGATGGACACTCAGATAGACCGTATAGAAAAGGCTTTATCTGAACTAAGTGGTGGCCGTAAGGTCGCTTTGTGGATGTTTAGTGGCCTCGGCGTAATTGCTGGAATTGTAGCCACTTGGTTATTTAAATAAACTAACGGAGAAGAAAAGTGGTAGATAAAATACAAGAAGTTAAAATGATAATGGATGGTATCAAGAGAAGAAAAATTAGAAATGAATTAAAGAAAGTAGGTGTATCGTCTAATAAAGAGTTTATTGGAAGAGGACGTAATAAAAGAAAAAATCCAAACTACGACCCTCGTATGGGTACTAGTAAAAAACAAGATTTTGTTAAAAATCCTCTTAAAATAGATAACAAAGGGTTAACACCTAATGTTAAGAAAAAAGTTGAAGTTAAGAAAAAAGCCCCTGTTAAAGCTAAAACTGAAACTAGAGCAGAAATGTTAAAGAGAAAAACAGGCTCTACTTATGACCCAACAAAAGCTAACCGTGCAGGTCAAAAAATGGGTCAACGTAAAGCTGGTGGCCAAATTAAAAAGATGGCTTACGGTGGTATGGCTAAAAAGAAAATGATGGGTGGCGGTATGGCTATGAAATATGGTCATGGTGGTACAGTTGCTAAAGGTAAAAAATGTCCTCGTGATGGTATTGCGAAGAGAGGAAAAACAAGGGCTTAATTATGATGAAATGTAGAGGTATGGGTGCAATTAAACCAATCGCTTTTAAGAAAGGCGGTAGTACCAAAGATGCGTGTTATCATAAGGTAAAAGCTCAGTATAAAGTTTTTCCAAGTGCTTATGCCTCGGGTGCTATTGCTAAATGTAGAAAGAAAAGAGGCGGTAAGAAGTAGTGGCTGTCCGTAAGACTAAAAAAGGTCTTGCTTTAAAAAGATGGTTTAAGGAAGACTGGAAGGATGTAAAGACAGGCAAAGCCTGTGGTCGTAAGAAAGGTGATAAACGTGGTACACCTTACTGCAGACCTACTAAGCGAGTGTCGAGCAAGACTCCTAAGACAGCAGGAGAAATGACGGCAGCTCAAAAGAAGAAGCGTATTGCTCAAAAGAAAAGACTTGGGCAACCAGCTGGTAAGCCACGTAGAGTGGCCCCACTTAGAAGGACAAAGAGGAAAACATAATGAGAAAGAAAATTAAAAAATATAGTCATGGAGGATTGCATTCACCGTTTGATGCACCAGGTTTGATATATGATGATATTAAAAAATCCCTGAAAAAAAGAAAGGATAAAAAATTTCAAAAAGAAAAATACGAACTTTTAGATAAATATAAAGATATGATTATTGGAGGTGTACCAGAAGCTCCATACAGAGACTATCGTAAGATGGGTGACATGTTTGATTCAAAAAATCAACGTTTTAGTCGCAGAATGCAAGGATATCCTTCAGTTGATGTTGAAAAAATTCTTAATAGAAAAAAAGGTGGCTCAGTTAAAAAGAAAACTGTTAAAAAGAAAACTGTTAAAAAGAAAGCTGTTAGTAGTAAACGTGTTAAAGCCCATCGTGGCGATGGTATTGCTAAACGTGGCAGAACAAGAGGAAGGATAGTATAATGGCAACATCAGGAACAACAACGTTTAACTTAGATTTAAACAACCTTGTAGAAGAAGCATTTGAAAGATGTGGTGCTGAGATGCGTACAGGGTATGACTTACGTACTGCTCGTAGAAGTCTAAACTTACTTACTGCAGAGTGGGCTAACCGAGGTGTTAATCTTTGGACTATTGAAGAGGGTACTCTTTCTCTAACCACAGGTACTATAACTTACAATCTCCCTACTGATACGATTGACTTAATTGAGCAAGTTATTAGAACAGGCACAGGTACTAATCAACAAGATATTAACATTAATAGAATATCAGCTCCTACTTATGGAACAATACCTAATAAAAATACAACAGGTAGACCCGTTCAGGTATGGATAAACAGACAAGCAACACAACCGAATATAAATGTATGGCCAGCTCCAGAAGATAACAGCTATACATTTGTCTATTGGGCACTCAAAAGAATTGATGATGCAGGTACAGGAGTAAATACACAAGATATACCATTTAGGTTTTTACCTTGTTTAGTTGCAGGACTTGCATTTTATTTAAGTTTAAAGATACCTCAAGCAGGTGATAGAACTCAGTTTTTAAAACAAGAGTACGAAGAGCAGTGGACATTAGCTTCAACTGAAGATAGAGATAAAGCTACGCTTAGGATTGCTCCACGTAGACAACACATATAGGAGAGAAGATGGCAGCTAAAGATATAACAGGAGATGGTAAATTTACTAAAAAAGACCTTTTGAGAATGAGAGGTGTACCTGGATTTAAAAAAGGTGGTGCAACTAAAAAGAAAGCTACTAAGAAGAAAGCTTTCAAAGCTCACAATATGTATAATCCAAAGACTGGTAAAGCTGTTAAAGCAGAGTCTTATGCTAAACATATGGCGTTAAAGAAAAAAGGCTATGGACACACTAAACCAAGGAAAGGAAGATGAGTAAGTACGCTTCAGCAAAACATACCATTGCCGAGTGCGACAGATGTGGCTTTCAATATAAGCTAACAGAACTAAAAGACTTATTTATAAGAACCACAGAAACAAATATAAAAGTTTGTAAAGAGTGTTGGGAACCAGACCACCCACAGAACATGCAAGGTATGTATCCTGTAGATGACCCCCAAGCAATACGAGACCCAAGACCTGATAAAAACCTAGAAGAACAAAGAGATTATCAATATGGGTTTAACCCCGTAGGACTCAATAATCCTTTACAATTAGAGGGATTAGTAGATAATTTAGAAAGTAATGGCCAAATAGGGTCAGTAACTATTACAACAACTTAGGAGTAAATGATGAACAAAGATAGAAAAGGAGCTAAGGTAACTTATAAACAACCTGAAAATGTTGCTACCCCTAATACAGGTTGTTATCCTGAAAAGGATGTAAAGACTGAAGGTGTGGTTACTCGTGGTAACGGAGCAGCTACAAAAGGAACTAAAGCTAGAGGACCAATGGCATAATGACTTATACCGAGTTAGTAGCAGCAATCAAATCGTACACAGAGAATGACTATAGTACGACTGATGTTAATACTTTTATTCAAAATGCAGAGCAACGCATACATAACACTGTGCAGTTACCCGACCTACGTAAGAATGTAACGGGTACAATGTCATTAGGTAATAAGTATTTTTCTCTACCTAGTGATTGGTTATCTACCTTTAGTATTGCTGTTATAAATACTGACAACGAATACACTTATCTTTTGAATAAAGATGTTAACTTTGTAAGAGAATCGTTTCCTGATACTGATTCAGGGTTCTATGGAAAACCTGAATATTATGGTATATTTGACGATAATACAATGATATTAGGGCCAACACCTGATGCTAATTACAGTGCTGAGTTACATTATTACTATTACCCAGAAAGCATTGTTACTGCTGGTAATACTTGGTTGGGGGACAACTTTGATACTGCATTGTTTTATGGTGCATTACTGGAAGCAGCTGCGTTTATGAAAGAAGACGCAGATACAGTAACTCAATACACAGCAAGATACAGTGAAGTCATGCAGTTGTTGAAAAACTTAGGTGATGGTAAAAATAGGCGTGATGCTTATAGAAGTGGACAAGAGAGGATACCTGTAAGAAATGGATAATCAAGCAAAACTATTACAAGGTGTTGATTATGATGTAATTACTACATCAGACGGAGGAATGACACCTGAGCAAGTAGCAGAATTGTGTCTTGCTAAAATAATTTATGTAGGTGATGAAGCTAATCCTTTATTAAAGGAGCAGGCTTTGGCTTACAAAGATAGCATTAGACAAGTTCTAGTGTTTTATATGAAACAGGCTATAAAGTCTAATCATACAACTATAGCGAATAAACTGCATAAGGCAGGGCATTCTGAATTAACTAAACTTTTGGAGATATAAAATGGCAATTTCTCAAGCAATGTGTACTTCATTTAAAGTTGAGTTGTTGAATGGTATTCATGCATTTAGTACAACAGTGGCTCGTGGTAATACGAACGCTGATAGTTTTAAATTAGCATTATATACTTCATCAGCTTCTTTAGGTGCTGCTACTACAGCATACACAACTTCTGGTGAAGCATCAGGAACAGGATATACAGCAGCAGGTGCAGCACTTACCGCTGTCGCTCCTACATCATCTGGTACTACAGCGTTTTTAGATTTTAATGATTTAACATTTTCTACAGCTACGGTTACAGCTCGTGGAGCATTAATATACAATGATACTCAAGGAGACAAAGCGGTAGCAGTATTAGATTTTGGTGCAGATAAGACATCTACAGCAGGAGACTTTACAGTAGTATTCCCTGCAGCTGATGCTTCTAATGCAATCATACGAATAGCTTAAGTATATAAGCTAATGGAACGTTTATTTTTTATAGCTATAATGGTAATAACTTTTACGCATACAGCTACAATATTTGCGGCTGACTCAAATATCTATTACAAAGACCAGCCGCCAGCATCAGCTATCTCACCTTCAATTTCTATTGGTGGTGCTATGGATGTTTGTGTAGTAGTTAGAAGTGGTGCTATTGGTACAGGATTATTTAATGCATCAGCTGGTATACACGTAGTTGACAAAAATTGTGAAAGAATCAAACTTAGCAGAAGTCTTGCTCAACTTGGACTTAAGGTATCAGCTACGGCTATCTTATGTCAAGACAATAGAGTTTTTACAGCCATGCTGGCTGCAGGAAGCCCGTGTCCTATAGACGGATTAGTGGGTAAAGAAGCTAAAGCTAAATACATAGAACTAGGAATAATAGATGATAAAAATAATATTGTGGGCAACCCTAATGTCTTGCATGTCAATATTAGTAAGCCACGCCGAGACGACTACTTCGGCCAACCTACTAGATAATAATACATTTGACGAGAATACTAATGGATGGACACTATCTGATTCTAATGTTAAGCGGGACGCTAATTCTTATAATGATGCAGGTAACAGCCCTACTATAAGATTTAAAGGGCAAACTTCAACTATCACTCAATCTGTAGATACTTCTGGGTTAGAAACTAATAAAGAAATTACAGACGTTACTGTTAAGTATCACGGCTATGGCTGTGGTAACACACCTAATGGTTGGTGTACTGCTGGTGGTGATGACACGATTGTTACTAATGTTACTTTGAAAAACGGAGCAGGCACTGAGATTTCTACTAACACAATAGCAGTGCCATACGAAGATGGTTGGACTCATCACACGTTTACTAAATCTATTAATGATACATTTTTAACAGGTGAGACTGGAATTACATTTAGCTTACAAGGTATTGATACAGGAGACTCAAGTAGTTGGCTAGGTCCTATTACCGATAACTATGAGCTATTAGTAACATACCAAGATTATGTAGCTCCTGTTGTTATTGAACCTGTTGTGGTTGTACCTGTTGTTGAGACTGTTGTTGAGACTGTTGTTGAGACTGTTGTTGAGACTGTTGTTGAGACTGTTGTTATTGAACCTACTATGATTGGCACTATAGATTTATCTACTGAAGTTACTTTAGATTTAATACAAGATGTTCAAATAATGCCCGAAATACCAACTATTGAATTAACTCCTGAAATAGGTAATATGGATATCGGTATTGATATGAACATGGATATACCTACAGATATGTCAATAGATGCACCTGTAGAAATAGCTAGTATAAATATGCCTATCAGTGTACCCACTGTAGAAATTCAAGCTATAGAAGTTGCTCCTCAAATTGAGGCTGTACAAGAAATTCAAGAGATTCAAGAACTACCTGAAATAAATATTGAAGAGCCTATAGAAATAGAGTCTGAGATAGTTGAAATAGAAACCCCTGAAGAATTAAAAGAGCCTGATATGCAAGAAGACATGGAGGTTGTAAAAAATGATGAACAAGAGACAGAGCCAGAGAGTAAAACAAATGATGACAGCATCGTACCAAACGGAGGCACCGATGAACCAAAAGCCAAAGAAGAAAAAAGTGTCAACAAAAAGAAAAAAGATACTAAGAAAACCAGCACAAAAAAAGAAACAATTAAAGACAAAACTGTCGCTGATAAATCGACTAAAACTAGCAAGTCAAAAGATGTGGTCGAAGTTAAAAAGCCTACTACAAACGCTGATAACTTGGGGCAAATAAGTGTCATAAACCTAGTTACATTGACCTCTATACCAGAAACAATTACAATTCAAGAAACAGTGTTATTAACACAGGAGATGATATATGAGCAAGACATTGATGCTTTCACCAGCAGTGCTACTTACGATAGTCTTATCAGTAGTTCCAGCAGCAGGTGGGTTCGTATGGTGGATGTCAGACCTAAGCACACGTTTAGTGGCTATGGAAGGTAAAGTAGCTGGTAGTGATACAGGTACACTAAATGATAGACTAACTACAACTGAAGAACGAGTGCAGTTTAATAGCGATAATATTGATGATGTCTGGGAAAGTTTAGAGAAACTTGATGTAGAAATGGGAGATATAGAAGATAAATTATCTGCTTGGATGGAAAGAGAGATTGGCAAAGTATACGATATTATTAACGACAACCCATTAGGAAACTAATATGGCAGGAATAGTAGTACCTTTAGATGGATGGGGACGCTCCAGTTGGAACGCTCTTGCTTATGGTGAAGGCTCTGTAAGTGTTAGTTCAACTGGGTCTATAGGAACCACTACAGTTGGTGCTGGTGCTAGTGTATCTGTTACAGGTGTAGCTGGGACTACTACATTAGCTTCTGTTCTTGTTACTGGAGATAAATCAGGTGAAGTTTTAGGAGAGGCAGCTACGGGTGCTGTTGGTACCGTAACCACAGTTGCAAAAGCAAACGCAGCAGTTACGGGAGTAGCAGGCACAAGTGCTTTAGGTTCAGAGGCAGTTGTAGCAGAAGCAAACGCAGCAGCTACAGGCGTAGCTGGAACAAGTGCTCTAGGTACAGTAACCACAGTTGCAAAAGCAAACATAACAGTTACAGGCGTAGCTGGAACAAGTGCTTTAGGTACAGTAACTCAAGAAAGTAGCAATACCGTACCTGTAACAGGATTAGTAGCTACTACGGCTATTGGGAGTTCAAGTGCAACAGGAGGAGCTACAGCATCTGTTACAGGTGTTAGTGGCACTTGTGAAACAAACGGATTTACATTAGTATGGGGCTTAGTAGATACATCTCAAACACCAAATTGGAAGGATATAGCAGCATGATAATTGAAGCAAAAAAATTAAATGGTGGTATAATACAATGTAAATATGAAGTACATCTAGAGTGTTCTAATTGTGGAATGAGTGTAGATGCAGAGGAATATAAATCAGGGACTTGCTCAGATTGTGGTGCCACGTGGAATGGAAAGCGACATACCAAAATTCACGTTACAAGTGTTCCATTAGCAGGTAAATCAAGCTAATAGGAGAAAGAAATGGCTAGTTCATATTCAGATTTAAAAGTAGAATTAATTAATACAGGTGAGCAATCAGGTAGTTGGGGTACAACTACTAATACTAATTTAGGTACAGCTTTAGAAGAAGCTATTGTAGGTACTGTGGATGTACCTTTTTCAAGCGGTCAAGTAACTCTTACTTTATCAAACTCAAACGCTACACAATCAGCTCGTCATCTAAGACTTAATTTAACAGGTACATCAGGTGGAGCACAGAACTTAGTTGTTCCAGCAATACAAAAAAATTACTTAGTTCACAACGGTACAGCTGATATTATCACTGTCAAGACTCCTTCTGGTTCAGGAATTGGAGTACCATCAGGTAAAACTATGTGGGTATACAATAACGGCACTAATGTTGTTGATGCAGTTACCGCTGTAACATCTTTAGAATCAAACGGTGGTATAACAGTAGATAATATTACTATTGATGGCACAGAGATTGATTTATCTACAGGTTCATTACTTGTAGATGTAGCAGGAAGTATTACTTTAGATTCTGATAGTGGCTCTATTTTATTTGATGATGCTACTACAGAGATAGGCGAAATTAGTATGGGTAGTAGTAACTTAACTATTAGAGCAGCAGTTAGTGATAAAGATATGATTTTTCAAGGAAATGACGGTGGTTCTAACATAACAGCATTAACATTAGATATGAGTGAAGCAGGAGCGGCTACATTTAATAGTTCAGTAACAGCCACTACGGGAACCTTTAGCGGAGCGGTAACTGCGAATGCTGGTGTAGTCGTAGATAATATAACCATTGATGGTACAGAGATTGACTTAAGTTCAGGTGATTTAACACTTGATGTTGCTGGAGATATTATCTTAGATGCTGATGGTGGTGATGTTTTATTTAAAGATGCTGGCACATTAATTGGAAAAATAGCTAACAACGATAGCTCAAACTTTAGAATGGATGTTTCTGTGCAAGACAAAGATTTTATACTGGGTGGAAATGATGGGGGAAGTATTATTTCAGCTATGGTGCTAGATATGAGTGCTGCTGGAGCAGCAACCTTTAATAATGATGTGACTGCGTTCTCAGATAAAAGACTTAAAGAGAACATAGAAACAATACCAGATGCTTTAGATAAAGTATGTCAAATACGTGGTGTTACTTTTGATAGAATCGATGCTGATGGCGAAAGACAAATGGGTGTGATAGCTCAAGAAGTAGAAAAAGTAGCTCCAGAGGTAGTTAGAGAAGATAAATCAGAAGATAAAATTAAATCAGTTGCGTATGGCAATATGGTCGGACTTCTTATTGAAGCGATAAAAGATTTAAAAGCCGAAATAGACGAACTTAAAAAGGGAAAATAGATGGCAATACCAAGTTCAGGGTCGTTAGCATTATCAGCCATTCAAACAGAGTTTGGGGGTAGTAACCCTATATCAATGTCTGAATATTATGCTGGTGGTAGTAATGTTGCATCTGGTACAACTGGAGATTCTGGCAATATTCCAAGTAGCGGAACTATTTCTATGTCACAATTTTATGGTTCATCAGCAGTCGTAAATATAGCTTTAACTATTTCATCAACTACACAAAACTATAATATATTTGCTAACAAAGGAGGCTCGTACTCTGCTGGTATATCTAATGTAACACTTACCGTACAAGCTATTGTAGGTTCTGCATCTAGCGGTCAGTATGCACTAGATACAGGTAGCCAATGGGCATCAGGTGATACTGTTAAAATTATTAACAACAGTCAAATCGTAGGTGCTGGTGGAGCTGGTGGAGCTGGTGGAGCTGGTGGAGCATCAAATCAGGCAAATGCTGGAGCAGCAGGAGGAGCTGGTGGTTCAGCACTTAATTTAGGTTTCGCTACTACAATTCAAAACAATGGTGGTTTTATTAGAGGTGCTGGCGGTGGTGGCGGTGGTGGAGGAAATGCATCAATAGCTACATCAGGAAAAGGTACTACTAGCTACCAAACAGCATCTGGTGCTGGTGGCGGAGGTGGTGCTGGTCAAAATGGTGGTGCTGCTGGTTCTGGTGGTACACAAGGTACTGCAAATCAATCAAATGTAACAGGAAATGCTGGACAGGCTGGTAGTGTAAGTGCTGCTGGTGCTGGTGGTGCAAGTACAAATCTTACGCAGGGTATAGGAACAAATGCACAAAATGGAGCAGGTGGCAACGGTGGTGGTTTTGGTGCTGCTGGTCAAGCTGGAGCAGCAGGAGGATTTTTAAGTACTTCGAATAAAGCAAGTGCTGGCGGAGCTGGCGGAGCTGGTGGAGCAGCAGGTAAAGCTATTAATTTAGCTGGTAATTCATTAACATGGGAAGATGGTAACAGTAATGTTCAGGGAGCAGTATCATAATGAGTAGTAAACCAACGTTATATAGAATATGGGTAAGAAATAAAAAAGTAGAGCATAGAACTTATTTAGCTGGTACAGATGATGCTGAATCAGTAAAAATAAAAAATGAAATATTAAAAGTATTTCCAGATGAGGTCTATCCATGGTCATTTAATATATGGGGTGTGTCAATGGAAGGCAACAAGTATAGTGTACATAACTGTAGTACAGAGGCTGATAATAAAGATAGTGGAGCTATGCAAAATGATGTTTTATATGAAAGGAATTTTATAAAGTATTTTTATGATTTAGATACAGCTACAAAAAAAATAGAAATAGTTTATAAAAAAGGACAGGTATTACCTGTTGTTACTGTGCCTGATAATCTAAGAGTTGATTATATAACTGACCATGTAGATGCAAACTATGCACTACTTAATACACAAGCTATCTATGTAAGAGGTACAACAGAAGATGCTTATACATGGGCACAATCTTTAAAATCAGATATTGTTATGCCTATATCTAAAACAACAAAAGTAGATATTGATAGGCCAAACGGAGTAGATGACGATTTATTTAAGTTTCAATTTAATGCAAGTAAAGAATTAGTAGAAGTTCTTGGCTGTTTTAAACCAGAACACTATTGTGTATATGGAGATAATCAAGATATCTATACAGAGTATACAGGAGATTATGTAAATGAAATTACAAATGTATCTGATACAGAATTAGTTAAACCACAAACAGATAATCATGGTAATCGTATTGCTGCTGCTGTAAACAAAGCTAACATAAAAGAATATGTTTTAGTTCCTAAATCTGATGGGAGCGGTGGGTTTGATAAGGTTTTGCTTAAAGACTTGTAGGAGACGTAATGGCTAATGGAGTTGAATGGGGTATAGGACCATCTCATGTAATTACAAGAACTAATCATGCAACGTTATTAAGATGGGGATTCTGGTCTCCATACTTTGCTTTCTTTTTTTCTAAGATACTACCAGTTGAACAAGTCATGCATGACCATGAAGGTAACTTTATTGCTTTTCTTTTGTGGGGTAAATATACAGAGTATGTCAGAGTGCCTGGACAAAAAGAATTAGAAGTTAACAAATATCGTTGGGTTAATATTGTTAAATGGGATACATTGCATTTAATAAAATGTGATAAGCCTGTATATACTATACAATTTATGGGTAGAAAAATGCACGAAGTTGTTGTTGAATACAAAGGTAGGCTAATTCCTTTTAAAAGATTATGTAAACGAGATGGTAGGTATAAAAGTAAAACATGAGTGCAATTATAGAATCAGTTAAACAAGATTGGGATGTAAAGATATATAATCAAAAAAAAGAGTGTCCTTATTTGGTTATAGATAACTGGTATACTCAAGATGAATTGTCTGCTGTATGGCATGAATTAAATATGTATTTATCTCAACCTAAATATGAAAAAGCAGACGACAAAGAAAGTCCTGTTGCAAGAGATGATGGAGTAGCAAAATCTAATGCGTTTCGTTTTCATCTTTGGGACTATTATACAGACAAAGGACAACAAATGTCTCCGATTGTAAGAGGACTGTATAAACAAAGAAGTAAAGATTTTCATAATATTATTAAAGAAACTATGCCTTTACACCACAGTAATTTTATTAACACAAATACTGATTCTACATTTATTGGTTATTATGATAAAGACCATTACTATAAACCACACCATGATAGCGTTCAGTTTACTTGTTTAATATGGATGTACAAAGAACCAAAGAAATTTTTTGGAGGCAATACTAAACTTGTACCTATTGATGCGACTATTGAATGTATACCTAACCGCATGTTATTTTTTCCTAGTTATATACAACATGAGGTTACACCGTTAAAAACAAAGAAAAATATACCATATGGTTATGGTAGATTTGGTATTACTCATTTTTATAACTGGCAAGCAAAAAATAGTTAAAAGATGCATTTATGCTAACGTTAAGATAAAATAAGATATAATTAATATAGGAGTATAATGTGATTGGATTAGTTGTTAGTGGTTTAAGTAAAGCGGTTGGAGGATACTTTGAACATAAAAGTAAAGAATCGGTTGCTAAAAGTAATTTAAAAATTGCAGAAATAGATGCTAAAGTAGCAGTGCAAAAGAAAGTAGCAGAAGGTAAAGTCGAGTGGGAAACCGCTATGGCAAAGGCTTCTGACGATTCCTGGAAGGATGAAGCATGGACGCTGACTTTCATTGCTATAATAATTTTTAGCTTTATCCCATACTTTCAACCTCATATTGCTAAAGGTATTGAGTTTTTAGCTACATTTCCTGAGTGGTTACAATGGTCTATAATGGCTAGTATTGGTGCTTCTTTTGGACTTAAGTCAATAGGAAAATTTACTAAGTGATGATAAAAAGAATACACGTTAATCAACATGTTATGAAAAGAAATGCAAAAACAGGAGAAAGAGAGCCTGTTATAACTGTTAAAACTTCAAAGCAAAATATATACGGATATACAGTTGAAATAAAAGGAGCATCAAGAGTTGTATATTCTCCTGATAAACCACTATCTTGTGGTGCAAAAGTTTGGATGGAAACTAATGAAACTTGTATAATAGATAATGGCAAAGAAAGGCTAGAGGTTTAGTGATGTTTAAATTATCTAAGAAATCATTAGCTAAACTAAGTGAAGTAAATCCTGATTTACAGAAGTTAGTTAAGAATGCCATAGGTTTATCAACTATAGACTTTGGTATATCAGAAGGAATGCGTACTAGAGATAGACAACAGATATTATATGACACAGGTAAAAGTCAAACTATGAACTCAAGGCATCTTACAGGACATGCGGTAGATGTGTATGCATGGAAAGATGGTGCAGTATCTTGGGAGTTTGAAGATTATGAAACAATTAATGTTGCTTTTAGTCAAGCAGCAAAACTTACTAATACCCCTTATGTATGGGGTGGTTCGTGGAAATCATTTAAAGATGGACCTCATTTTGAACTAATGCGAGAAAAGTAATATGGCACTAAAAAAGCTTATATTTCAACCAGGAATAAACAGAGACAGAAGTAATTACTCTTCTGAAGGCAGTTGGTATTCTTGCGATAAGATAAGATTTAGACAAGGTTATCCTGAAAAAATAGGTGGTTGGACTCCAATTAATATAACTCCTTTTGTGGGCGATGCTAATAGTATTATACAGTACGGCACAACAGATAGTAATGAATTAGTTAGTATTGCTACTAATGAAAAAAATTATATTCTTAAAGGAACTGCTCTTACTGACATAACTCCTTTGAGAACCACTTTTACAACTTCAACAACTTCTTCTACAGACAACTGTTTTAAAACTACTGATGAGTCAACCACAGTGGTAGTCACCATAACAGGACATGGTGGCTCAGAGGGTGATTATGTTACTTTTAGTGGCTCTGCTGCAGTTGGTGGTGTAACAGCTGCTAACTTAAATACAGAGTTTAAAATAGCTAGTGTTACAAGTAATACTTTTGAGATTACAGTGGCTGCAGCAGCCACATCTACAGTTTCTGCAGGTGGTGGTACAAGCATAGTTGCAGCTTTTCAATACCCTATTGGTTCTTCTACTATAACTTTTGGTTATGGTTGGGGTGCAGGTACATGGAATAGAGGCACATGGGGTTCCAGTGCAACTACTGCTATCGCTATCCCAGCTAGATTAACATTCCAAGACCAATTTAATAATGATGTTATATATAACATACAAGACTCAGATATATTTTTCTTTGAGTATGACGCTAATATCACTAATCGTGCAGTACAACTTAATACTATAGTTGGCTCAAGAGCAGTGCCAGAACAAGTAGGTAAAGTAATGTTTGCAGCAAGTGGACATTTACTAGCTCTTAGTTGTACTTCTTTTGGTCGTAGCACTACAACAGGAATATCTATATCTAGTATTACTAGGTCTGGTACAACTGCAACAGTAACTACAGGTTCAGGACATGGTTTAAGTGTGTATGATTGGGTTCAATTTGATGGTCAAGCACCATCAGCTTATCAAGGTGAATTTCAAGTATTAACTGTACCATCAAGTACTACCTTTACTTATACATTACCCTATGACCCAGGGGGCAGTGCAAGTCCAGTAGGAACTTATGTTAAAGTAGTTTACTCAGGAACTCTCGACCCAATGCTTATTAGATTTGCTAATGTAGATGCTACTACAGGACCAGAGCCTACAGAGTGGAAACCTGAGCTTACTAACAGTGCAGGGTTTATACGAGTAAAACAAGGCTCTCAAATTATTACTGGATTTAGAACTAGACAAGAGGTTCTTATCTTTACTGATATTGCTCTCTCTACACTACAATTTTTAGGTACAGAAGAAGTATTTGCTATACAAGAAATTAGTGACAATGTAAATATTATTGCTCCTAAAGTAGTGGCTGAGGCAAACAACGTTGTTTACTGGATGGGAGTAGATAAATTCTTCGCCTATGATGGTAGAGTTAGTACTCTGCC
>VMHT01165942.1_pt1 | contig 35399 bp, 47 predicted proteins | sample 4693611 | NCBI WGS metagenome assembly VMHT01 (sample SAMN12280063, study PRJNA550983) | marine metagenome | isolation source: seawater sampled from same location over 5 years 0.02-0.2 micron viral filtrate | place: USA: collected off the coast of southern California halfway between the port... ...
CACTTGAGTTTACGACTAAAGCAGGATTGCTAAAAGTAGTGCCACCTGCCGTTGTTGATGGTGTAATTTCAAGAGCATTTGCAACGTTTTCTTGTATGGCAATTTGAAAATTAGTATTAGATGCAGTTTTAAATATATATTGCGGACTTGTACCACTATGAGTGATGTTCCCCGAACTATCGATGCGAAGACGTTCTGAAGCGTTATTAAAAAATATTGTAGGTAGCGAATCGCTAGTGTTAGCAATAGTAAGTCCGCCAGCGTCAGCTAGAATATAGTTTTCGCTAGAACCATTTTTACCAAAGGCAAGTATTGAACTAGAAGTTCCGTTTAAAGAAAGGGATACACGATTAGAGGTTGTAAAGAAAGGCGAAGCCGTACCAATACCTACGTTGCCGTTTTCCTGAATACGCATCAACTCAGTGCCATCGTCAGCAGTACCATTTGTTCTAAACCTATAACTAGAACTAGTACTACTATTATCTGAGTCAATCTGAAAAATCATTGAATCACCAGATATTAACCTACCACCAGCTACGCCTGTTTCTCCTATTTTAATAGTATTATGAACTTCGAGTGTTTGCGATGGCGAAGTCGTACCAATACCTAAACTTTTTGCACTTCTATCCCAAACCATATCTGCATTTTGAGATACCCCATAGAAGTTGACATCACCTGCACTTGTTATACGCATACGTTCAGTACCGCTTGTATAACTTCTTATTTCACTAACAGTTCCACTTCCTGCTCTTAGCTGTAGTAAGCCACCATTACCATGTTCATTTCCAGAGGCGTGAATTGATGCGCCTCTTGCGTCTCCACTAGCCCCTCCACCACTTATTATTATTTGAGCATTATCTGAGCCATCGCTAGTATCTGTAGATATTAAAGTATTTCCACTAAATTCAACGTCACCAGTAATCCCTACGTTGCCATCGTTAGTTATATTTAGTGTATCATTCCAGCTACTGCCATTATATTGACCAATTTTAAAAGTTCCACTGCCAGGATTATTTAATCGTACATGACCACCTAAATAGAGATAACCAGTTCCAGTTGTTTCAAAAAGCGGAGCCACTACGTCACCTGCAAAAGTTGCGTTGTCATTTTCTCTAAATAAAGTTAAAACATCTGTTCCGTTTGTTGAGTTATCGTGTCTTTTAATGATAAAATCATTAGCAACTCCGTAATATCCTATACTAAAACCATAAGTTGAAGTGCTTTCTTTAAAGTTTATGATACTATTCTTTTCAGCATTAGTTTGTAGAGTTAATGTTCTGTGATCGGATGATCCGTCTCCTAAGGTGATATCACCTGCAAGAGTTGCGTTACCTGACTCATTAACAACAAACAGTTCGTTGTTATTATTAATACTGTCTTGATTATGACCAATAACAAACTTTTCACCAGTATTATTGTTATTACTATCTATATTTATTCTTAAAGAAGCTGGTGTATTAATTATACCATTTGTTAATGAGTTTGGGTCTAAGGTTAATTTACCATCAATATCTACATTACCACCAACATCAAGAGCATCCCCTATATAAGCATCACCACCTAGATATAGGTCTTTAAATCTCGCACCACTAGCACCTAAGTCTAAGGCGTTGTCGTTTGCTAAACCTGCTGATGTAGCAGGAACAATGCCAACACCACCAAACGCAAACCTTAAATAAGACTGGTCTGAGCCATTAGTAGTTCCTATGAATAAATCACCGTTAGCAGTACCAATACTTCCTATTTGTGCACTATCTTTGTAAAATCTTAGTATTTCACCATCGCTATTTAATCTTTTAAATAAAGCAGTAAAACCACCATCACGAACTTGATAAGAAGCACCATTGGCAAAAAGAACGTGACCTGCGCCTGTACCAGTATCTGAATCAGCACCCACTAATACGGTACCCGAACTATCGATGCGCATTTTTTCGCTACCCGATACTTGAAACTCTATATCTGTTCCAGTAGCATTATTTATTTGTGCATTACCTGTTCCTGTAGGACCAATGTTTATGCGACTAGCAATATTAGTTCCTACAGATTTCAGCCAAAGAGTATCAGTATAACCAGATGGGGCTTGTAATGTAAGTGGTGTATTATTAACTGGCGAATCCGTACCAATACCTACGTTATTGCTAGTATCGATTGTTAGAGCAGTTGTGGAAGCTGTATTGTTATATATACTAAACTTATCATCAGTTCTTGTATTTACAAACCATGATTGAGCATCATTAGTTAAGTCAAGTTGGGCGGCTCCATTGGCGCCTGCATTTTCTATTTTTAATACTACGCCAGCACCTGCTGATGAGGCTTTTACATGTAGTTTACCAACAGGATTAGTAGTACCAATACCTACGTTGCCTTCTTTGTTAATAACCATTCTTTGCTTAATACCGTTAGATGCTGCACCAGCGGTAGCAAATATTAATTCACCATCTATCCAGTTATTACTATTACCTGTACCAAGAGGAGATCTAGCATAAATACCTGCCATAGAAGCTTTATAATCTGTACTCCCTGTTTCTCTTTTTGCAAATAAAAGCATAGGTGAGAAACCACCAGCTGTATTATCATCATTGTATAATGTCAATCCAACGGTATCTGGTCCTGTAGTTGTACTGCTATCAGTGACCATTGTAATTCCTAAAGTTGAAGTATTAGTGACTTTAGGGTCGTAATCAGTGTTATCTACTGATGTATTTTTTATATATAAATTATTACCACCGTAATTAGTACTCCATGTAGGACCTACATAAAGTTTACCAACAGGATTAGTAGTACCAATACCTACGTTGCCGTTAGTTATAGCAACATTATCTTCAAAACTTATACGCACGCTACCGTCAAGCCCATAAAGGTCTCTGGTTGTGCTAGTCATTCCTAAAACATTAGTCCCATCAGCCTCTCTTAATATGTCTGTTCTTATACGAGTAGCATATAAAACTCTCCACCTATTTGCAGTTCCACCTAAAAACTCAGTGTCATCAGCGTTAGGTATTATATCTGCTGAAGTAAGCTGACCAGTAAGCGTACCACCTGTAATTGGTAAAAAGTCAGAAGCAGTAGGTATCGTGTCACTATTAAAGGCGTTGGAACCAAGTGTTCTGTATGTAACGTTTTTTCCTTGATCCCACATAAGGGCTACAGTGTTACTAGCACCCTCAGATATACCATTTAAATTTAGCGTATCTATAAACGTAGTGGAAGGTATCTCTTGAACCTCAAGGTTATTAAACTCTACAGTTCCGTCATAAGCGATGTAACCTACACCACCCTCTGTAAATGTAGTGTCGTTTATTTCACCATTGATAATCTGGTTTCCATCAATATCTACTCGTATCTTTTGACTAATGACTTGTACGGTAACTCTATGCCAGTTACCATCATCTATATCTACACCTGAAATAGCAGTACCATTAACGCCGCCTATAAGATAAGATTGACCTACATTAGTTTGTCTTTTCTGTACTCTTACCGTATTTGAACTGCGTATAATTACATTGTAACCATCTTCTGATGGTGAGTTTTGACCATGATAAACTAACCCAAGATGAGTAGCGTTACTAGTCTTAAATGAGAAGGTAGCTATAAAGTTTTGGTGTTCAGCGTATGGTGTAGTAGCTGCATAAGAACTAGAGCTTTTAACAAACTTAACTGTCTTATCATCTATCCAAGTTGCTGTATAGTTACTACCTGATTTTCTCCAACTAGCGTTACCGTTAGTATTTGTAAAAGAACCATCAATGTTTAGGTCATTTGATATATCTACATCACCTCCTGCTTCTATAGTAAGTCTTGAGGTATTATTAGTTGCGAAGACAAGGTTGCTGTTTTCACGATTCCAAAACACCGCACCTGTAGAGTCATCATACCCTATAGCAACACCATCCGTATCATTAAGACCTGTTGCAGTAGTAGTAAACCTTGCTAAGGATAATGATGCTTTATTAATATGAAGTTTTTGAGTAGGAGCATTTAATCCAATACCTACATTTTGGTTACTTCTTAATATGGTTATAGCATCTAAATCATTTGCAGTATCTGAATCAGTGGCATCGTGCATACCCAAATGCAACTTATTAGCATCACCATCATAATAAATATAACCACCCTGAAAGCCTGCGCTAGTAGATGAACCTTCTGTAAATCTTATTCTTCTGTTGCCTGTACCATTTACTGCTGTAGCATCTAAAAATAAATCACCACCTCTTAACTTTGTATCGCCAGTAAGAATACCACCTGACAATTCAAGATACCTGCTATCTAAGTCAACAGATGTTAAACCAGTAACATGACCGTAAGTATCTAGCGTTACGTCTTGAATAACTGAACCATTACTATTATCAACAGAAGCCTGAGAGCTGGTGTCAGAATGTGACAGTGTAACCGCCCCTGATGTACCACCACCACCAAGACCTGCACCTGCTGTAACTCCAGTTATGTCACCAGCGCCAAACCCAGCATCATTATTAAAGACAGAAATATCTATCTCACTTAAAGCCTTTCTTTTATTGGTTATACCATCCAGTATAGCTATTTCATCTATGGCTGCTACGTCCTCTGTCATATCTACCAGTCTAGATATGTTTAATGATAGAGTAGCCACGCCACTTGTTGTACCCCCACTAAGCCCCGAAGTTGTGCTAGTCGCAATTTCAGTAATATCTCCTGCTGCTGACGCAGGCGGAATGTACTCAAACTGTTTATTAGTTTGATTGTAGCTTAAACTACCTGTACCACTAGCCGCACTTTGAACAACAAGGTTTGCCTTGTCAGGGACAAACTCATCAACTAAATTCTTTGAATTTAAACCAGTAACATGACCATAGGTGTCTAGCGTCACATCTTGTATAACGGAAACGCCTGAATTATCTACAGATGATTGTGTACTTGTATCTGAATGGGTCAAGGTTACTGTGCCTGACGTTCCGCCACCACCAAGACCTGCACCTGCCGTAACGCCTGTGATTGTACCTACGTTTGATGTATAACCAAGACCAGTAACATAAGATGCAATGGCTGAGCTAGTCATTATCATTGCATTACTAGAAACAAACCCTTCTGTACTGTCTAGCAACGTGGCGGCACTAAATTGTGATGTTGTTAGCCCAGAAACATCAAGCGTAACTGCGCCACTTGTACCCCCACCAGTTAATCCTGTACCTGCCGTAACGCCTGTAATGTCTCCTGCGTTATTAGTATATCCTGCGCCATTAGTAATGTATTGATTGTCTAATGCCCCACCTTGACCTGTATATGTAGATAATGCAGTATTTTCAACGTTACCAATGCCTAAGCTAGTTAGTGCCGCAGAACCTGACTCAACACTACCATCTGCCTTCAAGAACTGAGATGAAGTACCGCCACTCTTTACTATTGAAGAACCAGTAATTACGCCACCACTTATGTTACCTGTGGATGTAAGCGCACCACTTACGTATAACGCATCATCTGTCTGCCATCTATCATTAGTCTCGTTCCATATAAACGATTTGGTAGCCCCAGTACCTCTTTTTACTTCTATACCAGCATTTTCTGTAGGATTAGTGGTGCTAGTTATGTCTGCATTTAGGGTTATTATAGAATCGCCAATATTGAGATGTTGCGAATTTATAAATGTGGTAGTTCCAGTGACAGTAAGGTTACCAGCAATAGTTAAGTCGCTAGTAAAAGAAACGGAGGTTGGTATATTGTTAAAGTCTTGTCTGAGTAATGGAAACCCAGCTTGAGTAGAGCCATCATGAACAACAAGAGTGTTTTTCGTTGTGTCTACTGTTATCTCTCCCTCAGCCCCAGTAAACGTGCTGTGCTGAGTGGTTGTACCTCTTCTACGTTTTACTTCTGTTGCCATAAATTTATACGCTAGGTGCTTGTAAGTAAGTTGGTATTGATGTAATGATAGATCTTCCTATAAAATCTAAGTTAGCTGATCCTCTACCGATTTGATTGGTATAAGCTGTTGCTAAATTAAGGTTTTCTGGTATCACCGCAAAGAAATTAGGGCTTCCATCACTTAAAGAAATTTCAACATGAGAGTCCCCAGTAGTTACGAGTGCTGATACTAAATCACCTAAAAAAGCAGAGACTGTGCTTGATGTATAGGACTGACTTCCCTGAGTTTGTTTTTGTGCAGTAGAACTAAGCAGCTTTTGAAATGACAAAGAAACACTTACTCTGTATCCCCTCAAGTTAGACCTAAGGGTTCCATCTATAGCCTCGTCAAAAGCAGAATTAAAGTTAACTTGACCAATGTCAGCAACCATATTATTAATCGTAAATTTATACTTCCAGTCACTAGACGAATCAAAATCTTTTTGACGTATCTCTATGCTTGTTATTTTATTAGACAGAGCCATAATCTAATTGAGTTGTAACAGTTTCATATATAAACCTATAATCACGTTGGTCACCTGCTGCGCTTTCATTTATAAAACGAAAATCTTCAAAGTTCAACGTAATATCAAGACCAAGTTCAAAAGCTGTAAAGTTAATCTTTGGGACAAATAAGCCATGTTGATTTGCGTATTGAACACGACTTGCAAATCCATTATCTAAAACTACCCTAATTACGTTATCAGTATCAATACCGATATAAATAAACTCCGCACCGTTTAAAAGGTCTGTGGCTATGTTATTGCAAATGGATCTGTACGTATCAGGAGTCGTGCATAAATTGTAGGTGAGTCCTATCTTTCTCCTGAAGTCCCTGAAATTGCCACGTAACGTTCCGTCTATGGCTTCATCGAATGGTACGTTAAAAAACTCTAGTTCGTCTGACTCAGAGTAATTTTGGATGGTTAGCGTCTGTGTACCGCCTGCATCTGTAATGACTACTATGTTGCTAACCTTAGCCAATTTAATTTATATTAAATACGCTTCACAATTTATTACATCATTCTCTAGGTCATACTCTAACATGGATGGTCTAGCCTTGAGTCCATTCACACTAGGGTGTATGTCACTACCAAACTTAATAAACTGATATGGCTTGAGTGTTCCAATACCAAATATTTTTAGGTTTATTAAGAATGGGGTTCTGTTGACTTCAGCGTCAGTAGCTATACCCAATGACTTTTTGTAAGAGTCTCTAGCTTGATCCGATATATCAGTAACAATAGATGTGGTAAGGGCTGACCCACTAGCCCCACCTGCCGCAATCAATTCCCACTTTTGAGGAGACTCAGTAGTATCAAAAACCAATGTGTGCATATCATTCACCTGAACATTTAGGACTACGTCCTGAGAGCCTACTGGGCTAACAATTTCTGTCGTTACCTTACTGAATGGGGTTCCACTACTAACCGAATCGTCCCTTATAGCAAATGTTGTATTGAAGTTTTTAACGTTTCGTTTATTAAATGAAGTCCCAAAGTCCTGAAGATTAGATGCTGATAACGTTGTGAAGTGATCGGAATCAGATTCTGAATTAAAGTTTCTTCTAACATAGAATGCGAAGCCCATCATTGATCCCACAAATGCGCCCTCTATAATAGAAAACTTCAATATATTTGTTTGTGCCTTCGCATAAGTGTTTATATCGGTTAAGTCAAACCCTATAACTTTAGTAGAATCACTGCCAGATGGTATTGAAGTAATATTGGTTATTGTTTTAGTAAACTTGTGACCAATAATCTTTGTGGTAGGTGATGACCCCTGAGATAACAAAAACCCTTTTATAGCATCTGATGATGTTATTAGGTTTGGGTCAGCATTACTGCTTGAAGCTGTCGTAACTAACCCCTCTAAAGTCTCACCACTACCTGACCCATAATTTGTTACTTGAACATCATATCTAAGGGCTGCTTGTGCCTCTATAGTTACCTTTCTTGATACTCTATCATACTTACAACCTGCCTTAGTGCCTATAAAGAAGTCACTACCTGTCGGGGTCGTAACCTTTATTTGAATAGTGTCATTGTTACCCATTTGATTTATGGTGGTAAAAAGAAGATTACCATCACCCAACTTATCAAATATAGATATAGATATTTTTGATAGGTTTACCCTGAACTTAGATATATCATCTGAACTTTCTTGGACATCAAAGTCTTGAGATATTTTTGGCATATTAGCCATGAGCATGGTAGTGGTAGCCGTAGATACACCGCTACCCACTATCTGCACTTCGGCAGAAAATGTGCCAAACCTTCTAGTCACATTACCTGTTGAAGCTACAAATGTACCCATTATATCGAGGTTGAATTATTTAATAAATCCTGTTGACCCCTGTTGACTGCAACCGCTAACCCAGCTCTGTCTATGTTTACATCAACTGTTGGTGCGGCCTGATTCGTTATGGGTGAACTAGGCAGGAAACTAACGCTTTGAGTGAACTGAGGAGCCTCTTGCCCTGCGTCTCCTGCGCCACTAGAGGCGCCACCACCACCACCTGCTCCACCGCCCCCACCACCAAACTTGGCGGCTTTTATCTTCGCTAATTGTATAGCACCTAATGTTGCGGCAAATGCTACCTTCCCTGCCGAAGGTAAACTTGCAGTTATGGCTTTTGCGGTGTTTATAAGGGTTTCTGCAATAGCGGATCTTTTCTCTACTAAAAACTGTTTCTTTCTAATAGCCTCTAACTGTTTAGCAGATGCGCCCCTAGCCTTCGCTACCTGTAACTCACTCTTGAGTTCTGTTTTTCTTAAAGAAGTTATACCCTTGGTAAACTTTCCTGCCATATCTAATGCATCAATAAAATCTTCTTTACGACCATCATCATCAGCAGAATCATCACCCTCTATCAACTCTTTTCTTTTAGCTATAAAGTCTTCTAAAAGTTGTATTCGGTTAGCAAATGTTGCGGCATCTGCATCTGTAACGGCATTAAGAAATTTTGTATTTAATTCTTTAATAGCTTCTTGAGCGAGGGCTATACTATTTGCTGCAGGATCTAAATCTAGGTCAAGAGCCCCACTTATAGTATCATTTATTTCCTTGAAAGGGTCACCTACAGTAGTAAACATTTGCTCCATCTCAGTCACCATACCATTTACAGTGCTAAACATATTCTCTATAAATATAGGGGCATCCTTAAATCCATCTCCTAACTCTAAATCAACAGGTACCTCCATTTTAACACTTTCTCTAGCTAACTGTTCCGCACTTATACTTACACCATCCCTAGTTTCAGCAGCAAAATTTGCTATCATAGCATCAAGTTCGTCCATGTTATCAGCTAGAACAATCTCAGGTTCTACATTTAGACTAGCCCTCAAAGCGTCTATAAAACCCTCCTTTTGAAGCTTTAAACCAGCTAAACGTTGTGCATTGATTTCATCGGTTATATCTTCGTTAATTTCAAGTATTTCATCATCTGTTTTTTCAATTTCAGCTTTAACGCTTTTAATTTCTTGTTCAATATCTAAAATTTCTTGTTTACTTCGTTTTAAGTCTTCAGAAGTAACAATTTCACCATTATGTAAAATCCTGAATCTATGTGCCGTTTTTAAGTTCTCTCTTTCTTGTTTAGCTTGTTCTAGTAAAATAGGCAAAGAAGCTTCATCTAATTTATTTGCCTCCTGTTTACCTTCAAGAATGTCAAGTAACAATTCTTTTTGACCTTTAAGACCCTCTATACCTAAATCAAATGCGCCAGTTTGCGCAATTATTTCAGCCGTTCTTCTAGCATCATCATTTAATTCTTCAAGTGCCTTTTCTAAATCCTCTGCTGATTCTTTGTTTTTACCTAATATTTGAGGCAACACAGTGGCTGCTGTAACTATTAGGTTTATAGCTATAAGAAGACCGCCAGGACCCATCAAAGATGCACCTAAAGCCTTAAAAGCATTTTTTAAACCACCAGTTTTAGTGGTTAAGTTTCCCATTAGTTCAAAGGTAAAACCAATGTTGTTACCAATGGCTCGCATACCTTGAGCAAATCCTTGAGTAAATTGAGCAGAATCTTGAAGACCATCACTAAAAGAAAACAATGTTTGGTTGGCCGTAGAGAAGGCTTTATTGTTTGATGTTACACCTTTGCCTAATTTTTTCTTGGCTCTTGCTAATCTTTGAGTGGCTGTTAGTAACTCTTCAGTTTCTTGTTCCTGACCTTGAAGGGCAGCCCTACCTCTCTGAAGTACAGCTATCAATTCTTTTTCTTGATTCTCAAGCCTTGCTGATTGACCAAGTAGTTTGGTACGTTCAGCAGTGTTTAGCTTATTACTTTGAATAAACTTATCTAAACTAATCTTTTCTTCTCGTATCTGCTTTATCCTAGCACGAGCCTCTAGGTTTGTCTTGGCTATAGTCCTTAACTCATTTTTAGTAGCCTTTAATTTATTATTTATAGATGTTTTTACCTTATTATTGGAGGCTATAAATAGTCCATTCTTCTCTACTATACCCTTGACCTCTTCACCAAGTTTACCAGTAGACCTATTGGTTTCGTTTACCGCATCATTTAATTCAGTTAAGGATTTGGCTGCGCCTGCCCCCCCTAAATCATCAATTTTAGAGGCAATCTTAAACTTAATATTATAAATTAAATCGGGCATATTTATTTTTCCTTAGGTCTATGATAGGCCTCACGAGCCATCATAGCTTGTGTTATATCCTCTATTGAACACTTGGCTTCAAGTTCCTTTGCTCGCAGTGGATCAAAGTCGGCAAGAACGTAACAGTAATAAACGTACGCTCCGCCAACTTCAATCACTAGGTCATTAGGTGCGAGCAGGTCTAATGACTCTAAGCTACTCCGACTCCATCTATAGGTACTTGACGCCTGTTCGTAAAAAAATCCCACGCTTCCTCAAGCGTCCCCAACTCTAGTTCGTCAGATTTCCATACCTTACTATCTATAGGAGCCTCTAGTTTCATGGAGTGTTCTGCGGTAAACTTACAGTACTCAGCACGAAACTCTTCATCCAACTTCCAATCATTTATAGCCTGAAGGTCTTCCACGCTATAATCGTCAATGGTTGTATCGTCATTAATCAACTTCTTATAGGTCTTAGGATGTTTTGCCTTGTACCAATTAAGAAGCATTTGTCTTCTTTCTTCTACTATCTTATCAAAACGAATAGGGGTCGGTTTGACTTCAAACGCAACCCCCATAAATTCGCCCTGAACTTTTGTTATACGTCCCATAAATTGCTCGCTTTATTTTAGGGTTTATGTGTTAAATTCTTGAAAGTTATAATCTGATGTTGTTGCTGTTCCAGATGTTATCTGTAACGATGGTTTTTTGATTTTTATATCTGACTCTCCTTTTATATTAAAGGCCACCTCAACATGATGAGTGGCAGCTGGAAGAGTCAGTGTCGCTAACTTAACACCAGTGCTAGTAAGATTCACTGATGAAGCAACCCCAACTGTTGAACCACTAGAATTTTTTGCGGTCAATGTCATTGTTGGGATTGGATCAACATCTGTAGCATCTGTTACCTCTACAAAAGCAGTTAGTTGCTTCCCTTCAAATGGGAAGTATACCTTGTGAGTAAAGGTCGCTGTAGCTGATGTAGCCGCATCATTTTTTAACCTTTGTTTTTCATTACCTGAATTGAAAGTAGATGTACTCGTCAAGGTAGTTCCTGCCACAGTCCAGTTAGCTGCCCTTGATGGTGATCCTACACCCAACCACTTATACAATGAAAACCCATTTTTAGTATACGACATAGAAGCTGAGTGTTCCCCAGTTGTGCTATTGTATCCCCCAATAGATTCCCTAGGGCTGTTGAACCTGAAAGAAAGGTTATCCTCAAATCCCTCCGCCTTTGTCAAGGTTCCCTCAGCCTGAAGTATTAATCCATCCACACTAAACCCTGTAAACACAAGATTAGTCTGATTGTCGACCCATGTTTTTAATTGAGTGGCTGTAGAACTATCATATAAACCAGTCAGAGTTATATTGTATACTTTGCTTGTTATAACTTCTCTGTTATTTTCTATGATAGCAGTATTCGCCTCAATAGATATTACTTGCCTTGATGCCTCAGCAGCACCTTCCTGAACCACAGAAAACGTTTTAGTTTCACTAAGTGCAGAAGTATTGACAAGTGCTAACTTGTTTAATTGTGCTGGCATGATAAAATATATTATGGGTTAGATACAACGATAGCTGCTTCACTATCAACGTCAGATGCTTGTGCTATTAGTACGGTTTCTAGTCTTCCGTTCTCAAAAGACCTGTGACCCATGATGTATGTGGTAGCAGTAGTTAAGCTATGACTTCCAGTTGCACCAACTAATCGTAGCTTACCCTCAGTTGGAGTGCTTCCATTTTTTGATACAAATGGACTAGCTAGTATATCAGTGCTTCCACCATCTTGGTTAGTGTTTGTTGACCTAACAACTATTCTTCCAGTAAATGACTCGAAGATTTCCCTGTTGTTTTGAACATTGACAGTATCTGGCTCTAAGGTTGGCTCAGCGCCCTCGACTGTTATATTGCTTACCGTAAATTGAGAAGCACCAGAAGAGTTTAATACTTCTGCCTTGTTAAATATTAGTTTTGCCATTTTTTTATGTTTGTTTTAGGATATTTTAATTATACTTTGAAAATTCACATTTGTTGACAGAAACCCATTATCTTCGTCTATTGAGTCTACACCAGTTAATTGTATCGTGTACACATCAGATGTTATGGTTGTTGCCACTGTCGTATCTGCCCAGTCAATAAGTTGGTCTGTAAGTTCTAGCATTCTATCATAAGAAGTATCTTTTCCACTATGTGTGTTCGCCTGTTCTATATAAACTATAGCTTCAAAGTTCTGTGTTAGTTCTAAAGGCTTGTCAGCTTGCACTAAAACATCTGTTGACCCACCTAATAACTTAAACACAACAACTTCAGTTATAATATCTCCACGCCTCCTAATATCTAGATTACTACCACTAAATTTCAATACCTTTTCTGCGGTAGGTCTACTATCTGAAGATGAGTAACTACTAAAGCTTGTTATGTACCCACTAAGTATTGCGTTTCTATCCATTATCCTACAGTTAAAGACCCCTTAGATGTGTTGCCTATATTTATAAATAAATCAGCCTTTATAGTCCTTGGCTCACTTAATAACTCAAGAATAATATCTTTTACGTCATCTATATTACCCTGCTGTTCAGTTGATCCTGAATCCTCCTCAATAGGAAACTGCCTTCTTTGTGGTACACGATTACCCTCTTCATGGTCCCTCATGTAGCCACCTACACGTGCGCTATTATACCCAAAACTAACACCTCTTTTTTTAGTTTGGTACATAAAGTCTTCCTCAGCAGTACCAGTATATAAAAAATCGGGTATAGGTTTTCGCCCTATATTTTCTTTATAGTCAGCGTAACTATCAACTAAACCAAACCTTCTATTGCCATCAGGCTCTAAGGCTTGCTGATTCATTCGATTAATAGAGAACTCATATTCTCTACCCACCTCATTCATTGACTCTTTGAATTTATTAGAGTTTAATTGAGACCTAACATCCTTTAATATAATGGAAGATAGTTTCATTAGTATAAACTCATGAATCTTACTCTTGGGGTAGTCTTGGGCTTAGACAGTAAACCACTAAGCCTTCTAAGATTAGCTGTAAGATATTGGTTGTACATGGCGTAATACTTTCTAGCTTTTTCATAAGAGTAGCTGTCTCTATGTGTAGCGTCTTGAGCAAACCATAATTCAAGAAATTTAAAACTCAACAAATCAATAAGAAGTTCTTCAGAATCTGCGGCATAAACAGCATCTAACAACGCAGTCTCTGTAGCGTAGGTAGAGTCATTTATGTATTCACGCAAATTGTCAAGAATATCCGTTTTAAGGAGTTTAATTGCCTTGGCTAGTATTAGGTTGTCCTTTTCTGATAGGTTCAACGCTGTAGTGCCAGCAGTCACGTTTATACCCTTAAAGGTAAGTTCTTCTAGTGCGTCAATGTTATTTCTAGTAAGGGTAAGACTGCTAAACGCCATTATTTTTCACCTTTGATTCTTTTCCATTCATAATACCATTTCATGGTCATGTAACCTAGAGTTACTAAACCTACAAGTATAGAGATTACTGTAGATACTTGTTGCAGGGTGATGCTCGAAACTAAACCGAACATACCGATCATTGCTTTTGAGTCCATTATGTCTTCTAGGCTAATCATAATAAAAAGAGAGCCGCGCAATGCGACTCTCCTTTAAAATTAGGCCTTAGCTACGTTGCCTCGAATATAACGCCCACCTAGGTCTGGTCTGAATACTTTCGCTCCGTAAAGAACTTCAATAAGTACATCAGCACCTGACTTGGTTTCTTCTATAGTCAAAGTGTAGTTTACGTTGTTCATTGGCTCAAAACCAGCAGCTCTACGAACACCAGAACCTGAACCGCTATCTACTGAAGGCATAACCGCAGTAACTAGGGCAAGGGCAGATGGGTCATAGAAGAACTGCTCACGACCAGTGTCACCTGAAGCAATATCAACTGGGTTGATAGTAGCGTTGTTGGCGAGCGCTTTTCGTAATGGCTCTTTGATGGTTAATACAGTACCAGTTTGGCTTTCTACAGTGTAGAAGTCATCAGTACCTTTAGCAGAACCGAAAGTAACAATGTCACCCTCAGCTAGAGATACAGTTGCTGCAGAACCACTACCATTGTCGATAGTTAATGCAGTTTGACCGATAGCTTCTGTGGCTGCAAGAACAGCGTCAGTTACAGTAGCTGCTGTGTGGTCACTTCCTTCGTTATCTACGAAGAAGTCAAAACCATAAGCACGAGCCATAGATCCGCCCAACTGAATGTCAGCAGAACCACGTTGGTCAGCTTGTTGGAATATGTTTAGTGTAGTAAGGTCTTTCTCTACAAATGGGTCAATAACCATCATTAGGTTATCAGTAGTGAACTTACGAGAAGCCATGATTTTTCTAGCTTCTGCAAGGTCATTAGCATCCATTACAGTAGAGTCAGTGTTGTTGTCAGCGAAAGCTACTTCAAAAGCCTTACGAGCCTCAACCTTCACGTCACTATTGATTTGGTCAATAAGTTGGTGTAGTCTTGGCACGAAGTGCTGCTGTACTAAGTCAGGAAGGGCGAACTTTTGGTCAGCCTTGTCGATGCTGAATCCAGCATAGTAATGCTTGTTGATTACTAATTGCTCTTCACTAGCATTAGGGGTTCCTAAGCTATAGCTTCCTGAGTATGCACTAGGAGCGCCAGTAGGCTTTACTGCACGAGTAATACTTACAGTCTTGTTACGTGCTGCAACTAGACCTTCGATGGATGCGCCAGCTACGTTAGTAACGGCTTTGGATACCATTGGTCGGTTTGGGTACTGGTTAGCTAGTGCAACCTCAACAAACGCCTCTGGTTCGTAAATGGAAAAATTACTATTAATTGCCATGTCTCTATAAAAGTTAAATTAAATGTTTGATTATATTTAGCTTTTGGGTCGCTATGACCAGAACATGACAATTAAGGTTTTGCCTAACCATAATAAGGTGGTTTCTATGCTTGTTCAGCCCAACCGCCAGCTTGCTTCATGGTTGCATAAAGCTTTTCTGCCTTTGATCGGTCCTCTGGGCTAGACGAGCGCACAAGTTGTTGAAACTCTGCTCTACTAGGCCTTTCACTAGATGGAGTTCCACCAGTCGCTCCACCTACGCCCGACTTCTTGGGCTTTGCAAATTGTTTAGCAAACTCTACGAGTGAGTTTCCTACCGATTTTCTATTGCCTTGAACATCTAAGTCAGGTACCCCATTTCGTGTGGCATAAAACTGACCGTTGCTCTCCTCAATCTCGTATTCGTTATAGAACAGTTGTTCTATGTAATCTGTTTTGAGCGTCAACTCACTGTCTTGCTGCAAGGAACTAAACGCTGACTTAAATTCGGAACCTATACGGCTCTCCATTTGGGTTATCGCTAGTTGCTCTTTTGCGGCTTCTGCTTCTTGTTGGTACTGTTGCAACAATTCTCGCAACTGGTCTGCTTCGCCCTTATCCTCTTGCACAGGTTGCATTTTATTTGACAATAAAGAGAACGCATCATCGAGAGTATTGACATCATTACCTAAGATTTCAGAAAATTTGTTAATCATATCACGTTCGACTTTGCCCTTACCTTCATTGTAAGCGCCCCTAAAGAACTTGTCTTTATCGAACTCTGGTTGCTGTGTTTGTACGTTTTGAGAAGTTGTCTCTTCTGTTGTTGACTCAGGAGCGTCAACGGACTCTATGTTTTCTTCACTCATAATGGTTATAAGTTAATTATTGCTCACTGTTTGATTCAATACCAAGTTGAACTTGTCTTGCAAGTTCTTCCTGAGGTAATATATCTAATAAATTACGTAAATCCGCAGAACTTTTCGGCATACCATATTCCTTGAAGTAATTGGTAACCTCATCAATGTCCTCTTGAGGCATAGAGCGCTTCCTCATATACTCTGATGTCAATTTAACAAGTAACGGTAGAGGCATAGCCTTGTACTGCATACCCTCTGTAATATCTGAGAATATTTCTTGCGCACTAGACAAGTCATAATGCTTGCTGTAGGTAACAATATAGTTCTCAAAGTCCTCGTCACGAACCCTAGCCATCCTTCTAAGGACTTGATTTTCAATCATTTCCATATCCATGGCTGTAGAAGCTAATAACCCTTGCTCGTCTACATTATCAAACCTCTTAGCTGCTCCAGATACGTTACTCTTAACAAGAGACTTATCACGAACCATAGCCATAGAAAATATCAATGACATCAGGTCACCAAAGATAACATCCCTGAGATGTTGCAAGCCCTGCATATCGGCTTGGTACAACATATTGTTGGGTATCGTTTGGTCATCAGGTATGATAATCGCCATACCCACGCCCTCTTTGATTGTGCGTGAATCGTACTGGTCATCATCAGCGACACCTGCTAGGCTTCGCACAATAGAGTCAGTAAGAACAGGGATAGGATGACCGAATAGTTCCGACCCTTTTTTCAGGTCATAAAACAATTCAGAACAAGCAAGATACATACCTTTCAAGCTGTATCGTCTAGGCTTACCAACTACAAACGAACTATTTGCATCTGTCTGACCCTTGAGTAGTGTAGCTGGAACCTCACCAAATGGGTTGTCTATTTCTAGCACCTTTTGCTTTATATTATTTTCTTGGGTATATACGCAGATATACTCAGGTGTATAGGCTGTCCATTTAAACTTCTTTATGTTCTGAACGTCATAATACATCTGACGAGTAACAAGAAGCGTCAATACGCCCTGCTTAACTTGGAAGTTAAATATTTCGTGAGGGCGCAAAACAAAGTTATAGGGAACCACGTTGCCGCTATCATCAAGGACTGGCTCACCTTCGTTGTCCATCATTAGGTCAGTAACTACCGCACCAAAGCCAAGAACCTCCTTCACAAACATTACCTTGTCACGATAGAACTCAGTAATAGAACAACCTGCGTCATCAAAGTTACCTGACTTATATTTCCAAAAGTCTTTGTTTTCAGGGAACATTCTGTTGACGTTGTTTTCGTCATATATCCTCTGTTGAGCAGCAAAAAACTTCTGCTCCAAAGGAAATAACTTCATTCTCTTCAGTCTTTCTCTATATTCGTCATCAGACTCAATAGTGGACTGCTCTATGATGTAGGACTTATCAGAAAATACTGTACTAGATATGGCTGTGTACTCATCGTATTCAGCCTGAAACCAACTATTCATAATTTTAGCACGATCAAGGACCACGCTATAATATGGATGTCTAGTCTCTTTCATCACTATATCTTCAGCGACATCTTTGGGTACAGAGTAAATTTTAGATAAATCAATCATCTTTTAGAGAATTGTAGGGCTATCGCAACCGCCTGTTGTCTGTCGTAGCCCTCGTTAATAAGTTTTCTTACGTTTTCAGAAATGACCTTTTTAGATATGCCCTTTTTGAGTGGCATACTACTTCAGTAAATCCATTAATACATTCACTAATGTACCCGACCCTAAGCCAGCGCCAGTAGCCCAAGCTACTATTTTTTGCTTGAACTTTACAAGTTCTTCAATTTGTTTCTCGTTATTCTCAACTTTATAGACGAGACCTTCCTTATTAAATTCGTTACCTAACAATGCTTCTTTCATATCCTGAATATCTTTAGTTATCAATTCAATAACTGAATGTAACTGTTTTACTTCAAACTTTAAATCTTTATTAAGCTGCTCTTGCGATATAGCCATTATTTAGTTACCATTTTTTACACGACCAATATCTTGCCGTAAATTTATCTTTAGCTGTTGAACAACGATGTCTCGCTCTAAAAGACTTTCTACGAGCTGGCTCATTTTTACGTATGGGCATATTTGGATCGCCATAATGGATAACCTTAACTTGGTTACCTTTCTTTGCTAAAACTACAAATTTTTTGGTGTCCCTCCAACTACTTCGAGGCTTGTTGAATCCTGAGTAGGTATGACCCCTGTATTCAATGCGACCACCGCTAAGTCTTTTAACATCTTTCATGGTGACAAAATAGTTACTATTTATGTTTTGATTCAATACTAAATTAAAGTATTGATTTGTAGTGATATTTTCTTTTACTTTTCACCTATGGCAAAAAACGAACCATCAAAACCAGCCCTATACAGTCGAGTTAAGTCTGAGGCTAAACGCAAGTTTAAGATATTCCCTAGCGCCTACGCTTCTGCGTGGATTGTCAAGGAATACAAAAAACGAGGTGGCACATACACAGGAACAAAGTCTTCCAAAAGAGGCGTGGCTCGATGGATGCGTGAAAAATGGACTACCCAAGATGGATCACCTTGTGGGTCAGCCAAGTTCAAGGGCGTAAAAAAATGTCGACCTACTGTTCGTATTAGCAAGGAAACACCTGTTACTTGGAAAGAACTCAAGGCAAAAGGCAAGGCTTCTGAGGCTGTACGTGAGAAAAAGCGTGTAGGAATGGGTAAACGCACCAAAGCCATCAAAAGAGACTAAAAAAGGTATTGTTTTTAAATAACTATGCTTTTAACTTATATTTGTTGACATGCTTTGGCTTGAGAACCTTAGCTTGTAAGAATTTAAAGCCTGTTTGTTAACTCAAATGGGCTTTTTTTATCTAAGTACGTACATTGGGGTGTTACTACCTTTTTCATTACGCCAAATCGCATAATCTGTTGCATCCGACATATGTCCCCTGTCACCATTGTCTATTTTTAGCCCTTTATCGTTCACGATAGAGTACATATAGTCTTTTACAACGTATTCGCACCTCGTGTTGACTAATAAACGTCTTTCGCCATTGAGTCCAGCGTAAATTACGTTGTTCACCTTGTCCACACGCACCTTTCTTCGTGGATTTTGGATGTCCAACTCGTTTTTATACAAAATATCGTTTTGTTCAAACACCTCTCGCACATAATCCCAGTCATTTTTGCCTACACGACCATAATTACCACTTTTTTGGTTGGATGTGTTGTCTCCAGCTAATAAAACCTTTGAAATACCCCATTTATTCAGTAATTCTACCGCCTTCAAGGCTTGCTCAGTAGTCAATGCCTCTTTGGAGAAGATTTCATCGAAAATAATGTACTGCTTAAGACCATTACGAGCCTTTTTAACTTGGAGCAAAGCCCAACAATGAGGAGACCTGTTGAAATCAGCACAAAGCCAGACAGGACTACCGCTATCGTAGTCAAGAGCCGTAAGATTACCATCAGGGTAGTGATTGTATCCATCAAAGTGTTTATAAGCCTTCTTCGTAGGGTCATCTGTTTCCTCACTCATTTCGTACCCAAGCTTATACGACAGAAAGTCCATCGCTTCCTCTTGGAGTAGCCGTTGTTTACTGTGATTGGTTTCCCACAAGGGAATGTCCCATGTCTTGTCGGGTTCTCTCATGTAAAAAGTATAGATTTAAAGGCACTTTCTGCGTCAACAAAAAAGATGGGGACACCCATTTCGGCACCCTCCTCTACTATAGATAATGCACCTGATCGGTGTTCGTGTAATGTTCTAAGGTCGTAAGTGAGTATGCCCCATCTGTTCTTTATGCAATCATCAAGTAAAGGGTTTAGCTTTTTAGAATAAGAACCAGTCTGAATTATTTCCCAACACTGCTTTATTACTTTAGCATCAATCATTTCTATAAAGGAGTTTATATCGTCCTTCATAGTATCTACTTCAGACTGCTCAATATCTGTGCTAAATCTAGCGTATATGACTACTTTAGGTTGTTCCATCATATTTTACCATGTTTCTAAGTTCTTTAGCTAGTACTCTTGGTATATCATACCATTCACCCTTATGATGATTATTCTTTATTATTTTATGAATTTGTTTTTCATGCTTGTATATGTGGTTGCTTTTAACAGACCAAATTAATGTTATATCAAAAGGATTACCTGTCTTCATTTTAGATATTCTTCTTTTCATAAGACCAGAAGTTACCCCAAACTTATAATAACCCTGACACTCTACGCAATACACGATTCCTTTTTTAACATCACAAAATTCTTTAAAGTTTTCTAAATCCTCTTTGGTGATTATCTCACTCTTATTAGAAATCAATATCTCACAAGCCCTGATAAAATTTTTACGCCACCTTCTTTTAGTATTGCCATGCATATATTTTGTTATAGAATCATTTAAATCAATAAGATCATAACCCTTTGGTCTAAGATTTTTTATAAGACTAAGACATATGCCAACATTAATAGATATATTTTTTTCCATTACAAACTAAATTATTTCAAATTGTTCCATTCTTCTACTTTGTAGCCTGTTTTATCTTCCTTTACCGATATTTGCAGTACGTTAAAGATGCCCGACTTCATTAGCCGACTATTAGCATCATTCGGATGATAGGGCGTACAAACGCTTAAAACAATACCTTTATCGTGAACACGCTTGATCCATGTATTCGACACCTTGTTCCACACCGTTTCCCTGCGAGCCGTAGATATTCTATCTTCATCATTGCACACATCATCAAGGATCAAGACACCAGCTCGCTGTCCTGTGGTTTGGGTCAGTACTGCATATGCTTCATAGGTAGGGTTACCTGTTCGGTTACGGCTCTTCACAATGATGCGCTGCGTTGAGCCTGTATCTGTCCTATCAAATTCAACAGGGCTAAAGTTATGTTCCCTGCACCAGTATCGGTACATATCACTCATGAACAACGCACGTAGCGATAATATCCTCTTAGCAGAGATGCCCCCATCAGCCGACACAATCAACGTTTCTAGTTCGTGCTTTCGAGTGGTCATGTAGGCAGACAAACCAATAGGCACTTGTTGAGACTTACCAGTGTTATAAGGCGCCCTAATTAGACCATTCAGACGAGCACTTTTAGACAAGGCTTCTTGCTCCCAGTCATAAACCCCTTTCTGCATAGCGAGGTGTATTTGGGCTTGGGTCACTTTACGACCATCTTGATCGGCTAAACAGTTCTCAATAAATGAGTTCCTGAGGTCTAATGAGTCAGGGGGTGGATCATGTCCAACCACATTAACCAATAAATCAGACCAATTAGCTTTTTGGGGCATACGTTATCTTACAAAATTTACATTGCTTCTCACACTTCCTTTTACCAGAAATCACGCCCAAACACTTAAAAGGTTCTTTCTTTCTCCAAAGCCTAGCAAGGAAGTTCAGGTTAAACTTCATAGGTATATGCCTTCTCCTTGAGCTCCATCAAGTCCTCCTTCGGTATATATACAAAGATATCCTTTCTATTGTTTCTACCCATTAGCGTATAAGCAATGGTACTGAAACCATATTTTTTATGGAGGCTATTGCCTCGTAACACGCCTTTCTTATTGTTTATCTTGGGAATCATCTTTTTCTGTACGTATCCATACAGAGCCTTATTGTCCACGACCACAAACTCTCCATGAAACTGAAAGGCTATTTTATCTGCACCATGGGGGCTACACCATCCAGACTTACCCTGAACGTTCCTAAACTCTATTAGGATATACCCCTTACTGTGGCACCCCTTAATGCCCTTGACATCATAGGTCACATCCCCAATACGAGCGTCAATGTGATTGTAGTCATCTTGCTTCGTGCCTTTTACGGCTCCTGTAATCTTGCAGAATAACTCTTCCGACTTCTGAGCCTCAGCGTACTGTCTTTTTTGTATTGCTTTAAATGAGTTCATAGTCTACCTCTATCGCCTCCATTCTTTGTGCAAACTCCTTCAGTTGATCCATGTTTAGGAAGTCCTGAAGAACCTGCAACGTTTGTTCTCGCACCTTGTTTTTATACTCTATGATAATCGTTGGTTCATTACTCAACTCTTTACGAACGTCATGTAAGTCTTTCATGATTTTACTCAAGTCCTTTGGGTGAATCGCATCCAAGTCTGGGTGATTCTCAAGCAGCGTAGTAATCTTTATCAGCATAAACTCAACCTTAGCCGACATCTTCTCTTTTCGCTCCTCTAGCGTCCCAATGAACTGAAGAGTGTTACGGTACTGCTCAAGGTCTTTTAAGAGTTCTGGGTCAAATTTTGAGCGCTGCACGACATCCTTTGCTTGCTCACGTATCTTTATCTCTTCATCAAGGTTTGATCGTTGGTTTTTCCAATTGTAAATGGTTTGCCTTGACACACCCCATTTATCAGCCACTTTTGACACGTTACCCATCACCTTTATTTCCCTAAGGATGGCTACTTTCTCTTCAGGACTAAATTCGTTATTTCCAACCTCTTTTTTTGACATACTCAACTACTGATTCTATGCGATTAAATATATAATTAGGCAACTTATCAGACATAGAGGGGATCTCATAAAGACTCATTATGATAATCTTTATCTCCTCCGCTAACTCTTCCTTGGTTAATATGTTTTTCTTTTTATGCCAACCCATTTTACACAAACTTAATAAAATTGACAGACATTACTTATAAATGGCGAGAATAGCAAATATTGACACTTTTTCATGGATTTTTGCTTTTCGCGAAAGGGAGGGTATTTAGCCCGTAGGCAAGTATATTTTAATATATAAGCCCCTGTATAATATAATTTTCTAGTTCTATTATATAATATAAGAATCTAGTTTTATTATATAGCTTTAAAGTATAGACAAAAAAATAGCCCTGCATATAATGCAAGGCTATAGGTTTAAAGTATATTTTAATTATATATTTTAATTGTCAAGTTTTACATAATCTGAAAGATCTAATCCAACATTATTTTGTTTTATATCCACACCTAAAAGTTGATTTATAGCTTCACTTATAAGAAAAAATTCGCGACTGTTAATCTTATTTTTAAGTTTATTATATGACATATTTTTTAAGTCAGATATACGATTTTCTGAAATACCTTTTTTATCTTTATCTATATTTTTACTTTTAGCAGATATAGATGTAGCTGTAATTAAACGTATATTAGTTTTTTCACATCTAAAATTGAGATAATATTCTATAAAATTTTTCATGCTGCTAACCTCATATTTTTAGATTTTAGTTTCTTAGCTTTTCTATAATCTTGGCTATATATTTTATATGGTATTTTATATAAATCTTTTTTAATAATTTTATAGGTATTATCATTTCTCATTACATTCCATAATGAAGCTTGAAATTCATAATAGTTTATATCATATTTTTCAATAAAAGGTATAGCAATAATTTTCATAATGGTTTCTAAATCTTCATATACTCCTACATTATTTAATTTAGTTTTCCATATATCATTATTTTTAAATAAAGCTTTCATTATATGTGTATCTATAGTTATATAATTATTATCTAATAAAAGATTCCTATAAAAACTATATGTTTTTTTAGCTTTATTTCTAGCTAAGAATATATCTTTACCTTCAAATAATGGTAAAGCTTTTTTCCAATTATCACGTGATTGCCATTTTCTATGTTTATCTAAATCTATTTTTATACCTTTCTTTACAAGTTTAAGTATACGATAAACTTCATCTACATTTCTAGAGTATTTTGTATTGGATGAAAATACAGAAAACAATTGAGCTGTTTTATCAATATCTAAGAATTCGTATTCTTTATGTATATCTTTAATTAAATTATTATTATCAATATACCATTGTTTACCGTATTCAATATCTTCTATAGTTAGAAATCCTAAAGAATGTATAAGATTAGATTTAATTAGTTTTCTATGATTAGGTATAAAAGTTATATATAGTTTTTTCATATTATTGTATATTTTAAGTTTATATTTTATAAGTTAGTAGATATTTAGTATTATTTTCTAAATCGCTTTTCCTAATTATTTCATTTTTACCTATAAGGTAGTATCTATCAAAGTGTGAAATAATTGATTCACGAACTGCTATATTATTAATATCATATTTTAAATCGAATGTATTAATAATAAAATCTATTTTAATTTTATCTGTATTTTCCATGTTATTATATATTTGAGTTTTCATTAATTAGTTGATAGTATTTTTCATTCGTACTATCAATTATTTCTATACGGTTTAATCTAAACTTTCGTATAGCAAAATTTAGTTCATATAATTCATTGCCACATATAGGACAACCTTCAATCCATTTTATATCCGAAAATATATTTTTTTCTGTATCTATCGATATAATATGTTCTTCATCCAAATCTATATTACAACTTGGACAATAACTTTGTATTTCATTATACATATTATTATCTATTTATAAGATGAATAAAAATATGCATTCCAAAGTATAGAAAGGTAAAACTCATAAATGTAATAAAACATATATGATATAATCGTTCGAATTTTTTCATGTTATTATATATTTTAGTTTATATTTTAAGGCCTATTTTTTGCCTTGTTTTTCAGTACTATAATATAACACTAATTAACTAAAATACAAAATACTAAATACAGTATTTTCAATAATATACACTAAAATGATTATTAATATACACCTTATATTATACAAAAAAGCAACTAGCTATATTATATATTAAAATATATTTTTAAAGTATATAATTAGTAAAAATCCATTTTAAGGGTACGTAAAAATTTGGCATAAAAAAACCCTACACAACTCAATGTATAGGGCTTATAACTTTAACGGATAATTTTTATTTTGGTTCCTTATAAGGGTAATAGGCAACGTCATCACCGTTTGCTAGTCTTAGAATTGACTCATTAGACAAGGAAACTCTTATAGATTCAAAATTTATATGGCTAGTCAGTTCAATAAATATTTTACCGTCTTTATATATATATTCCATTTCCAAAAAATTGAGTCTATTTATACATTTTTCTATGTCATTAATTGTTACTTTCTTATACATTTTTTACCCTCTCTTTTTGATTCTTGACTAGGAGTATAACTACTAAATACCCACTCCATGTCTTGATGAAGTATTTTTATTTTTTCTTTATGACTCTTAGTTCCATCTTCAATAAGATTTATTAAGAACATCACCGAATCAATAGGATCGTCAGATTGCTCGAGCATCCAATTAACGTAAAATAATTTTGTGATTACATCTGGGACACGATCTTTTTTTTCTTTTATATATGGTTGTATGAAATGTGATTGTATTTCTGCTTGTATATTCATGTTATTAACCTCTTACTGTGTATGTGTTGCCATTTGCTTTCACCTTGGTTAAGGAGTGTGCATTTATTGTTCGATACTGTGCCTTATACATATCGAATGCTACTATATACCCATTCTCACTAGGGTTATACGACATGGAACCACCTCTTAAGTGTTTTTTAACACCTAATCTAGCTACCATGTTTCTTTGTGTGCCATCCTTTTTTTTGAAGCTAACACTAAATATTGAGTTATTCTGACTTTGTAATAGGTTATATGCTTGTTGCTTATTGATTGTCATAATTCATCATGTTTTGTTATTGTTATTTTAGAACACAAGTAATATATGACTTATCCACATTAAAACAAAAAAAAACTTGTCTTGTTGTTATTAATCCTCGTATTCTCTGTAGTCTATCAAACCACCTAATATAGGAGAAGAATCTTGTCGTGGTTTGTATGTATTGTTATTGTATTGTTGTGTGTTAAATTTCTTTACCACTTGAGGTAAAATTTCTTTACCATGGGGTAAAATTTCTTTACCCAACATTAGCTTAATTTTGGTGGTTCTGTTGTGTCGTTTTTTAGTAGAAATCAATCCAATTTTTTCTAGGTTCGATAATGATTTAATGATAGTTGGTTTGCTATAATTAGTCATCCCACAAATTTGAGAAACAGAAATTCTGTCCTCTGTCTTGTTCCAACCCCAAGTCTTTCTAATGATGGCTAATAGTACTAAAAATTCATTATGACTAAGTTCTTTCATGTACTTATCGAAAATTGAATTTGGTATTGGTATAAATCCTTCTTGCTCAAGCATGCATAAAAATTAATTTTGTGATTATGTGGAAAACTACTAAATTGGATTCACTTAAACAAAAATTAATGGAGGTTGACCAATATGCCCAAGAATATTTGGAACTATCGAATAATGATAGATGACCATGGTGGTAAAAATAAAGTCACATACAGTGTACATGAAGTATATTATGCCAAAGATGGGTCACCAGAGGACTACACCAAGATGCCCGAAACGATGCTTTCGGATGACTTGGAGGAAATCTTTTGGTGTCTAGAACACTACATCAAAGCCTTCGCTTTGCCAATGATAAGTATACCAAACTTTCCTAAGGAGGTACCGTTACATGAAAATTTTCAGTAGTATGTCTAACCATGACTATCATGAGCATGGATCAGACTATATATCTAGCAGCTTTGTTAAGAGCGTAGCGAAACACTCAATCGCTAAAGCCCTGCAACCAATCGAGGCTAGTCAAGCGCTCATATTTGGTGATGCCATGCATACCTACTTTGAGTCCAAGACAGACTTCCATAGTAGGTTCGTTACATTCGATGATAGAGAGGTCATATCTTCGATTAGAGAGGCTCGACCTGAAATTACGGCTCCTAGTATGACTAAAGAATACAAGGCGTTTAGGAGGGAATTTGAGAAGGGAGTTGATAGTGACCAAACAATCATTTCGTTGCATGACGTTGAGCGTATCGAGCATATGTTTAATAGCGTAAAGAAGAATAAGGCCGTAGCGGAAATTAATGAACTCTACGAGTACAATGCGATTTGGGATGAGTATTCATTCTTTAGTGATGAGTCTTTCCAAAAATTTAGGCCATTAAACTTCAGGGTTCGGCCTGACAAGATGCTCGTCCAAGACGAAAATCCAATGGCCATCATAGATTGGAAGTCATGTAAGGATGCTAGTAAAAATGCATTTCGTTCTGACTTCTTTCGTTATAGATATGATATACAGGCTACTTTTTATTGTATGGTTCTGGGCTTAGAATATTCCGACTTTTATTTTGTTGCAATTGAAAAAGAGTATCCATATAATAGTGCCGTATACACGCTTAGCTATGACACGTATACCAAGGCAGCAAATGACATGACAACTGCCCTAGTGCAGATAGCCGAATGGAAGGATCACCCCAACGACTCTTCTATAGGTATTTTAAACCAAAACACAATAACAGAGTTATAATATGGACATACTTAAATTCTATATAACATTTACTAGCCACCTTAATTCACAAAGAATGGTGTATGAACAGAAGATAATAAATGAACAAGACAAAGAGGCACCTGATTATCATGAGCTGGCTGCATATGAGGCTAAAAAAGAGCAGACAGACGAAATTCACAGAATGTTTCTTGATGACGTAAATAAAATATTAATCCAACAATAACAGAACTATGAAAAACCTATACACAAAACTATTAGATGTAACTAGCAAAATTGAAAAGCTAGAGAAGGACAAGAAGAACCCATTCTTTAAGTCATCCTATGTAAGCCTAGACAAGGTGATAGATGTAGTAAGGCCACACCTACTTGCCGAAAAATTATTATTGATACAACCAATCGAGCAGGGTTGTGTGGGTACAAGGATTATCTGCACTGAGTCCAACAAGTCTATTGATTCATTTATACCACTGCCTGAAAATGTAAAGCCTCAAGACTTAGGTTCTTGTATAACTTACTTTCGTAGATATACACTCGTATCACTTTTGGGTCTTTCTCAAGAGGATGACGATGGGAATAAGGCTCATGGCAGGGCTAACCCACCTAAAAAGAAAGTGCCTGCACGTGCTAGAGACATGAAGGATGCGATGTTAGACGAAAAATTTCCGTTTTGATCACCTCCGTAGCAGTAGCCCTCATTATCATTTCGGTGGTAGTGGGGGCTTCTTTGTCTTATGAAAGAGGGCAATAGAACGCTATGAGCAGAGCCAAGGGTAGGAGAACAATACGTAAAGCTATAGCCTATCTAGAGGATCAAGGTATGTTGGTAGATGAGGTAGAGATGGGTGGCCGTTACAATTTGTATAAAGACCTGTTTGCAGGGTATTGTACGAAGTGTTGGGTCAAGAAGTGTGAACACCAAGACAAGTTCCGATTTGAGGGGTTTGATTTAATTGCGCTGTCTGATAAGTGTGTATATTTTATACAGGTAAAAACCAACACACCACCTGCGAGAAAAAACTATATTCGTTTTGCTAAAAAGTTTGCTAGTAAATATATTAGCGTCTTGTCCATGACTTGGTATGACCGAAGGGGATGGGTGTTTCATAGGTTTACTAGGCTAGGAGACGTAACTAAAAAAGATTTAAGAAAAAACAATAAATGAGAAGAAAAATGACTCCCAACGAGCAAAGTATAGTAAGATTGATAAAGAACAGTACAAAGCCAATAACCTATCCCGACATAGAAAAGGTTATGACTTTTGATCCTCGTAAGGAAAAGTATTGGTCTGTATTTTCCACCGTATCTTCGCTCGTAGAGTCAGGAATAATAACAATAACAAAACATCCTAGCACATATTCATTAACCAAGTATGGTAGGATGAAGTATGAACAGATAACATGAACCACTTACATTTAGAGGAGTGTTTAATTGGCACCCTTTTAAACCACATTGAATATAGAGACTTAATATTTGACATAACCGATAAAGACCATTTCCCAAACAGATACCCAATATATCTAGAAGCCTGCAGGCAACATGGTGAGGGAATGCAGTTTGATGCTGAAACTATTAGTGCGAATGTCAAGGAGTATCCATACACTCAAATACTTGAGATGCAGATGCATGGGATTCCTAGTGAGCAAAAAATTAAGTCTTATGTATACGCATTAAAGGAGCAGAGAGACCGAAGGTTACTTAGGGACTCTATCGCCAAGACATATCACTTCTCTCAGAAGGAGGATATTACTACAGATGACTTGTTAATGCATATATCTAAACTGTCTGATGATACCGATGAAACTGGTGACTCAGGAGCCTTAACACCTGCCCAGATATTTGAGCGAGAACTTAATAATCCAATCAAGGAAAAATTAACGACTAATATCTCATTAATAGACAACAATATTTATAAAGATGTGGGCTTGCATAAGGGTGACATTAACGTAATACTTGCAGACTCTGGTCATGGTAAGACTCAGTTCTCTCTATTTTTAGCATCTCAGTTATTGAATAGTGGACACGTTGGCCTATGGTTTCAGATGGAAGATTATGATGTCAATACGGCCAAACAGATTGCCCTAAACGCTATGGATCACTGTGAAAAAATGTTTATTGTGGATGATAAGGATGACATAGATGAGATAAAAAGGATATGCAAGCTAGTGAAGCAGGAACATGGCTTAGATTTTGTTGTTATAGACTATATACAGGAGGTGTATGCTAAGGGGAGGTTTGATTCTAGAACCCTAGAATTAAACTATGTCACTAAAATCATTAAGCAAATAGCTAAGGAGGTTAATGTTGTGGTGTTAGTTCCTAGTCAAGTAACTATAAATGATCACGTAAGGAATGGTTGGCAACTAGAGCCTAGGTATAAGGACGCGCAATGGGCGCAAGTTATCAAGAATGTGGCTCACTGTATGACCTCAGTATTTAGGCCATCTATGGTTCAATCATTGGTGGTTGATAATGGAATTGGTAAAAAAGTTTCTGGTTGGAGCGAGGATCAAAGGTTTGACTACAACAGTGTGTTTGTGAAGATTGTTAAGTCAAGAAGGGGTATGATAACCCACGAAAGAATGCAACTCAACCATAACGGAGACAAAGGACTTGAGATAGCTAAACAGATGTTTTAGCTTGTTTAAGACGTGTGATGAGCGTATATTTCATCGTTCAATAAAACCTGAATTAAATCATATATATAATACTATGGCACTTTTATCAGATGTCTATTTAAAACTAGAAACACTAGAAACATTAGTGGCTGGCCTAAAAGCCAAGCAAAGCAAAGACCCCAAAGTAAAGGGTATAAATATTACCATAAGCGTTAATGATGAGGTTGATCGGTACGACAACAATGTCAGCGCATGGGTGGCTCAGTCTCAGGAAGAGAGAGCTGCTAAAAAAGAACGTTTTTATGTTGGGAACGGTGTGTCCTTTTGGACGAATGGGAGCGTATCTTTAGCTAGAGACCTAAAGGAAGGAGCGCCTAGCGCATCGTCTGAAGAGGTGGGCGCACCTTTACCATTTTAATGGTGACGAAATAGCGCGTCTCATTTACGAAAAATTAGTTTAATTTTTTTATCATGTTATTGTTGAATAGGGAGTGTGAAAGCCCCTATTCTTTTTCAGGAAAATCCTGATACCAATCAAAACTGATTTATTTTTATTCTAACCTGTTAATTGTGTTAGTTAGTCGTTTTGATGATATTTTGTAAAGGGGAGTGATGTCCCCTTTTTTATTGGTATTGATATTCTCAACGTAACTACCTAGATTTTAGTTTTTAACTAATAAAACTGGTATGTACTACGATTATTTTAGCACTAAAGAATTTTTGGTTGATAGGGTCATGGTTAATGTTCCGATCCATGTAGTAGACAAGATAGAGAAGTGTCACAAGCCCATAATTAACCCTATACGGCACAAGATAGGTCAACCCATACAGGTGTCTCAGAACTCAGGGTATCGCTCGAAAGAATGGGAGTTGTCGCATGGTAGAAGCGGAACATCAGAACACACGTTTACTGGGCTTGGGGCGGTAGATTATACGTGCGCAAACCTAGAGTTACTACTAGAGGAACTCAGACACTCTGACTACAAGCGCATCTGTTATTATCCTGACCAAAAGTTTATACACTGTGACCATAAAGGGGACAGATACCACGAATTTGAAGTAGACGAGGACGGAAAATGGCAATACAAGGGCGAAAGAAAATAAAAGCGGTTACGATAGATAACCGTAACGTACCACAGGGCAAGCTGCAAAAGGTTAAAGAAACCAAAGCGCCTAAGGTGATCCGTAAAAAAAAGGTATTGAGTAGAAGTAGGATCATTGGTATCATGGACTTCACAGTATATTTAATTAACAAAAGAGCCGTAACTATGACTTGGACTTGGTTAAAAGCACGACTAAAAGAACCCTCCACCTATCAAGGTGTAACCGCTATAGCTGGAGCCATCGGTGTCAGCATTCAGCCTGACCTATATGAATCTATCGCAGCGCTGATGGTTGCAATTATTGGTGTAATTCAAACTATTAAAAAAGAGAAAAAAGAGGATGAAAAGCCTTGACTAATTGATTAGACTTGGTTAGATTTATCCACAGTCTTAAGGATAGGGTTTTTTTTAGTAGAATTTTCCCTTATCTGATGCGAGCATCAGCCCCCCAGTGCTAGACTGCTTAGTGGGGGGCATTTTTTTTATTAATACAATAACAAAAAGGATACATATGATAGCAGAACACATTGTAAGTTCCGTATGTAATAGATTTGAAATTACACGAAACGAATTAAGGAGTCAAAGCAGGAAGGCACACCTAGTAGATGCACGACAAACTTGTGCATTTGCATTACGAAAATTTGGTTGCACTTACGAATATATAGGAAATGTCATAAATCGTAAGGATCATACTACAATAATGCACCTATTAAAGAATAGATTGCATAATATGCACGAGAATCAACGTATAGCTAATGAAACCGTAAATGCATATAAAGACATGGCTGTTCCTAGGATAAGCCGTAAGAAGCTAAATATGGAGCAGTTTTTAGAGATGGTTCAACAAACAAAATAATTTTTATGGAAACTGTAACAATTTTATTGTTTAGTTCAACAATGACCTATATTGGATGGTTGTTTGGTGTTGCCCAACAAATTCAAGAGTCAGAGAAAGAAATAAACAAGGCGTATAAGGAAGGATACGTAAAAGGGTATTTTGATGGCCATGCTTATGCCACCAAAAAAGAAAAGCCCTACTATGAGGACTTTCCTGAAATGGGGATAAACTAGCCTTTCTTACTCCGACCAGCTTTCTTCATAAAAGCCATTCTGCCGTTTTGGGCGTTTGGCTTTTTCTTTTTCTTGTTAGGGTCATCCTTGTGACCCATCTTTCCATAGTGTGATGGCATGATTGTTTACACCTCCTCTGTTTCTACTGTTTCTGGTTGTTCTTCAGCTTCTTCTTCAAGGCTTTTTATAGTATTCTCATATCCCTGAATAAGATAAGATACTTGGTTCAACTTTATTGATAGCGACTTATGTTGTTGAAGTAAGTCCTGTAATATTGCTTTGTTTTCTTCAATTATGGCTTCTTTGTTTTCCATTGTATTTATATAAATTAGTTAACGTTACGTTACTGCAATATACAAAATCTGTACCTATTCGCCACTCTCTGACTCTTCGACAGGTGTCTCTTCCTCTACTTCTGGCTCTTCTATAGCAGGTAACCCTGCCCAAAAAGCATTGATAGCTGACTGGTAGTGATCTGGTAAATCTGTAATCGTAGCATCCCTCTGAAAGTATTGCTTCTCTCTGGCGGTTGCTACTTCTACTTCGTTATCGTCAACAAATACCTTGCTGACTCGTACTGATACTGACCCATTAGGGTCGATACTTACTGTTTCGTATTGGGTTGTTATATGGCTCATTTTTACTATGTGTTTTGGTTGTTAACTTCTTCATTGACCGCATCGTTTTCTGCTTGAATGTGCGCAGTCCAATTATCTTTAATTTCTTGTGTCCAGTAAGTGCTAACTGTATCCTGAACGTTTTGAGGTAAATCTGTAATATCGTCACTAGGAACTCTGATTTCTCTATGATGCCCCTCAGACAAAATATTACCATCTTCAGTAATCTTGGTAGTCTTTCTTAAAAAAACTTTACCAAGTTCTGTAATTTCTATTTTTGTGTAGGTTTCTGTTTTTTCTAACATATAATTAACCTGTTCTGTATGTTATTTGAAAAATTAAATCGTTTGAGTTTGAAGAACTACTTGTATCTGTTGGACTTAAATTTGAGATATTAGAAGTAGTTGATGAGTGATAATACAAATATATTCTTTCAGTTCCATGTATGGCTAACATCTTTGGCTCTTCGCCACCAAATGCAGTAGAATACCCAATAGCGCCTGCATAAAAACTAGGTCCTGAAAGGATGTCTGTTACGGTAAAAGGTATTCCATCAACATATACCGCACCTGAAGAACTAGACCATGAAAGACCACTTGTTTCTATACGACCCCACAAGTGAACAACGTTTCCAACTTTTATATATCTACCTGCTGTTACAGATGTATATGTAACATTTGTAACTGTTGCTGAAGAAGAAGAGTATGTTGGTGTCCAAGAGCCTTCTTCATAGTCATCAAGGGCATTGGCAGCTGCTGTATCTCCATTGAAAGTGATACCACCACTTGATAAGATGCGTACCTTCTCTGAACCACCGACTTGCCAAATTATATTAGCAGAACTCTGCGTTGCGTTCTGAATGATGTCGGCAGAACTACCTATACGAAATATGTCGTAACAATTTGATACGTCATATCCTACCCTTAATCTAGCTGAACCACCACTACTATTATTTAATACATTTATCGCAGTTGCACTAGATTGATTTTTTATAATCTCTAATGTAGCACTAGGACTATTTGTACCAATACCTACGTTACCTTGAAAGTTAATATTTAAAGGTGTAGCACCCCCACCATATCCACCTAGCCCTAAATATCCTACTCCATCTGCTAAAATGTGAAAGTAATCTCCACCTATAAAATCACCATTAGAACCATCTAAGAATATTGCGGCTCCATTATTATACTCTTGTAGAGTGATAGAACTACTACCATCACTAACTTCAAATTTTGCTACAGGACTAGTAGTACCAATCCCTACGTTACCACCTGCTTGAATAGTGAACTGGTCACCAACGCCATTTTCATGTAACGCAAAGTCACCATTAGTATATGACTTTAACCACCATTGATTTACATTTGAACTATCATTAAGTCCTATTTTATAATCAGTACTACTCTTAAAATACACCTGACCGCTTGAGTCAATGCGCATACGTTCAGTATTATTGGTAGCAAATCTTAAATATCCATTTTTATAGTTCCAAAATTCTGCATTTGTACTGTCAGGGCTACCTATTATAAAGTTTGCATTGTCGGATGAATCATATCCAGCAAGTTGCGTTCTACTATTACTAGTGGTTTCTAGTTTTAAAATATTTGTGCCTGCTTTTATATGAAGTGGATAGTTGGGATTCGTTTCGCCAATACCTACTTTACCGTCATTTGTGAAACGAACCATTTCACCATTATCTGACTTATAAAACTTAAATGTTCCTGCATCAGTTATGCTTAATTTATCTGCTCCACTTCCGTTAGCAACCTTAAAAGCAAAGTTTGAATCAGAAGTCCCACTTGAACGAATGCCTAGCTTTATATTTGAGCCAAGTGATGCCCCAATACTTACGTTACCATCACCCTGTATGGTTAATCTAGTAGCTAAACCCCCATTATATGGCTTTGTTTTAAACTGAAGCTCTCCTGCGGCAGTAGCTAAAGTTCCTTCTTTTTGAGCAGTGATACTAGAAACTATTGCGTCACCTGAATCAGCTGCATTGGTAAAGTTAATAGCACCAATGTCTGCTTGCGTACCAGCCACGCTATAACCAGTCATTCTTAATACTGCTTGAGATGCAGAATTGGTTACACCTGATACTCTAGCTGTCGTAGTTGAACCCCCTGAGTTTAAGTCTAAAGTATAATCAGGGGCTGGGTTACCTATACCTAATCTAGTCTCACTAGAATCAAAGTGAAAGTTTTCTACTTGACTAACACTTCTAAAAGCAACGTCACCATTTGAATGGATGCGCATACGTTCTGAACCGCCTGCGTATATTATTTGATTGACTCCGCTTCCACCGTAATAAATCATGTCTTCACTAGCGTCAAGTTGGATGTAAGACACTTGACTTCCAGCATTATGGAATCTTACAGATGCGTAACCTCCACCATCCTTTTCAATAACTAAATCACTTGAAGTCCCCGCATCCAAATGTAAAGTACCATCTATGGATGATGTACCAATACCTACGTTACCACTTGAGTTTACGACTAAAGCAGGATTGCTAAAAGTAGTGCCACCTGCCGTTGTTGATGGTGTAATTTCAAGAGCATTTGCAACGTTTTCTTGTATGGCAATTTGAAAATTAGTATTAGATG
>VMHT01017416.1_pt1 | contig 35392 bp, 41 predicted proteins | sample 4693611 | NCBI WGS metagenome assembly VMHT01 (sample SAMN12280063, study PRJNA550983) | marine metagenome | isolation source: seawater sampled from same location over 5 years 0.02-0.2 micron viral filtrate | place: USA: collected off the coast of southern California halfway between the port... ...
GAGGGCAGCGAGATTGAGGAGCGGGTAGCAAAATCGATTGAGGCGAAGCTCGATTGCCTGTCTGAACTTAACGACTCAGATTTACACGTTGCCTTGACTGAGTAATTACTCTGAAAAAGCGCTTGCACGGGCGGATTCGCCGGTGTAGGTTGGGGGATGGATATCCCATCAAAACTAATACTGAAGGCTGACCAGGAATTCGTCTTTCACCTCACCTTTGAAGAGCACGAGAGGTTTCGCTCTCACGCTCTCAAGACGCGCGGTGCGGTTCTCAACAAATGGGCGACAGCGTTCGCGCCCTCCTACGAAATACGCCGAGACGCCGCGCGCGCCACGGTGAAGAAACGTTGCTGCGAGTTCGTTGCGATGGGGCTGTTCACAGACTTCGACAAGCCGGAGTCTGACCGTCGCGAGTCTTGCGAATTAATGAAATTAGCCTTTGACAAGTTCGGGAACCCGAACGATGATCGATTCACAACCAACTAATATGAAATTACCAATCTCATCAACCGAAAAGAAGTTGCGCCGCGAGGTGCTGAAACTGCAATTCATCACGGGATTATCTCTATTCCTTACGTTTCTGATTTTGATCCTGTGGATCGTGTCAGAAATAAAAAAAGCTCGATTCCAGATCGAGTTTCAATCCCAGCCACAAACCCAGCCAATGCCACAGCCACAAACCCAGCCAATGCCACAGCCACAGCCACAGCCACAGCCACAGCCACAACGAGAGCCTGACGCCGCTCTCTTCCCCCAGGACTCCAACGAACTCCCCCAGTGGGAGCCTGCGCCAACCCCGGAAGCGCCGACCTATCTCGGCAAGACTATGCCCGACAGCGTTTGGGAGGCAATCACAACCCTGACACACAGGCAAGACTGGCCATGGTACGCAGCACTAGCATGGCAGGAATCGACATGGGATCCGACCTGCTATCACTACGACAACGACAACGGCTACGCTCACGGCTTGTACTGCCTTCACTCGTACTGGCGGAAAGAGGACGTCGATTGGATGAAGTCTCAACCCGGTGGCTGGAAGTGTCCGCAAAACAACCTGCGAGCGTTAGTGCGATGCCTCGAAGCTCACGACAAATATTACAAGCCCGCCGATTGGTATGAGACAGCTTCTCACTACAATGGGGGATCTCGCGGAAACCGATCCTATGCAGACAGCGTTCAAAAGCACGCGGAAGCGCTCGAAAAGATAATTGGCTAACGTGTTGACAAACCGAGATAACTACAATACAATAACATTATGGATTATATGACTCTACTGGACATCGCTCCAGAATACCAACTGACGTGCCCAGCTTGCGGACCCGTCAGTGATACCGCCGCCGATATCATCGATATCGAGCGGGTCGAAGGTCGTGACCTCTTCCGATTCGAGTGCCTGCTATGTGCAGAGACTGCAGAATCATTTATTGATCTTAACTAACCGAATCGATGGACGTTAACCACTCCGAGAGAGACCACGCCCTACACTCGCCGTCGGGGATGAAAAACCGGCGGTTGTGCCCCTCATTCAAACAGAGAGATGACGGTGGCGAGAATGCCGCCGCCACTGAAGGCACCGCGTGCCACGAAGCCGTGGAGCAAGGCGACGCCGGTCTTGCGCCCGAAGGTTGCGAATACCTCGTGGCTAAAGCGTTGGATTTCTACTCAATGCTTGGGGAACGATACCCAGGCGCTGAGTGGTTACCAGAAGAGCGCGTATACACCCACGAAGCGACCTGCTGGGGAACTGGTGACCTGTTAGGCTACGACCCAGCCACAAGCACAATCATAGTCGCTGACCTAAAATTCGGCAGGAACTACGTCGATCCCGCAGGCGAAAACGACCAACTAGAGTGCTATGCAGTCGGAGCATGGAACAAATACCCAGGCGCTGATAACTGCGATGTGTGGCTCTATAATCCACGCCGCAACGAGACATCAGATCACCGATACACGTCGAGCGACCTGCAAGACCTGCAAGACAAAATCACAAACACAATCACAAACGCCGTCGAAAACGACGGCAAAATCACAAACGCTAACCAATCATGTGGCCTGTGTGCTCATGCTGCAACCTGCCCCGCTGCCAAAACCATGCTAATCGAACCAGTCACCTCAACATCAGTCGCCTTACCCGATCAGATGGACGCCAGTCTGATGACTGCAACCGAACTCACCGCCGCTCTCGAAGCTGAAAAAACTATCGTCAAAGTAGTCGAGCAGTGGTCCAAAGCTCTCAAAGCCGAAGCGCGGGAGCGACTGGAGACCGGTGGAGAGATTGAGGGATGGTCGATGAAGACTCGAAAAGCACGAGTCATCGTTGAAGAACCTGACGAGGTTCTGACGGTTGCTCGCGAGTCTGGAGTGTCTGAAGAACAGATTGAGAAAGCCGTTGCTGTAGACGTTGGCTTACTCAGGAAAGCCGTGTATGCTAACGCTGATAAAGGCGACAAGAAGAAAGCAGAAGAAGCGTTTTTATCCACGTGCAAATCTGAAGGTTTTCTGACTCAAGGTTCCTACGACTACCTTGCCAAAGAAAAGTAACAATAAAAACTTGCATAATCATCTATCTAGATTATACTACCAATCTCGACACGACAACCGTGTCAGAAACAAACCAAAACAAAATAAAAATAATAATATGAACGAATTCGACCAACTCACCAACACCACCGACACTGCCATCACCGCCGCCAATGACCTCGGCGATGTCTTTGAGGGAGATTTTAATGATGCCGATCTCCGTCCGATGCAACTGACTATCGGTCACGCGCTTTCCAAAAGCGTGAAAGCAAACCCAGCCCTGTTGGGATCGTGGGTGCTTGATGGAATCGGAGCAGGGAAGGAAATCAAGGTTTCCTTTACCAACATTGGCCAAAGCTACGAGGAAGATTGCGAGCTAGGAAAAGGATCGACGGGCGGCCGTATGTTCGATACCCGTGAAGAAGTCGTAAAGCTTGGGTTGCGCGCTCGCCCTGTCGCCTTCCTTAGTCTTTACGTCCAGAGCGAGGAGCTTGGTGACACTGATGTTGATGGCATCGGATCAGTTGCCCGTGCAACTTGGGTAGTTCGCAAGTCCGCCTATCAAGCAATCGTTGTACCTCTCCGCCGTTGGGCGAAGAAAAACAACGGTTCAGGCAAGGCGGTTAGCGGCCAATGCGTCACGATCGCAGTTAAAGAGATCCAATCGACCAACGGGTCTTATCTTGTCCCTGAGATCCAAGGTTTCGAAGATCTTGGCGAAGAAGCTGCGAAGTTCATGCAGGTCAACGCCTAACCTCACCACCACATAACCCAAACAATCGGGCGACTGTCTTAATGGCAGTCGCCCTTTTGGGTGTGAATATTAATATTGAAATAAACCCGAGAGCGCTGCGCGATGCAGCGTCACTCGTTAAGATGAGACTAGAGAGTGAGTCACTCACCCACAACGAAGTGTCTGCAATCCTCGAAGGGATGGTCAGAAATTACCTCTTACCAATCGCTGGAATCACCGTAGTCGATACACCACGAGCAGCACACACGAACCCACCATCAGCTCCAATCAAACAATGAATTTCCCCCTCAATCTCTCAAATGACCACGCTTGGCGTTGGGTTGCCGATGATGAAGACTCCCGGTTCGACGTGTGTGGCTCTAAGAAAGTCGAGCGCTCATCCACCGACGTAGATGAAATCGCTATGCGATCAGATGGAACTTACGACGTCACTGTAGAGTTCTCCGGATCCCGTGTCGTTCGCAGTGAGCCGCTGACGTCTCAGGATGAAGCCGAGGAACTGCTCCAAGAAATAACAGACAACCCGCCAGCATACTTAGACGACGAAGCTGAGAATGGCCCGTCGTGCGATTAAAAAGAAAACAACTAATTAAAAAGTAAATAATATGAGTGAAAAACCAGTTTACGCCTTGGACTTCGAGACTACCTATTCAGACGAATTGTCCGTATCCACGCAAGGGATTAAAAACTATGCCCGCGCCACTGAGACTTTCTTGATTTCAGTCGTCGGATCAGATGGGTTCGAGTATGTTGGCCCCCCAGAAGATTTTGACTTTACTATGCTAAATGATTGCATCGTATGCGCGCATAATGCGTCTTTTGACGCTGGAATTCTTCGCTATTCTCTCGGGTTTGATGATTCGCGATATATCTGGAAAGATACCGCCGCGCTATCCACGTACTTACAATGCGGCAGGAGCCTGAAAAACGCGTCTCACCACATGCTAGATAAAGAGATTTCAAAACAAGCACGTGACGCATTCAAAGGGTTCGATCGCGCGAAACTCGAAGAAAAAGATCTGTTTGGTGAGTCGATGGCTACTCTCACCTACGACTACTGCTTGTGGGATTCTAAACTCTCGTTAGAGATATGGCTGAAATACTCCCATTTGTGGCCTGAGTCCGAACAAGAAATTTCTCGCCTGAATTGGGAGTGTGGCCATCGCGGGATTAGTGTTGACGTTCCCCTTCTCGATAAGTTCATCAAGAAACTGGAGGAAGTCATGAAAGATTCAGAAGCGTTGATCCCGTGGAGAGACCAAGGCGTTCTGTCTGCAACTGCTCGTGATCAGTATCTCACCCAAGAATTGAAACTATCTCGCCGCGAACTACCATCATCGTTTGCCGCCGACGACGACGAATTCATTCAGTTTTGTGAACTCCATCAAGTCGAGGCTCTCGACAATCTGAAACTATATCACCGCGCGAACACCGCTCTGAAGAAATACAAAGCCATAAAGAACCGGATTGATCCCGAGACTGGTCGGATGCCCGTCGAGTTATTGTACGGTGGCGCGCCTCACACTATGCGTTTTGCTGGTGCGTATGGCGTCAATATGCAAAATCTACCACGTGATGAATTCGCGGGAACCAACATGAGAAACATCTTTACCGCCGCGCCTGGGAAGAAAATGATCATTGCCGACTACTCTGCAATAGAAGGCGTCGTGTTGTCCACGATAGTCGGGAGCACGAAAGCACTCGACCTTTTCCGTGCAGGTCGAGACTATTATGAGTGTCAAGCTGTAGCTGCCGGGCTGTATGACGAAAATAAGGGCCCACTCAAAGAAGTCGATCCTAAACTCAGATACAGAATGAAAGTCCAGTCACTAGGTTGCCAGTATCGGATGGGTGGAAACCGCCTCGGTGACATGATCAATGACAACCGCCTTGGAAAAGAACTCGTTACACTATTCCGAGAGTCTAACCCAAACATTGTCAGATTGTGGTCAAAACTTGAAGACGCGATGAGGAGCGGTTTAGATGTCGGATTCTGGGAAATGCCACTCCCAAGCGGGAGGCGGATCCGGTACACGAACATTCACGAACGAGATGGCAAATATGGTAAAGAACTGCTATGCCAAACATCCAAAGATAAGAACGTAAGACCGATTCACGGCGGACTCCTGGTAGAAAACATGGTCCAAGGAATTGCCCGAGACGTGCTCACCGATGCAATGTTGAAACTAGGAAAGCATGATGGCAAATCGTTCAACATCCTGCTACACATCCACGATGAAATCGTATTCGAAGCTGATGAAGCTATCGCCGAAGCTGTCGCCGACGAGATCAAGGCGGTGATGGAAACGTCACCCCAGTGGTTGCCCGCTTTGCCTCTGCGAGTAGACCCATCCATTACTGATCGTTTTGAAAAGTAACAACTAAAAACTAAAAAACTGAAAAAAAAATAGATGAACAATAGAATAGAAGACAAGACTTTAGCCGAAGCAAACGAATTGATTGCCGGAGATCGACATAACGACTACGGTCCAGCAACTGAGAATTTTAAGAGAACCGCCGATTTGCTCAATGCGTTTTTATCCAATAAACTCTCAGCGAAACTCACAGAATCAGACGTCGCTCAGATTATGATATTAGTGAAAATTGCCAGAAACGCATGTGCTGCGAAGCGAGACAGTTTCGTTGATATCGCCGCATACGCCGCTCTTGCAGAGCAGTGTAGAGTCCACTTCGCGCAAGGTTCTGGAAATGAGTGAATCACAAATTCATTTCTTTGGCGTTTACAGAAACGCCTATTCAAAGAACTGGAAGGCGTCGATCTCAATAAATAAAAAAGTGAGACACTTAGGTTACTTCGTAGACTTCGAAGAAGCTTGCGCTGCGCGTATCAAGGCTGAGTTGAAACATCCAGAGACGACTCCGCATCGCGAGGGTGAGGAACTCGAACTCTACGAGATTCTTAAGTCAAAGATATGAAATCGAAACCCCTACCAACCCTGTCGAGACTGAATGAATTGTTCACACTCGATCACGAGACGGGTGAACTAATCAGGAAAGTGAGGCGGCAGCGCGTCAAAGTCGGCGCTTGGGGTCGTTCCCGAGTGGCGGTTAAACAGTAAGCGAGTCTGTAACTGACTTTCGTCAACGTCAGGCTCATAGGACATCGACGCCCGGAAGTTAACCGCCGAGTGAGTGTCCAGACCTTCCAAATTCAGGACGATGGGATCACCTGCCGCACCCGAACCTGAAACGCCAGTGGCGTCAGCCAGCTTCATCGACGTTGGTCGGTTGTCGAACGTCCCCGCCGCGTCAACAGTGAACTGCGCATCTACCCAAGTATCTACGTTCGTGTCGTCAATCTCAGTCTCAGTCGCTGACCCGGCAAAATAGAATGGAGTCAATAAACCCATATATCCTTGAACATCACTGACGTCAGTGCTCGCGCCTGCTGTCGGAGACCCCAACCTCGCTGCTGGCGAAGCCAAGCTAACCGCACGATCGGCAGAGTCAGAGTCTAAGGTCGTGACCGTGACTGTGGCCGTGCTCCCGTGTGCGATCACGTCTGCGCCTAGGGCTGCGATCCCGCCTGTGACTACGATCGATTTACCAGCTTCGATTGCGATGCCGCCGACTGAACTGAGTGTGTCCGAATCTGGACCCACTCGTCGCTCTAGGTCCAGGTCGCGGAATCCAACCGAAATCGGCTGATCTGTGTAAATATAGACTGAATCCCGCTTCGCTTTGAGGCTAGGTCCGAATAATTCGGAAACTGAAGAAGTGACTGTGTGCTTGCTGATCATAATTTTTTACCCTACGAATGAGATTGTTGAGTCGTTTGTCGTGGCCGTGGTCGCGACTGAGACCGAGCCAGTGGCAGCGATCGCGTCGATTTTCGCAGCTGCAGCTGAACCCGAGATTGTGAATGGTTCACCGGCTGAGACTAGGACTCCAACACCGACTTCGATTGGGGCAGAGACTCCGACTGTGTCTGGGTCTTCAATGCCCAGCCAAATGTCTTCCGACGGGTTGAGATATATAGTTGATCGCAAGCCCGAGGGATCTGCGCTGAACAAATTTGTGGATGTATCGGCCACGGTTTTTACTTTGTGCATACTTAAGGAAGCTTGTCAAACATGATAAAAATCGGTTGACATGCTTGAAATCTGGTGTAAACTGCTCACTATGAAGATTCTATTCACAACATTCGCCACCCCATCTGACTTCGACTGCCTAGAAAGTTCAGATAATTCTCTAATTTCTTTAGGGTTCGATCACACCTCTGATCGAGTCATCGTTGTCGAGTCCCACGAAGAAGCTGCCGAATATCGCGGACGGTTTCGAACTCAGGTTTCGGGCTTCGCGCGCGGAGCGACTCTAGATGGTATCGCTTGCGTGATGGGGATGATCGAAACTTGGAAAGATATTTTAGCACGCAACCCTTCCGTGACACACATCGCTAAAATGGACGCCGACGTCTTGCTCAATGGCACGAAATTCGTCGATGTCCTATCAACTGGGAATTTCGATCACGTTGGACATCTGCGAGAACTGACTATCCGCGTCGATGGAACTGACGAAATACGATCGCAGCTCTCATATGCGTGCGGTTCATTCTACATCTTGTCTCGCGAGATAATCGAAGCCATGCCATCTGGCGAGGCGCTGCGCGTGAGACTGTCGGGCATTGATGATGGCCTGACTGGCCATCTGTCGATGAAGCGCATTTCTGCGCCGTCTTGGCCGGAAGACGAAACGATTTCCTCACTGACTCGCGAATTAGGTGCAAGGATCGCTTGGGAAGGTGATCACTGCCCGTTTGGGATATGGACGAGTTGGAGACACATGCCGCATCAGTCTGGTGAGTTTTCAATTGGCGAAGCTGCACGATGCAAATCCTTCGACGCCATCGACTTCGGGCGCACTGCGACAATCGCCAGCGAGGCATTCCCCACGCGCGAATCTCGACGTGCAGTCACTGAGAAAATAATGGTTACGTTCCTTGGCCATAACGAACGTATGAATTACAACAAGTCTAAATGAACAAAGGAAAAGCAAGATCCCTACCGCCACTGTCGAGACTGAATGAACTGTTCAGTCTCGACCACGAGACCGGTGAACTGACGTGGAAAGTGAGGCGTCGGGGAGTCAAAGTCGGCGCACGTGCAGGTTCATTCAACAAGTCAAACGGATACCGCAATCTTATGATTGATGGCGTTAACTACAGAGAACACCGTGTAATTTACTACATGGCAACCGGTCACGATCCTGGGAGTCTGCACATAGACCACATCGACACTGACCGGGCGAACAACCGACCAAGCAACCTGCAACTAGTGACGAATCAAGTGAATACGCAAGCGCAGACAGTGAGTAAATACAATACGAGTGGATTCACTGGCGTCTCGTTCTACAAACAAACCGACAAGTGGCAAGCGCTAATCAAAATAGACGGGAAGAAGAAACACCTAGGTTTGTTCGTAAACTTCGACGACGCCTGCACTGCACGAATCAAAGCAGAACTTCAGTTCTTTACAATCCAACCACGGCGGGAAGGTAAGCAACTTGAACTATACAACCGTCTCAGTCTCAGGCCCAGTCCCAGCCATAGCCCCAGTCCCTGACCCAGTCTCAATCCGGGTCGGGGATTCTTTCGTTAAGGTGCTACCCAAGCAAAACCTGTCGTCGTCGCGGTCAAAACATAAGGATGACCGGAAGTTGGGGGATCGGGGAAGTCGTTAACCACCTTCAAGCCGTTGGCTGAAACGGTTAGCATGTTATTTGAGATAGTGTCATCGACCTTTAGCACGCCAGACAATACGCCAGCCGTCACGGTTAAATCGAGAGTGCTCGTGTCAGCAACTCCGATCACTGCCGATGTCCACGATCCATCAGCTTTCAGAACCTTGTTCGATAACTGTTCAGAGAAAGTGGGGCCGGGAACCAATCCATCTGCATTCGTACCAAACTCATCGTAGGTAGTATTGGGTGGCACCGTGTAACTACCAGCACCATTGTAGAATTTGCTAGAATCGTTTGGTCTGGGTGGGATCAGACCTCGATTATTACCATCGTGCAACGGAATCGTGAAACCAGAACCACCGTCGATGGTGACTGCGCCAGTCGATGAAGAATAATTCACATTCTGTTTCGTTTCGGCCGCCCAAGTTTTATCAGCACGCAGAAACTTGTTGGCTGCGACGTCGGCAGCTGACGGACCAGGAACCAAACCAGACACGCCGGTCGTGTAGTCGCTGTATGTCGTGTCTGGCGGTGTCGTGTAACTACCCGCGCCATTGTAGAACTTGCTAGAATCGTTAGGGTGTGATGGGATCAAGCCCGCGTTGGTACTGTCGTGAGTTGGCAGAGTAGCGGACGCGCCGTCAGAAATTTCGATCGTCCGCGTGCTGGACGTGTAAGACAAGTCTTGATCAGATCCGCCGGACTGCGTCACCCACGTGCCATCTGCACGTAGAACTTTATTATTTAGCTGATCGCTGAGAGATGGTCCAGGCACCAAACCATCGACGTTGGTCGCAAAATCGCTGTATGTCGTGTTGGGTGGTGTCGAATAACTACCAGCGCCATTGTAGAATTTGCTAGAATCGTTTGGCCGCGCTGGGATCAATCCCGCATTGCTACCGTCGTGGACTGGAAACGTGAAGCCAGATGCACCGTCGATTGTAACTGATCTATTCGATGATGAGTAATTTACATTCTGTTTCGTTTCTGCCGCCCAAGTTTTATCAGCACGCAAGAATTTGTTCGCTGAAACGTCAGAAGCTGACGGTCCGGGCACCAAACCGTCTGAATTCGTGTTGAATTCGCCGTAAGTCGTGTTCGGTGGCGTCGTGTAACTGCCAGCGCCATTGTAGAATTTGCTTGAGTCGTTAGGGTGTGATGGGATCAACCCCGCATTATTAGCGTCGTGAGTCGGAAAAGTGAAACCTGAACCACCGTCGATTGTAACTGATCGCAACGGCGACGAGTAGTTCACATTCTGTTTCGTTTCGGCCGCCCAAGTTTTATCAGCACGCAAGAATTTGTTCGCTGAAACGTCAGAAGCTGACGGTCCGGGTACCAAGCCAGACACGCCGGTCGTGAATTCCTCAACCGCCGTATTCGCTTGATCGACCCACGAACCATCTGCCTGCAGCACTTTATCGCCTGAGATGTCTGAAATGCTAGGTGCTGGAACGAGACCCGCGCTACCTTCTTCGAAATCATCGTAGGTCGTGTTCGGCGGTGTCGTGTAACTACCAGCGCCATTGTAAAACTTGCTTGAGTCGTTAGGGTGGGACGGGATCAGACCTGCGTTGCTACCATCATGTAACGGAAACGTGAAACCTGCACCGCCGTCGATCGTAACTGCACGAGTTGATGACGTATAACCTAAATCTTGGTCGTCAGTATCAATGACTGAGTTCGCATCAATCCAAGATCCGTCTGCGCGTAGCAACCTGTCGTTAGACACATCGGCAGCGGAGGGACCGGGAACCAAACCAGACACGCCGGTCGTGTAGTCGCTGTATGTCGTGTCTGGCGGTGTCGTGTAACTACCCGCGCCATTGTAGAACTTGCTAGAATCTGTCGGGATCGGAGGGACTAGCCCCGCGTTAGTACCATCAGCTAATCCGTATGTCGTGTTCAGTGGAGTTTCGTAGCTACCAGCGCCATTGTAAAACTTGCTTGAATCGTTCGGGTGTGCTGGGATTAAACCTGGGTTTGAACCCGTGTGTTCTGGGATCGTGAAACCAGCGCCATTGTCTATAGACACATCACCAGTCGCCGCGTCATACTGCAAATCTTGGTCGTCAGTATCAACCAGCGAATTCGCGTCAATCCACGTCCCGTCTGCACGTAGCAACCTATCATTAGACACGTCTGCAGTCGATGGTGATGGAACTACGCCCGCCGTATTAGTGGAAAACTCAGGCAATTCTGCGAAACTACCAGCGCCATTGTAAAACTTCCCTGCGTCGTTAGGGTGGGACGGGATCAGACCTGCGTTGCTACCATCGTGGATCGGAAACGTGAAACCTGCACCGCCGTCGATTGTAACTGCACGAGTCGCCGACGTATACCCAAGATCCTGATCGTCGGTGTCAATCACTGAATTCGCATCCACCCACGTACCGTCTGCACGTAGCAACCTGTCGTTAGAAACGTCAGCAGCTGACGGGCCACTCACGACGCCGTCTGTGTTCGTCGCAAAAGTAGGAAGATCTGAGAAACTACCAGCGCCATCGTAAAACTTGCTTGAGTCGTTCGGGTGTGCTGGGATCAAGCCAGCATTAGCGGAATCGTGATTCGTGAGAGTGAAACCGGACGCACCGTCGATCGTAACTGCATTCGAAACTGAAGAATAATTCACGTTCTGTTTCGTCTCAGCTGCCCAAGTCCCGTCTGCCCTTAAAATTTTGTCCGCCGATACGTCTGAAGACGTAGGACCAGGAACCAAGCCAGAAACGCCGGTGGCATAATCATCGTAGGTTGTGTCTGGTGGCACTGTGTAACTACCCGCGCCATTGTAGAACTTGCTAGCGTCGTTTGGGTACGCCGAAATCAGACCATCATTTGTAGAATCGTGAACCGGTAACGTCGCCGAGGCACCGCCTGAAATGCCAATCGTGCGACTGTTCGAGGTGTATGACAAGTCTTGCTCATCGGTATCAACGATCGAAGCTGCCTCAACCCACGTACCGTCCGCGCGTAAGATCTTATCGTTGTTAACGTCGTCAGACGTAGGAGCAGGGACAGTCCCTGCATTCGACGTTGAAAAGGGTGGCGTCACCGTGTCTGGCGGAGTCGTGAAATTGCCCTGGCCATCTAGGAACTGGGTTGCACTACCCGTCAGAGCGGGAACCAGTCCAGAACCTGTCGTCGTGGCGTCTGGGATCGTTATCGATTCGTCGCCGCCATAACCGAGAGCCAAAGTCGCAGAAGCTGGATCAAACGAGATCGACTTAACTGCGGGGAAGAATTCTGGCGTGCTCCCGTCTGCATTTATTCTCGTGACGTAGTCGCCCGGAGCTTTCCTGCCAGTCTTGGGAACAGAACCGCACTCAACGAATGGCCCTAGGGAATCGGTTCCTTCGCCGTGGTTCACCGATTCGATGTAATCAAACGACACACCTTCTCGCCTTGGTCCCTTCCCCCCGTTAACAATTGATTGGTATGTGAACTGACCCCTACGGACTCGCATCGTCCCCTTGACTACCTGAATCTGTGCGCAACCTTCACCGGCAGGTTCTGACGTGACGCTTGAAACAAAGCTGTGATCCACAGACTTTGATTGTGGTGTAGGTTGAATTCCTCCTGAATAAAACACTCTCCCTTTTGGTGGCGCTGGTGGTTCGGCAGGCGGTGCGTCGTCGTTCTCGTCCCCGTCCCCGTCCCCGCCTGAGCCACCGCCTGAGCCTGAGTCAGAGCCACCGCCTGAGCCACCGCCTGAGCCTACGCCTGGGTTCTCCTCTTCTTCTGATTCGCTGTCGTCGCATGCGACTGAAGAAGGTGGTTCGTAAGGAGCAAGGAACGCGTCAGACGACAGATCCTGAGTGTGTGGGATGCCGATCGAGTTCGTGACGAAAGCGTCATCATCTTTGATGTCTATCTTACAGATTGGTAGGTATATCTCGCCGACCTCCTCCGCGAAGTCTTTAGCTGCGGGCGTGACCGCGTGCTCGCCGGTAGTAGGACCACAAGCAAATTCGAGGGGCGCAGGTTCTGGCAGGATGTCGTCAGGGACGCCGTCGCCGACTTCGATGGTTATCGGCTTCTCCTGGTCGGTGTCGAGTTCCCACATGTATTCGAGCGAACCGCGAACGAGGAGCTTGACATAGACTGTGTTTCCGTCTCCGACTGCGACCCGGTTTTGCTCACTCTCAAAACTCTCTTTTGTGTGTATGTCTGCGAAGAAAGGTCGGTTCCTTTGCGCCTCGCCGCCCATGATGAAGATTGCGCCTACGTTTATTATAGCATCCCAGTCGTTACCGGTTTGTGGCTCTAGACGAACCTGGAACGGGTGCTGATTCTTGATCGTAGGTATGTGGGAACGAGCGTCAATAGACACTTGACCCTCTGAATCGAGAGTCTTTATCAGTCCCGGTCCTACTGAGATGTTGCCCGGTGTAAGGGCAGAGCGAACCCCGTCCTGGATCGCGTTCAAGCGACGCGCAGTGAGCACGTCAAATAGATCGTCACCGGGTGACGCGGAGTCGTTAAGTATTGAATCAGGCATCGGGTATGCGGTGGAGTTTAATGCTTACTTATAGATCTGTTTCTTGAATTTCCCCATCATCCACTCTCTTGATATCCTGTAAACACTGCCGACTTTTGTGAAGTTCGCGCCCATATACAGCCACGTGTAGTCCGTCGCTTGTGGTGCGCCGCCGGGGGGATTACCGAGCTTACCGATCCCATCGAGAGAGGGAGGGGAACTGGAAACATACTTTTGACGCCAGCGAGCCGTATTCATAGCAAGGTAGGACTCAGTTCCGTGCAATGGGTGGCCGGACGCGAACCTGTCGAAATAGGTTCTGTTGTTTGTCCGGTAAGTGATCGAGTTGTTTTCCGCGTCTCGAAATATAGTATTATTCTCGCGGCTTGATTCCGCAGTGCCCCCAAAATCCTCCCCTTTGAAATTAGGGTGCGTTTCGATGGGGACAGAAGCTGCGCCTACTTGGAATTCATATTCCTTTTCTCCGTCGTCGTCTTGGCTCGTGTCTATGCTTATGCCCGTGTACGAGACCGAGACTGTGACTTGGGACTCATCAAAGGTCGCTTGCCACGTGTCACGCTTCAGACCGTGCTCATTAGCGAGATCGCGGATCGGGAAGTTATCGACAACTCCTGTGATCAGCGTGTCTGAATCTTGCCCTAGGAAAGTCGCCTTTTCGCCTATGTAAGTCGCTTGTATGGAGACGCCTTGGCCCACAGCCTTTGTCATGGTCCATCCCGGTTGGAGGACAAGCGAGGGGTTTCCGTAGGAGAGATTGTTGTTTCTTGACGCCATACTTTCCTAAATCTGTCAAATCATTCTTGCAGACCAGTGTAGGTGGTAAATGTTGGCGTTAGTTCCGGCTGGAATTGGGGCGTCAAACACAACATTCATCCCACGGCTTGTCACTGACGAAGCATCGACGTTGGCGTCAATCAGCTGCCTGTTGGTGTTCGGTATCGTGAGATCTGCTTTTGTGAACCTTGGCAGTCCAGGGAAGTTCCAGGCTGAGAAATCTACATTTGCACTGGTGTCTCCGGCTGATAGCGCGATGATTCCGTAAGCGAAGTTCGCGTCATACTCGCCCACTTCGCGCATTTCCCACATGAGGTCGTAAGAAGAAGACGGTGACGTGTCAGATTCAAGCTCATAATCGAATACGCCGCCGGAAACCGTGTTATTCACTACTGCGCCTGAGATTGCTGGGTAGTTGCTGTCCACTTTCAGCCCTGCACTGATCCATGGTAGTGTGTACGAGTAGCCAGAACTGATCGTCTTGCTCGAAGCGCCTGCAGATATCGGGTCCGACCCTGAACGGTACGTTGATGCTCCCGGTAGAGTTGTGAAAGGAGAAACTGAATAACTCAAGTGAAACGGTGCGCCGGGTTCAATGTTGCCGTCGTAAACGAACGTTGCTCCTGTCGAAGTGACTTCCTTCACATATATGTTCACAGCTGGAGAACCCGAACCCGGGAGCGCTAAGTGAACTTGACTGACTACCGGCGGAGAAGAGAAAACTTCGTCGAAAGTTACTGTTATCTCAGAAGTTGAGTAGTCGGTTTGTGTAGGTTGGACGCCATACGCGACGCCGTCCGTGTCTACGAATTCTGAAGGCAGTACGAGATTACCGTGGGAAGTCCCCGACACTCGACACGTGATGAAGTCTGAATTGTTTCTGTCGATGTTCCTTGACTCTACTAAAAACGACTCTCCCCGGTAACTGAAACCTGAAGAAGACCTAAACTTGTCTTCACAAAAGAGATACCCCTCTAGTGAGTAGGTGGCGAATTCTGGACCTAAGTTGCGCCATACAACATTCCCGTCCTGATCATTAGTCTCGTGTATAAATTCCGGTTTCCAATCCACCGTTAGCTTGACTGGCGACATGCCCACCGCCTTGACGATCCTTGCGATATCCGCAGGCTCATCGAATTGAAATTTATATTCGAGTCTTCCGCTCTTTTGTGTGCTGCTTGTTTGGTTGCTCATTATCGCATTACGTTGTTAGTGTTGCTTGGTCCGCCTTTGCCTTGCGGTGTCTTGTTATTCATTTCTGAGATCTCATCAAAGATCCGGCTTAGTGTGTCATTCGTCACCTTCTGTTCTGCTTGGAGTGGTGTCATTTTCGGATCGACTGACGTCACTCGGTTACCAGCACCGATCTTCGTCATGTCATCAGATACGACCCGACTGACGTCATTTTTCTCGAACTCACGTCGTTTCTTGTCGTCTTCCCGCTTCGCTGCGAGAAGAGACTCTTGCTGCTCTTGGCTGATGTTGGCTTCGTTCATCGACTGGATGAATTCAAGCTCTTCCGCCTGATCGCGAAGCGCTTGCGCTTCTTTCTGGAACTTGTCAGCCATATCAGAGTCGCCCGCAATCTCTGCACGAAGTGCTTGCTGCTCTTTTAACGCTAGCATGATGTCGCGTTGCGCAGTCAGTTCTGCACTTTCTCGTGACGCGCCTGCCGCCTTGTTCGACAATTCAATCGCCGCGTCCCTTTCAGGCCCTTCCGGTATCGCGTCGGTTATCGCTTTAACGCGCGCAGTATCATCTAGGAGAGCTTGAAGCTCTTTAGCTTCTGCCAACGCCTGCGACGCGAACTCAGCTTGTCCCCGCATAGAGGCCACCGCCGCCTCCGCGTTCAGTTGCTGTATTCTCGTTTCTTTGCGGGATGCCTCCGCCCTGATTTCCATGATTTTCTTCACTGCCTTCTCTTCCGAGTCTAGGGCGTCATTGCGCGACTTGAAGATGTCGTCGTCCATCGTCTTCTCGTTTAGTTTCAGTTTCTTCCTCGCGGCTTCGATGTTGTCTATCTGTGAATCTGCCGCCGATCTTCCAACTGCTTTTGAAGCGGACTCCGCGTCAATCTTAGCCGTGTCTTGCGCTAGTTTCAGCTGCTGCTCACGAGACTCGATTTGCTGCACTATCGCCTGCTTATCCGCCTCCGCGTTGCTGAGAATCAATTGATTTTCCTTCTCAAGGAATTTCTTCCTTGCTGCGAGCGTGTCTTTCTCACCTATCTTCCTGTTCCGCTCAACCTTGTCTTTACGACGGCCACCACTCAAGTTGCTTATCTCAACATCAAGCTCTTTCATCTGCCGAGCGATGCGGATGAGTTCATCATCGTTGAACTCCATCTCGATCTCAAAGATCGACGGGATTGCCGAAAAGGCGTCTTGTGCGTCCCGTGCTTTCTTGGCCGCTGAGTCTAATTTGTCCGTCACTTCGTCCAGTTTGCTCAAGTTCAGCTTCTCAAAGCCGTCTTTGCCTACCGCGTCCCTCATATCCGTGACCACTTTTGTGAACTCACCCGAGACTCCTTCAATCATAGTCTTGAAGTCGTCCGCGTTACTGGTCATCTCGAAGTCGGTTTTAATCTCACGTTCAGGGAAGATCTGTGCGAGCAGCTTAAGGTCATCAATCAGTCTGTCGATATTGTCGCCGGAGTCTTCGACCGTGAACGAGGGAACCTTAGCAGATTCTGCGAGTCTCTTCGCTTCTTCCATCGACTTAACCAGATCGTCACCCGACCGAGTGAATTCAACACCAAGCAAAGCGTCATCGTGAGAAATGCGCGCAGAGCCTTTCTGGATACTATTCATCCTGTTAACTTCACGGGCTGCGATCTTCGCGCGTTCGTCAGCAGCTTCCTTGAACTCTTTCACGCCTTGATCGACGTCCAACCCTGCCGCGTTGCGATCCGCGTCGCCAAATTTCAGCAGGTTGTTAAACGACTTCTGATCCGCCGCCGACGTCGCCGCTTCGTCCGCTTTCTTGGTCACTTCGTCAAGCTCTTTCTGCAGATCTTTCAGCGCGTCCACTGGAGACATGAACGTTCTTCTGAATTCGCGCTCTTGCTGTTTCAGTCGCTGGATGTTGAAGATCTTATCAGCATCAATGGCGAGTTCATCTGAACTCTTGGCGAACGAGTTAACGTCGAGATCTACTGTGTCAGCGATCGTCTTCTTGATCGCTGCAACCGCATCTTTGGCAGCCTTCACGCGCCTCGCGTTGCCTTTCTCTTCTTCTTTATTCAGTCTCGCTTGTGCTGACGTGAGAGCCTTGACTTGATCGCGATACAGAGCGGTTGCGTCATTTGCGTTCCGAACGTCCTTTGCTTGATCTTTGAGCTTCTTTGACGCCGCTTCTGCGCCTTTCTTCATTTCGTTCACCGCGTCAGACGTTGCCTTCATTCGATCGCGTAAAATCATAAACGCCGCTGCTGCTACTGATGCAGATGCGCCCATCAAGAAGAGTGGGTTCTTCATGGCTCGTATACCATCCATCAATACGCCACCGACGAACTTGGCTAGCTTCTTGAACGTCCCTAGTACCCCAGTCGCCACGCTGCCGAGTGCGCCGAGTGCGCGTGACCCCGCTTTGATCCCTTTAGTGTCAACGTCTGCGACGCCCTTCATACCTTTGACTAGCTGTCCCGCGTCAGAGGCTGCATCGACTGACGCCTTGCCAAAGATTGCGATGGAGGCTGCACCTTTTAGCAATCCCCAAGCTTTCTTGGGATCGCGTTTCTTGAATAGAGTCGATAAGGCAGACCCTGCAACTTTTGAACCTGCGGTGATCTCTCTTGACGCCTTCTTAACGTCACCGGACCCACCCCTAAACATTTTGAAGATTCCACCAAGTCCCGCTAGCATCGCGCCGGATGAAATCGCAACTAGGGAAGCTTGCACCACCTGGAACGCTGCAACGATTGGGCCGGTAGACGACACGATTGCCGCGCCCAACTCGATAAACTTCACCTTGATAGAAGCAACCATCTTAGGGAAGATTGATAGCTGTCGAGCTAAAGCGACGGCTGTCGGTGTTGCTTGCTCAAGAGCATCAGTGAGTGCTTTCGTAGTCATCTTTTCAGACTCTAGGAACTGCTCGCCCACTCCCGCCTTCATCTTGACGACGGTGTCTTCAAAGTTACTTTTCAGAGTCGAAAGGTTACCTTCCATCGCTTCCATCGCGCCGGACGTCCTGCCGAGTTCATCTGCAACGATCTTCCAGACACTCGAACCGCTCTTTCCTGACGCCGTCAGTTCTTCAAGTTGTGTCCGCGCGCGTCCAGAAACCAGCCCAAGCTCCTGCAATCTCATCGCAGCAAATCCTGGCGCTCTTCCCGACTGAAGGGAGTCGTACAACCGACCTATGTTTCTCGCCGCTTCATCAAATCCGATACCGGCTACAGCTGCCGCATCACCCACCATCGTCATACCCTCAGCACCGGACAAAGCGCCACGAGTCAAGGTCTCCAACGTCTTGTTCGCACCGATGATATCTTCAAGTTCGAAAGGGGTCTTCATCGCGAAATCATTCATTTCGTCAACACGTTGTTTCGCCGCTTCGAGAGATTGCAGTAGTGGGGTGAACTGAGTGACCAGCTCTTCCATCCCCGCCGCTGTACCTATCGTCATCTTCTTCATGGCGTTCGCCAGGGAGTCGATCACTTTCAGCGACCCCAAAGCTACGCCAGTGAAAACCGACAATCTGCCGATCAGTTTTTCAGTAATCAACACACCCAGCACGTTCAGCGCGCCCTTCATCTTGGAACTACCAGTCTGGAAAACTAAAAACGACTCTAGGAAGATATCGCCAGCACCGCGCATTCGTTTGGACATGCGTTTGACGCCCTTCGTAGTCTGGTCAGCTGCTTTCGTCGCACCTTTTCCGAAATCTTCTGCTGACTTCGCAGCTTCGTCAAAGCCCTTCTTGAGAGAAGAGTCGAACTTAGCTTCTACGTTTAATTTTGTCGGATCATCGGCCATATTTCTGGCCGTCTCTCAACTAATTATTTTCCTCTCACCGGTGAGTCTTGAGTAGGGAGGACTCCTTGTTCCTGTAGTCGTTTGATGGCTGCGACGTGGTCTCTGTCTTCCTGAGTGACTAGCTTAAAGTCGGGAGATTCCAGACAATTGAATCCTGCACTGTACCAGTACGCGCGGCCTAGTGGCATAGTCCACACCTTATCTTCACACCATCCAGTGTGTTTTATCACGCTGCAGGCTAGTGAAAGCTCACTAGGCAGCATCTCTTGAGATCCGCCCTTGTTAACTGTCTTGTCTCCGCCGGTCGATTTGACTTCAGGCGGTGCAAACTGATCTTCGAGGTAGTTTTGGAACTTCTTGAATTCTGTTGATGGGTTGTACCGTAGCAATCGCCACCACCATACGAGATGGCCCAAGAGAGACACTTTAGTCGGAACCGACTTCGGCGCTTTCCCGTAGTCGGCGGAACAGATCCTGACGGCAAGTTCAAGATCGGTGATCGAGACTTGTTCACCCGATAAAATCGGAGATTCTATAGAACTCAACCAGAACTGATAGTATAGGCAGAACGGCTTCAGTGTACGACCGAAAACAACGTGCTCTTCAGTCGCAAAGCTCTCTCTAAACTCAAACCAAGTCATTGCCTTGGCTTGCCTGTCAATTAAAGCCAGCTACACGCGCCAGTCGAAGAAGTCAACGTGCCACCCTTTGGTATGTTGATTTGACCTGGGTGCCATTTTATGGAATCGTCGTCAGCGTTTTTCGTGGCGACAATCAAATCGCCGGGATACGACTCCCACTGGGTATTGCGGTAATCTACGCGGTGAAGATTTGCCTGTGAAAACGCGCTTGACGCGCCCGGAGTGCATCGATAATAGAGGGCCTCCCAAGTTGAACCGAACGGGATGCCCAAACTGGATACCCCTGTGGTCGAGGCTCCTACATTGCCTGAGCCCCAGTAGCTTATTGTGCCTGTGTTAGGGCAGTCGATTTGAAAGAAGCCCGACGACGCTACACGGCGCGGGACAGGGATCGAGATCACTCGGTCAGTCCATTTCAGTTTTGCGGTGGACGAATAGCTGACGGTGCCCCCGCCCGACATATTCCGCTGTGCCTCTTGGAAGAACCGTGACAGGTCTCCGAGTGGGGCCCACTGGTTCGCATAAGCAGAGTTCGGCGGATCGTAGTAGAGTTCGAGTTGCTCTAGGCTCTCGTTATAAATTAGGGTTCCGTCACCCACCCCAGTCAAAGCGTCGCGCTCTGCAGTAGTCAGGCTAGGGAACTGAACCCCCTGATTCACTTGGCTTAGGTCCAGTTTATCTACGTGTATCGTCTTAATAGCCATAATCAATGTAAGGGAATTCAATTTCGTTGTCTTCGGTCACTTCGCCGGTTACTCGATACAAACCTACAGAACCCAAAACGCCGCCGACTAATCCTGAGACGTTCACATTGTTGAATTGATGTCTTACGGGGTGTCTGTCTGCGGTTGAGGAGGCACTAGTGCCCGCTAGGAAGCTGTTGTTCGTGCCCTCGGTCACCCAATCGCCTCCCTTGAGTATTATCTCGCTCTCACAATCGTTGTCATTATCTACAGTCGAAAATGCAAAGTAGCTGGTGCCCGAATTCGAATCGACTTGCTTGCGGAGAACCTTACCCACGTCTGCGATGACTCTAGCGGTCACGGGGGAAGCACCGGTTGCGGGAGCTATACCCGATGCGAATTGGTTCCAGGTCCGAAAACCTAGCGTCTTGGAGTAGACGAAGGTCTTTGCTTTGATGTAGGTGTCTGCGAGCACATCGACTTCAGTTTGTCCACTAGCCGTAGAGGCTGAGTAAGATACGACGCCGCCACCCTGCCCGACAGCGTCGATGTGGTCAATGTCGATCTCAAACACCGTCCTGCAAGGGTTGTTTCCGCGAACTGCGTTCCAAAAGAGATTAGTGCCAAGGTCGGCGGTAGCTACTAACGTTTTCGCACGTAGACAGAAGTAAGCGTTGCCAATCGAGCTTGTCGATTGTGGGTGGTAAAACATCCCATAGCTACCGGCGGAAGTGTGGGTGTTGTTCATGTGTACGGATATACCGCCACTCACTTCTACGTTGATGTAATGGTCATTGATAGTCCCATAACCAAGGTAGAGGAAACCATCTTCTTGTGTTAGCGATTTGCACTTCAAGTAAGAACCGTTCTGGCAGTTGAGAAACGTGATCAACCGGCAAAGATTAGAGCCGCCACCGGCTCGACCGGGTGAAGATATGTGACCAGCATCAATGTGGACGTCGCCTGCGAACGTCATACCGGAAGCAAAGCCGGAAACGTCGCCGAGTTCAAGTTTAACGTCTTTTGTCGGTGTTGTCGAGCAGTCGAACGAGTAACCGACGCGACTGGTGGGAGCTACGACATCAGGAAAGCCCAACAGGGTGAAGCAATCAATAGACTGGCACAAGAAACCGGGTTCGGCTGTAGTGTCAAAGGAGAACGTAACGCCAGGATCGCACTTGATCGTGGTGAACGCTACAGGCTCGACTTGGTTGGTCATCGAATACGTCCCAGTTTCTACGACGATAGTGTCGCCAGCACTTGATGCAGTAACTGCGGCGTAGAGAGTCAGAAACGGCCTGCTTGAATCCCACAACTTAACGCCGTTCACTGTCGTGTGTGAAGTCGCTGCTGTCGTATCGTCTCCGCGAAGTGATACGCGAAGCGTGTTGGCCGCCCACTGGTTCGCTGGTGTGGATGCGACCCAACCGGACCCGTCATAGACCTGTAATTCTTCAGCTGTCGAGTTACGGACGATAGTTCCGGTCGGAACTGACGCCAAAGCATCGCGTTCAGCTTCCGTCAAGGAAGGGAAGACTACGCCTTCACTCGCGTTCGATAGATCGAGTCTATCGACGTCTATTACTTGTGTCGCCATATGTTGAAGATTATGTTGTCAGATACTGGATGGATCCGCCACCTGCATTAGAAACGGGTGTCGAAGCTGTGATGAAACCAAGGTCGAAGTAACTGACCGAGCTTGCGTTCTGGATTAAGACCCCGGTTCCGCCTGGGTTTGTGATCATCGGCCTACCCGTGATTGTGCTCGTGACTGCGGAATTACCGTCATCTATCCCCGTCACGGTTACGCCAGACATGTGAATTGTCAGGTTCGTCTTCAGAGTCAGCGTCTCGGAGTAGATACCCGGCTCCACGTATACTTGTTCGCCGTTCGAACTTGCGCCTGAGTCGTTAGCTGCGTTTATGGCTGCGGTGATCGTCTGAAACGGCTTGGTAGAGTCCCAAGTATTGAAACCACCAAGGGCGACTTTAGAAGCTAAGGCCGTGGTATCATTGCCATTCTTGGCAACGCGCAACTGGCTGGCGATCGGCTCACTCGTGTCGAGTGAAGTTCTTACCATCGTGACAGCGCCTGCAGTGTCTACCCAGAAAACAGAAGTGGGCGAACTGGACGCATTATCGTCGCCGGTATAATAGAGCAACCTGTCGGTGATACCTTCTGCGGTGGAAACGACTTCGGCTTCTGCTGCTGTCGGTTGGCCTGCGGTGGCTGGCGCTGTGGCGGTGTTCGTTAGGTGGAATCGAGGCGCGTCGTTACTGCTACCAACTAAAATAAATCGCACTGTGTCGAACGAAGACGTGGATATGTGGCTCACTGCGCACTGATAAAGTCGATCTGAGTGCCAAGCCTGCTCACCCTTTACAAATGACACGCCTGAAGACCAGTTCGGTGCGAACGAATCGAGACGGGTTCCGTCAGCTGCGACGTCACGCCCGTCTATGGTGGACGTCGTCGTTAGAGCGCCAGTGAGGCTCACTGCGCCTGATTCGAGAGTCGTTACAGATAACGCGCCTGAATCGTCAAGAGTCGCAGATGAAGGCTGGATGTCTCCGCCAGTGCCATCGTATCGAGCAAGACTATTGTCGGTGGTCGTCGCAGGTTTGACGACTAGGTCAGACAATGCGATCAGATCACCCGCGCCGATGTCCAAGGCTATGGTTGCGTCACTGGTATAGTCACCGGCTACGACGTAGACTCTGCCGGAGTCTGCGACCACGTCCCCGGCTACGTAGGACGTGCCCGTCTGCCAGTCGTCGGGTAGCTCGTTCACGGCTGCGCTCGACAAGGTCACCCAGTTCGATGAGTCTGCCGCAAATGTAGAAAGACTCGTTCCAGCAGAAATTCGAGAGTAGATCACGCCGGAAACAGCGACTTGATCATTTTTCGAGTAGGCTTGTGCAGAAACCCACTCGTTCGGGAGCACGTTGAACCTAGCGTCAAGCGCTGCATTCGTGACTGGTCGGGTGCTTACTGAGTCTAGAGCAGAATCTGCACCGGTAAAGGTTGCCCCGGTGATATCTATCGCGGTGTCTACGTTCAAGCTTGAGATGTTACGTGCGGCCATATATTTCGAGATCTGTCAACAAAAGAAAAGGGCGAGCAGCACTAAGCCACTCGCCCTTGTTTCCTTTCCTTTTCTTTCCTTACCTTCCCGCCTTAACCAAAGTTATACGTTGCAGGGGTTTTGGGTCCAAACCCAAGCGGATCCGTCGAAATGGACAGAATCGCCGGTTTCTACAGCTTGACCGGTCAAACCTGGGGCTGTGAGAGATCCGCCTACAGTCACGAGGTAAGCGTGTCCTTTGACTTGCTTAGTAGCGTCGGTCAGATCAGGGTTGCCAGTAGAAGTCGATGCGTCGATCGTTCCCACACAATAGTAACTGATGTTGGAATAAGTCGTTCCACTCAACGAAGCAGTCTGGAAGTCTTGGTTGTTATAGGCTAACTCACGAGAAGTGACGTTAAACAGTTTGCCATCATAGAAGAAGAAGCTGTTGGCTAGCAACTTGTCGTCACAAACCGAGTAGCCTTCCATGGAGAAATTTCCGGCACGTGGCCCGATCACACTGGCGACGGTGTTTCCGGTCGCGTCTTGTGCAGTAGCTTCAAACTCAGGCTCGTACGAGATCGTGAGTGAAGTAGGAGAAACGCCGATCTCAGTTGCAATCGATGCAACGTCGGTGATGGTCGTTCCGGTGTCTTTGTCGTTAAAGCCGAACACGTATTTCAGTGAACCGCTTTGATCTAGGTTAGCTGGCATAATTTTAGTTTTTCTTGGTTGTTGGTTTCTTGGTTGGTTTCCTTAGTTTAAAGCTTGCGAATGGTTGTGGCTCAGGCTCAGGCTCAGGCTCAGGCTCCGGGGTATAATCCCAATCGATTTCACCGAAATACAGCCAGCACACACCGTTTAGCTCCGCCTTGTCGGTGACTTTGCCGAACGAATAATAGTTCTCGCCGATTTCGATTGAATCCCAATTGTGTTTAAAAATGGATATACCAAAGCGTTTCGCCATACTATTGACTGTGGTGTCAACTTTCACCCGGTTGACACGGTAGCCATCTCAGCCGTTGACACGTGGCGGTGTGTATGTCCGACATATTTCACCGCCTAGAGCACGGCCTTGTTGATTTCTTGAGTTCTCAGCTGACTGGCGTCAACGTATACACTGGCGATAGTGGAAGTTCGGTGATAACTCCTTATGTGGCTGTCTATTCAACCGAGGCGGAGACTCTCAACACAATCGGGGACTCAACCACCGATTTCGTTGATGTTCGGGTTATCGTTGCAACTGACATCGATAATGACGCCCCCACCTTGGTTACTGAGATCTCTTCTCAACTCAGATCGGCTATCGACCTGATCGATGAGGGATCCTGGGAAGATTCGACGCGGGAGCTAGTTATTCACGGGATGCAGAAACTTTCAACGGATCGGGCGAACCGTGGTCAGAGTCGTGGTATCATTTACCGTTACCGCGTAGCTGCGAGCTATCGAGAGAACTCGGCAGGGAACTGTTGAAACCTTCGTCAACCAGTTCGCGACCCTTCTTTGACGTCTTGAGCAGATCCTCACTCGGTTTCGATTGGAACGGGGTTCCGAATTTCCCTAGTTCCAAGTCCCTGGCGATCTTTCGCAACGCTTTGGCGATGTCGCCCGCATTCGTTTCGATCTTCATCCTAGAAGAAGTCGCTGCCACGAGGATTCTCGGCAGATGTTTCTAGCCGGTATCCCGCCCCACCCATCGATACTACTGAGGTGACTCGTGTCGTGATTGATCCTGCGATTACTTTCGTCCCTTTGATCGGTGCGGCCAGCGCGTGAACGGCTTCACTGATGTGAATTTCGTAGCGATCCTCAACCCGCTTCCCGCCGGGAGTAGCTGAGTTCGTGCTCTCGATTGGGCTTACGATACCGGGGACGGATACGCCGCCTATGTCTAAGATCTCCGACATCAAAGCCTCCGCAGCTTCAACGTCGTCCAAGAAACAATCGTCGAAAATACTCATGATTGGCCTTTGCTGAATGTTGTCTCCGATTGACCGTGTTCAGCGATCAACTTGCGCAGCTTCTTTTTACGCTTATCGCGCTTAGAATCCCTGCTGTATGCGGAGAATTCTTCGGGCTTTTCGTCTTCTGTCTTGTCTTTCGACTTGCCCTTGCTTTCTTTCATCTTCTTCAGTTCTAGTTTCTTGTTTAGAATCTGCTGCTTGTTGGTCTGATTAGCTTTCCCGCCCGCCCCCGCGATGACTGAACCGGCTGCGATCGCTGCAGACGCTGCTAGGCCAGCTTTCCCCAGCTTCTTCTTACCCTTGGATAGTTTCTCTGCCGCTGCTTTCAAAACTGCGCCAGACGCCACGAGACCGGCTGTAGAGCCTACGTTTCGCTTGCTGGTAGCTGCTTTGGCTGTCCTGGTCACGATCTCTTTACGCAATCGGAGTTTCTTCCTGAAATCTGATTCCTCGAAGTTGAGTAGTTCATCAACATCGTCAAGCAGGTCTTTAGGTAAGTCAGAGTCTTCAAATTTCAGAAGCTTGTTGAGAGCTTTACGTGAGTTCACGAGACCCATTCCCACGAGTATCGTCATCACGCCTTGCAGACGACCTTTCGCTTTCTCTTCGCGCTTTTCGGCTTTCTCCGCTTTCTTGTATAGTCTAGAATTCTCTCGATCTGCCCTGAACATATTTATCACTGTGTGTCAAAAGAAAAACCCCTCACCGGTTCGAGTCCGGTGAGGGGTTTGATTGTTTTCGCGGTATTAAGCGAAGTTAGTTTCGATCAGTTCAGCAGAACCGTCGTCGAGGATCTTCTCAACGCTGTTGGTTCTGACGCGCATCACGTCGCTACGACGAGCGTCGTCACGGCGGGACTCGGAAGTGAACAAACCGCCAGGGCTGTCTGCACCCCATACCAACGTCCGGCCAACGCCGCCGCTGCTGAAGTCGCCACCTTGCACGTTCAACAAACCAACGTAGTCGTTCGACCATACTGGAGTTAAGACAGGGCTTTGACCTTTGTTTGCACTGTCGTGAGTTGCACCGGCGATTACCACGTTAGGAACACCGAAAGCGCTGCCAATGTCGGAAGGACCAACCAAACGGTAGCCGTTGCCGATGTTGTTACCAAACAAGAACGTCTGGAGAGCAGTCGTGCGACGGATGCGGTTCCATACAGTTTGGCTCATCACCAAGGTGTTTGGAACTTCAGCTTTACGCTGCATGCGCTCAATAGCTTCGAGGAGATCTTTAGCAAAATCAACAGTAGCTAGGTTAGCTTCAGTCAACGCGGTGCCCATGGCAGTCGTGTTGAAGGTGCTGCTATCGAAGACGGTGTCAGCCACGCGCTTCTCATAGTCAAGCATCAAATACCGCATCAGCAACTTGCTGGTGATACGCTCTGCGCTGTAGAAGGAAGACATTTCCTCAACTGCCACGTCGTCGATGCGCTCTTCTGCACCGCGCTCGTCGCACTGATATGTATCCCACTCAGTTGCACGGGCGATTTCAGGATATCCGCCACTTGGAGCACGCAAAGTCGAACCGTGCTTAAGGAGCTGACCTTTGTCGCGCTTGATACGAGGGAAACGGCCTGCGCGGCTGTTCACTGTCTGGGTTGGGAGAATCTTCGAAGCTACGAAGAACTCATCAGCTTTTGCTGATTCTTCGAGAAACTGGGAGATTTCTGGGCGAGATACGTCGCCGCTGCTTGTGTATGCCATTTGATTTTAGTAGTTTAAGTGTTGTTTGGTTTGTTTGTGTCGGGATTAGTTGAAGACCACGCGGATGATGTCGCCGTCAGAAGCAGCAGCTTCGAGAGCGGTTCCCACGGCAGCGCTACCGTCTACAGTTGAGACGACTTTGCCGTTAGTGTCGGGGTCCACTTTAGCGCCCACTGCGATAACACCGGAAGCGGTGGCGTAATGGATGCCAGAACCTTTAAGCTGGATACCAGCGATGTTGCGGCCATGGCTACCATCAGCAGCAACGGTCCCATCAACGTCTTGAAGCAACGTTCCGAGAAAGTCGCTGTTGTTAGAAGCCAGGACAGCTTCGCCGTTGCTGTCGATACCAACGCGAAGGTTGGCTGCGATTGCACCGGTTGCGGAAGCGACTGGAAGAGAGATTACGTTTGAATCTTGCATGTGTTTGTTTGTTTGTTTGTTGTGTTGGATTTGTTTTGGTTAATTACAGAGCGCCGATACCTTTGAGATACTCGCGGTATAGCTCAGGCTCGTCGTTCACAACCTTCTCGGATGCGTCAGAAAAGTTCATCTCTTTCTCACCCATCAAGCTTTGAACGCGAGATTCAAACTGTGAAGAAGCTTCAACAACTTCAGTTGCGACTTCGCTCTTTGCGGGCGCGTCACCGAGGTTGGATGCGCCATGCTTGAGGGCTTCAATCTCAGCGTCACGCTCTTCGAGGATCTCACCGAAAGCCACCAGGGCGTCTTCGAGTTCTTCAATCTTAGCGTTAAACTCAACTTCCGTGTCGCTTGGCTCTTCGTTTGCGCTTGCTTCAACCAAAGCGTCAACCTTGGCCTCGAACTCGGCAGACTCTTCGCCAGCTACGTCAGCCAATAGATCGGCTACAGCTTCAACTTCTTCGTCGGTAAGTTCGTCAGATGATTCTTCAGAAACTTCGTCAGCAGACACTTCGTCGGCTGCGACTTCGTCAGTCACGTCTTCTTCTTCGTTTACTTCCTCGTTAGCTTCTTCGAAGCCTTTAAGGAGTTCGGTCTGGAATTCTTCCAGTTTAGCAATTTGGTCGGCTTGGGCTGCGCTGAACTCGGAGATTTTCTTGAGTTCTTCGAGAACCGCCGATAATTCGGTTGGTTTGTCCATATCTTCGTTGTCGCTGTCAACTTCCTTGGCTTCAAATAGTCCGTTCACGTTTGCGGCAGGGTTTGCGACCCAGTCCACGCTTACGAGCTTTTTAACACGTGCGTATGTTTTATCTCCAACAGTCTCGGGTGTTCCGCGAAACGCTGCAGATAGTCCGATGCCTGTAGGCATGCGCTCCGCCATTTCAAGCAAGTGGTCGAATTTGTCGTGGAATTTAAGCAAGTGCAAATCACCGCGCAGTTGGTTTCCTTCGACGCGGAAGTTTTCCAGATATCCAACAACCGCATCAGCACCGCTGCCGTGGTTTAATTTGACTGGAACTTGCTTCATGCCGCAGGCTTCGTCGTGCATTTGACCGACACAGACGGAATCAACGTGCAGGTTGTGCCCGAGGGCGATCAGATCGCCAGTGATCACGGACACGCCCTTGATGACGCCGTTCTCACGGTCTACCCGACCCTCTGCCGATAGGGCTGCTTCTAAATTATATAAGGTTGACATATTACTAATAGGCTCGTCGTCAATCAGATGATTTCATCTTGGCGGTTTTCGACTTGTTTTTAGGCGTTTTTCGGTCTGCGAGTTGTTCGATGCACCACTCAATGAGTTGAGGGGAATCTTTTAGGATCGTCGTCAGACCTGTGGCGATCGCGCTCACCGTCTCTTCTTCGGTTGCACCGTCTTCTATCCCGAGTATGCTCGTGATCCCGTGTAGGGCTTCGTGGATGACTGTGTCTACGACTATGTCGGTGGCAATGTCTTCGTCGCTGGCGACTTTGATGGTTTGGCTTGGCGCGTAGCAGTAGCCATAGCGCTCTGGGATGTCGAGAGAGTCAACCCACTCTATTTTATAATCTCGCGATAGGATTCGGACGGTGTTTGGGCGTTGAGTCATGCCCCTCACCGGGGGTCAATCGTTTGGGTTTACGATAGGGCTAGCGATTTCGGTGGCTTTCTTGGCCTTCTTCTTCTTCTTCTTCTTCTTAGGCGTCGATCCGTAGGCTGCTGTGGAGTTTTCTGGCGTTATGGGGCCAGTCCCAGCTTTCTCAAATTGCCCTTGTCTATTGCGCTCTCGTGCATCGATAAATTCTGAAAATTTTTCCGAAAGGCAACGAGTCACTGGATCCACCGCGTCGGGCGACTTCACAACTTTCTCTTTCTTGGCTTTCTTCTTATTCTTGGCCATGTTGCCGAGTGCTTTTGCGAGGTCACTCTTTGCGGAGAACGTGCGCGTTTTCTCAGCAATCGGCTTTAACTTATGTCCCATCGGCCCCGCCGTCACTCCCCCAGAGTTAGGGTTTTTTCGGGCTTGCTTTCTCTTCAGCATTGCAGCAATAGCTGCGCGAAGTCGGCGGGGTTCGATGGTCATAAAATTTGTAAAGTCTACTTCTTTTCGGACTTCTTCTGGCGAGCTTCTTTAACCAAGCTCTTGAGATCCTGCTCGGTCAGCTTGTCGCTCGCTGCCTTGGATGCTTCGCGGTTCTTCTTGCGGAGCAATTGAGCGGCAGACGCTGCGGCAACGGCTGCGGTGACTTTACCGGCTTTTGTCAGCTTAGTCTTGCCTGCAACCTTCTTAAGCTTGGCAACGCGGCTATCTGTTGCGGCTGCGGTAGCACCACCGATTCCGGCTGCTGCTGCTAGGTTGCCTTTTGAGTTGAGAGTTTTACGACCCTCTTCACGCGCGTTCAAGCGATCAGCAATCTTCTGGGACGTTTCGTCGCCTTCTTTGCCTTTGTAGCGGATAGCGAACTCCACCAACTCACTGATGCTGCGCTCTTGACCTGCTTCAAAGCCATATTTTTTCTTGAAGTCGTCAGCTTTCTTGGAAACCTTCTTTTTAGCAACTCCAGCTTTCTCGCTTGCGACTTTCTTGGCATCGCCGAGCTTCTCGCTTGCGACTTTCTTAGCTTCGGCTAGCTTCTCGCCGCCGACTTTCTTGGCATCGCCGAGCTTCTCGCTTGCGACTTTCTTGGCTTCGGCCACCTTCTCGCCACCGACTTTCTTAGCATCGCCAAGCTTCTCGCCAGCAACTTTCTTAGCTTCGGCTAGCTTCTCGCCACCGACTTTCTTGGCCACGGCTGCTTTCTCGCCCACAACCTTCTTAGACGCTGCGATCTTCTGTCCTGCAATCTTCTTCAGAGCAGCGATCCGCTGTGGTCCTGCTTTCTTGGCGGCTGCGACGCCAGCTGCACCGGCTGCGCCGACTGCTGCCACTTTGGCCATCTTCTTGAGTAGGCTTTGCTTCTTCTGCTTTTCTTCATCAGTCGCCGCGAATTTGTATTCGATTAGCGCGTCTAGTTTTTCGTTGAGTTCGATGTGGTCCATTGTCGTGTGTGTGTTTATAGTTTACCGGTTTTTTCTGCGGTTGATTAGTTTGGTTGTGAGTTGTTTTCCTATTTCGCGCGGTGTGGAAGGCTTTTCAGATAGTTCGGTCACGGTCTGCGCGTCTGCGAATCTCAAGAGTCGCTTTGCAACGCGGAGGGCCATCTTGCGCCTAAAGTCTCTCGACTTCGTAATCTTTTGGAGTCCAGTTTTAACGAGTCTCACTTTCTGATCTTTCAACCTGCGGACTGAGCCGGGGTGCCTTCGATTCGACGACACGAGAGCAGCGCCAGTAGCAGCGACGGAAGCGATGGCAAGGCCAGAATCAATCTTACCTTTCACCTCTACCGCGCTATTGTAACGCTGGCGAAGGTTCGCCCTACGCTTCTTCCTCTTTGCTGATCGGCTGGTCATTACTTTCAGGGTTTGCGTCAAGTTTCGGGACGATCTTCTCTGCTTTCTGCAGTGGGATGTCGTGAGTCTGCACCAGCATTTGGATCGCACTTTCTCGGTCTATGATGCCGTTGCCGACTGCTTCGAGCAGGTCGATCACGTTGCTGACGCCCTTGTCACCAAGCTTCTCGCCGAGTGTCGGTTCTGTGGGTTCGGTTTCGGTGGCTGCCAGCATCGATGTGGCGTTAACCATATCGGGAATGTATAGATCGATAGGAACGCCGGTAGAAGCGCTAACGTCACGCATCTGAACAACTTCATTTGCAAGCTGTTCGGTGGTTTCGCGGAAATCTCCGCCTTGGCTCTCGACGATCTGGCGACGTGTCTTGATTCCTGCGCGCAGTAGGTTCAGGTCTGCGTTCACTTCGTGACCGAGGTCAGCAGTCAGCCAGCTAGCATACTGCCAAGCTCCTTTGTTCCATCCACGACTGGGAGGACTCTCGCCTTTCGAGATACCGGACGAAATTACGAGATTCTTGACGCGGTTCAAGACGGTATCTTCAAGCATCGCTTGCCATCTGTGGATGGATCGCATAACCTGCTGGCTCTCGATTCGAGCGGATACACCACCAAATTTCGAGAAATCAGTGACAAACCCGATCGGCAGACCTAGACCGGACGCGATCTCAGCTTGTATGACGGAAACGAGGTTCATAAATCCGCCACTAGGTCGGTTGGTCCCCGGTGCGAACGTGATATCTTCACTCTCACCCAACCGAACGACTTTACCGGCAACGGCTTCCATCGTTCCTGGTGTGGTGGCAGTTGGTTTCGTCGCGAACGCGCCTGCGCCAGTGTTCGAATAGGGGTTGGACGAACGGACAAACCCAGCGTAGCTAGATGCGTACTTAGAAGCGGACTTTTCGAACGCTAGGAGATCTTGGAGATCTTTAACATGGGACAGAACCGAGTGGAAGTACGAGATCCCACGGTAGGAGTCTGCACGGTCTGACTGCATCAGCATGATGAATTGGTCAGCGCTGAAATCCCGATCTTTCTGGTATTGGTTTGTTAGTGAGCGCTTCCAAACCTCATACGACACTGGTCGGCCATTCTCGTCAAGTTTAACGCCGGAAATCGAGTCGGTTCGCGGCATTGAGCCACCTTTGTTTGCGTCACCGATCCGATCCGCTTCGATTATGCTCAACTGAGGAGTATTTTCGTCATCGCTGGATAAGACAAGGCCGCAATCACCATCGCGCAGCATCGCGACAAAAGCTAGTTCCACTAACTTTCGAAACGTAAACCGACCAGTCGCATCGGCGGACTGGTGCGCCCAGCCATGGAAATAATCTTCGTATTTCTGATCAATCTTTGGGTTCCCGGTCCGTGACTGGAACGCCAAGCGCTGAGTAGTGTAGAGGGCGAGTTTATCGAGTATTCCTGAAACGATAGGGCTATTCTCTGCCGCATCACGCGCCTGATACATCAGGTTCTGTCGATCCCGGTCGTTTGCGTAGCTCGATGGGTTCTGGTGCTGCGCGGCAGTCGCAAGCTTCCGGTGGGGGCTGGGCTGCGCTGCGGTGTAATGGAACTCGGTTAAGCGCTGCTTGCTGGCGAGTCTGCGCAGTCCAGCTTGTGGGCTGGCAAACGAGACAACTTTATCTACAAATGTTTGTTTAATTGGTTCCATCAGGTCGGTTCTTAACGGTTAGCAATTCCAGTCGATTTGGCCAGTCACGCCGCCGCCCATGTTGTTGGACGCGGAACGGCGTGAAAGCTCAATCCCCACAGCTTGCAGGCGGTCTTCGAGCATTTTAGCAGAGCGGGTATATGTCTTAGAGCCTACACCCTGCGAATCGAAGAACGATTTTAGCTGTTCGATGATCCGCGCGCGCTCTTCGGCGAGTTCGGTTGCGGTGAGGTGCTGAAAGAATGCGGTATACTTAGTCGCGGACATATATCACGCCCCCTGTCAATCAACCGATTGACTGCGCTGCTTTCTTCTTAGGGGCTGCTTTCTTTTTAGGTGCTGGTGCTGGTGCTGGCTTTTCGGCTTTCAGCCCAACGAGATCTTTCAGATCGTTGGCGTCGTCTACGACCTGCAGGACGATCGGACCAATGAAGACGGCTGCACCATACTCGGTCGGAGTGATGCGGCTGATGTGATCGGTATTGAGTAGCTCTTTTCCGGTGTTCGTGTTTACTTCGATGAATGGCATGGCGGTTGGTTGGTTGGTTGGTTGGTTGGTTGGTTTTGGTTTTGGTTATTTTTCGAGCTTCTTTGCAATCGCTTGCAACTGCTTACTGATGAGAGTCAACTCATCGGAAATTTCGCGGTTACTCGCGGCCATCGGCCCATCAGGCTCCTGGCGCTGTAATCCGAGACCGGCTGCGATCGCTTTAGCAAACAGCGCAGGAGTCCCCGGCCACTGAAGCCAGCGCGCGGCTTCTGGGTTTGAGATAAATTCGCACTCCACTAAGATCGCAGGCATAGCCGTGTACCGAAGCACGGCAAATCCCCGCTCTTTGACGCCCCGATGATTGGACTCAGGCTGTAGGATCGGCAGGCATGACGAATACACAGACTCAGCGAGCTTCGCGCCTGCACGGCTTCCGGGGTTGTGAAATACCTCAAACCCACGAGCGTTGCTGTCGGCGCTGTTTGCATGTATCGAGACGAAAAGATCCGCATCGGCACGGTTGGCGATGTCTGCACGTTGGCGCAGACCAAGAAACGTGTCATCATCACGAGTGAGTCTGATGTTGTCAGGCGCTAATGCTTGTAGCTGCCGGGCGACCTTTAGGACAAAATCTTTCTCACGCATTCCGTTTCCGATTGCGCCGGGATCTTCTCCGCCGTGTCCCGCGTCCACCATAATCTTTAGGTTGCTTACCATTTTCCGATGTCTTCGAGGTTTGGGTGCGTTAGCTGTGGGTGGGATTGTCCGTAGGGCGTAGGCGCGGGCTGGGACTGTGGCTGTGGCTGTGTCGCTGCCGCGCGTTTCGTCTGCTCTTTAGCAACGAAAATTTTCAGCACCTTACGCACTGCCGCGTAAGATCCACCCGAGATTCCGAGTATGCCTAGGGCTAGGTTTACGTCCACATCTAGGTCTATGCCTAGCCAGATCTCACTGGCTAGTTGTGCGATGATCGTGACCGACGCTATTAGCATGGCGAGCCACGTGACCTTATATTCTGATGTCTTATTTCCGTCAGTTTCAGGAGCCATATTATCTATACTGATGTCAACCGAGATAATCGCCGAGCCTTCTCTCGGCGGCGTTTAGCATTTTTTTCGTATTACTTTTCAGATACGGTATCGAGATTAGCTTAATCCCTAAGCTTTTGCAGAGTTCGCGCTTTCTCTGATCGCGGGCGACGATGTCTGAAAACTCGGTCCCCCACGGGTTATCAGAAAAATAATGGTGATCGCCCTGAATCTCAATCCCTATGTCGCGACTTGGTAGGAAAAAATCTAGGCGCTGGCTTGTCGCTCCTGTTTCAAGGTAGTACTCACGGATAAACTCGACGCCGGATTCTATGATAAATCGCTGCAACGCATGCTCTCCACGAGAACCCCGGCACCGTGGGCAACCCTTGCCTTTCAGATGGTCGTTAGGCGTCATAAAGAACTCGCCATGAAATTCTTTCCGGCAGATGACCGAAACTTTCTGATTCGTCCGGTGGTAATTTGTTGCCTCGTACGAATACAGATCACCGTGAGCGAGGTACGCCCGTTCAATAAACTGTTCTTTCGTGAGAGGTTTCCGTGGCATTACAGAGAATCGGTCTCGTGATCGAGTGTGAACAATTCATTCAGCCTCGCCAGTGGCGGCAGAGGGATTGCTTTCTTTCGGTTGAGTGTGGTCATATTTTCCACCACCGTAGCTTACCTTGTACAATAAGTCAAGAGCAATCTTTTGATTCTCACTTGGAATTTCGTGTATACCGGGCAAGTGCGGCTTCCCGTACCTCGCGCAAGACTGCAAGCTGGCCAAGCAGAATATTAAGATAATGAGAGTCAGCCTCACTGTGTTTGATGATGATTCCTTGTAGTTCACGTTCCTGTTTGAGAGTTGTGTGGATCGCGTCATAATCCAGTTTTTTAGCTTTGTGGTCGAAATACGCTTCGACGGCTCCGACGACGCGGCCCAGGATCTCAGATATCGTACTCGCTATCATATTTTCTCGATTCCTTCCTATCTATGGCCGCCCATCGAAATTTTGCGATCATGAAAAACGCGGTGGTTATGCTTGCAAAACC
>VMHT01027842.1_pt1 | contig 35382 bp, 40 predicted proteins | sample 4693611 | NCBI WGS metagenome assembly VMHT01 (sample SAMN12280063, study PRJNA550983) | marine metagenome | isolation source: seawater sampled from same location over 5 years 0.02-0.2 micron viral filtrate | place: USA: collected off the coast of southern California halfway between the port... ...
AAATATTATCATATGATTGGTATTGGGTTTGCTGGTCTATCTGCATACTTATTTCTTAAAAAATATCCTTCTGATACACGTTCGCTACTAACATCTGCTGCCGGAGTAGTAAAACATTTACCTATTGACAGAGAAGCAGGAGATATGTTAAGTCCTATATTAGAAATGACAAAAAAAACGGTTGGAGCATGTAGTGTAGAAAATACTCCTCAATTTAAAAGAATGATGAACTCTGGTAAAGGAAAAACGAAACGTTGTGTTAGTGAAACTAAAAAGAAGTTTGTAGCAGCCCAACAAGGATGGAAATGTGCACATTGCAAAAACCAACTACAAGCGTGGTTTGAAGTGGACCATCAAGTAAGATTAGAATACGGCGGTTCAAATCATGTTGATAATTTAGTAGCTCTATGTAGAAATTGTCACGGAAAGAAAACGGCGATGGAAAACTTGTAAATGCATTTGTATTTAGAATAATATACATGCATATTTTCTCTGATTATCATATATGACTGATTATCTAACTGATAAAATATTAAATCAAGGAATAAACAACATAATGGAAAACTATAGTGTTGATGACATAAAAAATGTAGCAAAGTCAGCAAAAGAATCAGCATTAAAAACGGGAAAAAAAGGCGTTAATATTTTAAAAACCAATCCAAAATACTTTGGGTTGGCTATGGCCGTTGAATTATTAATAATTTGGCTTATTTTATACAAATGGAGCCCTTTTGGTGTAAGTGAAAAAGTTCCAGGATTAGTAACCGGTGTTATGTTACTTAATGGATTTATTAACTTAGCAATGTATGTTCTTGTTTCTTCAAATTGGAATAGTGATATAGATCAGGTTCGTAATGCAAATATTACAATGGGGAATATGATTAGCAAAGTTGGTTTGACTGCTATTGCAGTTCTAGGTATAGTGTTCGTAATTTGGAGCACCCTTATGCTAATTGAGCACCCATTTATTCTATCTTGGGTTGTCTGGATTTTTAATTTTTTATATGTTTCTATTAGTGGTTTAATCATAATAGCAATTGCTTACTTATTTTTGAAACCCTACATAGATGCAGGTCAAAAACAAGGTGCTGCTTCTATATTTTCTCTAATAGGAAGTTTTATAATGTACACGCCGTGCGCATTGATTGACTTAGTAGATTGGTTTAAAAATCAATTTTCGATTACAACATCAACAACGTGGATTTTATTAGGGGTTGAAGCAGCGGTTATATGTTTAGGATTCATATTACCAAAGATAATTACTTGGGCATTGACAAGAAATGGTAAACATCTATTACGAGAACCTATTTACTTAAATAAACGAACTGTTATCGGTACTCATAAAGACTTTTATGGTGACCAAAAAGATAATTCAGGAACATATAAAATTGGCAACGTTGTAAAAATTACAAATGAATCACCTGAAAAAACACCACCTAAACACAAATATATATATTCTATTTCTGGATGGTTCTGGCTAAACCCCCAGCCGCCTAATACAAGAGCATCGTACACAAAATATACTAATATTTTAGAATATGGCAATAAACCAGTTGTTGAATATAACGGATTAGAAAACTCCTTACGTGTGAGATGTCAGATTGTAGATGATAATTATATCACAATTTATGAAACAGATAAAGTAGATTTTCAAACTTGGAATAATATTGTTATCAACTATGATGGAGCAAATATGGATGTGTTTTTAAATGGTGAATTAGTTGGTTCTAGGCCAGGTATTGCTCCTTATATGACATATGAAAACTTAATTGTAGGAGAAGAAAAAGGTTTAGAAGGAGGTATAGCAAATGTTATTTATTACGATAAGGTTTTACAAAAAAGTCAAATATTGATGGCATACAAAACACTTAAAAATCTGCCATCCCCTGTGCTTTAGATAAGATAATTTCTATAAGTATAGTATATAATGGCGATTGTAAAAACCGTTCTAATAGTTCTAGCGGTGCTTGTTGTTTTATACGTAATCCTCAATGTATTTTTCAAAAAGTCCACGGACTTGACAGGCATGCACAAAACTAGCGATAAAATTGAGGTAATTGAAGCTAGTACAATTCCTAATAGCGATAACAGTAGTAATTACACATACTCTATGTGGTTTTATGTTGATGACTGGGAGCAAAACTTTGGACAGCGCAAACATCTGATGGAAAGAAAAAATGATGATGGTGAAATGAGTCCCGGTGTATATTTAGGGGCAATGGAAAACGATATTATTATTAAAGTTTCTTGCTACAAAACAAATCAAAGCACAGGTGTAGTAGGAAAACAGTCTATTGAGCATACATGCACAGTTAAAAACTTCCCTCTTCAATCATGGGTCAATCTTATTATCAGTATGTACGGTCGCACCCTTGATGTATATATTGATGGTAAGTTGGTGCGCACATGCGTTCTTCCTGGTGTTGCAAAACCTGATAACAATGCAAACATTGTTGTCCTAGGTGGAGCTAAGTTCTCCGGATACATTGCCAACTTCCAATATTGGGATGAAGCATCAAATCCTCAGCAAGCTTATAATATTTACAAATCAGGCTTTGGTGGTAGTTGGTTAAGCAACTTGTTTAATAAATACCGTATCAAAGTAAGCTTCCTTGAAGACAATAAGGAAAAAGCTAGTTTTGAAATATAACAACTTTTCATATTCATTTCTATACAATTTATCTTTCTCTAGTATATAGATATGAATAACCAATTCGCAAGAGTATCAGATAGCTCTAGTGGTTTCAGTCAGTTTAATTCAAACAAATACTTAGCTGGAACACGTGAGTTTTTAGAATCAAACAGTATAGTAGCCAAGTTTGCATTTCTATTGTTAGTTCTCATTCTATTCGTTATGGCACTTCGTTTAGGGACTTCTATTCTTTCATGGATTTTTACTCCTTCACCTAACCCTATTCTCATTAATGGTATGATTGATGCAAAACAAATGATAAAAATACCTCAAGATCCAAATGTTAATGGTGCTATTCCAATTATGAGGTCAAAAAATAATAAAGATGGGTTAGTGTTTACATGGTCTGTATGGATTTTTATTGATGATTTACAATACCGCCAAAACGAATATAGACATATTTTCCATAAAGGTAATGATGATATAAACGTTACTACTGTTCCTATTGGCATGAACCAACCTAACAACGCACCCGGTCTTTACATCGCTCCAGGAACAAATGACCTTATTGTAATAATGAATACATTCGACAAGATTAAAGAGGAGATTGTTATTCAGGATGTTCCACTCAATAAATGGATCAATGTAATTATCCGTGTTGACGAGCAACACAAGCTTGATGCTTATATCAATGGAAAACTTGTAAAACGACACATTCTTGCTAGTGTACCAAAACAAAACTATGGAGATGTTTATGTTTCAATGAATGGAGGTTTCTCAGGTTATACAAGTGCTCTTAGGTATTTTGACACAGCTCTGGGAACTAACCAGATTCAAAGTATTGTTGATGCTGGTCCAAATCTTAAAATGATTGGTTCTGATATGAAGAATAGTATGCCAAGATATTTATCATTGCGCTGGTTCTTCTCTGGTGCAAACGATATGTACAATCCATAAAATATTTTTGCATTTATAATGTCTTTTACTATTATAAATGTCAGACAATTTATGCAAGAAACATCCAATGACTGGAGGCAATTGGTCGGAGGGTGGACCGCCGCTGTGGTCAAGAACTTGGTCAAGATATAAACCTCCTTGTATTAATTTTGATACAGAGACAGGAGGTTTCACCAAAGAACAACTTGATATGCGTAGAAAAGCATATGTTTTAAATTACAATCAAAGAAACAGCAGACCAAAAAAAAAGATGCTTACATCTACTTTTCGAATCATCCTAAAAATAGAAATAGAAGCACTGCGACAACAGCAAGTTCTTCAAATATGAATTTTCAAAAAAAAGGAAAAAATATTTATACGTGCAATCCTTCGAACGATTCTACTGTGCAAAAAAGTTATCCAACAACTGCAAGTGATGTCCCAGGTAAAGTTATGCAACTGTATATTGAGGAAAATGTTCCTGTAACAATGATAAATACTGTAAGAACATATGGAACTAATGGGGGAAAATACCCTACGACGTGTAATAAAAAAGATAAACTAAACGATAGGTGTATCCCAACAACAAAAGGCTTACTATTACAATTTACTTATTAATAATATAATATTCATTATTTTAATAATTATATTATTTGCTACAAACACTACATTTACCGTCTGCATTATTATTCGCTCTTCTTTGTAAAGCTCTTCGTACAGCAGCACTTTTTGCTCCTACACCTGACCCTACTACATAATGATTATCGATTCCTCCTGTTGAATTATTGGAAAATATTAATCTCCTTACACCAGCACCACCTCCATTACTAGGTTTAAATCGTGCAGTTCTTCTTCCAGCGGGCGTTTTTACGTTAGACATTTATATATATTATGTATATTTATTCTCTCAAATTAGGATTAATACATATTTCCTTAGATGGGAAAATATCTCCTGACATACATTTGTCTCCCTCTCCGACTTTTATACAACTTCGAAACCCTCTATCTTCTCCAATATAGCAATATCCTGACTTAGGTGGAGACCTACTTTGCTGTGTTAAACTACCAGAATCATCTGGTGCAGGAATATTAGTTGATGTTTGTCTCTTAACTGCATGATCTAATGCTTGCTGAGTTGTTGTATCTTGATTATCAATTCGGTTAAATTGAACATCTTTGACACCAACTGCTTTCTCCATTAAAGTAACTGCATCGTCTACTGTTCCAGCAGCAACATCTACCACTGCTTTTGCACCTTCAGCGCTAACATTAGTAACTTGCTTTACAGTTTCACCTGCTCCATAACCAAAAAAAGATAACACTGGTTGCAAAAATCCTTTTGTGGAATCAGTTACACCACCTAAAAATGTAAACAAATTAAAACCTAGAAAAGCTAAAATTAATATTATTAATCCATATCTAATAATACTTTCCCATTGTAATCCGCTTGATAGTTCTTCACTTTTTTCAACTGTTTTATCTAAAGCTGTTCTAACAGTTCCTATCATTGTGCCTGAGGATGTTGGAACTGATGGTGAAACACCACTTACATCTACATCAATACCATTTGGTGATTTTGTAATTATTTCAGAAAGGTCCATTTATATATTACAAAGCATAAAATACTTTAATATCTCACTAATTACTATATGACACTAACTAAGCGAAAACAAAAAAAAGTAAAAAGGAAAACAAGAAAAAGAAATCTCCCTAAAGACCATGTTAAGCTATCAAACAGTGTTAAAAATATAATTCATGATAAGTTATACAAAGAATATAGAAGTCGAGTTATTGATAATCCTTCATTAAAAAACTTACAAGCACTAGAAACAATAGTAAAACACAGTATAAAAACAGACTTAACGCGAAGTAAATCTTACTCTCCAAGTATTAATAGAAAATTGGTTTCACTTAGAAGTATAACTGAACATCCCTTATTTACTTGCAGTGATTTATCAGCTTTAGAAAATACTGCGAGTTCTAAAGAATTAATGGTTAAAATAATTCATAATAAGAAACCAATATGTACTAGTATTTATAGTCCTATTGCTAAAAAAGCTTTTTTACGTGCTCTTAAAAGTAGAAAGATTAATTATTCTAATTTGATTTTACCTATACAGTTTCATGCAAATTGTTGGTTTAATACTATATTCATGTGCATGTTTATTAGTGATAAAGGTAGAAAGTTTACTAGATTTCTTAGGCAAGCAATGATAGAAGGTAAATTAATTAATGGTAATGAAATAACACCTAAATCTTTACAAAAAAGTCTAATTTTATTTAACGCTGCTATTGAAGCTGTTCAAAATAAAGGAGACAAATTAGATAACGCATCACTTGCATTGAACACTAATAGTATAATTCACAGTATCTACAGAGCAATACCAAAAAGTTTTCAACAACAACACTTTGGAATAAAAGATGTTGATGAATATGGTAACCCAATTGCTTTTTATACTGATTTAATCAATTTTGTAGATGCCAATAGTGCTGGTGCACCGTCTATGAAAATCCTTTCTAGACATCATGATGTTTCAGCTTTTCTTTCAGGAAATCAAAATGAAACTAGTGATATTGTAGTTGTTCAATTATACAATAGCGAATATACTCCTAGTTATGCGCACGCAAAACACTTTAAAAAAAGAACTAATATACATCATAAAAATAGTCGATATAATCTAGATTCTGCAGTCATACGTGATAATAACCATACACATTTTTGTTGCAGTATAACATGTAATAAAAAAGAAATGTTATACGACGGTGCCGCTTTTACAAAACTAGCACCCAAAAAATGGAAATCTTTATTAAATAAAAACAAAAATTGGTCATTGCCTGGTTCTAAGGCAAAATGGAACTTTACAACAGGTTATCAAATATTATTCTATTATCGAGTTTAACCCACTCCCATTAATTTATTCATTTTTTCTAATCTCTCCAATGTTTTATCTAAATTACTTCGTTCAACACCTGCAAACAAATAATCTGTAGCAGGCGCATGTTCGTTTTTCTTGCATTCTTTATAAACTAAATCTATCTTACTAGCAACGTTTTGAACTATTTTCTTATCACTCCAAATAGCAATTTTGAAGTCTACTAATTCAGTTAAGAGAGATATTGCAAAATAAATTAAATATTTCCTTCTCTTTTTTACACCATCAGTGTATTTTAAACAAAACATATCAACTAAAGCATTAATTATTTTACTTGTTATACGACATCCTTTTTCTTTTGCTCTGTTTTTTATTAAATCCCATATTATCCAAACTCCATCTTTTTGATATTTTGAATCAACGCAGGCCCATGACCTTCGTTCCGCAACCACTGTCTCTTTTTTCTTTTTACAGATTGTTTGAAACTCTAAAATCCATTCAACCCAATAACAGGCATTATATGCATTTTTCGATTTATTTGATAAATGATATGCTAATTCATTTACAGCTATGAAGAGCTCATTCGGGTCTTCATCTAGAAAACTTTTGTTTCCATAACTGACATTTGGAGCTTTTAATTTAGACGCCATATGAGCCATATTAAACTCTTCTTGTTTCTTTATTTTAACAGCTTCATATACATGTCTTTTTTTGGATAGACATAATGTTGCCATAAGTTCTCCAAATAATTGTCTTACTTTTTGGTTATTCCTTAAAGCTAATTCATTTCCTACAAACCCATTTGACATAACATCTTTGAAGTTTTGCATTCTAAGAGATATGTATGTCGGTAATGTAGGATTTCCTAAATGAATGTAACGTGACGTAAATAATATTATTATTTCCCATATATCGATATAATGACCTGCACATACTAATTCGGCACACCAATAACATGCTGCTTCAATTTTAGATGCTACTAAACATTGTAATAATTCTTTTTTGACTTTTGTTTTTTGAAATTTAGAGAAACTAATCTTTCTGAACTCACTATCCTTACGTACATCATTTATTTCGTTCTCAACCATATAACTCTAAATTACACAAAAAAAATCGTCTCTATACATATACACAGATGGGACGTAAAAGCTTTATTTCTAGTATTTTAAGAAGTTGGAAAAAATGTACTACTATTGAAAAAATATTTTATGTTAGTTTTACTATTGTTATAGGTTTAGTATTGTATAATGTTACCAAACCAGAAATTGAAAACTTTGAAACTAGTGCAGAGTTTATTGTAAAGAGAGGACCAGATATATATGATAATTTTTATGTTAATATGTATGATTCTCTTCTCTTTAATCAAGCAAAGAATGATTATGAAATAGGCAAAATAATGACTACCAAACCAAGTAATAGAAGTATTATAGTAGACATTGGTTCTGGAACTGGTCATCATGTAGGTGCATTAAAAAAAATGGGTTACAATGCAAAAGGTATAGATATTTCTCAAAAAATGGTTAATAAAGCAAAAGAAAACTATCCTAGCTGCGACTTTAAGGTAGCTGATGTATCAAAGAATATCAATTTCCAACCTAATTCTATTACTCATGTTTTATGTCTTTACTTTACTATTTACATGGTGAAAAACAAAAGACAATTTTTTAACAATTGTTACAGTTGGTTGATGCCCGGAGGTCATATTATTTTACATTTGGTGAACAAGAATAAGTTTGACCCGATATTACCTGTAGCTGATGTTTTTGGTGGCTTAGACCCTCAGAAGTATTCTAATGAAAGAATTACTAGTACTGTGGCAAGTTTTGATACTCATGATTATAAAGCAGAGTTTAAATTACAAGGAGATAAATGTACCTTCTTGGAAACTTTTAAAAACAAGGAAAACGGTTCGGTTAGGAAGAATGAACATAAACTATATATGGAGTCACAAAAAACAATCTTAGCTATGGCTAGAGACGCAGGTTTTATTATGGTTAGTGAAAGTGAAATGAAAAAATGTGGTTATAATAACCAATTTATATATATTTTACAAAAGCCACAGTAACACGTTAATTATAAAAAACTATTTTATCAATAATACTTAATGTTGAAATATATTGCATTAAGTATTATCGTATTGTTAATCATCTTCAATCTATTTCTAAGAATAAGGTTTCCTTTTTGGAGTACACAACCGGTTTTTCATATTTATGATTTGCATCATTGGATATTTACAAAAAAAATTATTAATCCAGAACTACCTTCAGCTAACAAATATGTAAAATTGCTAGATATAGAAACTTTCCCCTTTAAAAAAGCAACAAATGATATTACTGTAAAATCATCTGCTTTTATAAAAGAACATTTTCTCCGAAACAAATATGCCCAATATAATCCATCATACGATGATATTTTTAATTATCTTGATACTTCAACTCCATCATTTATAAGTGTTTATTCAAAACCTAAAATTGTATATAATGATGACGATGGAATACTTGACCGAGATATATTGGGTGTTATTACAAGCAGACCACTTTTTATTACATTCAAAAAAACAAAAGATATTCTAAATGTTAATTATGTAGATAATTTATGTGTACATAAAGCTAATAGAAAACAAGGTATTGCACCAAAATTAATACAAACGCATCATTATCATATTAGACATTTAAATAAAAATACAAAGGTATGTCTTTTTAAACGTGAAGGCGAAATGACAGCAATTGTCCCATTAACTACATACGATACAATAACTTATGAAATAGAAAACTTCCCCAGATTAAAACTTGAATATGCTTCATTAAAAATACTAAGGATTACTAATAACAATATAAGCTTGTTTAAAGATTTTGTTAAAAACTACGCATGTAAGTTTGAGTGTGTTATTAATATGGAACTGATGACAATTATAAAGTTGTTGAAAGAAGAAAATATTATTATTTACACTTTAATTGAAAATCATGAAGTATATGCAATTTATATTTTTAGAAATACACCTTCAACTGTATATGACCAGAAAGGTATAGAATGTATTGCAACAATTAATAATTGCCCCCACAATGAAACATTTTATAACGGGTTTTGTTCAACTCTTAGAAGGATTAAACGAAAATACAAAAAAGACCTTGTTTGGATTGAAAATACATCTGACTCAAACACTATAATTAAGTATAATGTTAGACATAATGTAATACAAAAAACATCATGTCCTACTGCATTTTTTCTTTACAACTATGCAAGTTATAGTTATAGAAATAATAATTGTTTGTTTATTTACTAACGTACATATTTGCCGGCTCTAGCAAAAGAGTCTAAAACAAATATGATGAATACTCCTAAAAATGAGTAAAGAATAACTTCCTCGGTTACATGTCCAGTTTTAAAATCTTGTGCTTCCTCAAGAAGGTGAATCATGTAATCTAGTTTTTGTGTTAATTCATCATTGCTAATAGTTCCGTTGCCAGCTCTATCATAATAAGGTACAAATTGTTTATAATAGTCTTCACTTGCTAAAGAGGGTAGATTTTGGAAAGCCTCAGCATATTTTGGACCATTTTGTGTTCCTATGCCCATGCTTGTACTATGAACTGGTTGAACAGGTACATCATCCAGGGGGTCATTTTGCTTTGTCCGTTCAACGCCAATAGACTGGGTTTGAGGAGGGTCAAAATCAGCTAAATCGTCTTCATCACCATCCATACCGGTTATAAGCTGTTCTCTAACCTTACTTAATTGAGGATGACGATTCTTAACTGTTCTGTTTTTCTTCTTCCTCTCTATTGAATTTGAAGAATCTTTATTATTATTATTTTCATTATTAAATGGAGCGGCATAAAGTGCTAAAGACATATCTATAAAAAATTGAGATATTTTAATTTACTTAGAGTACTCAATTCACTAATTAATTCTCAAAAAAGTGTTATAATACTATATATAATGAAACAACACATTGATATGATAGTTATGCTTGTAGTAGCCTTTTTACTATTTACTAAACCAACTGTTTTAGTAAACTTTGCTAACTCTATTGTTGGAAAACTTGTTTTAGTTGGTTCTATGTTGTTTGCTCTTCGTCATTCCACTTTGTCAGGCATTTTTATAGCATTACTTTTTGTTCTCTTAATGGAGGAAGTTATTGAAGGATTATCTACAATTGTTCCTACTACTAATCAAGACACTATTAATGCTGCAGAGAAAGAGTTTGATGAACAATATAATAGACATTTAGACATGAGGGAAAAAAATTGTGTTGCTCCTAACCCTGGAGAGGCAGCAACGGTATTTATTGATAATGAAGGGAAAAAAATAACTTTAGATGAAATGGCTAAAAAGTTTCCTTATCAGTTCACTAAAGATTATGGTATATGCAATCCATGTGCAGACGCTTTGCAGGGAGAAGGAATATGTCCATTTAAAATAAACTCTACGGTTGAACAATTTGCAATTATGGAAGAATTAAAACCTATATCGGGTAAAAAACACATTCCTCACCGAGCAGGCAATGCAACTCCTTCAACAGAAGAAGAAGAATAAAATTATAATAATATTAAAATATAATGAAGACATTTGTCAATATATTAATATTATTAGCATTTACAATAACAATGTTAAGTTTTTTAGATAAAAATACTTACGAACCATTTAGTGGATTCATGGGTAATGTAAAAAGTACATACAATAAGCATAAACGCAATGCAAGAAAATACATAAATGAAAAAAACTCTAGCGTCACTAGTAGTGTCAACAGAATGATACGTAAAGTAGGATTATAATCTAATTATAAACTAATAGAGATGCTACAATACATGAAATATCTTAGAAAAGCTATTAACGAAAGTCCTTATTTAGCAGGTATAACAATGATTCTTTTAAATATAGGGTCTAAATACGTTGAGTTCGGATTTACTAAAACACAAGAACAGGCACTTAGAAATGGATTAGCCAGAGAATTAATCTTATTTTCAATGGTATTTATGGCAACAAAAGACATATTATATTCAATTCTTATGACAGCTGCATTTATTATTTTAACAGACCATCTATTTAATCACGAGAGTAGTTTTTGTATAATGCCTGGTCATTTAAATAGAATTGCTCTTGAAATTGATAGAAATGGTGATAATATTATTAGCAAAGAAGAAGAAGAAAAAGCAATTGAATTGTTAAGAAAAGTTAAAAACCAAACAAAAAATAAACAACAGGCAATTTTTACATCTTACTTATGTCAGTCAAATTATACTCAAATATAATGTTCATAATCTTTTATCAATATATTATAAGATTATGAGTAATTCTATATTAGCAATTAGATTTTCAACTACTGGTGATATTATTAAAAATGATGTAATTTTTTCACCTAATATGGTTTTCCAAAAAATAAGGAAAGATCTAACAATATATTTTCCACCAACTGTAAAAATAACAAAAACATTATTGGATAACTCAGTAAAAGAAAATACAAACCCCATAGATATTTTTACGTCACGTTCATATTTTCTTCAGTTTATGGCTTACTCTACAAATAGGAGACGATTCAAACCTATATCTTTACAAAAAGCCGTTGATACTGGCGTTGTAAAACATAACATGGAGTTTTTTAAGAAACTTTTTTTTAAAAAAGAAAACCGTATTTTTATTGATGGTAGAGCTTACACAATATTATCTAGTAAATTAAATATTGAGGATTCTCTACTTCCAAAGAATAAAAGTTTACTTCAGTACATTATGAGGGTAAACATAAAAGTAATTGAAAAAAAAAAGGATACATATTTAAATCGTACAAAATTAAGTTGCAAAGATAAAAGAGCTAACATAAATGAACAATGGGAGGCATTTTTTGGAGAACCATTTTTTGATTCAGGATTACCAGAAACCCGCGATAAAAGAGCACCGGTTATGTACACTGGTGATAATATGGGAATAGCAGATGCAGCAAGACCAAAAAAGCTTATCCCAATTGCAAGAATGGTTCCACCTTATGCTAATCCAGGATTTCAAAATCCATATCAACCGATGAATTATAATAGAGCTCCTTCTTACCCAATCGCTCAAACAAGACCTTATGCTAATCCAGGATTTCAAAATCCATATCAACCGATGAATTATAATAGAGCTCCTTCTTACCCAATCGCTCAAACAAGACCTTATTATCAAAATCAAAGCTTTCCAATGACTAATCCTATTCCTAGCGCACCACCTGCCTCACCATATAATTCTAAACCACGGATTATGAGCAATGGTATACCACTATTGAGACAAACATCTACAAGTGGATTTGGCGGTGGTAAGAAAAAAACGAAACGAAGAAAGAAAAAAATTAAAGGTACTAGGAAGGTTAACAAACGCCGCCGTTAAGTCCTAATACTTGAGTTTCAAACTCATTTTTATATTTATCTGGAATACAATCAAAATCTACTAATTTTTTATTACGATTATACCTTTCTCTTGCTCCTTCTTTCTCAAGTTTTTTTTCAAATAATTCCCTATCATTATAATATTTAAGTGCTGTTTTTGGTCCACATTTTTTAAATACACCAGGTATATCATCGCTTTTATCGCCGCAAACTATTTTACAAAACTTGTCACATTCTGCATCTCCAGTTGCATTTTTGCTAGTTGTTATGTCTTTGTATTTTAGATTGTATATAGAGACTCTATCACTTGCTAGTTGTAGATAATCCATATCACTTGCAATTATCCAAACATGTGCATCCGGATATTTTTCAACAATGTGTTTAGTTGTTATTGCAATACAATCATCTGCTTCTAAACGTGGATGCATCATTACTGTTTGTGCGCCCGCCTGATGGAATAAACTTTTTCTTGTAGTATCCTCATATTGACCTGCATTATAAGCTAGTTTGAAGAACGGGCCGCCCAGAAATCCATCATCTTTGTCTCTACAAGCTTTGTAAGTTTCAAATAGCTCCATTCTCCATATATCTTTCCTGGGACAATCTCTTGCTACAATCTTGATTACCGGCCCCTTGATTTTAAGTTTTTTTTCAATCTCTTTAAACTTTGATATAAATGTTGAGTTAAACTTCTCAACAAAATCTTTGTTTTCGATAGGTATACCTAATTCTTCATCTGGCTTTGCTAGACCCCACCAACTCATCATCGCAAAATAGCGGTAAAATGTATAATAACTTCCATCAACTAAAATGAAATGCATATTGTTTATTTATGTAAAAACAATATGAATGTATTTAAATGATTCAATTTTCTAATATTCGAACATACTTTCTTGAGCTTCTACCATATTTTTAATAGCTTCGCTAATGCAGTGCATGTAATTTTCTTCTTCATTACATAATTCATTGCATACACTACCTGCTATTCCTAATGATAATTGTAATTTACAGAAAAATCTTGAAAGTTTTAATCCATACTTGTATAACTCTAAGTTTAATCTATATATTAATTGTATATCCATCTGTTTTTCAGCAGAAAAACATTGTCTTGTCAACTCCACTATCTTTACCATCAAATTAGATTTATCTGCAGAACTCATCTTATCAAACTTTTCTTTTGGAAAAACGAGTTCTTTCAGTAGTGTTTCAGCTGCACATTCATAGTTTTTCTCTAAAGCTCCTTGTTTAAAAAAATCATAAAATATATTTTGTTGATGGCGCGTCATCGTTCCTGTTGCCCCAAAATCAATAATACCTATTTTCTTTTTATCATTATCTTTCATAAAAAATATATTTCCTGCATGTAAATCGTTATGATATAATCTATCATATAAAACAGATTTCATACTGTATCTAGCTAATATTCTACCATAATCGTATTTATCTGATGAGTCAACGTCGTGTATGGTTTTACCTTCTAAATAATCCATGACAATTATCCTATTGTCTGCCGATGTAAAATCAGGGTAAGTTTTGGGTATAATAATATTTTCTATATATTTAAAATTGTTGTATACTTTCTCTGACACATCAAGTTCATTCTTAAAATCGACTTGTTTTAGTATTTCTTCAACATTTTCTTGAAAAATATCAGGCAAAGACAGTATATTAACATAAGGAATGTATGATGAGATATTCATAAAATATTCTATTTTTTGTATACCATCTATTAATTTACTGTAAATATTTCTTCTTTTCACTTTTACAATTACATCTTTATTATCAAGCCTGCCTTTATAAACTAATGCTATCATACCAGATTTAATAGGTACATGCTCTATCTCTAAAGTTTTCCCGGTAGATATATTTACATTATTAATTAGAGATTCTATATTCCATATTTCATCTTCACTATAAGGTGCTTCATCATTAAACTTTGATAAAAAAAGCATTTCTTCATTAGTTAAAACGTCAGCTCCACACGATAATGATTGGAATATTTTTGAGTAAATTATATTTTTATCAGATAAATATGCCGCCACATTTTTTATACAGTCAAGTCTAGGTCTGCCTGACATATAACATAAGTATTGCCACCCAATACAATAACCGGTTGAAATAGAGAACTTAACGTTTTCAATAATAGACATATATATTTATGCTAAGTTTTCTATAAATGATTTTAATCTTAAGAACATCTTTTTCATTAATAATCCTGGCATTTTCTCCATATATTTTGGAACGTCATCATCTAATTTCAAATCAAAATTATACACAACTTTCGCACTAGAATTATTAGCAACTGATATCTCTAATGTACTAGTTCCACATGAAACTGGCTGACAATTATTTGGGACTTTAATATTTTCAGGACACTCTAATTGTTCTGCAACAAACCTTACTTTATCCTTATTATCAACAAACATTTGGGTTTTTGAATATATGTATTTTTGAGGAATGCCAAACTCAGCACCAAATCTTTTCAGTACTACTAAACTTTCTATGTAATCTTTCCCTTCATTTGGATGAGTCGAAAATATTACGTCATCAATAATATCTTTATTAACTGCATTAATTAATTCATAAAGTTTAAATCCCACTACATTGTGTAAGTCTATTTTATTATTATATAAGTCAAACTCTAATGTAAAGGACACATCATCTTCATTATCTTTACTTTTAACCATTCCTAAAAGTACATCGTGCTTGTTACAAATAACATTGTTGCTGTATGCCATCTAAAATAGATAACAATGTTATTTTAAATATTTGAACTTAATTATAAATTAATATTTATTACTTATTCAAAGTAAATAATACAATATTTTTCAATTAACTACATAAGTAATTGTAGGTAATTTATTAATAAAATTGAAATATAAATATAAATATTACCAATAATCATTTACGAAATCTACTATGGTTATTGAAACTAAATACGATTACATATATTATACGGCAATCACTAGTGATTGGCTTGAGTTTATTACAAGTACCACAGAATCAGAATTGACATATGATTTATTATGTAATTTTATTAATAAAAAATTAAAAGAAAGTAACGATTGGACTTTAAATAATTTGAAGATTGATTATAGCCAGCATTGTGATGATATTGATAATTGGATACGAATGCATAATAGACATAAAGATCGTCCGGTATTCGTTCAGTTGGGAGAGAATCATCCTGTAATTAGAACTGGTCAAGGTTCGTTATTCGTATTATATGAACAAGAAGAAGAAGATGATTATCAAGATTCCATTTCTGTGCGTCATGACGACTGTCCCGATAATGAAATGTTGGAGGGCACTGTTGATGGTTTGGCCGGTGCTGGTGGTAGATTATAAATAACTCACAATTTTTTCTTTTTTTTAACTTTTAAAAGTATATTTCTATAAACATGTTTTTTGACTAAGAATTCTTACTTTCTGAAAATTAGGTTTGAAAACTACTTTATTTTGAAAAAATATCTACAACAGTAAACAACATTATTTGTAAACAGCAATTTTATGTAGAGAAGTTATGTAAAGGCAAAAACTTAAAAAAAGGAACTATAAAAAATTACCGAAAAAAGGGTTTAGGAGCAATAATATTATCTTAATATAGTGAAACAAAATGAAACAAAATGAAACAAAAAAGGACGAAAAAGGGACAAAAAGGGACGAGATTTTTCACTGTAAATATTGTGACTATACAACGTCTCATATTGGTCATTGGAAAAGACATATTGACACGAAGAAACACAAAAAGCTGGTAATGAAACAAAATGAAACAAACGAAACAAAAAAGGACGAAAAAGGGACAAACCGGACAGAAAAACAAAAACTATGTAATTATACATGCAATATTTGTAATGAAAGTTTCGGAAGTAGAACTACATTATGGAGGCATAAAAAGAAGTGTCTAAAAGCTAATAGTAAGAAAGATAGTAGTAATGATGCATTGAATATTATTTTACAAGAAAATAAAGCGTTGAGAGATCAAATTTTAAAAGAAGCAAAGGAAAATAAAAAGTTTTTGCATCAGCAGTTATCAAAGGCGAATGAAATATCTTTGGAGTTAGCCAAAGGCACTACGCATCCCTTATCTAATGGGGCTAATACAATAAATAATAACTATGGTAATATGGTTAATAACAGCTTTAATATAAATGTTTTCTTGAATGAGAAATGTGCAAATGCTATGACTATTCAAGATTTTGCTAAAAAGTTACAACTAACAATGGATGATTTAATTGGTGCTAAACATAATAAAGCAAATGGTATAGCAAATATTGTTGTTAAAAACCTTGAACCATTAGCAATTACTGATAGACCTGTTCATGCAATAAATAAAGACGAATGGTTTGTAAATGATGAAAAAGACGGGTGGGAAGGAAACAAACCATATAAAATAATTGATGCTACAAGACATGGTATAAGAAGTAAATGGCCAGATGTATTTGAAGAAGAACATCCAGAATGGATAAACAATGAAAAATTAAAAACAACATATGTTGAACTTGCAGGAATGGCTACTGCAGATTTATCTGATAAAGAAAAATCATTAATAACCAAAACAATCGGGAAAAATTGTAAAATAAAACCTGAAGATATGTGAGTTTATTTATATTTAAATATATTAATCGACTATAAACTAATGTCATTATCAGAAGGTATAGTTGGTTCCGAAGAATGTATAATATGCTTTGAGGGTTCGTTAGAAGAAAATAAATTAGAACCGATAGGAAATATTTATATTATGCCACATTGTTTCTGTAGTTACAATATCCATTCAAAATGTATTAATGAATGGCACCATATACAGAGTCAACAACGAACATTTTATAATAACCAAGGAATGTTTCATTGTCTTAAATGCAATAGTCCTGTTATACTAAAGCGAGAATCGAAACCACTACCAGAAAATAATTATCGGACAAACAATTTTCAGGTAGTTTGCGTTATTATAAGTTGTATAATTGGACTATTTTTATTAATGTTATATATAGGTTTAATTACGCACATTTAAAATATTCTTATTTCTTAAAATATTTTAAATATATATACAAAATGTCCGATATTAACATCACAATAGATTTTATTACAAAAAGGGACAAAATTATAGAAATGTTGAATATTTCCATAATAATTTTATTTCTTGAATTATCAATTTATGAAAAGACAATAGAAGAGAAATTAGTGGGTGAGGGTGATACTAATGATATAAAAAAATACAGATTATCATCATTAATCTCAACATTAGAAGAAGAACTAGATAATAAACGAAAAACAGTTTTTTCATTAGTAAGAGTATTAACTGATAATAATCGCTCTTTGGAAAATCCAACCTACATACCTCAAGAAACCGCGGCAATTTTAAAGAATGGCGATATTAATTGGTTTGGAAATATAATATCAAAAAACGAGTGTACAGAAGCAGAATTAAATCTAATAAAAGACCTTGAACTACCAATTAATCCACTTTGTAAGTATAAACATGAAATAAACTCACATATAATATGTCGCGCACATTATGATAGACGTTATCCAACAACATTTAGATTTTGCGATAAAAAAGATTGTGCTGGTTGTGAATTAGCTAGATTACCAACAACAAGTGATAAAAATAAATATTTAGTGTCAGAAGATGACTTAGAAAAAATATTTGTATCGATTAGTAATTTAGATAACTAAAATAGAACTGTCTTTTAAAATAACTTGGCCTGGTATCTCTGTTGGAGTAACATTTTTAATTCTTGTGTAGTTAAATGGTAACTTATTTATTTTTTTTAATTTATTACTATTTGCCTTTATAATACAGCAAGCCCTCTTAATGATTTTGGAGGAGATTCGTTTTTCTGTAGGGTTGACAATAATAGCATGAGCACTAGAGTAACCGTGAGCATGAGCCCAATAATCATCATTATTACTAGTTTTAACCAACACGTCGTTCTCATCTTGATTAGTTCCGATTTTAATAATATAGCCGTTGTACTCTACTTCAATCATGTGTTTCTACAATATTAAAAAAATGTTAATATTGTATCAATTTTATTAATTATATATAATTTATCAACCAAAGTTTACTGTTTTTTTTATATTCATGAATCTCGTTATTTCTAACATGTAAATATATTTCCATATAAGTTTTATTATTATTTATACCTTTAATATAGTAAAATCTTCCTCTTGATGGCTTAACTATAACATTGGCTTTTAAACTAAAAGCTCTATTCAAAGCTTCAAATATATTATCAGTTTCAATTCGCGTTTCTCCAATTCCCCATGAACCCATAATATCAGTTTTATATACTATTGGGTCAATTAATGGTCTTAGAGATTGCATGTTGTATTTGTTGATGCCTCAACATTATTTATAAATAAATCAATTTTATTTAAATATCTAGACTAATGCTGGTTTTTGGTGTTTTCTTTCTTCTTGATGAGCGAGATGGTAATTTGGCGCCAGACATTTCTTTCAATTCTTGTATACTTACAGTACTGCTATTATCTACATTTACTGTTTTTTTATTTGAAGATACTGTTACACTTTTAGTTTTTAAACCAGATAAGATATCCCCTATATCACTTGGTCCTTTCATTTCTGCTCTTTGTGAGGCATCTCCTCTAGAAGACCTTGTAGGAGGCTGAGGACCAACACTTGCGTATGTATCGTCTAGATTAATACCAACGTTGTTAGACCGTGCAGCACTCATGTCAGGTCTATTTCTAGGGATTTGTGAACGTTGACTTTTATCAACACGCGTCTTCATTGCAGCAGGTGGAGGACCAGGTGCAACATTAGCGGGTGGCATAGGTCGCTGTTGACTTTGCATCATATTATTCATAAATCCGCCGAATCCCGGATTTTGCTGTCCCATGGAGTTTACGGCTGCTTGTGTAAACTGTTGCATTAACTCTGGATTTTGGCGCATGATGTCGTCCATGCCTGGCATAGAAGATTTAAACATAGTATTTGTCATATGTACCATGATTGCGGACCCGGCAAGCTGGAAAAGAAGTTTGAGTTCTGGGGCCATTTTAGCCTTAGATTTGTATTTTTCGTGAAGCTCTCCGAAAATCTCGTCGTAATCATCAATATTTTCATTAACTTGTTCACCCCACCCATCAAGTTTGACATCAAAGGGGTCAAACCTATTATTGAGAAACTCAATCCCAGTAATTGCCGCCATGAGCATTTTGCCCTGAAACTTACAACTATTGCTCCGCTCCTTCTCAGCAACAATCATTTCATATTCACCTTTCATTTCTTCTAATTTAGAATCCATGTTGTATTTCTTTGTTAGTTTTGCTCCCTTTTGTTCTAGGGACTCTAGCTTTCTTAAAATCATAAACTTTTCCTTCAATAGTTCTTGAGGTGAAAGTTTTTGGTTAATAACTTCCTTATCTGGGTTAATAGGAATATTGTTAAACTTAACAAATCCATCATTTGTTTTTACTGCTTGTGCAGTGGACTTTCCGATAGAAGGTGCAATACCTGGTTTATCGGAACCACTACCTGAACTAATATCTTGCACATTTAATTTAAGTGAAGAACCTCCGTTTAATGCGTCATTAAAAAGTCCAGATTTAGATTTTGCCTTAATATTACTTGGTTTGTCATCTGTATTTCCTGATAGTTCGTTTAGTTCAGCTTCAAGACTGTTAATATCATCAAGTCCAATATCTGCAGCCCCAGTCTTAGTTGTTTTGGTTTTGTTATTCATAAGTAACTCAATACCACCTCCAAAATTAACTGATGGTTTTGGAAGACTAGCACTACTACCCAGGTCAATACTTATATTGTCGCTAGAATTATCATCACTTCCAGATTTATTCAGTGTAATTACAGGATTACTATGATTACCTAATTCAGTAATATCAATAATATCAGCCATTCTGTTAAAAGATAATGACTTAATTTTAAATGATAAGAAACGCAATAGTTATTTTTTTCTTAAATACCATAAACCTTGGAGAAAAGCGTCAGACAAATCATCCTTCTTTTTGTGAGTGTAAAATAAAGTTTTCCACTCGTTTAATAATGGTTTTTCTGTAATAATCTTATCTGTTATCTCAATTCCTGACTTTTTTCTCTCTGAGTATGTTTTCTTTTTTACATCAAAAGCCTTAAGTTTATTGTGTGAAGATACAAAATGTATATCAGTAATAGACCTATCAATAAAGAACTGTGCTAACATTCCTTGTAATGTTTTCATTCGATTTGCAATAGGACTAATTTGGTTTTCTATTAATACAGTTGTAATATTTTCTATAGGTAATATCTCAGGAAGTAAGCTAGCTAGCTTACATCCAATCTCTATTAAGTCAAGTTGATTAGCAGTTTTTAGAGAGATATTTTTAACTAAATAATGTTTTTCGACGTAATCACACATATTTTCAGCCTGAAGATTTGTATTTAATAAAGTATTCAACGCTTTCATATATTTCTTAGCTGGTTTCTTAGCTTTTTTTATTTTATAATAAATATCTGGGGCCAATGATTTCCCTTCTACTTTTTTAACATGTGTTCCACAATAATAGTCTTTTTGTAAAAAATTATAACTAGCTGTTTTTCCACAGATGCCCTTTTTCATTTTATAACAACAAGTTGGTTTTTCTCCACAAAGATTTGCTACATCCCAATGAGTAATTTTATAATCTTCACCTGAAATATCAAAAATACAGTAAGCTAGATTTTTTATACCAACGTCAAAGCTGATTATCATTAATTAGTTATAGTATTATGTTTTTAACTAATTAATTCCAATTTTGATATCCATTTTGAAGTAACTGTGCTTGAGTTATAACAGGTGTGTATCTTCTACATTCTAACTGGTATTTAGTTAGATACATCTGTTTCAAGTCACTATTTTCATAACCATATGGTTGAGTACTCTCAACACATGATTTATAAAGAAAAGGAGTATTTTTCTCTTCCTTAGGTCCAACATTTAGTCTAACAGGGCATGCGCAACACTGGTCGCAAGCTTCAAGCTGATTAGTCTTAATTATTGAGTCCGCATTTTCTACCATGTATTTTCTATATTGCCAGTTTGACTTTATTCCCGCTTGTTTGCGGATATCATCACTGATTTTACTACCAGGTTGATAAGTAGCATATGTTCTACCATCAGCCATTATAGCAGGAAAATCAAAGTGAATATTATTCGATCCTGAATAGCATGTTCCCCAGCTCATTCTTACTATACATCAAGAAGATTTATTCCTCTGGTTTATTCATTTCGTTCTTAATCATCTCTTGAAGAACTGGTTTCTTTATCTTCTTAACACTATCTTCGCTACCAAGATTTAGTCTTACAGCAAGTTCCCTAAGGCCGGCTACTTTCATTTTACTTACACCTTCTAATGTAATATTCTCAATTACAGATGACGTAGCTGTCAGTCCGTCCTCGTCATCATCGTCATCATCGTCACTGCTTTGAATACTGGAAAGTTCACTAGTACTACCAGTTGCAATTTCAAGTTCTTCTTCAGTTTTAACATCTCCTAGATTAATAGTTTTAACATCTCCATCTTTATTTTCCTCAATAATCTCTTCCACCCCTAACTCATTAATTTCACTAATTTCTGGTCCGTCAATAACAGGAGGAGGAGGTCCTTCAGGTGGAACCATTGTAATGCCGATAACTTCTAAGTTAATATTTTCTAAAACTTCTTCTGAATTATCTGATAATTCAATAACTTCTTGCATTTCGTTACTTTCACTTTCTTCATCAGACTCACTATCACTATCACTATCACTTGTTAAGTCATTTTCGTCGTCAGATACTTCTATTTTCTGTTCAGGTGTTGTATTTGAATAGTAATCATTTGCAGCATCAACTGCTTCTTGTGTAGCTCCATTTGCTACTACCGGAGGTTGTTGTTGTGCGCCACCGCTATACATTGGTCCGTTTGTTATAGTTTGTTTGACATTTCCAATAAAATCTGCTAAAACTTGGTTTTGTTTAACAATAGCTTTCTCCATAGCAGTAATTCTTGTATTACAATAATAAACAATAGCACCTGCGATTAATAGAGTAACTGCAATTGCAACAACAAATCCACTACCTTCTAATCCAAACATGTTCATATTATTCTAAAACAAGGACATAATATTTATACCGAAGTTAAACGAAATTATATATTTATATTGTCTATGGCTTTTTCTGCGTTTTCAATTATTTCATTCGGAAAGTCTAAATCTTTTAAAACTTTAATACCTCCTTTAACATTTGATATACCAGGGACAATCTTATATGTGTAATTAAAATCATTATTTATATTTTCAATTTCCATGTTAAGATTTATAATATTATTATCACTCTCCATTTTCTTACATAAGTCTAAGAAATGTGTTGTAATAATAAATGTAATATTATCATGTTTATTTAAATATTTTAAAAACCCTGTCGCAGCACCTATTGCTTCATATGGATTTGTTCCTGAAAATAATTCATCAAATACACAAAACTTATTTTTTGTTGTATCTTGGTTATTATCTAATATTTCTTTACATCGACGAGCCTCTGCTTGAAATAAACTATCTCTTCCTGAAGTATCAGGAATGTTAATATAACATTGTAAATCTTGATAGCAACAAATCTTTGCTTTTTTGTAAAATCCGTAACCTAGTTGTTGAGATAACAAAATATTTATCATAGCAGTTTTAATTATAGTTGTTTTGCCTGCTGCATTAGGTCCTGTAATAATTATATTTTTATTAAGGTTAATGTTATTGGGAACAAAATCTTCGTCAACCATAATAGGATAGTATGCTTTTTTGAAATAAGTTTTCTTATTACTGAATGTGCAAGTAGATACTTGTTTTTCAATAATTCTAGTGTTAAAATTATTAAGATTTTTGATATAAGAATTAAACTTCACAGAATAATCTATAATTGAAATCAAATATTTATCATTGTATAATTGATAAAAACTTTGCATTAAATATCCTATCTCTCTTACTTTACCTATTGATAGCTTGTAACTGGTAAACTTTTCATATTTACCAAGCATTTCAGACATATGATTAATACATAATTGAAGTTCTGAATACCAATTATTAAATGTTGTAATACTACTTAGCTTTATGTTACTAACAGTATTTGACATGATATTTATTGATTTTCTCATATAATCTTTTATAATGTCTAATTTGTCATGAATCGTTTTAAAGTTGCTAATAAACTTTTTACATGATTGATAATTCCAATATATTTGTGCTAAATAGAATACAAATGATATTATAATATAAATCCTTTTATCCCAACTAGCACTACCAATAGTAAATATTTGACCAATACTATGGTTTGATAAAACTTGTTTTAAAACTTCTGTATATTTATTGAAGTTGATAGGATGACCTTGAAGTCTAATAATAAAAAATGGCATAATTAATAGAAATATAGGTAATGCCAGCGTAAGAAGCGGTGAAGATAATTCATATAAACTTAAGTATTTCATAATTGTAGAATTATTGTTTAAAAACTTTAATTGGTCCCATTCAATAAAGTGGTATTTTTCGATGAATCCAGTTTCATCTGCAATGTCTTTCCTTAGTTCTATAATATCTTCAATACACTTATCATCAATAGCTTGAGGGACACATGAAGATAAAAAAACTTGATTGTCTTTTAAAAAAACACTATCATCTGTATAATATTTTGCAAGCGCGTCAGCATTAAGTTTTTCAAAAGGTGTCCGCATATTAAATATTTTGTGATATATTGGATTTTCTCCGTCGGTTAATTCCATCTCATCTATAATATTTTCATTTACAACATAATTATTATCTAGTGTTTGAATAGGTAAATTGAATTGAACAGGTTCTTTTTTCAAGTGTTCATTATCAATAAAAGGTAAATAACTTTTAATAAAGTCAATATCCATGTCTAGGTAAGAAAGATATATTATAACAATTTATTTAACGAGATTTGTTATAATAATTTATGCATTTTGTAGACTAGATGCCCAGTCTCCAGGCATTTCTTGAATCTGTGTTTGATAGTGTTGCTCTATCTCCTTAAGCTTGCGGATGTCGCGTTTTGTTACAAAATTAATACCTATTCCTTTTCTGCCCCAACGACCACTTCTTCCGATTCTATGTAGGTATGTATGGACACATTTAGGCAAGTCAAAGTTAATTACTGTGCTTACTTGCTGTACATCAATGCCTCTTGCGGTAACATTTGAAGAAATTAGAACACGCTGTTTACCATTTTTAAACTCTTTGTAACTATTTGCACGGTCATCTTTAGACATACCACTGTGTATCTGACATACCGGATAATCGTCTGATATCATAGCATCATAAAGGTCCTGCACTCGTTTAACGCTATTGCAATAAATAATACTTTGAGATAGACTAATTGACCCAAAAATATCTTTAAGGCAACCATATTTTATATCATCACCATCAACAGCTACATAATATTGCGAAATACCCTCAAGTGTAAGCTGGTCTGCTTTAACAAGTACTTTAATCGGATTTCGCATAAACTTATCTGTCAATGTAACAAGGTCGTGTGGCATAGTAGCACTGAATAAAGCTACTTGAATCTCACCTGGCATATATTGGAAAATATTGTAAACTTGCTCTTTAAAACCAGATGATAACATTTCGTCTGCTTCATCCAATACAATGAGTCGAAGAGTACTTTGCTTGATTTTCTTTCTTCGAAGCATATCGTAAACTCTTCCAGGACATCCTACTACAATATGTGGCGTGTTATCCATTAGCTCTTTAATACATTCATCTGTAGATGTACCGCCAATAAGAAGCTGTGTTTTTAGTCCCTTCATAAATGTACCAAGAGAATCAATAACAGATTTAGTCTGCTGTGATAATTCTCGTGTTGGTGACAGAATCATTACTTGCACTTGATTTTTACTAGTATCAATTGCCGCAAGACTTCCAACAGTAAAACATCCTGTTTTACCGGTTCCTGATTGTGCTTGAGCAATAATATCTCGATGCTTAATCATAGGAACTATTGCTTTTTTTTGAATGGGACTTGGATTTTCAAATCCATACGCATAAATCCCTCTCAGAATATTTGGTTCGATTTCTAGTTCGTCCCAATTTTCTATTGCGTTATAATCGGTTGTTTGTTTTGGTTCTTTATCTGTATCGCTCATTATCGTAATTAAACTAGTTGACATTCGTTTAAGTTCATTATCTATATATGTTCATATATTTCATTAAAAAATTGATTTAAAATAGAGACGATGAATTATATCATCTAATATGGCAACTATGGCAAGTGTAACTCGTTATACCCTCAATGATTTTGAAACCATTATTAATAATGGGTTTAAATGTGAGCTATCTCCGCAAATACTTGAAATCGTTCAAAGACTAGCAGACCAAGTTGGTGCACCCGAATATATAAAAACACCACAATTTATTAGAAGAGAAGGACAATCGGGAGGTCACAGAAATAGAAGCAGGCGCAGAAATAAGAAAACTACAGAACTATCTGATGAGGCATGGGAAGAGATTAGAAACTTTGAAGCTACGAAACGTATTGAAAAAGAGGGAATTGAAAAATCAATTGATATTGTAAGAAAAGCAATGAATAAAATTAGTGGTAAAAATTATGACACACTCAAAGAAACTATCTTCTCAGAATTGGAAACAATTATTAATACAGGTATTGAAGTAGAAGGAGAAGATATGACTAAGTTAGTTGATTCTCTTTACAAAATTGCAAGTCAGAACGGGTTTTATTCTGAATTGTATGCAAAACTGTATACGGAACTAGTAGAAAAGTATAGTTTTATCAAAACTCCTCTTGAAAAAAGTTCTAGACAGTATATTACAGAACTGAATACTATTACGTATACTTCACCTGATGATGACTATGACTTGTTTTGCAAAAATAATAAAGATAATACAAAAAGACGTTCTGTTGGTATATTCTTTGTTAATATAGTGAAATATAAGCTAATAAGTGTTAATTGTATTGTTGAAATTATAGAAGAAATTCAAGATAAGATAACTAGTTATATGGAGGAAGATGGACAATCTGAGATAGTTGATGAATTATCTGAATTAGTAGGTGAAATTGTTCCAAAGTTCTTGCATGTTATGTCTAATATTGAAAATGAAGATAACATTGAGTGTAAACAACGTAGTATCATTGCAAATATTAGAGAAATCTCAACTTTCAGTTCAAAAAATTATCCTTCACTTTCGAATAAAGCAGTATTTAAACATATGGATATTATGGATACCGATGAAATTGAGGCTGCTCTTGAAAGATTGGACTAAGTAAACCGTTTAAACATAATAAAATTATATTATAAAGATTAATGGAATATTTTCTTTATAATATTAATGAGAAAAAACGTAAGAGAACACACTCTATTGATGAAGTAATGGATTATTATAACAAAATAGACATTACTGAAATAGTATCCGAAGAAAACTTGCAACAAGATGATGAAGACGAAAATGAAGACGAATATTTTATTGACTTGGATGAATCTAGTCTTAGAAAAGAGTATAAAACGTATAGGGTTACAGAATTACGAGATATATTAAAGTACTATAGCATACCAAGGTGTAAAATGAGAAAACCAGAAATTATAAGAAAAATTGTAGAGTTTGAACTTAATATAGAAAATGCTGCACTTGTTCAGTTAAGATATAGTGATTCATAAATATATATTTATTTTTATATTTATGTGTTAAAAAATATGCATAAGTATATATAATGGTCCAATCTAAGATAGATAAAACTATAAATTATCCAGAAACTAAAGAATTAAATCAGGAAGATAAAGATTATGATGCTGACCTTTTTGAACTTAGTTTATTTAATAAGGATAGTATAATTGCAGTTGGGCAAGTAAAGTATACATTTATTGAAAAAAATGTGATTTACTTTCCCGTTTACATAATAAAAGATGAACGGGTAGATAGTCAGATAGGTGTATATGAAATATTTTCTGACAGACAGCCAAGTATTATTGATGAAGATGGTGATATTGATATAGATAAATTGGGAGAGCTTCTACTATATTCTTTTGTTACTGAGAATTATATTAAGGATGATACTTCTACTCCTGATGTAACAAGAGAAGAACAAGAAGACGATAATGAAGATGATAATAATGGAGAAGAGGATGAAGTTGAAGAAGAGGATGAAGAAGAGGATGAAGAGGATGACGAGGATGACGAGGATGATGAATCTATAGAAGAGTTTGGTTTCTCTCCTTTACAAAAGCAGAACGTAGCTCAAGCTAAAAAAGAACGCGATGGTTTCAAAAAACAAGCAGGTCAAGACTGGGTTGCACGTTTTATGAGAAATAATAACTATAAATTAGTTGACAATGAAGGAGGTGGAGATTGTTTATTTGCAGTTATAAGAGATGGATTAAAAAGAGTTGGTGTACAAACAAGTGTTGTTGAACTAAGAGAGAAATTAGCTAATGAAGCAACTGAAGATGTATTTCAAGGTTACAAAAATATGTATCTTATGGCTAAAGGAGAATTAAATGATGCAGATAGGCTTTTGAAAGACCTTGTTAAACAACACAAAGACTTGAAAAATCGTGCAAAGAAAAAAGGAATAAATAGGGATGAAGTAAAAGCTTTAATTACACAAGCAAATGCTGTAGGAAAAAACCATAAAATAACAAAAGCTGAAAAGAAACTAGCAGTCGAATTACTTAACGAGTACGCTTTTATGAATGGAGTAAATAACTTGGAACAATTTAAAGCCAAAATAAAAACATGTGCTTTTTGGGGAGAAACATGGGCAGTATCAACACTTGAACGTGTATTAAATATTAAATTAGTTATATTTAGTCTTGAATCTTTCAAACATAAAGATATGGATAATGTACTTTTATGCGGACAACTAAATGATACGGTATTAGAAAAGGCGGGAAGATTTGAACCGTCACATTATATATTAACAGAGTTTATGGGTTGGCATTACAGATTAATAACTTATAAATCAAGAGGTGCCTTTACTTTTGAAGAATTGCCTTTTGATATTAAACAATTAGTAGTTGATAAATGTTTGGAAAGACAAGCTGGTCCATATTACATTATTCCTGATTTTAGGACTTTTATGGCTGAAATAAATGTAGTACCTCCAGCTCTTGGACCAGATGGTATACCTGAGCCTCTAGAAGAAGAAGGAGAAGGCGAATTATATGACAGTGAAACAGTTTTCCAATTTTTCAGTAGGTCTGCTGATGACAAACCAGGTAAAGGGCGAGGAGAAAAATTAAAATCAGGAGATGAACTAAAATATGCAGAATTAGCATCAATACCTGATTGGAGAAAGAGATTATCCAATTTCTATATAGAAGCTTTTGAGCTAGAAGGTCATACTTGGTCCTCTGTAGAGCATTACTACCAAGCATCTAAGTTTAAAGAAAATAATCCAGACTTTTATCTTACCTTCACTCTAGATATGAATCCAGAAGGTCAATTAGCTATAGATGCGGCTCTTGCAAAATCGGCCGGAGGAAAAAGTGGCAAATCTAAAGGGAAAAGAGTAAGACCAAAAGAAGTTAAAATAGATCCAAACTTTTTCTCAGGAAGACATAAGCAAGAAATGAAAAAAGCACAAGAGGCGAAGTTTACACAAAATGAAGAATTAACAAGATTACTGTTGTTAACAAGAGACGCTAAGTTAAATCATTTTTCAAGAGGGCAACCTCCAATTGTTTTCACAGAACTTATGGAAATAAGACGGGATATAGAGAGAAAACATAGAAAAAAATAGTTATTAGCTCTAAAAAAGGAACTACAATACATTTTCGATTAATTAGTTAAAAATATATTGTATGTAAATGTTATACAAATGGATGTCGCAGATGGATATAAAGATTCTCTAGATGAAATATTAGAAATTATACCAAAACATTTTGTAGATAAAGGACCTTATTCTAAAAAGTTGTATAAATTGATTGGCGAAGGTTTACAATATTACGATAGTACAAATGAAAATAATATGACTTTTACTGTATTGACCGGTGAGAATATGATAATGAAAGCGGTAGGAGCATACATTCCTAATGAAGTTCAAGAACATATTAAAACAAACCTTTATAAGCAATTGCATTATAAATATCATTTTTCAGATGATAGAATTATGAATGTTTATTTTGGTTTACTTGATAAACAGAGAATAAATTATCAAGTCTATCATGATATGATGCGACTTGTAATATCATGGGCTTATACCTGTATGAAATATTCTTATAAAGTCTGCTCTCGCAGACAAACAATATATTTTTACTTAACTGATTACAAAAAAAAACTTCCGCATAGCAATATAATTACTTTAGATTACAATCATATTAATACTGGTGTAACAACAAGATGTTCTGAAAATAACGAAACAATCATATACAGAAAAGAAGAGTGGTTCAAAGTATATATACATGAAATGATGCACTCTTATGGATTTGATATATCTGATACTTACAGAGGTATGATAAGTCAAGAAATAAAGAAACTATTCGAAATAAAAAGTTCAATGAAAATAGAAGAAGCATATGTTGAAGTTTGGGCTAGAATTATAAATAGTGGTTATGCATCATATTTTTCAGCGGAGAATGAAAAAGATTTTGAACAATTGTTTTTGTTTGCAATGGAAGCAGAGAGATTATTTGCAGTTATACAAGCTCAAAAAGTATTAGGTTTTATGAATCTTTCATATGATTTAATTATAACAAAAGGGACAAGAATAGCTTATAATTTGTATAGAGAGCGTACAAATGTATTCGCTTATTACATTTTGACTGCAATGTTTTTAAATAAACCTTATGATTTTATGAGATTTTGTTCTAAAATAAATAAAAAGTGGTTACGTTTTGATAACACCGTTAAAGCAATAAAAGAAATAGAAAAATATATAAAAAACAACTATAAAGATGATGAGTTTCTAGAAAATATGAGAAAAAAATACAAAACTAGAAATAGCGGATTAAGAATGACTTTAATTGAAGTTAATTAAAAAATTGACACTGTAATAAAGATAAACTTATATGTCAATAAAACAAGATGGGAATTAAAAATCTAAACCGGTTTCTTAGGGTTAATTGTCCTCAAAATATTCGTCAAATCTCTTTGTGGGACTTGCGTGGAAAGACTATTGCTATAGATGCAAGTATTTATATGTATCGTTTTCAAACGGATAATAATTTAATAGAAGGTATTTATCAGATGGTATCTCTTCTAGAACATTGTAAAATAACACCAATATTTGTATTTGATGGGCCGCCGCCTCCTGAAAAAGCAGAAACACTTAAAAAACGAAAGGAAGAAAAAAAGGCAGCTGAACGCGAATATAAACATGCTTGTAGTATCTTGAGGGATTGTTCACCCGATGAAGATACAAGTGACCTAGAGGCAGAAATTGATAGTCTCAGAAAACAGTTTGTTAGACTTACACAAGATGATATTGATAGTGTGAAATATCTATTGGAGCTTATGGGCATATCATATTATGAATCTGATGGCGAGTCAGATTATGTTTGTGCAAAGATGGTACAAAAGAAAGTAGCATTTGCTTGTATGAGTGAAGATATGGATATGTTTGTATATGGATGCCCAAAAGTGCTACGATATTTGAGTTTACTGAAGTCAACCGTAGTAATTTATGATTTGAAGGGAATACTAAAAACTTTACAGTTAACATTGGATAACTTTAAACAAATTTGTGTTTTGTCTGGTACTGATTATAATAATGGAGAAACGTATAACTATGACCTAAATAGAGTTCTAAAATATTATTCTAAGTATTGTAAAAATAAAAATAATAATAAAGGAGATTTTCATAATTGGGTTTGTGAGTATGTTGGGAATATTAATTATAATAATTTAAATTACGTTTACAATATGTTTGATTTGACAAAGTATTCTATTAGCAAGGACAATTTAATTGAAACAAAAAAAGAAGAAGAAATTATGAAAGACTTTCTATACAATTATGGTTTTGTATTTGTATAAAACTTATTACTACTGTTATCAAGAATAATATAATTTTTTATAACAGCATAAAAGATTTCGTCTCTTATTATATAATGAACTTGATTGTAACTATGGATAATGAAGATTCTCCTCGCACAAAAATTAAAAGATATAATGAAAAAGTACCAAAAACACGAAAACGCAGAAGAGTTTCTGATGATGAGTTTGTAATCTTAAAACCAGGAGAACAAGAAAGTTTGAGTATTAGAAACTATAAAGTACAGCATTTGAAAAGTATGTGTAGACACTATAAACAACGTGTTGGTGGCAATAAAGATGAGCTAACTGAGCGAATATATAATTATTTAAGATTATCGTATTATGCGATAAAGGTACAGAGATTGTCTCGAAAGCATTTATGTAAAAAATACATAAAAGCTAAAGGTCCAGCTTTTATTAATCGTAAAATATGTGTTAATGATACAGATTTTTTTACAATGGACCCAGTTAAAGATATAAGTAATGCACAATTTATTAGTTACAAATGTAAAGATGGGAAGATTTATGGATTTGATATTATGTCTCTCTATAATTTAATTAGAAAAGGTAGTGCACCATTTACAAATCCATATAATAGGATTGAATTGCCTAGAAAGCTTCTTGATAATGGAAATTATCTTCTTCAAATGTGCAAACATTATAATGAAAAAATAATGACAAAAATCCAGGAAGAAGAAATGGACAGTTCAAAGGAATTAGAGTTGAGAGCTCTGGCTGCTTTTCAAAAAATAAACGAACTAGGTAATTATGTAAATCATAGTTGGTTATGGAGTTTACAAAGAGTACAATTAATAAGATTTGTTAGAGAGCTTGTAGATATATGGAATTATAGGGCACAATTAGCTAATGAAGCAAAAAGGCAGATTTATCCACCCCATGGTGATATATTTAGACATTTAAATATGTATATGTTACCAGTTTCAGATAGAGACCAATTAAGGACATTGGCAGTAACTGTTATAGAAAGATTAATTAATAACGGTGTTGATTATGGTTCTCAATCTTTAGGAGCAAATTTTGCATTATGTGCATTAACTTTAGTGTCGCAATCTGCTAGAGATGCACTGCCATGGTTGTATCAATCTGTTGCCCATCATTAATTATGCGTTTTATTTGATATTAAGAAAGTTTAGGAGTTATTATTATTATTATGACAGGGGTTCTCGTCTCATAATAATATATTTTGCGTTAAAACGCTTAAATAGATTGTATATAGATATGTTATAAGATGCCAAGAAAAGCAAAAGCAAAAGCAGCCACACCAACTACCCTAAAGGGTAGTACCAAAAAATCCGCTTCTAAGAAGTCCAGTAAAAAGGCAACTGAGGTTGTACAGGAGGTAGCACCTGCAAAAACCAACACTGTTGTAGAGGAGACACCGGTAGCACCAGAGGTCGCCCTTGCCAACGAGTTCACGGGAGTCCTTGCAGCTATCCAGGAGGTAACATCCAAGATTTCTGCACTTCGCACTCGTTGTCGTGCCCTCGAGAAGAAGGCAGTGCGCGAGCTCAAAGCCGCTAACAAGCGTAGCAAGAAAAAGCGCAGCACCGGAACTCGCACTCCATCGGGCTTTGTCAAGCCCACTAAGATTAGTGAAGAGCTAGCAGCATTCCTAGGAAAGTCTAAGGGAACTGAGATGGCTCGCACAGAGGTAACTAAGGAGATTAACGCATATATTCGTGCCAATAAGCTCCAGAACCCAACGAATGGTCGCATCATTCTTGCTGACGCCAAGCTTTCCAAACTACTTAACCTTAAGAAAGAGGATGAGCTTACATACTTCAATCTTCAGAAGTACATGCGTCCTCACTTCGCTAAGGCTGGTGCTAAGGCTCCTACTGTTTCTAAGTAAATAGTCTGATATAAAAAAATAGCATATTTAATGCATCAATAACTAATTAATTAGTATTTGTTTGAAATTATTCAAATACTAATTTATAACACTTGCTTTATTGCCTCGAATAGATTGTCACTTTTAAACAAACGAGTTATTATTGTTTGTTTTTCAATATTCAATTCTGGTACATAAATTGTATAGTAAGGTATTTTGTCATCATGGTGAACTGCTGTTATATGTGCCTCATAAACTATTTTATCCTTTGTGTACCAGACTTTTTCATCTTTTTGAAATGTTATTTCTGACATCTTCATTAAAATATATATTATTGTTAAACTTTATTTTTATCTAGATTTAATTTTATACTTATTTACTAGTTTAAAAACTTATATTAGATTTTTTATTACAAGTTTCTAGGTAATATCTTCAGCTCTTTAAGTTGACGATTTATTAAGATGATTTCTCAAAAAATTGAAATAGAGACAACTTTGTCATATAAAGTAATATAAGCAATCATGAGCAGTACCGATATTCAGTCACTAGTAATCAACGCAACCGATTTCACTCCTTCTAAGGATGTGGGATACAATAAGCCACGTGTTAATAAGGCCGGAGGAAAGGCAGTTAGCATCGTTAATAACACAACTCGTCGTCAGTTGATGATCACTACACCACTAATGCTTACCTGGGGTGTAAATGAGCGTCGCGATGAGAGCAGTGGGCGTGTCAGTTATGATATGTCTCTTCAGTTCCCAAAGGAGGCTTATGCCACACCTGAGACTACTGCTTTCCTACAGGCGATGGAGGCATTTGAGAGTCAGATTATGTCTGATGCAATTAAAAACTCTAAGGAGTGGTTCAATAAGGCAAAGCTAACTGATGGACAGGTTGATGTTCTATTCAATCGTATGCTTTACTGGCCTAAGGATAAGGAAACTGGTGAGCGTCGCGCAGATTCAGCTCCTACTCTTCGTGTAAAGATTGATTATTGGGATGAGGCATTCAATTGTGAGATTTACAATGTTGACCAGACACCTCTATTCCCTAGCAAGAGCGACGCTAGTCTTATGCCAAGTGATTTCATCTCAAAGGGTAGCAACGTAGCTTGTGTACTTAAGTGTGGCGGCGTTTACTTCGTAAATGGCAAGTTTGGAGTAACCTGGCGACTTGTCCAGGCTGTTGTTAAGCCTCGTGCATCAATCGCAGGACGATGTGTTATTCAGCTATCCAGTTCTGATAAGGAGAAGCTTAAGAATCAGCAGGAGCTTGATGATGATGAAGAGGATGGTGTAGTTGTACAGGAAGATAGTGACGATGAAGATGAAGATGAAGATGATGCGTCAGTTGTATCTAGCTCTTCTGGACCGACATTCTCTAAGAAAGCAGCTAAGCAAGAGGTAGAGGAAGAAGTTAAGCCTAAAAAGAAGAAGACTGTTAAGAAGCGCGTAGTCCGCCGCAAGAAGACAACCAGTGATGAGTAAATTATAAAATAAAAAATAATAAAAATAAATAAAAAGTTGTACAATTCAATTTTTTATTTGTTTATTATATAATGACATCGTTGTTTGAAAACTTAAAAATGAAAGGTGGGGGTGATAGAAAACCAGGTTGTCCAAATGATGTTCACTTTAAACTTCATAAAACATCTAAGGGGAGGAGTCAAAAACATAGTATATTGGGAATGAACCGTTTAACTGTAGTACAACCATGTAATTGTAGTTTTAATTTATGGTGTGAATATCCTGCATTAACAAAAATAACGG